>Ga0157370_10010080_pt1 | contig 9985 bp, 9 predicted proteins | sample C35metaG_FD_113463 | JGI IMG/M metagenome (GOLD analysis project Ga0157370, IMG submission 113463) | Corn rhizosphere microbial communities from Kellogg Biological Station, Michigan, USA - C3-5 metaG | ecosystem: Host-associated > Plants > Roots > Rhizosphere > Soil | place: USA: Michigan... | reverse complement strand
GTTTCCAGTCGAGGGATTTTAAGTCCCTTGTGTCTACCAATTTCACCATCCGGGCAATCGATGACTTCCAGCTTATCAATACGTTACATCAGGAATAAGCAGCCTAACATCATTAATTGTAACCTCAAAATGGAGAAGCCGGGGACAATGTTGAGCCTGACGCACTAAATGATAACAGGGCGAGATATTGTGACCGATGCATTGAAACAAGGGATTAGCTACCCGATCAGGGCAAGGAGAAATAATATGGGGAATGGTTAAACAAACATCGGCAAAACAAGGAGCCATCGGCTCATCGTCAATCCGCTGTCAGGATATTCTCCAAGTCAAATGCGACGGCGGCGAGCTGCCATGCTGATGAAGGCAAGGCCCGCAAGCAGCATCGCATAGGTTTCGGGTTCGGGCACCGGTGCGGCGTGCAGAAAGCCACTAATCTCACCCGAAGGAAATACACTGGTATGGATATTTGCGTAGGCGCTCCCTCCATTCAACCCCGCCACCAGTGCCTCGAATGCGCCGTTGACCCCTCCGGAAGCTGTGATAAATGCCGCGTTGTAACTCGATGCTTGCGTCATATCAAAAGTGTGGTCATAGGTGCCCGCCGCTACGCCGGACGGAAAATCCGTAAATGTTGGTGTCGTGGTCGCCACACCCGCTGTGCCAGTATCAGACACCGCTGTGCAGCAATGAATATGTGCAGCGGTGACACCGGCCAGGAGGCCACTGAAGCTCTCCTGAACACGCATGGTATGCAAACTGGGATCGATGGTAACCGTCGCCGAACCCACTCCGGGAGAAGCATTTGCCGGGGCTTCCCCGGAACCGTTGAGCACGGCTGTATAGACTGACTTTTGGGCGGCTGCCGGTGTAGCAACTACGGCCACGAACAGGCATCCCGCAAACAAGGTACTGAATTTCATTATCGTATTATCCTTTATATGGGTTGGACTGCCAAGCGCGGCAAGAATATCAGCGAGTCATGGGAAAGCTAGTATGAATGGGTAACGGGTGGATAAAATATAACGCCTATAAACGCACTACATTGGAATGCTACACATCGACACCGGTTTTTCAATAGCACTTTGTGATTATTATCGGATGACTGAAGAATAATCCAGATCCAGCAGCATTTTGACGAAAACTAAAGAAGTTTTTCCACTTCCGATTCAACGGGGTACTATTAAACCTTGGCGGGTAACAACACGGGGATGAGCAAAAATGCTTCCCATTTTAGAATAAGTTAAATTGACATGTTAAGAAACCTGACCATCAAGTCGCGCCTGAGATTCATCCTATCGTTTCTGGTGATTTTCCTGCTGGGGATCCAGATGCTCGGCCTGTTTGGAATGGGCAAGGCAATCGACGGATTAAAGACCGTCTATCATGACCGTTCCATCCCCCTAAAACAGGTAACGCAAATTGACTCGCTTTTGATGCAGAGCCGGCTTGCTATCACGTCGGCTCTGATGATACCGACGCCCGAGATCATCATCAAAAAAACCGCAATCGTCGACGAAAATATCGAAGAAATTACCCGCATCTGGAATAGCTACACTACAACCTACCTGACAGCGGAAGAAAAGATGCTGGCTATGGATTTTGCAGACGCCCGCCAGAAATTTGTCGACGAGGGCATGAAACCTGCGGTTGACGCGTTACGCGCAGATGAAATCGGGCTAGCGTATCAAATTCTTGTGGAAAAAATTCGCCCTCTTTACCAGCCAGTCGATAACAGGCTCAAGGCGCTTATTGCGCTGCAACTGGATGAGACCAAGCGCGAATATGAACAGGAACAGAAACGGTATGAAACCATCCGTAACATTCTGATCGCGTCGATAGCGATTGCCCTGATACTGGCGGCGTTGATCAGTGTCGTACTTACCCGAGCGATTTTTCGGCCTCTCGAAGACGTGGTGACAATCGCCCGGAGCGTTGCCGCAGGAAATCTCAGGCAGGAGATCGAAGTTCGCTCCAGGAATGAAATCGGCCAACTCATGCAGGCGCTGAAGGAGATGCGGGACAGCCTTGTGGATACCATTGGCCAGGTACGGGAAAGCGAGGCGCATACCCGTGCGTTACTGAATAATCTGATTGACGGGGTTGCCTCGGTTAACCAGCAGGGGGTGATCAGAAGCTTCAACCCGGCGGGGGAACGTATTTTTGGCTATACGGAAAAAGAGATTATCGGGCAAAATATTGATCTTCTGTTTCCTGCGCTGGAATCAGGGGAAGACCCTCACACCGAATATTTCAAGAGTTATCCGGATATGGGAAAATCCAGAGCTCTCGGGGTGGCCCGAGAGGTTGCCGGCCTGCGCAAAGATGGCACAGAATTTCCCATGGACCTTGCTGTAGTCGAGATGTATGACGGTGACCACAGCATGTTTGTCGGCATCATGCGCGACATCAGTGAGCGCAAACTGGTGGAAGAGCAAAAAACCCGTTTAATGAATGAACTGGAGAGCGCCAATGAAGAATTGAAAAGCTTCGCCTATGTGGTATCTCACGACTTGAAGGCGCCTCTACGAGCCATCGGCGCGCTAGCGGACTGGCTCTCCACGGATTACGCCGATAAATTCGACGACGAAGGCAAGGAGCATATGCGCCTGCTTGTCAGCAGAGTACACCGCATGGGCAATTTGATCGATGGTATCCTGCAATATTCGCGTGTCGGCCGCGTGAGAGAGGCGCTCGTCGCGGTGGATCTCAGTCAGGTGGTGCGGGAGGTGATTGATCTCCTTTCCCCGCCGGCGAATGTTATTATCAGCGTAGAGAATGTCTTGCCGACGATTGTCGCAGAGCCAACACGCATCCAGCAGATATTTCAAAACTTGCTTTCTAACGCCATTAAGTATGCGGATAAGCCCCAGACCAGAATTCGCATCGCCTGTAGCGACGAGGGTGAACACTGGAAGCTCAGTATCACCGACAATGGACCGGGCATCGAGTCGCGCCATTTTGAAAGAATCTTTCACTTATTCCAGACACTCGCTCCGCGAGACCGGATAGAAAGCACCGGCGTCGGCCTGGCGCTGGTAAGAAAAATCGTGGAAATGTATGGCGGACTTATCTGGGTCGAATCCGTGGTCGGCGAAGGTAGCACATTCTATTTCACCCTGCCGCAAGCCACAGCAATTACCAACTCAAAATAAAGGATGAGAAACGTGAAAATCACCAATAAACCTATTCTCCTGGTGGAAGACGATCAAGTGGATACCATGACTGTTATACGTGCCCTGAAGGAGATCCACGTAACGAATCCACTCGTACATCTGGAAAATGGAGAAGAGGCGGTGCATTATCTGCAAGACCCCGAAAGCGAGAAACCATGCATAATTCTGCTTGACCTGAACATGCCTATCATGAATGGCATCGAGTTTCTGCATGTCGTGAAGCATGATGATCAGTTAAAGCGTATTCCGGTGGTTGTGCTGACCACATCGGAGGAACAGCAAGACAAGGTAAACAGCTTCAACATGGGGGTAGCAGGCTACATGGCTAAACCCGTCGATTACCGGCAGTTCGTCGAGGTGATGCGTTCCATTGATGCTTACTGGACCATTAGCGAGATGCCGTAACGGACGGCTCACGGAAACATCTCCGGATTTTCAGCAGCTGATTTCCTATGACTAAACCGCTGATTCGCGTACTTCTCGTCGAGGACGACATAGTGGATCGCATGGCGTGCCGCCGCGCGCTTGCGCAGGTTTCAGACTATGAATTCGTGCTTTCGGAAGCTGAAACCGGCAGCGAGGGGCTCCAGCTCGCCCATACGCAAAAGCCGGACTGCATTTTACTGGACTACCATCTGCCGGATCTGAACGGCCTGGAGTTCCTGGCCAAGCTGGCGGATGATGGAGGCAATATTTCCATCCCCGTCATGATGCTGACAGGTGCAGATAATGCCACGATCGCGGTAGCCGCCATGAGGCGGGGTGCACGGGATTACCTCATCAAGGACACCGACCGGCAGTACCTTGAGTTGCTGCCCGCCATCATCCAACGCCTGCTCAGCGAGCGGAGAATGCTGCTAGAGAAAAAGGTAACGGAAGACAAGCTGTTCCAGGCGGAGGCCAAATACCGCTCGCTGGTGGAAAAAATTCCTGCAATCGTTTATATCGTCACACTGGATGGAACCAACCGTTTCCTTTACGTCAGCTCTCAGATCAAAAGCCTCGGTTTCTCCCCGGAACAATGGCTGGCCGATCCGGAAATTCATCTTGCCCAGATTCACCCGGATGACCGGGCTTATGCGCTCGAGGAACGTGCAAAAAGCCGTGCGACTGGTACCTCCCTGCGTTGTGAATACCGCCTGCTCTGCCGGGACGGAACAGTTTTATGGTTCCGCGACGAAGCAAGCGTGGTACGGGACGAATCGGGACGCTCGTTATTTCTGCAGGGCATCCTGGTTGATATCAACGAAAGCAAGCGGGTAGAAGAGGAATTGCGGCAACACCGTTACCGCCTTGAGGAACTGGTGGCAAAGCGCACGGATGAGCTGGCGAAGGTAAACGAAGAATTGCGCCGCGATATTACTCAGCGCAAGCTGATTGAGATAGAACTGACAAAAGCCAAGACCGATGCGGAGAAAGCCAATCTTGCAAAATCGGATTTTCTTTCCAGCATGACTCATGAGTTGCGTTCCCCACTCAATGTCATGCTCGGTTTTACGCAGTTGATGGAGTCAGGCTCTCCACCGCCAACACCTTCCCAGATGACAATGCTCAAGGAGATTGCCGGTGCGGGATGGTATCTGCTGGAACTGATTAACAAAATCCTTGATCTGGCCGCGATCGAATCCGGCAAGCTTATCGTGTCGCAGGAGCCGATTTGTCTGGCCGAGGTTCTTTGCGAATGCCGGACCATGAGCGAACCACAGGCACAGGAGCGAGGGATCCATCTGATTTTTCCTTCGCCTGATACAAATTTTTTTGTTAAAGGCGATCGAACCCGGATAAAGCAGGTGCTCATCAATCTTCTCTCCAATGCGATCAAATACAACCGGGACAGCGGTACTGTCGAAGTGGACTGCGATAGGGTGGCACCGGAGCGTATTCGCGTCAGCGTCAAAGATACCGGGCCGGGATTGCCGCCGGAAAAACTGGCACAGCTTTTCCAGCAATTCAATCGGCTCGGACAAGAGACCGGATCCGTCGAGGGCACAGGTATCGGCCTGGTGGTAACGAAGCAATTGGTCGAACTGATGGGAGGCTCAATCGGTGTCGAAAGCACCGTCGGGGTGGGTAGCGTGTTCTGGTTCGAGTTGATTTCGGACAGCATTCCTCAACTTGCTGCAAGAGAAGATACCGAAGCACCTGCCACCAAAATTTAAACGGACGAAACGCGCTTCACAAATGGTTTATCGCTTAACCCGATGTCCTATTGTCCGATCTGCTATAACGCTCGTTTGTTTTCTGCAATTTTGCAAGAAATTGCAATTTCGTATGGAACAGCTTCTACTACCCTCTGCGTGATGAGACTCGCTACCCCTATTTGATCGGAATGATATCTAATGGGAATTCAGGAAATCGCCGTCGTATGCGAACGACTGTCTATTGGTCTTTGATATGAAAACAGGTTCAGCGATTGGCTCACATCCCGCAGAGCGGGCAGGCGCATCTATCGAAGCGCTACGTAAAGCGGCCGTATCCTGCCGCGCCTGCCCGCTCTGGAAGAACGCCACGCAAACCGTTTTCGGTGAAGGACCTTCGAATGCATCGATCATCCTTATTGGCGAGCAACCCGGCGATCAGGAAGATCGCACCGGCCATCCGTTCGTCGGTCCCGCCGGACAGCTTCTGACCCGGGCGCTCGCAGAGATTAATATCCCGCGCGAGCAGGTATACATTACCAACGCTGTCAAGCATTTCAAGTTTGAGCTTCGCGGCAAGCGGCGCCTTCACAAAAAACCTGTCGATGCTGAAATCGCCGCATGTCATGACTGGCTAAGGCGCGAGATCGAACTTGTCGCTCCCCATCTCGTTATTGCGCTGGGAACCACAGCCGCGCGTTCCCTGCTTGGCCGTGCAACGCCGATTACGAAGAACCGGGGAAAACTGCTTGAATACGCCAAAAATATATCGTTGCTGATCACCGTCCATCCCTCATTTTTGTTGCGTGTGCCTGAACAAGACAAGAATGATGAATATCGCCAATTTATAACAGATCTCAAATTGGCAGCGCCTTTCCTTCACTCTACCTGAAAATATCCGGATTACCGCTACGAGACATCCCCGGCATTTTCAGCGAGTTTCCACCGAGATATTGGCAAGCATGCCTATCGCGAAACCGTAACATATTTCCACGGTCTAATTTATTGATTGACACAGGGGGTTAAATGAGAACGGCGAAGCCTGCGGTTTGAAAGCGGATTTTCGCGTAATACTTTTCCATCGTGATTCTTAGGCAGCAGTAATGGTTTTATTACCCGGCGATGCGGAACGCGGTCCGAAGAATCGGCGCCAAGGGGTGACGCGATCCGCTTGAGAAAAGGCACGCTCATGCTTATCGGAACTGGGCGATGAGCATGAAATCTTCGATACCGGCCACGATAGGCTTCGCATGCTTGATTTCTCCGCGCCACCTGCCTACACCAGCCATAGCAAGTAATTTCCGCGCGGGAAGGATTAGCCAAATGGGTAAAATACGAATTGGAATTTCCGGCTGGCGCTATCCGCCCTGGCGTGGCGTCTTCTACCCCGCCGGTCTTCCACAGCATCGCGAGCTCGAATATGCCTCCCGCGAATTTCCTACGATAGAAATAAACGGGACGTTTTATTCGCTCCAGAAACCGGACAGCTTCGAGCGATGGTATCACGATACCCCGCCAGATTTCGTTTTTAGTGTCAAGGGTCCACGCTATATTTCGCATATAAAACGGCTAAAGGATATCGAGGGTCCGCTCGCCAACTTTTTTGCCTCTGGAATATTCAACTTGCGAGAGAAGCTCGGCCCCATCCTGTGGCAGTTTCCTCCAAGCTTTCGCTATGATGCGGATAAGATGAAGCACTTTTTCGAGCTCTTGCCAGTCGATACCAAACAGGCACTCCGGCTTGCTCGTCGGCGCGAGCCTCATATGACCGGCCGCGTGCGGCTGGCAATCGATGCCACTCGGAATCTGCGCCATGCGATCGAGATTCGTCATGAAAGCTTTGTTGATGAATCTTTCGTGCAGTTACTGCGTGAACACAACATTGCGCTGGTCGTCGCCGATACCGCGGGAAAATGGCCTTACCGCGAAGAGGTGACCACGGATTTTCTTTATCTTCGCTTGCACGGTGACAAGGAACTTTACGCGAGCGGCTACACTGATGAGGCGCTGACACGCTGGGCACAACGCATTGGCGCCTGGAAAGCCGGCTCCCAGCCTGATGATGCACGTGTCATATCCGAGCAATCCACACCGGCGCGCCACCCCCGCGATGTCTATTGCTACTTTGATAATGATGTCAAAGTGAAGGCTCCATTTGACGCCCGGAATCTGATGACGAAACTGTAACTCACGTCTCGGCGCCACTTACTGGCAAATCGACCACGGCCGGACTGAATCGTTAAAACGCGAACGGCATTTCTCCGTTCGCTGCACAAAGAAATCTGATACGTGGCTCGCTACCCCTCGAGAGTAAAGCCACTGTTAATGGCAGAAGCTCTCATCCAAAGAGGCCGTTTAGGTTGGAAAAAGAGCCCAAACCGATCTGCATATATCGAGCAACCTTTCGCCGCCTTCTCAATATCCCGACAATCTGCGGAAACCCGTTACGGAGTTACGCGCATTGCGCTTTCATACAACTCCGGCTTGAATCCTACCAGCAGGCGCCCATCCAGATCCGAAACAGGCCGCTTGATAAGAGAAGGATGCGCAAGCATAAGCAGGATGGCCTTATGCAGATCAAGCGCTTGTTTTTCTGAATCAGGAAGTTTTCGGAACGTCGTACCCGCGCGGTTCAGCAAGGCCTCCCACCCAAGCTCGTTGCACCAATGCTCCAGACGATTCCGCTCTATTCCTACCGTTTTGTAATCATGAAAGCTGTAATCCACTCCGTGGTTCTCCAGCCAGGTACGGGCTTTCTTGATCGTATCGCAATTCCTGATACCATAGATTGTGAGGGTCAATTCAGAAACTCCTGCTGAAAACGTAACTTATCCCGCAGTTGGGAGATGGAAGCAGTCGTCTCCCGGAACTAAAAACTCCTCTGCAGCCATCCATTCCTGCAACTCGAATTATATATTCATTCTTGGGAAGAGGCATGCGCCGGAAGAAATGCTATGTCCGCAGATATCAGCATTCTTGGCAAGACGACAAATTCCTTCCCTTTATAGAATATTTGTCGACGCGTCCCGAGAATTGCGGTAGTTTTCGATAAGTGCGGCTTGTATTAATTCTTCCACCTGCTACGCTGTATAGGTTGTTTAACGTTTGGTTTTGAGCAACTGTATTTAATCATGGTGAAACTTACTGTATTCCGAACTGACCAAACCATAAACCTTCCCGCAGGAATATTGATGGTAATTTCTGCATTGTTCATCATCACCACTGGCTTGGATAGCGAACGAATCATGCCCGCAATGGGTTTGTCTGGAACTATCGCTGGTTACGTGCCCGGAAAAGCTGGTGATACATCACTGGAGGTACAAGAATGAAACCGGTAGTCATCATTGCTTCATTATGGTTAACGACACTGCTTATCCCCTCCACTTCGTTTTCACACGAAGAGACTGAAATTCCGCCTACTTCTGCCGAAACCGGCCATGTTTATATCGTAAACCGCACCGACAGGGACGTTATTTTCCACCTGGTCTCGGCAAACACGATTCGCACAAAGCACCAACTCCCTCCCCATTCGGGAGCGACATTCAGCGGAGCCTCCGCAGATTCGTGGTTTAACATTCGCGTATACAATGATGACACTCCGACAAATTATGGCCTTGATGCGGGCAGGCGATACTACCTGGATCGGAACCCGGCCGGAGTTTTAAAAGTATACAAAATGCCTATGAATTAAGAATCCGACCAATTTTTCAACCGTCCAGTAAAGTTGCCCCGGCAGTGTCATACAGGAACTGGACGAAAAAACTGGGCAAGAATTACGTGCGGACACGTTGAATAATCGGAAATAAGTCAGACACAACAGTGAACAAAATTATTGTCTCGATGTATCTTTCGCTGGCATTATCTGGCTGCGTCACAACGGGAAAGGAAGTATCGCCGAATGCAGCCACTAGCTCTGATCCCGGCATATACCGCGCACCGGTTACCAGAACTCTCCCAGAGGCCGCTGATTGAATGCCAAGTGATGTCCTCCGTGGGGAAGGCGATGTGAACCGCCCCGGTTTCAACGCTCCTTAGAAGTCAAATGCCACCGGCAAAGCCGGTGGCTTGAGATGGTGAGCGTCTCAAAGGCGCCCATAATGCAGCGTAATCAAGGCTATCCCCTACAAGCCACACACGATCCTGACCGATAACGGCGCCCAGTTCTGTCATCCGCCACGTTACCGCAACAGCCCGACGGCCCGATATATCACCTACATGTTCGACCTGTGCTGCCGTGCATGACATCGTGCATCCGCACGACCCAGGTCAACCGTCCCTGAACGAACGGTCAGGTCGAACGCATGAACCGCACTCTCAAGGAAGCCAACGTCAATACCATTACGGCTCACATGATGATGAGCTCAAGCTTCGCGCGCAAGCCTTTCTGATAGCCTACAACTTCGTCAAGCGACTCAAGGTCCTCTAAAGATCCCTCCCTATGAATGGCGGCTTCTCAAGCCCAGCAATACTTCTTTCCACGATTGCTCCGATTCCCGGAATCCGTCCGCCAAAACGACTAGTTCCTTTTTGCCCTCAGCCGTGGCGCCGATGATCACCAGGATGCATTGATTCGCTTCTTCGAGCCGCACGCCAAAATGAATGCCATCCACCCACCCGTACACATACCGCTTGTTGCTTAAATCCCGCCGCTCCCATTGGGCATGCTCATCTTGC
>Ga0157370_10010079_pt1 | contig 9989 bp, 11 predicted proteins | sample C35metaG_FD_113463 | JGI IMG/M metagenome (GOLD analysis project Ga0157370, IMG submission 113463) | Corn rhizosphere microbial communities from Kellogg Biological Station, Michigan, USA - C3-5 metaG | ecosystem: Host-associated > Plants > Roots > Rhizosphere > Soil | place: USA: Michigan... | reverse complement strand
TGGCAAAAGGAAAACTCTCAGCCGAGGCACTGGAATTCTTTAGAAAAGAAGGCCAGAAGGGCGGCAAAAAGAGCGGAGCGGCCCGCATGAAGAAGCTCACGCCGGAACAGCGCACAACCCTCGCCAAGAAGGCCGCCACGGCCCGTTGGGGCAAGAAGGCGAAGTAACGTCATGGCCGATCCCAACAAGCCGGAATCGTCAGACGGCTACACGCTTAACTTCATTCCCTCGCCCGATGCCGAAGCCCGCTTCGCCGACTTTGTAGAATGGCTGTTGAAAATCGATCCGAATGACAGCACTCTATGCAAGAGCGCGAAGCTGGCGCCGAAGGACGGGGAATAGCCGGTGGCAGATCGATTAGCCAAATACGACATCGCGCAGATCTGCACTAACGGCCACGTGATCAATAACTCGCACGAGCGTTTTCGCGAATTCAGCGTTGACTACTGCACCGAATGCGGCGCAAAGACTACAACTGAATGTGCAAACTGCAAGACGCCGATCCGAGGCGCTTATAGCGGGAGCATGCGAACCGGTTACGATCGACCCGCATACTGCCACAATTGTGGTGAGCCGTATCCGTGGACTTCCGCGGCGCTTGCTGCTGCCATGGAATTTGCTACCGATCTCCAGCAGCAGATCGAGCGTGAGAAATTTGCAGAGATCATTGAAAATCTCGTGAAGGATAGCCCATCGACTTCGGTGGCCGCGGCAAAACTCAGAGGGTTAATGGGATCGATGAAACCCTACGCGTCCGAAGCTCTTCGTCAGATTCTAACCGGGGTAGTGACCGAGGGAGCGAAGCGAATTCTCTGGCCTAGTGCGGGCAAGTGAGAAATGCTTGCGCCAAGCTTCGGAGCGCGAAGGCGAAGGCGAAAGCCAAGGCGGAAAAGTGACCAAGCGCGCCAGTTCCCAGCCCGGATCATCGCGAAATAGTTGGTTGTCTTTTCAGCCGGTTGCTTCAGACGAGGGTGAACTTACCGCCCTCTATCCGTACCGTCAGCTTCGGGAAATTCAAGAGCCCGTCCACGCTAGGCTTGCCGTTATCGACGAAACTAGGGCGCTTGAAAGAGAATTTGGCGTCGCGGTAATAAGTCCGCTTTACGGCATGCTGTGGAGCCTGAACGGCGTCAGCGGTATGGCTACCTCGCACTGCCTTGTTGCGCCATCGGAACAACGGCCCATTTTCCCGTGGGCATCATCGATGATCGCGTGCCAGATCCTGATGCTTTCACGATGCGTGAATGAGAATCTGAGCTTGCGGCCGAATCAAGAAGCGGCGAAGGAGTTGTACGGGTTACTTCAAGCCAGCGAAAAATGTCCACGTGACCCGACCGGCTGGTTAATCGAAGTGGGATTGGTTAATTTTCGTTTCCTGATGGTGCCGCAGCACGTCGTCTATACCAGCGAAGCCGATCTTGTCGAGCATCCTGGGTATGGGGTATCAATTAGAATTTGCGGTTGTGCTAGTTCTCGCTCGAAAGCTGCCGAACGATGGAGTCGGGCTGCATTATTTATTGCCGATTCGATCGACTCGAACCTTGCGAAAGCCGGTATGGTTCGTGCCGATCCCCACCGTCACATGGCTGGGAGTGAAGAACTGGTTATTGGTCGCGACCTCGAGGAGTAACTTCTGATGGCCGTCTACCGTCCGAAATATCGAGATCCGAACCCCGAGGAGCAGAATAACGCCAAGCTGCCGGTTGACTCACCGGCCGACGAGAGGAAACAGACCGTATCGAGGTTAAGTGAAAGCGTTGCGAAGATGATCCGCCGCCTGAACACGCTGATTAGCGAGACAACGAGTCCGAAGATTCGCGCCCAAGCCACAAAAGAACTGAAAAAGTATGAGGCGCTCGGGAAAAAATACACGGCACTCGGAAAGCGGCCGCCTAAGCGTTGATGATCACGCAGAGGGCTTTCTGTTGCAATTGGGCACGCATTGGGCACGGCCTGGAATGCGCGGGGAGCGATAAGTTCTTTTGAATGATGGTGGACCTGAAGGGATTCGAACCCTTGACCTCTTCCATGCCATGGAAGCGCGCTCCCAACTGCGCCACAGGCCCACGAGACAAGGTCTAGCGCCAATATAACACACCACGCATTTCTGTTACGATCTGGAAGGTACTTTAAGGGAGAAAACATGCGGATTTTAGCAGGCCTGTTGGTGTCCAGCGCGATATTCGCGCAGTCCCACGCTCCGGTGCAAGTCGCCGGCATGCAGAATTTTATTCATAGCGTCGCGAACCTTGAAAAGTCGGTCGCCTTCTATCGCGACGTCTTCGGATTGGAACTCAATGGCGAACTGCGTCCGGCGAGCGCAAATCCCACCGTATTAGGGCTGGTGAACGCACCCGGCGCCAAGTTCCGTGCGGCTACTTTCAAGATTCCGGGCGCCGGGTTCGGCCTGGAACTCACGGAATTCACCGGTATCGATCGCAACCCAGCCCAACCCCATCATTGGGATCCGGGCGCCGCGGACTTGGCGCTGCGCGTGCGCGATGTCGACGCTGCCTTTGCGGCGCTCAAGAAAGCCGGCGCCCCTATCATCAGCCTCCCTGGCGCGCCGGTTAAGATCGGACCGCCGACGGGCAAAATCCGCTCGGTGTTCACACGCGATCCCGACGGCTACATCCTGGAGGTAATTCAAGCCGATCCGATCGCGGCCGATGCGCCGGCCGGGATGGTCATCACGGCCAGCATGGGCCTGACGGTGGGCGATACCGAAAAAACTCTGGCGTTTTATCGCGGCATCCTGGGCATGGATATCAAGGCCGGCGCCGCCTTTGGCGGCAATAAAGCGATTCTGGACATGGTGGGCGCAAGCAGCGGCGAAGTGAAGCAGAGCGCCGGCACAGTTCCGGGCAGCACCGCTCGTATCGAGTTCTACGAATTCAAGGACATCCGCCGCACGCCCTTCCGGCTGCGCATTCCCGACCCCGGCTCTCCGGCGTTGTCGTTACGCGTAAACGACCTGGATAGCCTGTTAAAGCACATCAAGGAGGCCGGGATGAAGGTGATTACGAGCGGAGCAGAGCCGGTGAACCTGGGCGCGTCGCGCAACGTGTTTATCGAGGATCCCAACGGCGTGGCGGTCGAATTGATACAGCGCACCAAATAGCTGCTAGTGTTGCGCGGGCGCGGTACGAGCGCGGCCGGTCGATCCCAGTTCCTTAAGCTGCGCCTGCGCATTGCGGGCCAGGCTGTGGGTGGGGAAGCGCGTGAGGAAATCCTTGAACTCGGTAGCCGCTTCGGGACGCCGGCCGCCGTGCAGCAGGGCGTCCGCCTTGCCATACAGTGCATCGGGAGTCTTGGGATTATCCGGATAGCGCTCAAGCACCGCGTCGAAGGCCTGCACGGCGTCATCGTACATCTTCGCGCGATTGTATAGCTGTCCTACGTAATACTGGGCCGAGGCGGCATTTTCAGCAGTTGGAAAATACTTCAGATAATCGTTGAACTCCATCATCGCGAGATCGTCTTTGCCGCTCGAATAATCGCGGAAAGCGTTCAGCCAGAGACTTTCCGCGGAAACGCCCGGCGGTGGAGCGGCGCCATTCGCCGCAGCCGGTGGAGCGTCCCCTGGAGGTGGTGGAGGCGCGGACGGAGGCTGGCTCAGAGTGCGCACGGCGCTTGAAATGTCGGACAGCTTATTATCTAGATTCGCGAGCCGGCTGGAGAGCGCCGCGAGATTCTCGCGCACGGAGCGCATCTCCTCGGCTGACTGGTCCACTTTGGTCCCCAGAATCGCGATGGGCGCCGCCACTTGGGTCTGCTGATCATTGAGGCGATCGGTGAGCGTGCGTTGCAGCGCGGTCATCGAAGCCGACGCCTGATTGGACTGGTCGAGCGCCTGTTTGATCAAGCTTTCGAGCGCCGCCATCTTTTGATCCTGCGAAGTCTGCAGTTGTTTGATCTGATCCTGAAGCTGCGCGACATCGCGCTGAATGGAAAGAATGTCCTCGCGCTTTTGCGCCAGCAGGCTGGGGGCCAGGGGGCATGCCAGGATCAGTGAGCATCCTAATGAAACCAGCCGGGGAGCAGCGAGTCGGGAAAGCTTCATGCACACACTCCTTATAATAGGGGACGACCGGTGGCCGCCCCCCGTTTCACCATCCGCGCCGTCCTTACTGCGCGGGCGCCAGATGCGCGCGGCGATTACGTTGATAGCAAGCCTCGGTGGCATCCGTGCACACCGGGCGATCCTTGCCGTAGCTGATGGTCCGGACCTTTTCTGCGGGCACGCCCAACTGCACCAGGAAGTCCTTGGCAGAGGTGGCGCGGCGGTCGCCCAGACCCAGATTGTATTCCGCCGAGCCGCGTTCATCGCAATGCCCTTCGAGCACCACGGTAAACGTCGGATCGTCCGCGAAGATCTGCTTCAGTTTCGCAGCATCGCTGGTGAGCGCCTGGCGGGCATCGTCGCGAATATCGCTCTTGTCGTAATCAAACAAGGCATCGCCACCGTCGCCATTAAATAATGTCGTAAACTCTTCGGCGCCCGTGATTTTCGGTCGGGCCGGCGGAGGAGGCGGCGGCGGGGGCGGAGTAGTCACCTCGACCGTCACCGAACGCGTATCGTTACCGCCCGCGGCGCTTGCCGTCAAGGTATAGGTTGTCGTGGCGGTGGGGAACACTTGGCGCGTGCCATCAGCCGCGACTGAGCCGATACCGTTGTTGATCGCGATATTGGTAGCGTTGGCAACCGACCAAGTCAAAGTCGCGGACTGGCCCTGTTGAATGGACCTCGGTTCCACGGCGAAATTGGTGATTCGCGCGGCCGGTGCCGCAGGTGGCGGTGGAAGTACTTCGGCTGCCGGCGGTGGTGGCGGCGGTGGCGCGGGGACCTTCTTTTTGCACGCGGTCACCGTCATCATCAACACCACGGCGAACACCGCTGCACTCAGTGTTCTCTGATTCATTCGCATTGCTTTGACATGCCTCCTTGACTGATTCGCGGTCATATTTTTCAGTTTGATACGCGTGGATCTATCGGCAAATCGCGATCCATCAATAACGCTGTGAGTTAGTTTACTCCGTTTGCCCATACAGGCTGGATGTTATTTCCCTGAGTAGTCAACTGCTGCACATTACTGCCATCGGACAGCATCGTATAGATCTGGGTGGATTTACCACGCTTGGAAGTAAACACCAGGTGCACGCCGTCAGGCGCCCACCAGGGATTCTCGTTGCGCCCGGTGCCCTGGGTAAGTTGAACCGGTTTCCGGCTGGCCACGTCCATCACGAAAATGTTGAAGTTGCCGGGCTCATAGCCGCGCGTCCAGGCAAAGGCGATCTGCTGCCCGCTAGGACTCCAGGCGGGATTCGCCACGTCGCCCTCGCCGGTGGTGAACTGCTGCATATCGGTGCCGTCGAGGTTCATATGCCAAAGCTGCTGGCGGCCGCCGCGGCCGGAGATGAACAGCATGTCGCTGCCGGTCTTGGGATTCACTTTCGGAGATACTTCGATCGCGCGCACGTTTGAGATGCGGCGGAAATTGCTGCCGTCAATCCCGCTGATGCAAATTTGCACCCATCCGCCAAGTGCGGTTGCGAACAGCATTTGTTTGCCGTCCGGCGTAAACTCTGGCGTTTCGACCACGGAAGACACCGGATTGTAAAACGGCATCCGGCGGCCCGTCTCGGCGGAATGCACGCGAATCTGCGGATTGCCGCCGGCGTAGGTGGTGAACGCGAACAATTTGCCATCGGGGGAAACCGTGGGCATGCTCGAAGTGGAGTTGTACTGGGTCAGCCGCTGCTGGTGCGAACCGTCGTAATCCATGGACCAGATTTCTTTGGCGCCGCTGCGGTCGGAAACGAAATAGATTTTGGTTCCAGCCAGGCTCTTGGCGCCGAATTGCTGCAAAATGTCGGCCGCAAATTCACGCGCCACCTTTTTGGCGCCGTCGGCGTCGAGCGATCCAAAGTACAGCTTGCCGATCACCTGTGCAGTGGTTACATCCTGCTGGCCGGTATTGAACAGCCATCCGAACAAAACCAGGCGGTTGTCCTGGACCGCTGTATATCCGAAGGCCAGATAGTTGGCATTCACGGGAGGACCAGACCAATCGGTCAACCACGGGCCGTTGCGCACCGGCGGAGTTCCACGGCGGGCGTTGGCGGGAACCGTGGGCGGCTTGAAATCCTGCGGGCGCTGCGGGACCTCCAGAGGATAAAAGGTCTTGGCCACCATCTTCAAAATCCCCGCGTTCGATAGCTCATCCCACAGTGTGGAGTTGAAGGTATCCATGTGGCGCTGCGCGTCGCCGGTGCCGCGCATGTCCGCCACCGCGATAGCGGGGCGCTCCGCCGAACTGATCTTACCGACAATGTCGTTCTGTCCTTGTCCCGGGAGCGACGCTGCGGCCGCCAACAGTAATGCCAGTGGGGACAAATTCCTCGCGATTGATGTGATGTTCATCGTTTCAACTCGAACGTGAATTCAACTTTGGCCGAATCCTTGTCGAATCCCGGAGGAATCGGCGGGAACGGGCTTGCTTCCAGTATGGCGCGTTGCACGGAATAGTCCAGCGCGGAAATGCCGCTTTGTTGCACCACCCGCAAATTGCGGATGCGGCCATCGCGCATCAAATCGAAAGACGCGATGACAATGGGCGCGGTCTGCACGTGCGCATCGACGTCATTGGTGTGCCATTTTTGCGCGACCAGTTGCTGAATCTGCTGTGCGTATCCCGCGAAACGCGTGCCTAGCGTAGTGTTGGCTCCGGTGCCAATGCGCCCCGAGCCCGGCATCGCGGAAAATAACGGATTTGAAACCTGCGGCGCCTGTTTGGCGAAGACCTGATTCTGATCGATCTCTTTGAAGGGCCGGAAACGCTGGCGTTCGCTCGCGACATCGGAAAGCCGGCGTTTCTCTTTCATCTTAAGAGCCACCGCCTTGGGCGATACCTTTTCCACCTTTGCCTGCTCGATGGGTTTCGCCGGCTGCTGGGGCACCTGCGACTCGGTATCGTTTGCCAGCGGATTCTGCTCGCCGGAATGCAGCAGCGGGATGGACTTCACGGCTTCGATGCCGATCGCTCCGCCACCGGCGTTCTCGGCGCCGAAAGAATCGTGGTGCATGCTTACCCATCCATAGATGCCCATCCCCGCGACCAGCGTTACATGCAAAGTGAGCGCGGCGAGGAAAGCGCGGTTGAGTGGCTCGGGCTGGTCTAATATATCGGGATGAAGGCCGGAATTCTGCATCACTACCTGCCTACATTCTCCTGGGGCTTGGTGACTAGCTTCACCGCTAGATGGGCTTGATCGAGTGTACTGATGACCTGCGCAATAGGGTCATATACCGTGGCTTTATCGGCCATGACGTAAACGCTTTTCGAGCTTTTAAAGCGCTTGGGAACTTCGGTCGCGATCTGGTTGATGTTGATGGGATTCTCGTTGAGATACAGCTTGCCGTTGCGGGTGATGCTGATGACGGGCAATTCCTCATTGGTGTCCTTCACCTGCTTGACCTCGGGAACGCTGATCTCCAGTCCGAACTCCATCACATGCGCCGTCAGCATGAAGATGATCAGCAGCACCAGCACCACGTCCACCAGCGGCACGATATTGATCTCCGACAGCGTTCCATTCCCGCCGCCGAATCGCCGCCGCCCAAAGCCGCTTCTGGTTCCGTTGCTGCTGCTGACCGAAAAAGCCATATGGATTACGCTAGCCCTCGAACATACGCTCCGTCGCGTTCAGAAATTCAAGCATAAAGTCTTCCATGCGCGTGCCCATTACCTTAATCCTGTTCCCAAAATAATTATAAAAAACCGCGGCGGGGATGGCCGCAAACAGGCCCAAAGCGGTAGCAAAAAGCGCATTCGCGATACCCGGCGCTACGGTCCGCATGCTGGTCGAGCCGCTAAGGCCCAAGGCTTGAAAAGCTTCGATGATGCCGAACACCGTGCCAAACAGGCCTACGAAGGGAGAGACGGTGGCGGCGGTGGCGAGCCAACTCATGTTGCGTTCGAGCTTCGAGATCTCTTCGCTGATCGCCAGCTGAAGGGTGCGCTCGAGCGCAACCGGATTGGTGATGTGTCCCTGCTTGGTGACCTGGCGGTTAACTTCGCTATAGCCGAAATCAAACACCGCGACCAAAGGAGCAGCGACAAACTGCTGGCTGGCGGCCGCAATGGCGTCCATGCGGCCCGCCTTGCGAAAAGCGCGCAGAAAATTCCGGTTGGCCGCGGCGGCGCGGCGAAACATAAACCACTTGGAAAAGATGACGGTCCAGGAGAGCAGCGAAAAAATCAGCAGTACACCCATCACCGCGATCGGGATCGGCTCCGTGCTCCTCACCATCTCCCAGAAATTGACTTGCGCTACGATACCGATCCAGTGTTCTGAGATCAACCAGTTGCCTTTCTCGTCCCACTCCCATTGTAATCGACCTTGTGCTTCTAAAACAAAAGATCTTCGAAATGTTTCCGGCAACTCAGCCCGCCACTTACCTATAATTCGGTAGAAGCCCATGCTGCTTGAATTGACCGTCCAGAACTACGCCGTGGTTGAAAAAGTGCGGGTGCGGTTTCATCGCGGGCTGAATCTGCTGACCGGCGAGACCGGAAGCGGCAAATCGATCGTGGTGGACGCGCTGGCCCTCCTGCTGGGAGGACGGGCATCGGCTGAAATGGTACGGAGCGGCGCGGAGCGGGCGCGCATTTCCGGAATTTTTGAGGTGCAAGGATATGTTCTTCCTGAGGGCGTGGAGCCGGAAGACGGCGAGCTGATTCTCGAGCGCGAGATTCTTCCCAACGGCAAATCCCGCGCCTTCGCGGGTGGACGCCCCGTGACGGCAGCGCTGCTCAAGGAGCTGGCGCGGAGCTTGGGCGACATACACGGCCAGCACGACCAGCAGCAGCTGTTTTCAGCGGGCGTGCAACGGGAAATGCTGGACGGGTTTGCAGGTGCGGGCGAGCAGGTGGATGCGGTGGGGTCCCTCTATGCAAGCTGGAGTGCAGCTTCCAGGGAGCTGGCCGAACTCGAACGCACCGCCCAGGAAAAACTGCGTCAGGCCGATTTGTGGACTTTTCAGCACAATGAGATCGAAGCCGTTAATCCCCAGCCCGGCGAAGATGCACATTTAGAGAACGAACGCCGGGTATTGCGTAACGTCGTGCGCCTGGAGGAAACGGCCGGCGCGGCGTACGCGGCACTCTATGAAGATCCGGAGAGCGTTACGGTGCAATTGCACACCGTCGTCAAACGTCTGGAAGAACTCGGCCGCATCGATGAGAGCATGCAGGAAGTGCTCGCCGCACTCGAGCCGGCGAGTATTGCGGTAGACGAGGCGGCCCATGCGCTGAGCCACTATTTAGGGAAGCTCGAAGCCGATCCTTTGCGCCTGGAAGAAATCGAAACTCGCTTAGCGGCGCTCGAAAAGCTGCGCCGCAAGTACGGGACGACGCTCGAAGAAGTGATCGCGTTTCGCGACGACGTAGCCCGCAATCTGGCAGCAGTTGAGACCTCGGGCGAGCGCCAGGCAGCGTTGGGCCAGGAAGTCGCGGCGCTCGGAGCCGGATATGAATCCGCCGCCGGACGCCTTTCGGCGCTGCGCAAAGATGCCGCGCGCCAATTGGCACGGGCCGTGGAGAGCGAACTGGCTTCGCTTGCCATGGAAAAGACGCGTGTCGAAATTCGCGTCTCGGCCGCGGAATGGTCGGCTACTGGCGCCGACGCGGTGGAGATTCTGATCGCGCCCAATGTAGGCGAAGAACTGAAGCCGCTCGAAAAGATCGCATCGGGCGGCGAGCTGTCCCGCGTCGCTCTGGCGCTTAAGACCTGCGTCGCTCCGGCGCGCGCTGACAAGAATGCGATCCCGCGCACGCTGGTCTTCGACGAAGTGGACGCGGGAGTGGGCGGCAGCGCCGCCGAAGCAGTGGGCCGAAGGCTCAAGAAGCTCGCGGGGGCCGCGCAGGTGCTGTGCGTAACTCACCTGGCGCAAATCGCCGGTTTCGCCGAGCATCATTATTATGTTG
>Ga0157370_10010076_pt1 | contig 9990 bp, 8 predicted proteins | sample C35metaG_FD_113463 | JGI IMG/M metagenome (GOLD analysis project Ga0157370, IMG submission 113463) | Corn rhizosphere microbial communities from Kellogg Biological Station, Michigan, USA - C3-5 metaG | ecosystem: Host-associated > Plants > Roots > Rhizosphere > Soil | place: USA: Michigan... | reverse complement strand
TACGTCAGCGGCTGCGCCTTCATCAGCACCAGCAGCGACACGAGGTGGCCGATGACGCGGCCGCTCTTGCCGCGCACGAGCTCCGGCACGTCCGGATTCTTCTTCTGCGGCATGATCGAGCTGCCGGTGCAGAAGCGATCGGCGAGCGTCACGAAGCCGAAGCGCGGCGACGACCACAGCACGAGCTCCTCGGCGAAGCGCGACAGATGCACGACGACGAGCGATGCCGCCGCCGCGAACTCGATCGCGAAATCGCGATCGGCCACGGCATCGAGTGAATTGCCGGCGATCGACTCGAAGCCAAGCGCGCGCGCGACACGCTCGCGGTCGATCGGATAGCTCGTGCCGGCAAGCGCCGCGCTGCCGAGCGGTAACCGGTTCACGCGCTTTCTGCAATCAACGAAGCGCTCGACGTCGCGCGCGAGCATCGCGTCGTAGGCCATCAGATGATGCGCGAACGTGATCGGCTGTGCGACCTGCAGATGCGTGAATCCCGGCATGATCGTATCGACGTGTCGCGATGCGAGGTCGACGAGCGCGCTGCGGAGCGTTCGCAACTGCACCATGAGCGCGTCGATCGCATCGCGAAGCCACAATCGGATGTCGGTTGCCACCTGGTCGTTGCGTGAACGCGCCGTGTGCAAACGCTTGCCGGCGTCGCCGACGAGCGACGTCAGCCGCCGCTCGATGTTGAGGTGCACGTCCTCGAGCTCGCGCCGCCATTCGAATTCGCCCGATTCGATTTCGCGCTCGATCTGCGCGAGGCCGCGTTCGATTGCGCGAAAGTCGTCATCGCTGATGATCCGTTGCGCGGCGAGCATTCCGGCGTGTGCGAGCGAGCCGGCAATGTCGGCCCGTGCAAGCCTGCGATCGAAGTCGACCGACGCATTGAAGCGCTGCATCCGCGCGGACATCGGCTCGCTGAAGCGACCCGACCAGGTGCCGCTTGGCGGCACCGGGGTGGCGGCGTTGGGCGGCGGTTGGTTGTCGGGATCGGGCGACGTATCGGACGCGGACATCTCGGACTCAGACTACCCTGCGCGTATCGCGCTTCGGGCTGATTCGTGCACAGGCAGGCCTGCGCGCTCTTGCGGACCCGACTTGCATGGCCGCGATGGCTTGTCGACAATGGCAGGCAGCCATAGCCCGCCGACAGCCATGACGCGCAAACGACGCGCGTCAGGCAAGGGTTATGCTACGCGTGCAGTGCCCGAATGCCGGCATCCGGCATGATGCTTGCATATCGCGTTCGTTATGCAAGGGATTATAAGACAAGCCCCCGCAGTTCCCGCGTTGCCCGACCTTCGCAACCTCGGCACGATCCTGCGCATCCTCGTGGGAGTGAACGGCGCCACGCTGCTGATCGCGCTCGCGCGGGAGCCGCGGCTGCCCGCCCTGGCCACCGAATGGGCGACGCTGACCGGTTTCGTCGAGCCGCATCTTTTCGCCGAGCTCGCGGTGCTGTGGCTCGTGCAGCCGTGGCTTGCGAAAGCGTCCCCGCGCGTCGCGGTCGCGATCGTCACCGTGATCACGTGCGCTATCGCGATCGGCGTCGACACGCTGCTGCCGCGGATCGGAAGCGAGCCGCGCGATTGGCTCGCGCGCCATCTCGCGTTCGCGCTGGTCGCGCAGTTCGCGCTGATAGCCTACTTTCGCTTGCGCGCCCGCGCATTGTCACCGGCGATCACCGAAGCGCGGCTGCAGGCGCTGCAGGCGCGCATCCGCCCGCATTTCCTTTTCAACAGCATCACGGCCGTGCTGTCGCTGATGCGCAGCGAGCCGCGGCGCGCCGAAGCTGCGCTCGAGGATCTCGCCGACCTCTTTCGCGTGCTGATGCGCGACAACCGCGAGCTCGCGCCGCTCGCCGACGAGGTCGAGTTGTGCCGCCAGTATCTCGAGATCGAGCAGCTGCGGTTGGGCGAGCGGCTCGTCGTCGACTGGAACGTCAAGAGCATGCCGGGCGATGCGCTCATACCGCCGCTCGTGCTGCAGCCGCTGCTCGAGAATGCGGTCTATCACGGCATCGAGCCGGCGACGGCCCCCGGTGTGCTGTCGATCAACATCTTCCTGTCGCGCGACGGAGTGCACGCGATCCTGCGCAACCCTTATGTCGCGAACGGCCCGCGCCATCATGCCGGCAACAAGATGGCGCTCGACAATATCCGCGAGCGGCTCGCGCTGCATTTCGACGCCGAGGCGAGCCTCGACTCGCGCGTTCATCACGACGCGTACGAAGTGCACATCCGGATGCCCTATCGAACGACGAAAGCCGCTACGGCGGACGACCGCGCGTCGCAAGGGCCACGGCGCGAGCGCGGGGCCGACCGCGGTCTTGCGAAGCGCCGCGAGCCGCATCTTTCCGAGCGCCTGCCCGCGATGGCGCCAATGAGGGTCGATCATGGCTGAAGCACCGCTTCGCATCCTGCTCGTCGACGACGAGGCGCCGGCGCGACATCGGCTGCGGGAACTGCTCGACGATTGCGCGGCCGTGCTGCCGATCTCGATCGTCGGCGAGGCACAGAACGGACGCGAGGCGCTCGACATCCTGCATTCGGCGCCCGCGGATCTCGTATTGACCGACATTCACATGCCCGCGATGGACGGCATCGAACTGGCGCGGCACTTGCTAAAGCTCACGCACCCGCCGGTCGTGATCTTCACGACGGCATTTCACCAGCACGCGCTGGCTGCATTCGAAGTGCACGCGGTCGACTATCTCGTGAAGCCGGTGCGCGTCCAGCGCCTGCTGGCTGCATTGCAGAAGGTCCCGCGATTGAAGCCCATGACGATCGAGAAGCTCACTCAATTGCCCGCCGCCGCACGGCGCTTCCTGTCCGTGACCGAACGCTCGCGCGTCGTGCTCGTGCCGGTCGACGAGGTGATCTACCTCAAGGCCGAGCTCAAGTACATCACGATCAGGACGACGCAGCGCGAGTACCTGCTCGAGGAGTCGCTCACGAGGCTCGAGCAGGAATTCGGCGCGCGGTTCGTTCGCGTCCATCGCAACTGCCTCGTCGCGCGCGATTTCATCCGCGGCTTCGAGCGGCGCGCGAACGACGACGGCGACGCGCACTGGGAAGTGCTCCTCCACGGCATCGTCGAGTCGCTGCCGGTGTCGCGGCGCCAGCAGTACATCGTTCGCGAAATCGGCCGCGAGGCGATGAACAACGCCGCCTGACCCTCATCCTTCCTCTCCCGCAAGCGGGAGAGGTGGCCGAAGAGCGGGTGAGGAGCGCCTGCGCTACACTTCGCCGCGGCATAACTCGCGGCGCCCTCCATGCGAACACTGATCTGCGGCTCGCTCGCGTTCGACACGATCATGGTGTTTCCCGATCGGTTCGGGCGCCACATCCTGCCCGATCAGACGCACATGCTTTCCGTGTCGTTCCAGATCAGCGACATGCGCCGCGAATGGGGCGGCTGCGCCGGCAACATCGCCTATAACCTTCATGGCATCGGCGGCGATCCCGTCGTCATGGGCACGCTCGGCACCGACGGCGAGACCTATCGTGCGCGGCTCGCCGACCTCGGCATAGCATCCGACGGCGTGCGCGTGATCGACGAGACGTACACGGCGCAGGCGTTCATCATCACCGACCTCGACGACAACCAGATCACCGCATTCCATCCCGGCGCGATGAACCATTCGCACCGCAATGCCGTGACGGACGTCGCGAACGTCGGTCTCGGCATCATCGCGCCCGACGGCAAGGAAGGGATGCAGGCACACGCGGCGCAGTTCGCCGCGCAGAATATTCCGTTCCTGCTCGATCCCGGCCAGGGGTTGCCGCTCTTTTCGCGCAACGAGCTCGTGACGCTGATCGACGCGGCGACGTACCTCGCCGTCAACGATTACGAGGCGAAGCTCTTGTCCGAGCGCACCGGCTGGTCGATCGGCGACCTCGCCGAACGCGTGGATGCGCTCGTCGTCACGCTGGGCGGCGAAGGCTCGGTCATTCACGCGAACGGCGAGACGCATGCAATCGCGGCGGCTCGGGCATCCGCCGTCGTCGATCCGACCGGTTGCGGCGATGCGTACCGCGCGGGCCTTCTGTACGGGATCGCGGCCGGATGGGACTGGCAGCGTACCGGGCAACTCGCATCGGTGCTGGGCTCGATGAAGATTGCGTCGCGCGGCGGCCAGAATCACGCCATCGATCGCGACACCGTCGCGACGCGCTACCGCGACGCGTTCGGCGAGGGCCTCTGGTGATCGCACCGCGGCATTGACGTCGCAGTGCGAAGGTTCTCGCGGATCGCACGCGTCATCCTGCACTTCGCCGGCGGCCTCTGCACGGTCCTCTTCGCGTTTCCGCGGCTCGACGCTCATGCGAGGCGCGTGCGCATTCGCCGCTGGTCGCGGCGGCTTCTGCACCTTCTGCATGTCGACATCCGCATGACGGGCGCGCTCGCGCGTCCGAACGTGATCGTCGTCGCCAACCACGTGTCGTGGCTCGACATCTTCGCGCTGCACGCCGTCGGGCCGGTCCGCTTCATCGCCAAGTCGGAGATCGCGCGCTGGCCGCTGCTCGGCCGCCTCGTCCGCGGCGTCGGCACGCTCTTCATCGAGCGCGCGCGTCGGCACGACACGCATCGGGTCAATCGGGAGGTCGCCGCGGCGCTTGCCGATGGCGACATCGTTGCGGTGTTTCCCGAAGGGACGGTGACGAAGGGCACGAAGGTGCTGCCGTTCAAAGGCTCGCTTCTGCAGCCGATCGTCGATGCGCGAGGCGCCGTGCAGCCGGTTGCGCTTCGTTATTGCACGCCGGCGGGTGAAGTGTCGTTCGCACCGGCGTACGACGACGTCACGTTCCTGCATTCGTTCTGGCGCGTCTGTGGTGCGCCGGCGCTCGTCGTCGAGATCCTCGCGATGCCGCCGCTGGCCGCGGCCGATCGGCATCGCCGCCTGCTGGCCAGCGAAGCGGAGCGCGTCATCCGCGGGGCATTGGCGCGACCGGCTCCAGGCTCGGAACCTGGAAGACGCGACGATCGGGAAGGCGTATCGCCGTAAGCGCACCGCCCCAGAGGCAGCCGGAATCGAGCATCAGCACGTTCGGCGCGAGCAGGAGGCCGAGCGTCGACCAATGCCCGCAAAGCAACAGCGATGAGGCGCTTCGGCGGTTCGGATGCGCGAACCACGGCGCGAAGCCGACAGGTGCGTAAGCAGCGCCGCGCTTTTCACGAAAATCCATCCGTCCGTCGGCGGTGCAGAAGCGCAGGCGCGTCAGCGCATTGACGATTGCGCGCAGCCGATCGAAACCATCGAGCTCGTCGCGCCACGCGCGCGGCTCGTCGCCGTAGAGGACGCGCAGGAGGTCTTCGCGCGCGTCGCTTGCGAGTGTCGCTTCGACTTCGTGCGCGAGCTCGACGACGCGCCCGGTGCTCCATTGCGGCAGCACGCCGGCGTGCACCATGAGCATGCCGTCTTCGACGATCGCAAGCGGCTTCGACGCGAGCCAGTCGAGCAATTCGTCGCGATCGGGCGCGGCGAGGATCGGCGCGAGCGTGTCGTCGCGGTGCGCGCCGGTGTGCCCGGCGGCGACGGTCAGAAGGTGCAGGTCGTGATTGCCGAGAACGGTCCGCGCCGCGTCGCCAAGCGCACGCACTTCACGCAGCACGGCGAGCGAATCGGGACCGCGATTGACGAGATCGCCGGTCAGCCACAGGCGGTCATCGGTCTTCGAGAATCCGATCAGCGTCAGGAGCTCGCAGAACTCCGCATGACATCCCTGGATGTCGCCGATCGCGTAGAGCGCCATGGAAAGCGGGAATGGGTTACGGCGCGCGTGTCAAGACTGCTTGAAAGCGGAGTGCGCCGGTACAATCGCAGCCCATTGTAGCAACGCCATCACGGTTCTCCTTGCAGTTCCCCCTGAACGCCGCGCAGCGCGAAGCGGTGCAATGCGACAGCTCGCCGCTGCTCGTGCTTGCCGGCGCCGGCAGCGGCAAGACGCGTGTCATCACCGCGAAGATTGCGCACCTTTGCGGGCGCGGCATCGATCCGTCGCGTATCGTCGCGATCACGTTCACGAACAAGGCGGCGCGTGAGATGCGCGAGCGTGCGGAGCAGGCGCTCCGCGCCAACGCCGGCGCGTCGAAGCTCGCGATCTCGACGTTTCACAGCCTCGGGCTTCGCATCGTGCGCGAGGAAGCGGCGGCGCTCGGCCTGAAGCGCGGGTTTTCGATCTTCGACCCGTCGGACATCGAGCCGATCGTCGCCGAGCTCGGCGCGACCGCCGATCGCGCGCGAGCGCGCTCGATGCAGTGGAAGATCAGCCAATGGAAGAACGCGCTGGTCGAGCCTGCGGCGGCGCTCGCGAGCGCGAGCAATGACGACGAGCTCGCAGCCGCGCGCGCCTACGCCGGCTATCGCGATGCGCTCGCCGCGTACCAGGCGGTCGACTTCGACGACCTGATCGCGCTGCCGGTCGCGCTGTTCGACAACGATGGCGACGCGCGGGTGCGCTGGCAGGCGCGCATCGCGCATCTGCTGATCGACGAATACCAGGATACGAACGGCGCGCAGTATCGGCTCTTTCGGCATCTTGTCGCCGGCGACACGCCGTTCACCGCCGTCGGCGACGACGACCAGGCAATCTACGGCTGGCGCGGCGCGACGCTCGACAACCTCGCAGCGCTTCCGCGCGATTATCCGAATCTGCGCGTCATCAAGCTCGAGCAGAACTACCGCTCGACGGTGCGCATCCTGCGCTGCGCGAACGCGTTGATCGGCAACAATCCGAAGCTCTTCGACAAGCGGCTGTGGACCGAGCTCGCGCATGGCGAGCCGTTGCGCGTTGCGCCGGCCGCCGACGAGGAGGCGGAAGCCGAAGCGGTGGTGCGGCGCCTGCTGGCACACAAGTTCGAGCGGCGCACGATGCTTTCCGATTACGCGATCCTCTATCGCGGCAACCATCAGGCCCGGCCGTTCGAGACGGTCCTTCGCGCGCATTCGATTCCCTACGAAATCTCCGGCGGCCAGTCGATGTTCGAGCGCACCGAGATCAAGGACGTCGTCGCGTACCTGCGGCTGATCGCGAACGAGGATGACGATCCGGCGTTCGTGCGCGCGTTGCAGGTACCGAAGCGCGGCGTCGGCCAGGCGACGCTCGGGCATCTCGGTCGGGTCGCGCAGGCGCGCCATACGAGCCTTTTCGCCGCGGTGTTCGAGGCCGATCTCGCGTCGGCGGTGCCGCAGCGGCAGCGCGCGGCCCTCGAAGCGTTCTGCGCGATGATCAATGGGATCCGTCATCGCGCACTGCGCGAGCCCGCGGGGCGGCTCCTCGACGAATTGCTGCGCACGATTGCGTATGCCGACTGGCTGACGTCCACGCTCGACAAGCGCGACGCACAGGCGCGCTCGCAAAGCGTCGACGATTTCGTCGCGTGGCTTGCAAGGAAGGGCGAAGCCGACGGGAAGAACCTGCTCGAGCTGACGCAGATGGTCGCGCTGATCACGATGCTCGAAGGCCGCGAGCAGGAGCGGCCCGACGCGGTGCGGCTATCGACGCTGCATGCGGCGAAGGGCCTCGAATTTGCGCACGTGTTCCTGGTCGGCCTCGAGGAGGGCGTCCTGCCGCATCGCGAGGCGATCGACGCGGGCAACATCGACGAGGAGCGCCGGCTCATGTACGTCGGCCTCACGCGCGCGCAGCAGACACTTTCGCTTTCGTACTGCGCGACGCGCAAGCGCGCCGGCGAGAAGGTCGACTGCGCGCCGTCGCGCTTCCTCGCCGAGCTGGCGCAGGAGGATCTGCGATACGCCGATCGCACGCTCTCCGCCGACGAGGCGTCGCAGGCGAAGCAAACGGGCAATGCGCGGCTCGCGGCGCTGAAGGCGCTCGTCGCGCGATAATGCTGTTACTTCGCGGCCGCGACCATGTAATCGACAGCGGCCTTCACCTGCGCGTCGGTCAACGAAGCATTGCCGCCCTTCGGCGGCATCGCGTTGAGCCCATGCAGCGCCGCGTTGTACAGCGCCGGCATTCCGGTGGCGATCCGCGGCGCCCACGCGGCCTTGTCGCCGAACTTGGGCGAGCCGGCCAGGCCTGTCGCATGGCAGACGTGGCATGTCTCGTCGTAGACGCCCTTGCCTTCGGCGCTGCCGCCCGTGCTTGCCGCGCGAGGCGCCGGTTGACTCGGCACATTCGACGCGCTCGCGACGGATGTCGGTGAGGGAGCGGGCGCTGGTGCCGGGGTGGGTGCCGGCGCGGCTGCTGCGGTCTGTGTCGGGGCTGGCTCCTTCCAGTTCGCACCCGACTGATCGGCCATGTAGATGACCGCGCGGTGCACTTCGTCGTCGGTGAGGCTTGGATTGCCCCCCTTCGGCGGCATCACGCCGGTCTTGCCCTGGAAGCCGTTGATCGCGTGCGAAACGAGCGTGGCCTCGCCTTCGGCGATCCGCGGTGCCCAATCCGACTTGTTCCCGGCCTTCGGCGCGCCTGCGATGCCGGGCTCGTGACAGGTCTTGCAGACCTGCGCGAAAACCTGCTGGCCGGTCATGTTGCCGCTCGCCGGCGTCGCCTCGGCGATCACGACGGTGCCGATCGGCTTGATGCGGTCGATCACGCGCTGCGGGTCTTCCTTCTTGTCGTGCGTACCGCTCGTGAACAGTTGCGACAGCAATATCATGACGGTGATCGGCACCAGGAACGCGAGCAGAACGACGACGATGAGCTGTTTCGGGGTCTTGATCGCGGAGGAGTGCGGGTCGTGTTCGTCCGTCATTTGTCGATGAGATAGTCGCGTGGGAAACCGGTGATCGGAAAAGCGCTCGGTGATTGGAAAAGCGCTGTTGCGGCCAAACTTCGCATTATAGCGGCGACTGGCACGACGAGGCCCTGTCGTTGGACGCTCGCGCGGCGCAGCCGCTATAATTCGCCACTGCGACGCGCCCGTAGCTCAGTTGGATAGAGTATTGGTTTCCGAAGCCAAGGGTCACAGGTTCGAATCCTGTCGGGCGCGCCACTGACTGCGCCCTTGCCCGCCGTCGCCACGTCTTTTTGGTACCCCGCCGCCGCGTCCTGCGGCCGTCTTCGCAATTGCAGGAACATTCGATGAAGATCCATGCTGTGCCATTTCTCGTCGCGCTCGCGCTGGCGGCGGCCGCACTGCCGGTCGGCGCAAACGACGCCGCGCCACCCGATTCCGACGCCCAGGCGCGCAATTCCGACGCCCAGGCGCGCAAGATCGTCGAAGACGCGGATCGGATCCGCTTTCCGGCCGACGGATTCCAGGTCGACGTCGCGATCAGTTCGTCGCATGACGGCAAGACCGACGAGGAGCGCCGTTACCGCGTGCTGTCGAAGGGTAACGACAACACGGTCGTGATGATCACCGCACCTGCGATGGAACGCGGGCAGATTCTGCTGATGAAGGGCCACGACTTGTGGATGTTCCTGCCGAACGTGTCGCAGCCGGTGCGCCTGTCGCTCGCGCAGCGGCTCACCGGCCAGGTCGCCAACGGAGACCTTGCGCGCGCGAATCTCGCCGGCGACTACGATGCCAGGATCGTGCGCGACGAAGCGATCGACGGGCAGCAATACCATGTCCTGGAATTGACGGCCAGCGAGCGCGGCGTCACGTATCCGAAGGTCGTGTATTGGGTGCGTGCCTCGAACGGATGGCCTTACAAAGCCGAGTTCTACTCCGCGTCGGGTCGCCTGCTCAAGACGTGCACGTACGAGCAGTTCGACCAGCTTGGCGGAAAGGTGCGGCCGACCCGCCTCGTGATGGTCGACGCGGTCCGTCCTGGCGAGCGGTCGGTCCTCGATTACAGCGGCATGAAGCCACGCGACCTGCCGGACAAGGTCTTCACGAAGGACTACCTGAAGAAGCTCGAATAGCGGGCTTCGAGAGCAGATATTGGTCCGGTTCGGCTACAACGAGGCGTTCTCGCGCAACATCGGCTGGGTCACGGAAGCCGAGCAGCAGACGCTAAGGCACAAGCGCGTTGCGATCGCCGGGCTCGGCGGCGTCGGCGGCAGCCAC
>Ga0157370_10010075_pt1 | contig 9992 bp, 6 predicted proteins | sample C35metaG_FD_113463 | JGI IMG/M metagenome (GOLD analysis project Ga0157370, IMG submission 113463) | Corn rhizosphere microbial communities from Kellogg Biological Station, Michigan, USA - C3-5 metaG | ecosystem: Host-associated > Plants > Roots > Rhizosphere > Soil | place: USA: Michigan... | reverse complement strand
GTGCGGAGCGGGCCCGCCCCGTCCACGCGGGCCGCTTCCAGGACGTTCGGGTTGATCCCCTGCAGGCCGGCCAGGAAGATGATGACGTTCAGGCCCAGCGAGGACCAAATGGTCACGATGGAGACGGCAAGAAGTACAAAGTGCGGATCCCCCAGCCAGTCCGGGCCGGGAATCCCGAACACCTTTGAAAACGCCTGGTTCAGGGGCCCGTCGGCACGCAGGATCTGCTGCCACACCAGCGAAATGGCGATGGAGCTGGTCATGACCGGGGCAAAGTAGAGCAGCAGGTAGCCGGTGCGCCCGCGCAGCTTGTCCAGTGCGACGGCGATCAGCAGTGACAGCGCCAGCCCCACGGGGACGGTGATGAGCGCCAGCACCAGCGTGTTGATGATGGAGCGCAGGAACACAGGGTCGGCCAGCTCGGCCTGGAAGTTTGCGAACCCCACCCAGGTCAGCTGGGTCAGCCCGTCCCACTGGGCAAATGCCAGGACCAGCCCGACGGCGAACGGCAGCAGCACGAAGGCGCACATGCCTATCAGCTGGGGGCTGACGAAGACCAGGCCCCACCAGCGGTCGCGCTTGCGCCAGCTCGCCTCCCCGCGCTCCACCGGGGGCGCATCCGGCGTGCGGGTTTTGGCCAGGACAGCGGTCACCCGGTCAAACCGCCTTTTGCATCAGCTTGGACACGGCCGTGATGGTATCGGCCGGGCTGGTCTTGCCCTGGTACATGCCGAGCATGGCCGTGCTGACGTCGGAGGACAGCCCGGGCACCTTGGCCTCGACGGCAAAGTCCTCGAAGCCTGCACTGGTCATGTCCAGGAAGGACTTGGCGTGGGCCGGGTAGTTGCCGTCCAGGACCACCGAATCGGCGCCTTTGACCGAAGGGACGGCATTGCCGCCGTCGGCCAGGCGAAGGGTCTGGCCCTTGGCGCTGAGGAAGTCCCCCACAAACGTCTTGGCCGCATCGGCAGCCTTTGTTTTGGCGTTGATGACCAGGTACGACGCTGCCACGCCGCTGCTGCCGGGCTTGCCGGAAACGGTGGGCCACGGCGCGATGTCGTAGTCGTCCTTGCTGCCCGATTGCTGGGCGGTGGCAATGCCGTAGCGCCCCTGGACGTAGAAGCCCGCCTTGTGGGATACAAACAGGCTGTCCGCCCCGGAACCGTCCGGCAGGGTGTCCGCCACGGTGAAGGACTTGCTGGTGAAGCCGTCGGCCAGCGACTTGATGGCGGCTACGCTCTTGGGGTCCTCCGGCAGGACGAACTTTCCGGCCGCGTCGAAGACCTGGCCGCCGTTGGCCGCCACCCAGCTCCAGTGCGTGGACCAGTAGTTCCAGAACATGGCCCCGTGCAGGCCCTTGGCCGCGAGCTTGGCGCACATGGCCAGGAAGGTCTCAATGGTCCAGGTGCCGGCAGCAGCCAGGTCGGCGGGATTTTCGGTGATGCCGGCCGCGGCCAGGGCCTTTTTGTCGAACCAGAACACGTCCGGGTTGCAGTCGTTGGGCAGGGCAAAGAGGCCCTTGTCCGTCTTGCCGGCGCCAAACAGGGCCGGGTTGAAGTCAGCAAGCTTGACCTTGGCGTCCGCGCCGTCCACCACGGGGGTCAGGTCCATGAGCACGCCGGAGGAGACGAACTTGCCGATGTAGTCATCGCCCACGTAGAACACGTCCGGTGCGGTGCCGGAGGTGAGCTGGGTCAGCAGCTTGGAGTGGTAGTCCGAGTAGGACGGCACCATCTGCAGGGTGGCCGTGATGGTGGGATGGTCCGTCTTGAACTGCGCGTTGAACTTCTTGAAGCGCTGTCCTTCCTCCGGGGTGCCCCAGGTGGACCAGGTGATTTTGGCTGAGGATCCTGCGGCGCCGCCGGACTGGCCGCAGGCTGTGGTGGCCAGTAGGGCGCCGACGCCCAAGGCCCCTGCGAAGAAATTCCGGCGGCTGAAGGTGTTGCTGTTCACGGGGGTACTCCTTGGTCGTTGGTTCTTGGTGGGGTGGGGCCTTAGTAGCTCAGGTGCTTCTTTTGGTATGCACGCCAGGTGATGGCCCAGCGGGCCGGATCATCCAGGTCGTCGTGGTGGATGTGGTGCACCGTTTGGTTGTGCGGGGCGGTGCGGACAATCTCCGGGTTGGTGCGGGCCTCCCCGGCAACATGGGCCAGGACCGCCACGTATTCGTCGATCTCCGACTTGGAGTAGGACTCCGTGGGTTCCAGCGTGAACGGCTGCGGCACCAGGTAGGGGTGGTGGCTGGTCCAGTAGTGCATGCCGAAGTCGGACATCCGGATGCCGATCTCCTCGCTGCTGACGCCGGTTTCCTCAAAGAGTTCCTGCCAGGAATACCTGACCTGTTCGATGCGCCGCTTGCCTTCCGCGTAGGGTGCGGAGGCTCCGGGGATCTCCAGGACCTTGGCCAGCAGGTAGTTGTTGTTGAGCACCGCGGTTTCGGCAACCTGGCGCAGGCCGTCGGCGCCGAGGGCCATGATCCAGGCGTAGGCGCGGACCACATTGGGGGCGACGCCGAAGAACGGGGCCACCGTCCCGACTGACTGCGGGTGGTTGTGTTTGACGGTGAACGTCTCCCCCACCTTTTCGATGGTCGGACCGGGCAGGAAGGGGACCAGTTTCTCCGAGACGCAACTGGCGCCGGCTCCGGGCCCGCCGCTGGCGTGCGGGGTGCTGAACGTCTTGTGCAGGTTGAAGTGGCACAGGTCAAAGCCGGCGTCGGAGGCCCTGGTGATGCCCAGGATGCCGTTCGCGTTGGCCTGGTCGTACGCAGCCAGCCCGCCCACCTCGTGGACAATGTCGACAAACTCGCGGATCTTGGCGTTGTAGATGCCGGTGTCCTCGGGGTTGGTGATCATCAGGGCGGCGGTGCGCGGGGAGACGGCGGCGCGCAGGGCGTCGATGTCCGGGTAGCCGTTGGCGTCGGGCATCAGCGTGATGACCTTGTAGCCGGCAGCCTTGGCGCAGGCGGCGTTGGAGGGGTGGGAGAAGATGGTGGTGATGACCTCGTCACGCACGCCGCCGTCGCCGTTGGCCTCGTGGTAGGCGCGGATCATGGCGATGTTGGCCCAGATGGCGGCCGAACCGCCCTGGGTCTGCAGGCTGACCCGGGACATGCCGGAGATCTCGGCCAGCAGCTGCTCCGTGCGCCAGAAGATTTCCAGCACGCCCTGGCTGCTGGCTTCGTCCTGGTGCGGGTGGACGTCCATCAGCTTCGGCGTGCGGATGATGGTCTCGTTGACCTTGGGGCTGTATTTCATGGTGCAGGTGCCCTGGCCAATGTCGATGTTGAAGTCGGCGCCGAGGTTTTCCTGGCTGATGCGCAGGTAGTGGCGGACCACGCGCATCTGGGCGAGTTCGGGCAGGGCCGGGGCGTCCGAACGCCGCAGCGGGGCCAGGCGGTCCTCGCGCAGGGCGAGTGCGTCGACGGCGGCCGGTTCGGGCTGCTGGACCAGGATGCCGCGTTCGCCGGGGGTGCTCAGTTCGAAAATGATCGGCTCGTCCCAGCGTGCCTGGTGAAAGCGGCGCAGGGCGGGCTTGGGTGCAACGGGAAGTGCCATAGTTAGTTCTCCTTCAAAACGGCCGTGAGGGTGGCGGCTAGTGTGTCAATGTCGGCGGCGGTGACCTGTTCCGTCACGCAGACCAGGAGGCGGTTGCCGGGCAGGACCACACCGGGCTCGATGCCCCGGGCACGCAGGGCCGCGACGGCGGCGGTGCTGGTCAGGGAGGCATTGGAAAAGTGGACGGCGATTTCCCGCAGGTGGAGCGCGGAGTCGGACAGTTCAAGCCCGTCCACGGAGGCCAGCTGCTGCGCGGCGTAGGCCGTGCGGGCCAGCAGGGTCTCCCCCAATTCGGCCATGCCGGTGGGGCCCATGGAGGCCAGGTAGACCCCGGCTGCGATCCCCCACAGCGCGGCGGCGGTCCCCACCCACTCCTTCCCTTCCTCGCGCAGGGCGAAGGAGGTGCGGTCCCAGGCGACGTCGCCAAAGCCGTATTCGCCCGGAACGTCCGTGGATTCCAGGCCGAAAAGGCGCGATGGCATTTCCAGCACGAACGTGGGGTCGTCGTGGACGGCGATGAAGCCTCCGCGGCCGCCGCCAAACCACTGGTGGATGCCCAGGGACTGGATGTCGCCGCAGACAATGTCAGCACCCCAGTCCGCAGGGGGTGTCAGGGAACCGTAGGCGATGGGGTCGGTCCCCACCACGGCGAGTGCACCGGCGTCGTGCGCCAGTTGGGCCAGCTGGGCCCCCTGCTCCTCCAGCGCGCCGTGGAAGCTGGGGGTCTGGATCCAGACGGCGGCGGTGTCGGCGCCGATGGCTTGCTCCGCGGCGAACAGATCGGCCGTGCCGTTGCTGGAGGGGATGATGGTCAGGTCCATGAAGGAACGCACGTAGTCGGTGACCTTGGAGACCAGGTCCGGGTTGGCGTCGCTGACCAGGACGATTCCGCGGCGGCCGGTGATGCGCCCCGCCATGGCCAGCGCAGTGGCCGTGGCCTGCATGCCGTCATACGTGGGGACGTTGACCACGTCCATGTTCAGCAGCTCGCCCATCATGGACTGGTACTCGAAGAGTGCCTGGAAGCGGCCGTGGTCCTCATAGGGCTCCCCCGCGTAGGCAGTCAGGAATTCGCTGCGGCCAATCACCTCGTCCACCACGGACGGCACGTAGTGGTTGTACGTGCCCGCGCCCAGGAAGCTCAGGGCCTCGCGGGTGCTGGTGTTCTTGTTCAGCAGCCCGCTGACATGGCGTTCCAGTTCAGCCTCGGACAGCAGCGGTGCCGGCAGGTTCAGGCTGCCCTGCACGCGCAGGCTGGACGGAATGTCCGCGTAGAACTCCTCGATGTCGGCGGCGCCGACGGCGGCCAGCATCTCGTCCCGCACGGCCGGGACCGTGTTGGGGATGTAGGGGTGGGTTACGGGGTTGTTCATGGATTCACCTCAGGTGTTGTGGCGGCCGGGCCGCCCTCATGGAGCGATACTTCGTTTTGCATTCTGTATACAGAATACATTATGCCCATTGTGTGATGTGGTCAACATTTCCGCTGGAAATGTTTCAGCCCGCCCCGGCGAAGACTGCCGGGGCGGGCTGGGGTGCCCGATGACGGGCAAATGGTGGGCCTAGACTGCCTGGAGGCGGTCACTTTCGGACATGACACGAACCGTGTCGGCGCGGTCATGCCGGACCACCAGGACTCCGCGGGCCGGGAGCGGCTGCAGTCCCCCGGCGCCAGGCGCCGGGCTGTTCCCGCCCACCAGGATGCTTGCCCCGGCCGGCACCGATACGTCCAGGGCCGCCGTCGAGCGGTTAAGCACGAAGGTAAACGATGTGTCGCCGCTGCGGCGCACCACCACCTCAACATCACGCCCGGCGCCGTCGCGCAGGGGCACGCCCGCTTCGACGAAGATCCGGCGCACCAGTTCCCGCAGCCCGGCGTCGGCCAGGCAGGCGCTCACGTACCAGGCCGCACCGCGGCCATGGTCCCGGACAGTGACTGCCGGGCGGCCGTCCAGCTCGCCGCCGGAGTAGCTGGCCACGGTGCGCGCCCCCGGCGCGTCAAGCCATTCGCTGACCGTGTGCACGGCGTGCAGGGCACCGTCCAGGCGCAGCTGCCCGCTTTCACCGTCGGGCAGCGGCCAGACCTCGTCCACTTCCACGCCCAGCAGCCCGCGCAGCGGGCCGGGCGCCCCGCCCGGGTGGACGTGGTCGTTTTCGTCAACAACGCCGGAAAACGCCCCGACGACGACGGTCCCGCCGGCGGCCGCATAATCGTCCAGCTGGGCGGCCAGGCCGGGCGTGGCGAGGTAGAGATTGGGCACCAGCAGCACCCGGTAAGCGGACCAGTCCGCCCCGGCCCGGACCAGGTCCACGGTGGCGCCGAGGGTGAACGAGGCCCGGTGCCAGTCCCGTGCCTGGCCGATCCAGCTGAGCCGGTTGGTGGGCAGGGAATCCGGCGCGGCCAGGGCCCACATGTTGTCCCAGTCGCAGAGCATGGCAACGTGGGCCTCGACGCGGCTGCCCTTCAGGGCGCCGAGCTGCCGGAGTTCGGCACCGAGGAGGCTGCATTCCTGGAAGGTCCGGCTCGCCTCGCCGCGGTGGCCCAGGATGGCGGCGTGGAACTTCTCCGGACCGAATTTTGCCGCCCGCCACTGGAAGTACATGATGCCGTCGGCGCCGTGGGCCAGCGCCTGGTAGCTGTCGAGGCGCATCACGCCCGGCGCCTTGGGCACGTTGACGTCGCGCCAGCTGACGGCGCTGGCTGATTGTTCCAGGAGGAGCCAGGGCGCGCCGCCCTTGGCACCGCGCATGAGTGCGTAGTTCAAGGATGCGTCAATGTGGGCGCCGGGGTCCGCAGGATCGGGGTAGGCGTCGTCGGTGACAATGTCCTCGGCGTCGGCAAAGGCAAAGTAGTCCAACTCTCGCAGGATGGACATGAAGTTGGTGGTCACGGGCAGCTCCGGCGTCACCTCTCGGAGCACTTCCACCTCGGAGGTGAACAGTTCCAGCATGGCGGCCGAGGAGAACCGCTCGAAGTCCAGGTGCTGGGTGGAATTGATGGGGCCGGTGGACTCGCGTGGCGGTTCGATGGACTCGAAGTCAAGGTAGTGCTGTCCCCAGCAGCTGGTCCCCCAGGCCTCGTTGAGGGCGTCAATGCTCCGGTACTTGGTGCGCAGCCAGGTGCGGAAATGAACGGCGGAGGCGTCGCACCAGCAGCGGGGCACATGGTCGCCGTATTCATTGGACACGTGCCAGAGGCGCACGGCGGGGTGCTTTCCGTAGCGTTCGGCCATGGCGCGGGTGAGCCGGAGTGCGTAGCGGCGGAAGATGGGCGAACTGAAGCAGTAGGCCTGCCGTGAGCCGAATTCCAGGTGTGTCCCGTCCGCCGTGACGGGCAGGATCTGCGGGTATTTGCGGATGAGCCAGGCCGGCGGCGTTGCCGTGGCGGTGGCCAGGTCGACGGCGATGCCGGCGCCGTGCAGCAGTTCAATGACGTCGTCCAGCCAGCCAAAGTCAAAGCAGCCTTCCACAGGCTCCAGCAGGGGCCAGGAAAAGACGGAGACGGTGATGAAATTGACCCCGGCCTGGCGCATCAGCCGAATGTCCTCCTCCCACACCTCCCGCGGCCACTGCTCCGGGTTGTAGTCTCCGCCGAAGGCGATTCCATCGAGTTCAAGCGTCCGGGTCATCCCTTGACCGCCCCTCCCATAAGTCCTGATACGAATTGTTTTTGAAAAATGATGAAGACCAGCAGCAGTGGCAGGGTGGCCAGGAGGGAGCCGAGCATGAGGCCTGAATAGTCCACCCGGGACAGCCCGATCATGGTGTTCAGGGCCACGGGCAGCGTGTACTTGTCCTCGGTGTTGAGCATCAGCAGCGGCCAGATGAAGGAGTTCCACTGGCTGATGAAGGTGTAGATCATCAGCGCGGCCAGCTGCGGGCGGGCCACCGGCATCACAATGCGGTAAAACGTCTTCAATTCCCCGGCGCCGTCAATGCGGGCCGACTCTATCAGGCTGTCGGGGAAGTCGAGGAATGCCTGGCGCATGAGGAAGATCCCGAAGGCGTTGGCCAGGAACGGCAGGATCAGCGCCTGGTAGCTGTTGACCCAGCCCAGGCTTGCCATCATCTGAAACAGGGGAACCAGCAGCACCTGCATGGGGATCATCATGGTCAGCAGCACCGCGCCAAGCACCAGGCCGCGGCCACGGAAGCGGAACTTGGCCAGCCCGTATCCGCACATGGCACTGACCACGCAGGAAAAAGCGGTATAGATGACGGCGACAACCAGGGAGTTGACCATCACCTGGGAAAAGTTGGTCTCTTGCTGGAGCCGGGCCAGGTTTTTCCACAGCTCCCCGCCCGGCAGAAGGGGCAGCGGCGTGGCGAACAGGGCCGCCGTCGTATGCGTTGAAGCGATGACCATCCACAGGAACGGGATGATGCTCAGCGCTGCCCCGACCAGCAGTACCAGGTACACCGGAAGCCGTTTGAGCGTCTGTGTCATTTCTTTTCCTTCATGATCGCGAACTGCACCACGGAAACCACCGCGATGATGGCCACCAGCAGCCAGGCGATGGCGGAGGCATAGCCAAAGTCAAACTGCTGAAAGCCCACCTTGTAGAGGTACAGCACGGGGGTCAGCGTGGCGTTGTTGGGCCCGCCGCCGGTCAGGATGAAGTTTTCATCAAACAGCTGGAGGGCGCCGATGGTGGAGGTGATGGAGCTGAAAAGGATGACAGGGCGCAGCTGCGGGATGACGATTTTGGTGAAAATGGCCCACCGGCCGGCGCCGTCAATGCGGGCGGCCTCGTAGAGCTCGGCGGGGATTCCCTGGAGTCCGGCCAGGATGATGACCATGTTGTAGCCGGTCCACCGCCACGTAATCGAGGCGATCAGGGCCACGCGGGACCACGCTTCGCTGTTGAGCCAGTCCACCGGTGACATTCCCACCATGGCGAGCAACTGGTTGACGGCGCCGCCGTCCGTGGCGAGCATGACCCGGAAAACCAGGGAATACGCCACCAGGGTGGTTACCGCGGGCAGGAAGTGCATGGCACGGAATCCGGTGCGGAAACGCAGCCATGACTGGTTGAGCAGGTAGGCCAGTCCCAGCGCCGTACAGACCATGAGAGGGACCTGGATGACCAGGATGAGGCCAACGTTGAACAGGCTCTTGGCCACCAGCGGATCGTGGAACAGGCGCAGGTACTGTGCACCGCCCACCCACGTGGACTCACCGCCCGTGGTCGAGAAGAAGCTCTGCCACAGGGAAGACAGCAGGGGGTAGAGGAAGAAGATGGCGAAGAGCGCGACCGCCGGCAGGACAAACCAATAGCCGGGCCGGCTGCGGCCGGCGGTGGAGCGTGCCCCCGCCCGGCCGCCCGCGTTTGCGGACGGCCGGCGGGAGGGCCGCAGGAGTGTGCTGGTCATGGTTGCTGGGCGATCTTTCGCCCGGTGGCGGTGGCGATCTGCTCCGCCGCGGACTTCAATGCCGCGGCCGGGTCCTGATGGTTGAGCACGGCAGCCACGACGGCGCTGGAGACCGTGTCCCCCGCCTTGGCATTGTCACTGGTGTAGGTGATTGACGGGATCTTGGGTGTTTGGGCCGCGAAGAGCTCATAGACCTTTTCACCGCCGAAGTACGCCTGGGGTGCGTGGAACAGGGGCGCATCCAGGGCCGGAAGATAGGACGGGAACAGGCCCTCGTCCTTCATCATGGACACCTGGTTGTCCTTGTTGGCCAGCATGAACTTCACGAAGGAGCCGGCCAGCTGCGGGTTCTTGGCCTGGGTGGGGATGGCGAGGGTGGAGCCGCCGTCGTTGGAGGTCTGCGTGCCTCCGGCCGTGAAGGCAGGCAGCGGCACCACCGTGATCTTGTTGGCGAGCTCCGGCATTTCGCCTGTGAGCGTGCCGATCCACCACACGGCCTCGGGCATGACTGCGGACTTGCCGTTCTTGGTGGCCGTCACGCGCCCGTCCCAGCCCTTGACGTTGTCCAACAGGCCCTTGTCGTTCATGGTCTTGATCAGCGCCAGTGCCTTGACGGCGGCAGCTGAGGTCAGGTTGATGGCGCCGTCGGGGGTGAAGATGCCCTGGCCCTGCTGCTGGAGCAGCATCTGAAACAGGCTGCCGGTCGAGAGGTCGGTGGAGATGAGGGCGTGGCCGGTGGCCGCCTTGACCTTCTCCCCCGCGGTGATCAAGTCATCCCACGTGGCGAGCTTGTTGGGGTCAACACCTGCGGCCTTGAAGTAGTCGGTGCGCACGTAGAGCGCCACCGTGCCCGAATCCCAGGGCATGGAGAGGAGCTTGCCGTCGGCACTGGACGAAGCCGAAATCTTGGAGGGGTCGAACTGGGCCTCATCCGCGCCTATGAGCGGCTTGAGGTCCGTGAACGCCTTGGGAAACTGGTGGATGTACGCCGGCATGTGGTCCGTTTCGACCGTAATGACGTCCGGCAGCCCGCTATTGGCCTGCAGTCCCACTGACATTTTG
>Ga0157370_10010074_pt1 | contig 9993 bp, 9 predicted proteins | sample C35metaG_FD_113463 | JGI IMG/M metagenome (GOLD analysis project Ga0157370, IMG submission 113463) | Corn rhizosphere microbial communities from Kellogg Biological Station, Michigan, USA - C3-5 metaG | ecosystem: Host-associated > Plants > Roots > Rhizosphere > Soil | place: USA: Michigan... | reverse complement strand
GTGCTGAAGACCTCGAGCGCCGCGTCGCGCAGCTTGCGATCTTCTTCAAGGCGGGTGCCGACGTCGGTCATTTCGTGCCGTCGCCCGGCGAGCCGAACGATTGCATGAGCTGCCGCCAGCGCCCCGCCGCGACGGTGAACGCGATGACGGCCACGAGGAGCCAGACGATCACGACCACACCCGTCGCGCCCCACACGCCGAGCGGCGGGGTGAGGGCGATGACCAGCCCGACGGTGAGCGCAACCAGCGCCATCAGCGCAAAGACGAGCCCCGCAACGCCGAACGCTGCCACCTGGCCCGCGCGGTCGGCGACGAACAGGCCCCTGGTCTTCTGGTAATTGAGCTCGGCCTCGAGGTAGGTCCTGCCGTCCTCGATCAGGACTTCGACGTCATCGATGAGCGAACGGTTCTCGGCCGCTTCAAGGCTCGGCTCGCGCTCCTCGGGCGTCCGCTTCGGCAGCGTCACCTCTTCCGCCTCAGCCACGCGAGCCAATCCTTCCTGCAGCCCCCGAACCCGTCGCTACGGTCGCTCACCTTCTCCGGAACATACGGGCGAAAAGGAATCCCGCAATGGCGGCGAGGCCGACAGCGGTGCCCGGGCTCTTGCGGACGAACTCGCGCGCGTCGTTGCCGAGGTCCTCGATGCTCTTGTTGTCGAGCTTGGCGGCGGTCTCCTGCAGGCTGCGCGAAGCGCTGCGGGCATAGTCGCCATAGCGCGTGCCGAACCTGTCATCGAGCGTCGCTGCGTTCTCCGCCACGGTCCGCCCGAGGCTGGCGAGGGCGTCGCTCGCCCGGTCCTTGCCCTCGCGGGCGAGCTCGGCGGCCTTGGCCTTGGCCTGGGCCGCGTAATCGTCGCTCTTGCTCATCGCCTGGTTGCGATAGCTTCCGGCCCGGTCGCGCGCCTCGGCGCCGAGGGCCGCGGCGCCGGCCTTGGCTTCTTCCAGCGCGGCGTTGAAGCGCGACTTCGCCTTGGCGGTATTGCTTTCCGTCAGGGCGGGGGTGGACCGACGAGTGGTGCTGGCGCCGCCGGCCTTCTTGCGCGGCGTACGCTTGGGGGTCTTCGGAGTGGTAGTTGCGGCAGCTGCCATGGGAACGCCCTTTCCTTTTGCGTTGGCCCTGTCTCCCTCGCCGAACGAATAAGCGATTGTCGACCGGCCGTTGTCAATCCGAACGCGACTTGCACCGCGATGTTCCGCAGTTTAGGCGGCGCGCGTCCGCTTTGACATGGGTAGTGTCCTACCCCATTACAACACCGCCCGGGAGGCCCAAAAATGACCGCGATCATCGACATCCACGGTCGTGAGATTCTCGACAGCCGGGGCAATCCGACGGTCGAGGTGGACGTCGTGCTGGAAGACGGCAGCTTCGGCCGCGCGGCCGTGCCTTCGGGGGCCTCGACCGGCGCGCACGAGGCGGTCGAGCTGCGCGACGGCGACAAGGGCCGGTACCTCGGCAAGGGCGTCCTCAAGGCGGTCGAGGCGGTCAACGGGGCGATAGCGGACGCCGTGCTCGGTCTCGATGCGGAGGAGCAGCGCGAGATCGACCTTGCGATGATCGCCCTCGACGGGAGCGAGAACAAGGGCCGGCTCGGCGCCAACGCGATTCTCGGCGTGAGCCTCGCGGTCGCAAAGGCCGCGGCGAACGCGCGGGGCCTGCCGCTCTACGCCTATGTCGGCGGGGTTTCAGCGCACGTGCTGCCGGTGCCGATGATGAACATCATCAACGGCGGCGAGCACGCCGACAACGCCATCGATTTCCAGGAATTCATGATCATGCCCATCGGGGCGCCGACGCTCGCCGAGGCGGTGCGCTGGGGCGCTGAGGTGTTCCACACGCTCAAGAAGCGCCTGCACGAAAAGGGCCTGTCGACCGCGATCGGCGACGAAGGCGGATTTGCCCCCGCCCTCGCGAGCACCCGCGCGGCGCTCGACTTCGTCATGGCGTCGATCGAGCAGGCGGGGTTCGCGCCCGGCAAGGATATCGCGCTCGCGCTCGACTGCGCGGCGACGGAGTTCTTCAGGGACGGCCAGTACGAGATTTCCGGCGAGAACCTGTCGCTCTCGCCCGAGCAGATGACCGATTACCTCGCCGGGCTGGTCGAGGCCTACCCGATCCGTTCGATCGAGGACGGCATGAGCGAGGACGACTTCGCGGGATGGAAGGCGCTCACCAACCGGCTCGGGGATCGCATCCAGCTCGTCGGCGACGACGTGTTCGTGACCAACCCTGAGCGCCTTGCCATCGGCATCGAGCAGGGCTTCGCCAATTCGCTGCTGGTGAAGGTCAACCAGATCGGCACGCTGACGCAAACCCTCGAAGCCGTCAGCCTGGCGCATCGCGCCGGCTACACGGCGGTCATGAGCCATCGCTCGGGCGAGACCGAGGACGCGACGATCGCCGATCTCGCCGTCGCCACCAATTGCGGGCAGATCAAGACCGGCTCGCTGTCGCGCTCCGAGCGCCTCGCCAAGTACAACCAGTTGATCCGCATCGAGGAAGAGCTCGGCGACAGCGCCGCCTATGCCGGGAAGGGCTGTTTCGGGCGACTGGCGGGCTGACGCGTAGGTGGGCTATGGGCGGGGCCGATGAGGGGGCAGCGAACCCGGTCGACCAAAGGCAAGCGGCTCGCAGCAGGGCTTGCGCTTATCCTGCTGGCGCCGTTGACCGGCTGCGTCGGCGCAGCGGTCATTCCCCTCCTTGCCAGCGGGCCGCTGTTCGGCAGGCATCATGTCCGCGCCGCCACCCAGGTGCCAGGGAGCAAGGCTGAGCGCAAGGCCGCCGCGAAGCGAGGCCAATCCGGCCAGGCCGCGCCTTCCAAGGTTACGCTTGTCGAGGCAAGCGAGCTGCCGGTCGAAACCGGCGAGGGCACCGCGCCCGAGCCGTGGCAGAAGTTCTTCGCCTATGCGCTCGCGAGCGAGGACGCGAGCGGGAAGGCGAGCAGCGGGCGCTCGGTCCTGCTCACACCCCATCCGCCGATCGACAAGCCCAGCCTGCGCGACTGCAGGACACCCGCGCCCGCCGTCATCATCGATCTCGATGACGGGGCGAGGCCGTTTGATCCCCCGGCCCTCGGCCGGGCGCCCGCCGGCGTGGCCGAAGGCCTTGGCAAGCTCCGCAAGGCGGGGATCGTCGTCCTGTGGATCAGCCAGTTGCCGGCCGCGCGCGCCGCTGCCGTCGCGCAGGCGCTGCGCTCCTCGGGGCTCGATCCGACGGGCACGGATCAGCTCCTGCTCGTGCGCAACCCGAACGACCGCAAGCAACTGCTGCGCGAGGATGCGAGCGAGGACGTGTGCGTCGTCGCCATCGCCGGCGACCAGCGCGGCGACTTCGACGAACTGTTCGATTACCTGCGTCGCCCGTGGGAGGCCTTCGGCCTCGACACCATGCTCGGAAACGGCTGGTTCCTGGTTCCTTCGCTCGACGCACCCCCGGCCGGTCCGCCGTAAGGCACCGGCTCGACCGAGGGCCGATTTCTTTCGACAAGCGTTGTTTGCTCTCTGCGCCGCGCCGCTTATGCGGTTGCGCCTGTAACTTTGTGCGCGGGTTCCCGCGCCTGCTGGAGGTCAGCCCATGAAATCCCGCTTCCTCGCCGCCCTGCTGCTCGGCGCCGCGACGGTCACGCTCGGACCCGTCGCTTGCCAGCAGGCTTCGAACCAGGATGCGGCCGTCGCGTCGACGCAAGGGACCGGCCTTGGCATCAACAAGGCGTGGATGGATACGAGCGCGAAGCCCGGCGACGACTGGTATCGCTACGCCGACGGCACGTGGCTCAAGAACACCGAAGTTCCGGCCGACCGCTCGCGCGTCGGGGCCTTCTGGATGGCCGGCGAGAAGACCGACGCGCAGCTCGCCGCCCTCATGGCCGATATCGAAAAGGCGAGCCCCGCGGCCGGATCGAACGAAGCCAAGGTCAAGGCCTTCTACGAGGCCTACCTCGACACCCGGGCAATCGACGCCTCCGGCATGGCGCCGATCCAACCCGATCTCGCCCGGTTCGATGCAATCGGCGACAAGGAACAGCTCGCAGCGGTGCTCGGCAGCCAGATCCGCGCGGACGTCGACCCGCTCAACAACACGAACTTCCAGACCGAGAACCTGTTCGGCGTGTTCGTGACGCAGGCGCTTACGGGCGGGCAGGTCGTGCCGTACATCCTCCAGGGCGGCCTCGGCATGCCGGAACGCGAGTATTACCTCTCGCCCGACCCCAAGATGGCCGAGCTGCGCACCGCTTACCGGCAATACATCGAGGACCTGCTCACCGCCGCCGGCATCAGCGATGCCAAGGCGAAGGCGCAGAAGGTCTACGATCTCGAGATGAAGATCGCCAAGGCGCACAACACCCGCGAAGACAGCGAGAACTGGAAGAAGGCCTCGGGCCTGTGGAGTCCGGCCGAGTTCGCCACGAAGGCGCCGGGGCTCGACTGGACGGCCTTTTTCAAGGCCGCGCAACTGGGCGGCGTGAAGACGTTCGAGGCCTTCCATCCGGACGGCATTGCGCGATTGAGCGCGCTCGTCGCCTCGGAACCCCTCGACGCGTGGAAGGCCTGGCTGGTGTTCCACCAGATCAACACCAGCGCCGAGGTGCTCCCGAGCAAGCTCGATAACCTGCACTTCGCGTTCTACGGTACGAGGCTGACCGGCGCCGAGCAGCAGCGGCCGCGCTCCAAGCGCGCGATCGGCGCGGTCAACGCCTCGCTCGGCGACGCGCTCGGCCGGCTCTATACCGACAAGTACTTCCCGGCCTCGAGCAAGGCGCGGATCGAGCAGATGGTGACGAACATCAAGGCGGCGTTCGTCAAGCGCATCGATGGCATCGACTGGATGGCGCCGTCGACCAAGGCGGAAGCCAAGAAGAAGGTCGCAAACATGGTGGTCGGCGTCGGCTATCCCGACACGTGGCGCGACTACTCGGGGCTGGAGGTCGATCCGAAGAACGCCTACGCCAACCTCGAGGCGGCGAACCTTTACAATTATAGGCAGCAGCTGGCGAAAATCGGCAAGCCGATGGATCGGCACGAATGGTGGATGAACGCGCAGCTGGTCAACGCCGTCAACCTGCCGGTGCAGAACGCGCTCAACTTCCCGGCCGCGATCATGCAGCCGCCGTTCTTCGATCCCGGCGCCGACGACGCGTTCAACTACGGCGCCATCGGCACGGTGATCGGCCACGAGATCAGCCACAGCTTCGACAACAACGGAGCCGAATTCGACGCGAGCGGCGCGATGCGCAACTGGTGGACCGATTCCGACCGCAAGAAGTTCGAGCAGGCGGCCACTGCGTTGGCGAACCAGTTCGACCAGTACGAGCCGTTCCCCGGGCTCCACGTGAACGGCAAGCTGACGCTCGGGGAAAACATCGCCGATGTCGCCGGGCTCGCCGCGGCGCACGACGCCTATCTCGCTTCGCTCAAGGGCAAGGAAGCGCCGGCGATCGAAGGGTTCAGCGGCGACCAGCGATTCTACCTCGCCTTCGCCCAGGTGTGGGCGGAAAAGACGCGCGAGGCGGCGGCACGCAAGCAGATCGCGACCGACGGTCACGCGCCCGGGCAGTTCCGCGCGCTGACGGTCCGCAACCAGGATCCGTGGTACAAGGCGTTCGACGTGAAGCCGGGCCAGAAGCTTTACCTTCCGCCCGACAAGCGCGTGAAGGTCTGGTAATCGCGTCGGCTTCGGCCGCGGCTCGCCTTCGCAATATTCTGAGGTTCGCTCCCTGAGCACGGGTGCTATCGCTTGGCCGGACTCGATGGCGAAGGGAGGGGCTGGTGGACGAGGCTCGCGATCTGCTGCTCGATAGTCCGCTGGCTCTGCCGTTGCTCGCCGCCATCGCCGCCGGGCTCTTGATCGGCATCGAGCGTGGCTGGCACCAGCGGGGCGAAGCCGAGGGCACCCGCGTCGCAGGGGTGCGCACCTTTACGCTGATCGGCGGAGCGGGCGGGCTCGTCTCGGTCGTCGCCCGCGCCCTGTCGCCGATCGTCGCGGCGGTCGTCGCGGCGGGGATGACCGCTGCCATCGTCATCGCCTATGCGAGGGGTCCGCGCGCAGCGGATCAACGCGACGCGACGACCATGATCGCGGCGCTCACCACCTTCCTCCTCGGCACCCTCGCCGGAGCAGGCGAGCCCGCGCTCGCCGTTGCCGGCGCGGCGCTCGCAACCCTCGTGCTGGCAACGCGCGAACAATCGCACAGGCTGGTCGGCTCGCTGAACGAAGAGGAAGTCCAGTCGCTCGCGCGTTTCGCGGTGATCTCGTTTGCCGTCCTGCCGTTCCTGCCGAACGCGGAGCTGGGGCCGTACGGGGCGTGGAATCCCTTCGAGCTGTGGCTGGTCGTCGTGTTCATCATCGGCTTTTCGCTCGCCGGATATGTCGCCAACAGGCTCGTCGGCGAGAAGAAGGGCACGATCGTCACCGCGCTGATCGGCGGCGCGTATTCGTCAACGGCGGTGACGGCGGCGCTCGCATCGCGATTGCGCGATGGCGAACCGGGCCCGCTGACGACCGGGATCGCGCTGGCGAGCGCGGTCATGTACCTGCGGGTGGTCCTGCTGACCGCCATCCTCGCCCCGTCGACGGCTCCGGCGCTTGCCGTCCTCATGGCGCCGGCCGCCCTCGTTGCCTGGGCCGCGGCGGCCATCGCCTGGCGCTTCGATGCGGCCGAGGCGGCCGAGAAGAAGCCGGCTCCGGGAAAGCCGTTCCACGTTCTTCCGGCGTTCGCGTTCCTCGTCCTTACGGCGGGCGCGGCGCTTCTCGTGCGCTGGGCCGAGGCAAGGTTCGGCGAGGGGGCGGGAGCATGGTCGCTGTTCATCGCCGGGAGCTTCAACGTCGATTCCGCCATCATCACCCTGACCGGTCTTCCGCCCGGAGCCATCGCGCCGCGCCTCGCGGCGCTCGCCCTTGCGGGTACGACGATCGTCAACATGGCCTTCAAGATCGGCGTCGCGATCACGAACGCCGGATGGTCCGCCGGGCGCAAGTCGGGCCTTGCCCTCCTTGCGAGCGAGCTGGTGCTGGCGCTGACGCTCGCGTGGGGCTTCGCGCAGGCATGAGACGGAGCGCGGGCGAAGGGCCGCAAGGCCCGGCAAGATCGTCAGGAACCTGTCGCGCTCCGCGCTGAGGGATCGGCCAGCGCGGCCGAAGCCGGCTTGGCCCAGTCGCGCCCGAACCCCAGGTCGACCTCGTTCGCCGACAGGGCGCGGGCAAAGACCCACCCTTGCGCGTCGCAGCAGCCGAGCTCGAGGAGCTTCGCCCTTAAGGATTCGGCCTCGACGCCCTCGGCCGTGATCGGCACCTTGAGACCCTTGCCGAGCGTCGCGATCGCCTCGACGAACGCGACGCGCCCGCGATCCTCGAGGAACGAGGCGATGAACCTGCGGTCGATCTTGAGGCGGTCGAACGGGAGCGCGCGCAGCTCCGCCAGCGAGGCGTATCCCATTCCGAAATCGTCGACCGACACGCTGATCCCGTTGTTCTTCAGGCTGGCGATGATGGCGAGCGCCGAATTGAAGTCATCGAGCAGGCTCTTTTCGGTGATCTCGAGCTCGAGACGCGCGGCGGGAAAGCGGGTGTCGGCGAGCACTTGCAGGATCCGCTTGGCAAAGCCCGGGTCGCTGAACTGGGACTGCGAAATGTTCACCGCCATCTTGAGATGGCTCGGCCAGGCGCGAGCGGTCGCCAGCGCCTGGTGCATGACGCCGTAGCCCAGGTCCGAGATCATGCCCGTCGCTTCGGCGAGCTCGAGAAATTGCGCGGGCTCGAGGACGCCCCTTGCGGGATGCATCCAGCGGGCGAGGACCTCGAAACCCGTCAGCTCGCCCGTGTCGAGGTCGACGATCGGCTGGAAGAAGGGGACGAATTCGCCCCGTTCGATCCCCTGGCGCATCTCCGCTTCAAACCTCTTGCGCCTCTCGAACTCGGCTTCCATCCTCTCGTCGAACGCGACGCAGCAGTTGCGCCCGCGCTTCTTGGCCTCGTACATCGCAAGGTCCGCCCGCTCGAGGAGCCCCGTGGCACCGCGGCGGTCCCGGTCGATGAACGAGATGCCGATGGAACAGCCGACGACGATGGTCATGTCGGCGATGCCCATCGGCCGGTTCAAGGCCTGCAGCAAGAGCTCGGCCAGGTGCCCGGCGTCCTCGGGCTGCGCCGCGGGGCCGCGCAGCAGGACGGCGAACTCATCGCCGCCGAGCCGGATGCAGCGCGCGGTCGCCGGGCAAACCTCGAGCAGCCGCCGGGCCGTTTCGGCGAGGACCTTGTCGCCGGCGGCGTGGCCCTTGAGGTCGTTGACACGCTTGAAGTGATCGAGGTCGATGAGGATGAGGGCAGCCTGACCCGATTTCGACGGCAGGTCCGCCAGCAGTTCGTTCAACCGGCGGCGGTTGAGCAGGCCCGTGACCTCGTCGTAATAGGCCAGCTGGTAGGCGAGGCCCTCGGCCGCGTCGCGTTCGGCGAAGGTCTTCTTCAGCTGCTCCGAACGCCTCCAGGCGAACAGGACGAGCGCGATATTCAAAAGGAAGGTCGCGACGAGGTGGGGACGGATCGCATGCGCGGCGCCGTGCGACGTGATGACTTCCGGCACGATCTGCGCGCCGGAAACCGCGAACACGCAGATCGCGAACAGCGCGACCGTCGCCGTGATCCAACGCGAGTCCCCCGAATGGCGCACCGGGGGAGCCGGTCGTCCGATCTCGCCCGCCATTACCGCCCCGCACACCTGCGGCGAGCCGGTGAGGCGGCTTCGCTCGCCTTTCGCAGGGCGCTCGTTGAAAGCGAAAAGTCGGCCTCGATCGGGTCGTTGCGGAACGCGAGCGACTCGACCACCTGCTCGGACAACTCGCCGACGAAGCGAACGCCCATGTAATGGCCCGTCTGCCAGATCACGCGCGCGGCTATGGCATCGCTGGAATGGGGAAACTCGATCTTGAGCCTGCGGCCCTCCACGAGAAGGCCTGCGGGCGCGTCCATCATGCATCCGCGGGCCGACAGGTTGAACAGGGAGAGTCGATGACGCACGCCATCGAATTCGCAAGTCACCTCCGCATCGGTAACGGTGCGTGCAATCTGGCGCTCATCCATCAAATGACCCCTCGGTTTCCCGGTATCTGAATAAGTAAAACAACCTAAACATGCGTTAATATTGAGGAATGAGCCGACGATCGGTTGCGAAATGCGTGATTTCCATTTCGCCGATTCGTCGATGATCGACTGGCGAGACCGCGCCTTTTCGAGGTCTGCCCCAGTCATCGCACAGGCAGCCGGCATGAAGGCCGATTGCCGATCGGCGTATCACCCCCTGCCAGGGAAGCTTTCGCGCGGGGCGAGGTGAAGCTCGCCGTTCCGCAAGTCCGCTCAAGGGTTTGCCGGGCAAAAATTAACTAAGGTTGGAACGTTTCGCCTGCCGCCCGGTTACCCGCGTGAGGAAAATCGCGTGACTTTCGACAACTGGACCGCTTCGCAAGTAATCGATGCCGCGGCGCATGCCGTCGAATCCGATCCGGTCGGGTTCCACGCGGCCCTCGACGACATACCGGCGGCTATTTACGTCGCCGACACCGAAGGCACGGTCACCTACTACAACGAGGCTTGCGTGAGTGCCGTGGGGCGCCTGCCCAGCGTCGGAGTCGACCGCTGGTGCGTCAGCTGGAGGCTGTACACCCCGCAAGGCGATTTCCTTCCCCATGACCGTTGTCCGATGGCCGTCGCCATCAAGGAAGGCCGGGAAGTGCGCGGTGTCGAGATCGTCGCGGAACGGCCGGACGGGACACGCGGTCGCTTCATTCCCTATCCGACGCCGCTGTTCGATCGCGAGGGGCGTCTCAGCGGCGCGGTCAACCTGCTCGTCGACATCAGCGACCAGCCCGATGCGGACTTCCTCGAAACCCGGGCCGATCAATGCCGGCGCCTGGCCGTCGAGGTCGACGATCCCTACGCGTCCGAGATGCTGGCCCTGATGGCGGCGAAATATTCAGCCCAGGCCCGCAAGGGCGAGGACTGAGCGCG
>Ga0157370_10010072_pt1 | contig 9994 bp, 9 predicted proteins | sample C35metaG_FD_113463 | JGI IMG/M metagenome (GOLD analysis project Ga0157370, IMG submission 113463) | Corn rhizosphere microbial communities from Kellogg Biological Station, Michigan, USA - C3-5 metaG | ecosystem: Host-associated > Plants > Roots > Rhizosphere > Soil | place: USA: Michigan... | reverse complement strand
GCGAGGCGGCCGAAATATTCGGCGCTCGAGAATGCGCGTATGCGAGCAGCGGGGATTCAGCCAATGCCGCCGCTCAGCCAGGCTGTGGAAGAGTACCTCAAAGCGCGCGGCTAACCCCAAAAAAGTCAGGCAGGTGGCGGGACGGCGTAGTAGCCTTTCCGGACCTGAACCTTCTGATCTTTGTCATGCGTGTGAAGGTCGATGCGGCGATAGCTCCCGTCCTTCACGTTGTTCGTAGGCGTGTAACCGATTAGATATTGAGTTCGCATCTCTTCCTGAATCTGCGTGAAGATCTGATCAAGCGTATTCTTTCGGCCCACCTCGAACATTCGCCCGCCCGTTTCCTCGGCCATGTGCTTCAGTACGCCGGCGCCGCTGTAACCCACGCTGAAGCCGCCGTAGAAACCGCGGTCGGCGTACAAAATGCCGTAGATGATCGCGTCCGCGCGCTGCGCTGCTTCAATGGCCTGCCGCTCGGTTTCGGTGCTGCCCTCATCCTGACCGTCCGTAATCAGAATCACCGCCTTGCGTCCGACCTCCTTCGAAAGCATGTCGTTCGAGGCGAGATAAACCGCGTCATAAAGCACAGTGCCGCGCGGCTTCGTGGGAACCGTCCCGGGCGTGATACCTCCGCTTATGCCGCCATTCAGCTTCAGCCGGTTCAGCCCCTCCCGCAGCAGGCGCGGCGAGCCGGTCATGTCCTGCAACAGGTCGGAATCAGCCCCGAAGCTGATCAGGAATGCGACGTCCTTCTTGCGCAGCACGCTCGAGAAAAAGTTCGAGGCAGCGCTGCGCTCCACCTCGATGAGATTGCGCTGGCTGTTTGAGACGTCCACCAGCAGGCCGATCGTGAGCGGGATATCGGTCTCTCGGCTGAAGTATTTGATGGTTTGCGGCTTGCCGTCTTCGGCGAGATCGAAATCCGTCTTTTCCAGATTGCTCACAAGACCGTTCTGCTTGCTGCGAACCGAACAGTAAAGATTGACGACGTCGACATCCACTTTGATGGGGGCCGCATCGTCATCCACCGGCTGCGCCGCATTCGCGGCCGCAGCCTGCTGTGCGCTCTTTTCAACCTGCTGGGTAGAGGGCGTGGTGGCCACCTGCTGGCCATTCACGCGCATCAGCGTGAAAAACAGCACAGCGGATCCGGCCGCGAGGATTGGCACGAGGGTCTTCATAAAATCGTGAAAGGCGCGCTTGTTAGCGACTGACGTGTCTGCGAGGCCGCCTGTTTCACCAATGCGTACCGTTCTCCAGCATCTCAAAAAAGATCCGGTCATGGCCGCCATCATCGCCCGCGTGGGCCCGTTCGCCATGCAATACCGGGAGCCGACGTTTGAAACCCTGGTACGCTCCATCGTGTACCAGCAGTTGAGCGGCAAAGTAGCGGCCGTGATATTCAGGCGACTGCACGAAGCCGCCGGCGAGGCGCAACTCACGCCCGAAGGCGTCATGCGGATGCGTCCGGAGAGAATGCGGCGGCTCGGCCTTTCGGCGCAAAAGACGCTTTACATTCGCGAGCTCGCGAAGCACACTCGTCGCGGCAAAGTGATTTTCGAGGCGCTGCCCGGTATGGAAGACGTCGCCGTGATCGAGCATCTCACGCAGGTGAAAGGCATTGGCGTGTGGACAGCGCAAATGTTTCTGATGTTCGCGCTGCGGCGCCCGGACGTGCTGCCGGTCGCGGATCTCGGGATTCGATCGGCCATGAAGAAGGCGTACGGGCTGAAGGATCTCCCAAAGCCCGCCGAAATGGAGCAGATCGCAGCGGCGTGGAAACCGCATATGACGATCGCATGCTGGTATTTGTGGCGCAGTCTCGAGAACCTGGCGGCGCTCGACTGAGGGCTTATCCCGGATACGCCACTGCTCGTTCCTGCTCGGAAATTCGCGGCAACTACCAAAGCTCGCTTACCCAGCGGAAGCGCGGAGCATCGCACGGCTCGCAATGCGCTCCCTGTCGAAGAATTCGTCTCTGAAGTCGAGCCCGTTCGCACATTGAATCTTTTCGGCGACAAACATACATTCGCTGGTCTACAGCATCATGCATCGTCCGCAACGCAACGCGCCAGGCCTTCTTCGGAGTCGCGGTCAACCTGGGCGAGCGCGTCGCCATAAGCCGTCAAAGCTCGCTCGCCTGTCGAGCGGCTATCAACTTCAAGCATCAGTGCGGGTTCGCAAACCTGGCTTTTTCTTTCCGATGTGTCGGGCGAGTACACTCTCACGTACGTGAGCCCGGGGACGATGATTTCCCCGGCTTCAGCGTCTTCAGCCGGCGACGTAAGGATCGCGCGGCGCTCCCGATCTCCATTGTTTACGGCTGAGCCTGGATTTAACTCCCGAGGCTCGTGACGCAGACTGGTTCCGAAGCTCGACTCCGGTCTCAGGCGACAAAGCCTGATCTATTCGAGTCGCAATGCGTCTGTCGGATTGACGCCCGAGGCCCGGCGCGCGGGAACGAAGGCCGCCCCGAGCCCCGCCGAACAAAGCGTCAGCGTGGCGATCGCGATAACGCCGGGGTCAAACGGCTTCACGTCATAGAGCTGCGATTCCACCAGCCGGCCCACTGCCCACACAACCGGCAGACCGATCGCGATTCCGCAAAGAAGCATCGCCAGCGCATCGCGAAGCACCAGCCAGATTGCCGTCCGGCTTCTGGCGCCGAGCGCCATGCGGATCCCGATCTCTCGCGTGCGCCGTGTCACTACAAAAGACATCACGCCATACAGACCCACCAGCGAAAGCAGCAGCGCCAGTACGCTGAACCCGCCGGAAAGCGTCGCCAGCATATGCTCGGTGTTCAGCGAGCGATCGACCTGCTCGTCCAAAGTGTGGAAATTGGTCATGGGCAACGCCGGATCGACGCCGCGCACAATTGTGCGAAGCGTCTGGAAAGACGATTCGCCCGTTCCGTGAACCCGCACGTAAAAGGTGGCCGCGGCTTCGCCCTGGAACGGGAAAAAGGCCTGCTCCGATTCCTCGCGGATCCCGCGATAACTGAAGTTCGACACCACGCCGACAATTTTGATGTTCGGCCTCGCATCCGGTCCCGAACCCTGGCAGATGAGCACGCCCAACGGGTTCCGTCCTCCCAGGTACCGCTTCACGAATGCCTCGTTCACGATCGCCGAGCGCCAGCCCTGCTCGCCCGGCGCCGCGATATCACGGTCATCGAAGTTTCGTCCCGCAATGATTTTGATGCCCATAGTCTGGAAGAATCCGGGCGTAACGGAATTCAAATTCACGTCATTGGCGTCAGTCGAAAATCGTTTGTTGGCCAGGATTGTCATCGGATTGTTCCAGCTTCCGCCCGTCAGCAGCGCGTATCGGGCAATGGAGGACGACTGGGTGATCGGCGACTGCCGGAGGGTTTCGTCGAGACGGCGAATCAGCCGGTTGCCCTCCGCTTCAGAGTACCCGGCTCGTTGACAGTCGATTCCGAACGAGACCAGGCTCGCCGTTGGAAATCCCGGTCCTTTCGCCATCAGGGCATCCAGAGTCCTGACGAACAGCGCAGCGCCAACGACGAGGATCAGAGTCAACGCGATCTGTGCCGTCACGATTACTTTGCGAACGCGGACGCCGCTGAATGCCGTACCGCCTCGCTCACGCAGCGATGACACGAGCGACCGCCGCCCGGCCTGCCACGCCGGCGCCATGCCACTCAAAACACCTGCCATCACAGTGGCGGCAAACGCAAAGAGCAGCAGCCGAAAGTCCGGGGCGCCGCGCAAAGCCATCCCGGCGCTCTCGCTGCTGAATCGGCTCCCGGTGCGCGGCAGCAGAGCGATTAGCGCGCGTACGGCGGCTGGGGCCGCCGCTGTCCCGAGCAGTCCCCCGGCCACCGCAACCACCAGGCTCTCGGTCAGTAGCTGCCGTCCCAGCCTTCCTCGCGACGCGCCCAGCGCTACCCGTGTGCCGATCTCGCGCTCGCGAGCTGATCCGCGCGCCAGGAACAGGCCGGAGACATTCAGACAAGCCAGCCCCAGCAGCACCGCCGTCACCGCGAAAAGCACCCATAGCGGTTCCAGCAGACGCCGCCGCAGGCTGGAATGGCCTTGAGGCTTCGAAGCCAGCACAAGCGACGAGCGGAGGAATCTCTCCCGGCGTTCCGACGTGATCACGGGAAATCCGGGGCGGCGCATATCCTCCTGCAGCATGGCCTTGAACCACGGTTGCAGCCCGGCCTGGGCTTGTCGCACCGTCATGCCCGGATTCAAGCGGCCAAACACCTGCATCCAGCGGGTGCGGCGATCGTGAAGTTGGGTGAAGCCGGGGATGACCTCGGTCGACATCGAGGCGGGAATCCAGAGCGATGGAACCTCGCCGACATCAACGCCCCGGAACGTGGAAGCGGCCACTCCGATGATGATCAGAGGATTCCGGTTCACCAGAACCTTCCGGCCGACCACATCGGCGGCGCCCCCGAGCTGCGTCTTCCAGAAATCGTAAGAGATCACCGCCACCGGATTCGCGTTCAGCTTACGATCGTCGTCATTTGTGAGCACTTGTCCAAGTGCGGGTCCCACTCCAAGCACGGGGAAGTAGTTGCCGGAAATGATTTCGGCAGTCGCCGCGTGAGAATCGCCGCCCGTCGAGAGATCGACGGTCGTGAGCGCCCGGCAGAATACGCCTTCGAAAAACTGTTTCTGCTGATCCAGATCCCGGCAGATCGGATAAGACATCAGGTTAAAGCTGCCGAACCCGCTTGCCACCGGGTCGCCTTTCCAATCGATTAAAACCAGCCGCCCCGGCTGGCGAACCGGCAGCGCGTGCAGGAGCACCTGGTCCACAAGCGAGTAGATCGCCGTCGTCGCTCCGATGCCGAGCGTGAGCGAGAGCACGGCGGTAACAGTGAACGACGGCGTCTTGCGAAAAGTACGCATGGCGAAGCGGAGGTCGCAGGCGATATCCCGCAGCCATCGGGTCAGCCAGACATCCCGCACTTCTTCCTGAATGCGGACAAGTCCGCCCAATTCCAGGAGTGCCTGCCTGCGAGCTTCCTCTGCCGGCGCCCCGCTCTGCTCGAAATCGTGGATTCGCCGCTCGAGGTGGTAGCGCAGTTCCCCATCTAGGCTGCTTTCCATCTTGCTGCGCCGGAACCAGTTCAGCAGCCGTCTCATCGCGCGCCCTCGCCAAAGATCAGCTGAACCGCTCCAGCCAGGCGCGACCAGCTGTCTTTTTCGGTGGCGAGTTGCCTGCGCCCGGAAGTAGTCAGGGAATAGAACTTCGCGTCTCGCCCCGTCTCCGATTGCTTCCATTCAGCCCGAAGCCATCCCTTTTGCTCGAGGCGGTGCAGCGCGGGATAAAGAGATCCCTGGTTCACTTTCACGACCGCCTTCGAGATTTGTTCCAGCCTTTGGGCGATTCCGTAGCCATGTGCGGGCTCGATCGAAAGAATCTGCAAAATCAGCATGTCCAGCGTGCCTTGCGGGATAGGAAAACGCGAGGAAGACATCGATACCCCAACCTTCGACCTGTCAGCGTAGCGCACGATAGGTCGAAGGTCAAGGCGTCGCCCGGAGCAGGCATGCGGTACGAATCAGTGGATTGCGAGCGCGGCCACGCCCGCGCCGATCAGGCAGGATCCGGCGACCCGGCGCGCCACATTGCCTTCCTTCAGCAGCCTCGCTCCCATCCACGCCCCGATCAACATCGACATCTCTCGCGCGGGCGCCACATGGCTTACCGGAGCGATTCGCATCGCATACAGCACGAGAATGTAAGCCGCCGGCATCAAAATCGAGATGCCGAGAGCTGCTTTCCAGCATTCACGATACTCGCCCGCAATTGCGGAACGATCCTGGCGCAAGGTGCGCCCGAACGCCACAGATAAGCCAGTCATACGGAAAAAACTGCCCGCGAATTCGATCAGGAACGGCGAGAGACCAACCGCTGCGACGGCATAGCCGTCCACCAGTGTGTAGGCGGCAATCGTCAGTCCTGTTGTAACGCCCCAGCGAACCCCGGCTCGGGCATCATGCCGGATCAGGGCCTTCATCCCGCCGCAAACCACCAGGATTCCGTATGCGATTAGCAACGTTCCTGCAACGGATATGACAGTGAAGCGCTCGTTCAGCAATGGAATGGCGCCCGCAAAGGCCAGAAGTGGCCCGCTCCCGCGGGCCAACGGGTACACGATCGACAGATCGGCTGACCGATAGCCGCGCAAAAGCGATTCAGTATACAGAATGTGAAGCGCGCCCGTTGCGAACAGGCAGATCAACGCAGCGGTCGCGTTTCGATATGTAAACTTCGTACTCGCGAGGATCGGCAAAAGAATGAGAACTTCGCCCGCCGAAGAGAAGAAGATGATGTGCCTGCAATCCGCGTGGCGCTTGGCGAGGAAATTCCAGAATGCATGTGCGACGGCGGCCAGAACAATGTAGAAGAGCGCGATGAGGGGCAAGATTCAGAGTCCAGAGACACTAAGCCGTCGTCGACTTCTCCCTCTGGGTTTTTGCCCTCGGGTGCGGTTCTATAAATCCATCGCAGCGCTCCCTACCGGAACGCGATGTGATCTCGCAAACTGTCGAACTTCGCCTCAGGAATCACTCCGGCGCTCCGCAACTCATCCAGATTCCGGTACGGGCGATGAGCCACCAGGTTCTTCGCCGCGTCAGCCGGAAGGTTAAGCACCTGGGCGACCTCCTCAGCCGAAGCTGCATTCACATTCACGAGGCCGTAATGGCTTGTGAGGTATCGAAGCACAGCGGCGCGGCCGGCCTCGTTCGCCTTCGCGCCGCGGAAGATCATCACGTCAACCGTCTGCTCCCATTCGGCAATGCTCTTGAAGTCGTCAATCAGTTCGACGCTGTGGCATCCACTGCAGACTTTCTGAAACGTCGCCTCATCATCCGGCGCCTGCCAGGCGAAAGCGGTTGCGCCCAGCAGCACCAACACACTCAGGCGCGCAGCCATGGCCCGAGATAAGTCTGCAGTTTCTCCCGAACTTGCTCGTGAGTAAGCGTGATCGCCGGCTTTTTGGTCGGCGCGCCGGGCACATGCGGACCGTTGCGGGTGCGCGTGTCCTCTTTGAACACGCCGCGCGCGATCATCACGTCGATCGTGTTCACCGGCATCATACTGCCCATCGCCAGCACGCGCCCGAACATATCGAACGCTTCGCGCCGCTTTCCTTCGTGGAACAGATCGTAGGCCTGGGCGTAGACATCGGCCAGATTCGTATAGGGACAATGGCCGCTGAAACCGCGTTCCATCTCCGTCATCATGGTCTGCACGCCCTTGCCGGAGAAGACCTTCACCTGGTCGCCCGTACGCTTCCGGATCTCAGCCACGCGGTCGAGCGGTTCGCCCGCTTCGTCTTTCACGTAGCGGAAATTGGGAATGGTCCGAAACATCTCGACCATCAGGTCCACGCTCATGCTTCCGACAAACTGCGCGAACATCGGCAGATCGGTTGTGGCCCCCACTTTTTTGTAGTAATCGAGCAGCGCCTTCTCGTCCGTGACTCCATTGGGCGGCAGCGAAATGATCGCGTCCGCGCCCAGCCGCGTCGCCAGCTTCGAATATTTGGTTACGGTCGCGAGATCCGGTCCCTGCACGCCGATGACGATCGCGGTGCGGCCGCCTTTGCCTGCCGCGAGCATCGCCTCCGTGCCGTCCATGCGCTCAGCGTCGCTGAGCGTATTCCAGGCGCTCGCCAGTTGAGGCCACACGATCCCGTGTACGCCGCCGCGATTGCAGAATTTCACTTCGGCCGCGAGTCCGTCGAGATCCAGCTTGTTATCCGGAGTGAACGGCGAAAACGCGATGGGGAACAGACCCGCGAGCGTGCGCTGCTGCCCCGCGACAGCGCCCATCCCGATCTTTGCCGCGGCGGCCGAAAGCGCGGCCGCGCGCAAAAATTCGCGCCGGCTGGTCATTTCGCAGCCCTCGCGCTGGTTTCGAGCGGCTGCTGATACGGACCGAAACCGTTCGCAAACTGATTCGATACCTGCACCAGTTTGCCGTTATGGAAGATCATGTCCAGCAGCTTTTCGCTGTGCATCACACGCCCGTATTCATCTTTCAGCTGCGCCACGATCTTCTTCGTTTTCACGTCGACCACATCGCCGGAAGACAAATAAGCGAGTTTTCCATCCACCGAAGGCGCGATCCAGTAAGCCCCGCCGTGCGTCTTGAAGTTGCTCACTTCTTTGGGCGGCATCTGCGTGTTGTCGAACACGTGAACCAGATTGTTCAGCCCGTCGGCCAGCCACACTTCCCGCTCGTTGTCCATCAGGCCGATGCCGTGGCTCGGGCACCCGTGCGGTATGCGCGGGCGCGGCGTAACATTCCAGTTATCCGGCCAGCCAAAACCCTCCACTTCCACCTTATGCAGAATTTTTCCGGTCTTCGCATCGGCGATCAGAAACCCGAGCAGATTGTTCTGGTTCGTATAGATGAGCGATGAATCGTGATTGAGCACGAAGACGCGCACATTGTCCGGAAATGTGATCGTGCGGATCAGCTTGTGCGTCGTCGTATCCGCGATCGCCATCACCTTGCCGTTGGGCGACATGAACGCGAGCTTGCCATCGTTGCTCAGGTTCAGGTTGTGCGCGTTGGGGCTCTGCTTCGAGACCACCTTCGTGATCAGTTCGCCTGTGCGCGGATTGATCACGTACCAGAAATCCTTCAGGTCGGAGCCGACATACATGAATGAGCTGTCCGGCGCCATCTGCGGGCGCTCGCAGCAGTTGCCGTCGTAAACCCCTTCCCAGGCTTTCTTTTCGGTCGTCAGATCGAACGCGCCGAGCCGTCCACGCGCCGCGACATAGATCATATTTGTTTCCGGGCTCGCCGTAACGCCCGCCACCTGTTCGGGATTCGCGCTTGCGGGCACATTCCACGTCGGAATGCGCTTTACGAAGTTGTAATTATTGCGGGCATCCAGAACCACAATGCCGTTCCCATTCGCGTCGGGCGAGCCTTCGAGGGTGCCCGGCAGCGTGACATAGATCAGTTCCTTTGTGGAAGGGCCCTTCAGATACTCGCTATTCGATCGGGGTTTCGCGTCCGGCGTAGCCGCCCGGCCCACAACCAGCATTTGGTTCACCGCGAAAGCGGCTCCGATCAGACTTGCCGCGATCGCGGCCATTCGCTTGTTACTCATCAAAAAACCTCTGTCAATCACCGAATCCGGTTTTACGAAACCACTCTCAGCGCAAACTGGATTCATCTGATCATTCCCGCGTGACGATTCGAGCCGATGCCGCGAAAGTAGTTCGAAAACCTCACCCCGACTTTCGTCGTTATTGCCCGGTTTCGAAAATTATTTCGCGGAAGCCTCGGTATGTCAAACCCTGCCCAACTCACTCAGAGGGCAGGTTCAGTTTATCTCGATGTGAATGTCCGGCGAGGATCCACCTCAAAATTTAGAGGCACTTACATAGCACGATCCATCGACTTGTCTGTTGCTGCGGTCTCCTCGCTTGCTCCTCTGCTACGCGAAACAACCTGACCTTTGCTCGAAGCTGGCGCCTGCGAATCAGTAAAGTTCCGGATATCAGGCGCGCCGCCAGCTGGCGGTGCGGGCAGATAGTACCAGTACCGATATCATGACCACCGTCCGTGCAAGCTGTGCTATCACAAATACCAACGTTAGTGAATCGGCGCATCATGAGTGGACATGCCGTTGCCAAAAAGAAGATCGAATCAAAAGAGTCTCCTGCCGCCATTGGAACACCCAACCTGCGTGCCGCAGCTTTCTTTGTTCTGATTGCCCTTACGATTATTGTGTCGGCCTTTTATCTCACGCCCATCGCATGGTGGGGGCCGTAATTGCTGTGAGCGAATTTCCTGTGCGCGGCCGATCTCTCATACCCTCTTCCGCTGCGCCGAAAGCGCCATTCGCATCCGCTCGAGCTCCGCGTTAAACTCGCACCCGAACAACGCGATCGCCGCCAGCAGATACATCCACACCAGCAACGCGATCCCGGTTCCCACGCTCCCATAAAGCACGTTGTAATTCGTAACGTTGCGGACG
>Ga0157370_10010068_pt1 | contig 9994 bp, 4 predicted proteins | sample C35metaG_FD_113463 | JGI IMG/M metagenome (GOLD analysis project Ga0157370, IMG submission 113463) | Corn rhizosphere microbial communities from Kellogg Biological Station, Michigan, USA - C3-5 metaG | ecosystem: Host-associated > Plants > Roots > Rhizosphere > Soil | place: USA: Michigan... | reverse complement strand
CGAGGCATACACCTCGTTGTAGAACCTGGCATTTGTGCCTTGTTAGGGGCCAACGGTGCCGGCAAGTCCACGCTGCTACGCCTGCTCTCAGGATTAGAGGAGCCAGACAGTGGTTCCGTGTTCATCGGCGGACAGGGTTTCCGGGACCATGGAGTTGAAATCCGGCGGAATTTGGGTGTGCTTCCCGAGGGGCTCGGGCTGTTCGAGTCTTTGACGGTCATCGAGAACCTGATGGCAGTTGGATCTATTTATGGACTCACGAAGAGCGAAACTGCAGCTCGAGCAGCGGACCTGCTAGGACTGCTCGATCTTACACAAGGACGCGACACCGTTGCACGCAATTGTTCGTTCGGCATGCGGAAGAAGACCGCTTTGGCCATGGCCCTCCTGCACACGCCGAAGGTTCTGCTGCTGGATGAGCCGTTTGAAGGTATTGATCCCGCATCGTCCGCGGTCATTGAGATGCTGTTTGGTCAACTCTCCAGCGACGGCGCTACGATCTTGCTCACCTCTCACATTCTGTCGATCGTGCAGAAGATAGCCACCCGCGTAGTCATTCTTCACCAAGGTCGAGTTGAATCAGATTTCAACCCGTCCACGGCAGACGAAGGAGTTGAGGAGGTGTATTTCAGCATCGTTGGCGAACCACAGCCGGAGGTGCTGCATTGGCTCAGACCCTAGCCCTTCTGTTGTTGTTGAAGAAACTGATGTTGAAGGAACTGAGCAGCTTTTCTTCCGTGCGTTTCAACAACTTCCTGTTCTCCATCCTTTTTATTATGGCCGCGGGTTTAGAAAGCAGGGCACCGAAAGCAGCATTCTGGAGTACGCTCTTCTTTCAACTTGTCCTCCTTGCGCCTCTGCTTGTTACTTTTTCCGTCGATACGCAGCATAGGTTGCCCCCGGAGCGAGTCGCTACGTGGCCGCTGACACGTACACAAAGACTCTTGCTCAGTTCCGTAAGTTTTGCGTTGAATCCATTATTTATAGTGTTGTTTTTTGGCTACCTGTTCTGGATGGGCCTAGCCGCGGGTCTCTTTTTTGTTCTCCTGGCACTAATCGTTCATGGGACGGTATACGCCGTTGGCCGTCGCCCGTTCGAGCTAAGGACGCCTGCAGATCTCAACATCTCAAGGACGCCCTTGAAGGTCGGTGGAATCGCGCAAGAAATGTGGCGGGAGCTGCAGGGAACCCTAGACTTTTGGACCGCCCTGCTTATAGCTGTTAGTGGAACGCTTTATCGACTGTTAGGGCGGCCACCAGAGCCCGAAGCATTTCCGATGCTGTCTTTATTCGTGGGTATCGCAATGAGCACGGTTGGGCAACGTTTACTGCGTCTGGATGAAGGGCGAGCGTTGCTGCGCTATCGTCTCCTACCGATAGCAGGGTGGAAGCTGCTCGTCACGCAGGACATGACTTTCCTGATCCCGCTTGCCGTCATGGTTTCACTCTTAAGTCTACGAACAGGTGTTGCATTCGGCTTGGTCGCTATCGCAGTCGGACGATACCCGTCGCTGAGGCAGCGGGCGAACCAGCGTAGATGGCGTTTCGTCGGAGGAGATCCACGTTTCGGGGTAGCACAGGTTCTCTTGGGTGGATTAGCTGGAATCGGAGCGGCAAGGACGGGACTCTGGGTCCTGACCGTTGCCTTCGCCATCTATCTGGTTTCCATATTCTGGGGCGAAATGCTCTGGAAACGCTCCCTGGCTGCTTAGTCTAATTCTGGAATGATGCAAAATCGCCAATGCACTTATCGACCACGATCACGACGAGCAATTCCTTGCGAGTGCGGCTCATTGGTCGATGTAGCTGTAAATCGAGCATCGCCCGGGCGAAAAAGCAGGCCATGGAAATGACAGAGTATGGAAAGCATGGAAAGCCATGAAGCCGGCTTCCCACCCTTCCCACACTCTTTGGAAATCCCTTCGGAATTCCCACATTCCCACGGCCTCGACGACTGGATTTATGTCTTAGAACCCACTCAACTCGAACCATAGGCACCGCAAGGGGCTTGTAACGGATGTCTCCGGTCCACAGCGTAACGCATGTTCCGGTACACTCACCCCTTAGCGAGGCTTGTCTTCCTTACCCGCGTGCGTCAGCACGCATGATTTTTTAGGGTCGCGTTGCGGCAGGAACATACAAGGTGAGAAGCGGAGAATGCAAAGCGGTCGCAGCGCGGGAGGAGACCCCTCCCGCACACACAGTACCAGAACAGGCAAATATGGACGCTGCTGCTCCGTCGCTCGCGCATTATCATTTATGGATGGATGCCGAACTATTCGAAAGCCTTCTCTATCAAGCGGAATCTGAGGTTCTAGACTTCAAGGTTGGCCAATATCCCTTCGAGTCGGCCACTGACGTTCAAAAGTCGGAATTTCTCAAAGATATTCTTAGTTTCGCCAATTCGTGGCGTCGAAGCGATGCCTACATCTTGATTGGAGTTGAAGAGGTTCGAGGTGGACGTAGCATCGTTCGGGGCATCTCCAAACAGCTTTTGAATCGTAATTTGCAACAGTTCGTTCATTCAAAAACGAATAAGGCGCTGAGCTTCAGTTATGAGGAGCTTCAGGTCGAAGGGCATCTCGTGGCTTCGATCACAATTCCGTTGCAAGACCGCCCATTTTACTTGCGTAGCGATTACGGCAGGTTGAGAAGCAATGCCGTCTACGTCCGGCGCGGTGATTCGACAGGAGAAGCGCCACCCGATGAAATCATGAAAATGGGACAGGTTCCGCTGGCCGCAGACAATCCAGCGTTGAATCTCGAGTTCGCTGATCTAGAGAATCGACAACGCAGCGGCAAAGAAATTGTATTAAAGGCGATCAAATTCGAATTACCGCGATCAATCCCCGACTATGGCGAGGCGACTAATCATCCCGGGCTACTTGCAATGCCTGTGAGCATTGCCACAACCCAAAACCACGCCTATCTAAGGGAGGTTGCAGAATATCTTGCCGATTACGGGATGTTTCAGCGCGTCGGATTCGCCCTTGAAAATTCTTCGACCGCTGCTGCGATCAGTGTTGTGTTGAGGATTCAGTTTCACAGCGAACTGCTCATAATACGGGACGAAGACGACATGCCTGAGAAGCCAGCTAGGAATCCGCTAACAAGGGTTTTTCTCCCTGCGCGCGGACCTCAAACCGGCGTCAGAGTGTCACAGCGAGGTGATTTCTATGATGTACGAATAGAATTTGGAACGATTCAACCTGGGATCACCGAGTTTTCTGGCGCACCAATATTCATTGGTGTATCAGAATCATTCGATGTCACCGTCGATGCAATTCTATCGGGAGACAATATCAAGATCCCGATTAGCCACCAGATTCGATTCACATCAGAACTTGAGGAACGCAAGTTGACTCTTGCAGAATTGCGTAAGATTGCAGGTTGAGATGCAAACAGGAGCAATTTCATTTAGAACTGCCTCGCATCGCATATTCAGACTTTGCAAATGTCTTCGATCCGATGGGATGTATGTGTTCCTTGGCATAAACGAGGCCCGCATCAACTCAACCCTGTCGCCAAGTTCGGAGTGGTGACGGGAAACAGCACACAGCAAATCCTCGTATCGCAGATTCTATTCGTCGAGACGAGTTTCCAATATGGCATACTCGCCTTCGAAAGTGGAGGAAGCGCCCGTGAACGGACTGGTATTCACTAATGAAGCCCCCGAGCAGGAAGACGATAAGCCGTTCGACGAATTCATGCAAAAGCCGACCACCCTGCCGGCCGATCTGGTCATCACCTTGACCAACTTCGCAGACGAGCAGGATGCTCACCGCTGCGCAAACGTGGTGCGGGGCTATCTCGAAGTCTTCGGACGATTGATGGATCTCAGCCGTTTAGATCGTGTATATATCACATTCGACTACGCAGGGACGTTAGCGTCGATAGATCTGGGAACGGGAAGCGATATGCTCCTCAAGCCGACGAATGACGAGATTGCCACGGGTGTGGCGATGGCTCCTAGTGTATTGCGCGAGGATGGCTGGAAGTCCGTCATTGTCGTCAACGCCAGCTACGCCCGCTCACTCTCCTACGAAATCGTTGGTTCGGACAATGTTAGTAAGGAACAACTGGATGCTCTCAGAGCCGAAACGCTGCACATTTTGGCCCACGAATGCGGTCATGTGCATGACCACGAGATGCAAAGGAAGAGTCTGCCCGCGGAGACGTACAGCAAGAAATGGAATCCCATTGAGCACCGACTGAAGGAACCTGCAATGGCCTGCTGGGGCGAATATATTGCTGAGTTCATGGGCGCTGGATTTGGAACCAAGGACACTCTCAGGAATTATGAAAATGCGTTCTGTGACCGGTTGAAGGCTGCATGGCCAGGGGTAACGGCATCCATTCGGCAGTATCGGATGCACGGGAATGTCGATCAGGTGATCTCGGAGGTAGGCATTCATATCCGGAACATAATCATCTATGCCGCGTACATGATGGGCTATTTATCTAAGACCAAGCAGAGCCTTGAGAGTAGCGTGCCGAAGGTCATACAGGCCGCCAAAGATAACCCGGAGTTTGGAAGCTACACGAAGCGACTTCACGATGAACTGCATGGTTTACAAGATCGATACCCGGATTTCACAACTCTCGATGTATTCACGCCTTTGAGCGAAGTCGTTCACGACATGTATAAGAAGGTGGGAATGTACTTCATTGAAAACGCGGATGGATCGCTTCGGGTCGAGATTCCTCACAGGACAGACACGATGCCAAGCGTTGCAGAACAGGTTGAGTTCATATGGAAGGCCGTGAATCATTGATGAAAACAATCTAGGCCGCCGTTTACGGGTAGGAACAAGGTGACTGAGGTGGAAAAGGAAGAACGCAGAGCGGGAGGAGACCCCTCCCGCAACTCGGATTGCGATGCTTTAACGGGCTATAGGCGACGTCGAATAGTCTTTGAGAAGGCGAGGATGCCCACCTTCGTTTCGCGTCACCTCGCTTCTCGCTCTGAATATGGCACCAGCAACAGCGTCTCGAACTAAGACTGATCGCCATAATCTGAGCTCATACTGGCGTTTGGACAGGAGAGGCTCCGATTGAGTCTAGTCGTACCGCAGTCCGGTTCAAATCGGAAATAATTGGGGACGTAGCCGAGAACATAAGTATTTCACTAGGTCTAATCTATTGAAAACATTCAGGTATGCTGAGACCATAGCAATATATGTTTTGGAGGTATCTTGGCGTCTTCGAGTACCGGACCTGTCATTAAATTACCACTCGGACTCAGGCAAGCGCTTGAGGGCGGCAACTGCGTATTGTTTCTCGGAGCTGGGACGGGATACCATTACAAGCGCCGCGACGGCTCGATAGCTCCTGATGGGGGCAAACTTGTCGAAGAGCTAATAGCCCATTTCAAATTAGGTATAGCTCCGACAGATTTACCGCGCGTCGCACAGCTTGTCGAGATTAGACACTCCCGTGCGGAGCTTGAAGCTTTCGTGAAAAAAACACTCGCCGACTTGGAGCCCGACGAACATATCAAATGGCTGACTACGTTTCGATGGCGCTCCATTTTCACTACGAACTACGATATGGGACTTGAACGGGCGTACAGGTTAAACCCCAAACCGCCACAGAATCCTGTTCCAATCTCGATTACTGCTGATCTTCGATACACCGATAATCATGTTGATGTACCGCTATTCCATCTGCACGGTACGCCCTTCAATCCTTGCCCTTCTCCAATCGTCATCACTCAATCCGATTACACACGGTATCAGGATCAGCGGCGCATGGTATGGGAGCGTCTGAAGGCTGACGCAGCAACATCTACCGTACTCTATATTGGCTATTCTGGCCGCGACCTGAACTGGCAACTCATTATCGAAGAAATGGCCAAGGAGTTCTCGCCATCGAAGCCGCCAGCTGCCTATCGTCTTGATCCGTATGCCGATCCTCTCGATATTGAACTACATAGAGAAACGCGGCGAGTAGAAACCTTGGTGATGTCGCTACCCGAACTCCACGCCCTCGTAGATGAAGAAATCGGTGACTATCGAGCTGAACCGGACTCCTTTAATAAGTACCGCAACAAAATCCATCACAATCTGCGGGATGCTTATGATAAGAACCCGGCGGCTATGCTTCGACTCATGGATTCGTGGGTTTATGTCAATGGTGAAAGTGTAACGGAAGAGCCAAATACTAGAAACTTCTTGCGTGGCTCGACGGCCAACTGGTCTTTGATTGCCCAAGAGCATCGCTTCACCCGTGATATCGAGGACGATCTTTGGGAATGGATTTTGGAGTTTACAACGAATACCAACGCCAAGAGCACATCCTTTGCCGTGACCGGCCCTGCTGGCTACGGTATTACGACCATCCTTATGGCGATGGCGCTGAAGATTGTGGATGCGCATATTGGCCCAGTGTTCCTACTGCGTGAGGGCATGGAAGTGAACGAAGGGGACGTCGCCTACGCGGCAACGCTCTTTCCAGATGTGGCTTGTTATTTCGTGATCGATCAGGCGCGTGATCATCTTGCCGGAATACAAACAGCACTCGCACAACAACGCCGAACAACTTCCAATTGTCTCTTCATACTGGGTGAACGCCTAAACAGCTGGCTTTCCTCTAAGTCGCCGCTCAAAGGCGAAGAATTCGACGTGCTGCCGTTGTCAGATGGGGAGATCAATCGTCTACTAGACTTCTTGGGAAAAGAGGGGGCGCTCGGGGACCTTGAGGAATTGGATAGAGACTTTCAGTTCAATATCGTAAAGACGAAGCATGAGAAGCAACTGCTTGTTGCCATGCGTGAAGCAACTGAAGGCGAGGGTGTTGGATTTGATGCAATCATCGAAAGCGAATATCGAGGGATAGATGATGAACAATCAGACGGATTGGCCAAAGAGCTATATCTCCTCGTCTGCTGTTTTTATCAGCACGGCATGTTAATCCGTGACAGGCTTCTCGAAAGCGTGCTAAATCAACCGCTCCTTACGATGCACAGCAAGATAGGCTCGACGCTGGAGGGGCTTGTCGAGTATACCGAAACTGATATTGTCAAAGGCGAGTACGCTGCTCGCGCACGTCACCGAACGATCGCCGATATAGTGTGGAAGAAGTGCGGTACACGGGATATGAAGGAAAGTCTTCTTCAGAAGGCGATGGAAAAGCTAAATCTTACTTATCGACTCGATAAGTTTGTATTCGAGCTATTCATCCGCTCCGACGATATTGTTGATACTTTCAGAACGCTCGATGGCAAAATCAAATTCTTTGAAACGGCCACCCGACAAGACGCATACAATGTATACGTTTTGCAGCACTTCGCTCGAATGCTGCTCCGAGAAGAAAAGCTGAATCTGGCGCTGAATCAGATTGACACTGCTATACAGAAAGACCGTACAAGGTCGGTCCGCTCCCTGCATCACACTCGCGGGCTCATTCTCGCGGAGCTGGCGTTGACTGATGAGAACATGGACGTAGCGCGAAAGTGGCTGGCACAAAGCGCACAGGAGTTTAATTATTGCATGGCGGCAAAGGAAAGCGACTCCTACGGCCACTCGGGTTTGGCGACACTCTATCTGAAATGGTCGCGGCGGTCGAAGATCTCTGATGATGAAGCTACTGAATATCTCGAACGGGCAGAAAGTGTTATTTCGGACGGGCTGAAGGTCGTGACTGAAAGAGCATCACTGCTAATAACGTCAGCCGAAATAAAGAAAGATTTGGGTAATCAACCCGCCCGCCTCGACAAATTACGGCAAGCGGTTGAGGCAGACTCCGCTAGCAATATTGGCCGTTACCTATTGGCTCGTGCCTATCGTGATCAGGGCAAGCCAGAAGAGACCATCAATGTTCTTGATCCAATCATAAAATCGGATTTTACTCAGGTCCGGTCGTATATTGAATATGTCCGAGCGATGCTGGAGATAAAGGAGCCAATCAGGAAGTGCGTTGCCACGTTGGCGCAGTGCAAGCTCGACGGAGAGAGCGATGCGGCGTTCATCGGTCTGTATGGAGGGTTGCTTTACAACGATGGCAAGTACACCGACGCTAAGGATCTATGGGACCGAGCGAAAGAGGCCGGTTTCTCATTCGATGAAATGACGCGGCGGCAGTTTGAGGCGATCGATACTGAGTTCCCGACACAAAAGCTGCGGTACGCCGGAACGATACAGGCAGTCAAGCCTGGCTATGTCCTGATCCAACCAGACGAAGGATTGCTCGTACTGAGCCGCGCACACACAATAGGCCCTGATCTTCTTCAACGTGGTCAGCGTGTGACTTTCACCCTTAGCTTTTCAGCAAAAGGCGCGCTTGCCGAGAATCTACGATTCGAATGATACTTAGCATCAAAGTGCTAATCCAAGGTCAGCGACGGGTGTATTGATCAAAGCCGTGACCTGCTCCGATTTCACGCTCAGCATCTGGCTTTTACTGAAGTTAATAGCGGATGCCTTACTTACATCGCGGCTTAGACTTTCAGCGAGCGAAGCCGCGTCATTGGTATAAATCTGCGCATCGTGCGAGGCCCGCGAGACGGAGACATAGGCAAATCGGCTGCTCATAAGCTCCGGGTTAACTTCCGTATCCATGTTGACCAGTACGCGCTCCGAGGTAAGACCTTGCGAGCTGTGTGAGGTCACAGCATAGCCATGATCGAAGTGCCGCATTTGGTCTGCATCGAAGCGGATGATTCTGTCTTTGGTGCCATCCATGCGGACGCTGATCATTCCATCATCCCCAATGTGCTGGATGGTGCCGAGGTCACGGTTGGCAACCTGTAAGTCCTTCTGCGGAGCCGTAAACTGTATTTTGTCCCCGATAGCGAACTCCCGATCGATTTCACGATACGCGGCGATACCGCGCAGACGTGACGGGTCATAGGTCACTCGGTGGCCGTCCTGTTTTTCCACGGTGACAAGATTCTCCTTCGGGTTCGTGGCCACGACCTGGGCGTAGCTCCTGCTCTCGATGCCATGCTCCTTGCTTCCGCGGGTGTAATGCAAAACGTCTCCGGCCTCATAGCGGCTTGCCCATTCCCGATCTGCGCCGGTCATATCGTTGCGCGGCGTCAGCACGCGCATGGAATGATCGGTTTTGTCCACGAGGCCGAGCGCCTGCAATTCATGACGGACGGCCTGATTGATGGCGCGGCGCGAAGCGTTATCAGGCGAAACGATGAGCGTATTTTCGGGACGTTCGGCATAACTTTTGGCGATAGCCGCGATGCGCTCCTGCGGGTCAACAATCTCTGTAATTCGTCCCTGCTGCGAAAGCATCTCGACACCGATGGCGGTCTCATTGTTGGATAGATGCTCGACCGCTTTCCGCAATTTGGGATCTTTCTGCCGCATGATCTGGTCAAGCTGCGCGGTCCTCATGCCCGCTTCCTGCAACTGCTCGAAGGGCTTTCCGGCATCGACGCCCTGATGCTGCCGGGTATCGCCAATCAACAAAACCTTATCCAGCGGAGCAATCTTGTTCAAGAAGTCGCGCAACTGCTGCGTCGATGCCAGAGAGGATTCATCGACCATATAGAGATGCTTTCTCGCAGGATCGCCGGCGAGCTGCAGGCCGCCGCTTGCGAGGGAGCGTTGCAACGTGTCCGCTTTAATCCCAGCGTCGCGGAGCTGCTTCGCCGCACGCGATGTCGGCGCAAACCCTTCCACGGCATAGCCGTTCTGTTCGGCTCCATCGCGTATGGTCGCCAGGACCGAAGTTTTGCCGGAGCCTGCCCGCCCCTGTAATCCCTGTATCCGATCGCGCGACGTAAGAACTTCCTCGACAACCCTCTTTTGCGCGGCGTTGAAGTGAGGCCGTATCTCGGTGGGGGGCGCTGCCGATTCAAACGACATGATCTGCGGTGCGCGGCTCTGCCCGGCCTGCACCTTTCGGACGATTGCCCGCCCGGCTTTGATAGTCGCCGCCGTCGTGAACCTGCGTCCGGCCTTCACGCCGTCCTCGGCAATTTCCTTAAACTCGCCGGAGGCGACACGTGCCTCGAAGCTGGCGCGTACCTCCGGGTAGG
>Ga0157370_10010066_pt1 | contig 9996 bp, 9 predicted proteins | sample C35metaG_FD_113463 | JGI IMG/M metagenome (GOLD analysis project Ga0157370, IMG submission 113463) | Corn rhizosphere microbial communities from Kellogg Biological Station, Michigan, USA - C3-5 metaG | ecosystem: Host-associated > Plants > Roots > Rhizosphere > Soil | place: USA: Michigan... | reverse complement strand
GGTGATGTCTTCGGCGTCCTCGCGATTCTGGGTGATGTGCAGGGCGGTGCGGTAAATCTGCCGGTCGTACTGGCGCACGAGTTGCTCAAACGCGGCGGTGTCGCCGGCTTTGGCGCGTTCGACGAGCTCGAGATCCGGATGGGCCTCGACGGCAGCGGTGGCTCCGGAGAGCTCGGCGGGGTCTTCTGCGAGAGATGATGAGTGAGCCGCCATAAAGGTTAGTTTACAGGACTCAGCCTGAGTGAGGGTGGTTAGCACGCGAACTGGAATGACTCTTTACGAGGAAGGCTTAGAACTTCGTACGGAGGAACTCCACGATCAGGTAGCCGAGGAGTGCGGCGAAAAGACCGTGATGAAGTTCTCGGGAGTGAAGATGTCATTCAGCGCCGCGGCCAGGGCTTTGCCATGCCCGGCCGAGCGCGTGAACTCTCCCATCAGGAGGTTGGAGTAGAACAGAAACATGACAAAGCCGATTTCGACCAGCGAGCGGATAACGACGCGCCGGCGAAATGGACGGGATGAATCACGGGTCATACTCGGTGTTGAAGAGTCTACATCGCCTTGGGAGCAATTCCTCAGGGGCGTTAGGTGCACTGCATTGTCGGGCCTTGTGTCTCTTGTGGTTTGGTCGCCGGTTCATGCGCAGCAGCCGAAGGCACCTGCGCTGGACGAGATTCTGAAGCGGCTGGAAGCGAATCTGAACCACTACGACAAGGGACTTCCGAGTCTCTTCTGCGATGAGCATGTTGTCTCGCGGATAGAACCCAGCGCGGGCAACCGGGATATTGTCACCGACTCAGTCTTCCGCCTGAAGCGCACGCCGAACTCGAACCACACGGCGACTCTGGTCGAGTCGCGCGAGATCAAGACCGTCAACGGCAAGCCGCCGAAGTCGCAGAGCATGAAGGGGCCGAGCCTGTTGAGCGGAGCCTTTGAGGGCGGCCTCGCAGTCGTCTCGGTGAATCAGAAGGTCTGCATGAGGTATGAGCTGGAACGGATCAACAGCAAGCGCCCGGATGAGCCTTATGTTGTTCGCTTTGCCACGGCGCTTACCCCGGAAAACCGCGCCGATTGTCTCTTGCAGGAGAAGAGCAAAGGGCGTGTGCTCATCGATCCTGCGTCGATGCAGATTACGCACCTGGAGCTGACAACGCCGAAGCACGTCATCATCCCAGGGAATGCATATGCGAAGCCTGTCATCGGCGAGCGGAAGCTTACGGTCGATTACGCCCCGGTTGAGCTTGGCGGCGAGACCTTCTGGCTGCCTTCGATGATCAGTTCGCAGGATGCCGGCGATGCCCAGACCTTCCATTCGACGACCTGGTCGTACGAGGCGACGTATCGCAACTACCACCGGCTGGAGGTCACGTCGCATATCCTTGGGGGGAGCGAGCCGGTGCAGTGACCGCAGTGGCGATTCCTGGGCACCAAACAGCTGCAATGGAATGGTGCTAGCATGACCTCGCACCAGCTCCCTGCTGGCATCAGAGCCGGTTGAAACCTGCGACTCGAATAGGAAAAAGGAGCCCTCCCCATGGCTACATCCCCCGCTGCATCTGCTGCTGTCACGACCTGGAAGATTGATCCGGCCCACAGCACCGCCGACTTCAAGGTGAGGCACATGATGATCGCCAACGTGAAAGGCGCGATCAAGGGCATTACGGGCGACCTTAGAGAGCATGCAACCGATGCGTCGCTTTCGTCGATCGAGGCCAAGCTCGACGTGTCCACAATCCATACTGGCGAGGATCAGCGCGACACGCACCTGAAGAGCGCGGATTTTCTCGATTTGGAGAAGTACCCGACGATCACGTTCAGGTCGACGAAGGTGGAGAAGAAGGGCGACGCGGAGTACTCAGTGACCGGTGACCTTACGATTCACGGAGTGACAAAGCCTGTCACGCTGAAGGTGGAAGGGCCGACGCAGCCGCATAAGGATCCGTGGGGCAACATGCGGATTGGCCTGGAGGCGGCGACGAAGATCAACCGCAAGGACTTCGGCCTGACGTGGAATGCCGCGCTCGAGACAGGCGGGATTCTTGTAGGCGAAGAGGTTCAGATCGCGATCGAGCTGGAATTGATTAAGAGCTAAGTTTTCCGGCCAGAAAAGTGAGTCGAGTTCCGTCAAGAAACTGAAGCCCACCGCTGACACTGGTGGGCTTTGCCTTGTCGCTCTGAAAGATACGGTTACCTGCCGAGGTTCGCATCACACGGACGTGTGGATGCAGAGTCTTTCCGCACACCGTAGAGTCAAATCAGGTGGTCGTGGTGACGAAGGTTTCGGGTTTTCGGTGGCAGGTAGTGGCTGGTGCATTCGTGTGCGCCGCGGTCACGATTGGGTACGCGCAGGGTACAGGCACAACGACGCAGAAGAAGAAGCCGGCGACGACGTCGTCGAAGAGTTCGTCTGCGAAGAGGAAGAGTTCGTCGAGCAAGACAACGACGCATCATGCGACGACGCACCACGCGACCTCGAAGAGGACGAGTGGGAAGAGGACCAAGGTTCGGCGGAAGCATATTGAGTCGGCTCCGACGGCGGTGAGCCGCAGGCTGCATGCGGCGTTTGTGGCCAGCGCGCAGCTGCGGCCGATGGCGCAGCAGTTAGTGACGACGCGGAGCGCGGCGGCGTATGACGGTGTGCGGCATTGGGCGGCGGGGCATCCAGGCGATGGCGCGGCGGCGGCGAACCTCGCGCTGGGGCACGCATTGATGCTGGACCACAGGTATCCGGAGGCGGTAGACGCATTTGCCGCGGCGAAGCAGGCGGGCAATGCGCTGGATGATTACGCGGTGTATCTGGGCGCGCAGGCGGCGATTGCGGCGAATAGACCGACAGACGCGATTCCGGCGCTGGCGAACTTTGCGGAGAAGTATCCGGAAAGCTTGTTTGTGCCGAATGCGCCGGTGACGCTGGCGCAGGCGTACATCGCGAACCACGATGCGGCGAGCGCGCTGCGCGTGCTGCAGCCGCTGGCAAATACGCAGGCGGGTGGGCACGTGGAGTTTCGGTCGACGCTGGCGAAGGCGTACCAGGCGAATGGGAACTTTGCCGAGGCGGCGAAGTTGTATCGCGGAATTTATCTGGGTGATCCGCTGAGCGGGGCGGCGAACGACGCGAAGAATCAGTTGGCGGCGATGCAGATTCCGCTGACGGTGGCGGAGCGCAAGCAGCATGCGGATGCGATGTTCAACGCGCACCAGTATGGCGATGCGGCGATTGAGTACAGGATGCTGCAGCGTGACAACAACGATCTGTCGCAGGCGGACCGTGATGCTCTGGAGATCTATGCGGCGGTTTGCGATCTGAAGCTAAAGCGGCTGAGCCGGCAGGATGTGGAGCGGCTGCCGGTGACGGGCGATGACTCGGCGGCGCTGAAGCTGTATCTGCAGGCGGAGCTGGCGCGGAATGTCGGCGACACGAGCGGACAGGATGCCCTGGTGCAGGAGCTGACAACGAAGTATCCGCAGAGTAGGTGGCTGGAGGAAGCGCTGTACTCGGGCGGAAATATGTATCTGCTGCGCAAGGATTCAGTACGCGCGATTGCAGACTACACGGCACTGGTGCAGCACTTCCCGAAGAGCGTGTATGCGCCGAGCGCGCACTGGCGTGCGGCGTGGCTGAACTATCGCACGCGCAATTACTCCGACGCTGCACGGCTGATGGATGAGCAGATACAGAGCTATCCGGGAGGGCAGGAGATTCCGGCGGCGCTGTACTGGCGCGGGCGGATGTATGAAGATCAGGAGCACAACTTCTCGCAGGCGCTGAACTACTACCAGAAGATCGACGACGCCTATGTGAACACCTACTATGCGTGGCTGGCGCGGCAGAGGATTGCGGCGATCGGCAAGCGCGACGAGGTAGCGGATGCTCCGGCGCTGGCGGCGGTGCGGGATGTGGATGATCCGGAGCTGATCGACCAGTTGCCGGAGAACGATCTGCATTTGATCAAGGCGCGGTTGCTGGCGAATGCGGCGCTGAATGAGTACATACGGCCGGAGATTTCGCTGAGTGCGACATCGAGTGAGTGGGGCGCGCTGGCGGAGGCTGATATCTATCAGAGCTTTGGTGAGACGACACGCGCGCTGCAGGCAATGAAGCGCAGCAAGATTCCGTTCACGGCGCTGGAGGTAGACGATATTCCGAAGGCGTACTGGGAGATTCTGTTTCCGCGGCCGTACTGGGTGACGATGAAGGCGGATGCGGATGCGAATGGGTTGGATCCTTATTTAGTCGCGGCGCTGATCCGGCAGGAGTCGGAGTTTAACGCGGGAGCGGTGAGCAGGGCGAATGCGGTGGGGTTGATGCAACTGTTGCCGTCGACGGGCAAGGGGCTGGCGCGGAAGAACGGCGTGAAGCACTTCAACTCGAATCAGCTGCTTGATCCGACGGTGAATCTGAAGCTGGGGACGATTGATCTGCGGCAGGCGATCAACAAGTATGACGGGCAGGTGGAGTATGCGCTGGCGTCGTACAACGCGGGGGATACGCCGGTGCGGCAGTGGATTTCGTCGAATGACTACAAGGACGTGCCGGAGTGGGTGGAGTCGATACCGTATAGCGAGACGCGGGATTATGTGCAGAGCATTTTGAGGAATCGCGAGATGTATAAGGCGATTTATGGCAAGCAGTAGATTTCGAGGAGATTACATGCGAGGTAGCGTTGTTGGCTTGATTGCTATAGGTGTCTTTGCACAGGTCGCTATTGCCCAGGCATACCGAAAGCAGCCATGCGAACAGGTGTCGCCTCAGCTCGCATGTGTTGAAGTGCATGGCAGACTCCGGCTGGGCAATGGGACGCCCTCCACGCGACTTTGGCATATCGGCACCGACCATGTTTTCGGCATTTTCAGCAATGCTTACGGATTCAAACATGACGACCCCACTCTTGATAATGAGGGTCCCAACCTGCCGGCAAATGTTGAGAAACTCAGCAAGGGACTAGCGCTAGGAGTCGTTGTGTATGGCGATTACCTAGTATGTCCGCTCGAACCGCGGATACAGGGTCATATGCAGGCCGCATGTATCGCGCGGGCGGAAAATCTTGTCGCAAAGTAACTTCTGCGGGTGTGATCGGAAGGCATACCCCAGGGGCTAAAGCCCCTCTTTCTTTGCGCACGATGAGAGACCCGAGCCTGAAGGCTCGGGTTACCTAGAAGCGAAGGCAAAAGCAGATACCCTTTTGGGAATGGTAGAGGGAAAAGCAACGACAAAGACACTCGCGCGTCTTAACGCGCGATACCCCACCATGTCGCGACGAAGTCGCGTCGAGGGTGGGGCACCCGGTGAATTCGGCGGCTATTCGTGGCGCAACGCGACGACGGGGTCGAGGCGGGAGGCGCGGAAGGCGGGGATGAAGCCGCTGATGATGCCGACGAGGGCGAGGATGACGAAGGACGCGATCATCGTGGTGCCGGAGGCGCGGAGGATGATGTCGCCTTCGTGGTTGGCGGTCTTGTAGATGTCGGAGTAGAGCGGCATCGGGGGGACAAGGTGGCCGATGATGACCGCGAGGACCATGCCGATGGCGCCGGCCATGAAGGTGAGGATCAGGCTTTCAAGCAGGAACTGCGCGAGGATGTCGCGACGCTTGGCACCGAGGGCTTTGAGGATGCCGATCTCGCGGGTGCGCTCGGTGACGGAGACGAGCATGATGTTCATGACGCCGACGCCGCCGACGGCGAGGGTCATGGCGCCGATGATGCCGAGCAGGACTTCAAGACCGATGGAGAAGGCCATGATCTGCTTGGAGTTCTCGATGGTGTCCCACATGCTGAGGGCCTTCGTGTCGCCGGGGTTGAAGTGATGGCGCTGCGCGAGCACGGTGCGGACGGCGGCGATGGCGCGGAAGTGAAGCTCGGGGGATGAGGGCTGGAAGACGATGGACTGCGGGTCGCGCTGCTGCTTAATGGAGCGCATGGTTTCGTAGGGAATGAAGATGTTCTCGTTGTCAGGGCCGTTGTTGGAGGAGTCCTGGATCTTGTTGCGGAGGACGCCGATGACTTCGAAGGGCTGGCCTTCGATCTGCACGGTTTCGCCGACGGGAGGGTAGCCGTTGAAGAGTTTTTCAGCGGCGTGGGAGCCGAAGATGACGACCTGGCGGTGCTGGGTGAAGTCGTCGGACTGGAAGTAGCGGCCGGTTTCGACGTCGAGATTGCGCATGCCCCCGTAGGGCAGCTCGACGGCCTTGGACTGGATGCTGACGACCTTGGGGCCGTACTTGACGCTGAGGCCATCGTCGATCTCGTTGGAGACGGCGCGGAGGTAGGGAAGGGCGTCGCGGAGAGCTTCGGAGTCCTCTTCCTTGAGGACCACTTTCTGACCGGCTCGCTGGCCGCCGGCCTGCATGGAGGTCTGGCCGCCCCAGAACATGATGATGTTGTTGCCGATGCCGAGGAAGCCTTGCAGCACGCATTTTCCAATCGCGTCGCCGTAGCTGAGGAGAAGGACGACTGTGACGATTCCCCAGATGATGCCGCTCATGGTGAGCACGGAGCGCACGCGGTTGCGTCGGAGGGAGTCGAAGGATTGGTTGAAGGCTTCGCGGATTTCCATGGCATTATTCCGTGCTGAGGCACTCGATGGGCGTGAGGGCTGCGGCGCGCATGGCAGGGTACATGCCGGCGCCGACGGTGATGGCGGCGAGCGTGAGCAGCGACGAAATGATGGCAAGCGGTGAGATTGCAGGAACGGGAATGAACGGAGGCAGCGGAATGAGGCGGATGGCGGCGATGATCGCGAAGGAGAAGAAGAGGCCAAGGCCGCCGCTGACAAGCGTGATGATGGCGGCTTCGGCGAGGAACTGACGGCGGATGTCGCGCGCAGTGGCGCCGAGCGCTTTGCGGACGCCGATCTCGCGTGTGCGTTCCGAGACGGCGACGAGCATGATGTTCATGACGCCGATGCCGCCGAGCGCAAGCGTGAGAAGGGCGACGGCGGCGAAGAAGAGCGTCATGACGTGGAAGATGCGGTCAGTGAACTTGACGCTGTTGAGCGTGTCCCAGACCCAGAGTGCGTCGAGATCGATGGGGTCGAAGTGGTGGCGCTCGCCGAGGATCTCGCGGACCTGGCGCATGGCAGCCTCGTGCAGTTGAGGATTCACGGGCATGACGACGATGTTGTTGATGTAACCGGGGAAGGAGCCTTTGAAGTCGGGCGGGAAGTCGCGCACCATCGCGGAGTAGGGAACGAACAACTGCGTGTTGTCGGGGCCTGAACCGTAGCTGCCGTTCTGTTGCTTCTTTTCGAGCACGCCGACGACGGTGTAGGGGTAACCGGCGATGGCGATGGTCTTGCCGATGGAGGGCTTGCCGGGAAAGAGCTGGCGCTCGGAGTCGGCGCCGAGGACGACGACGCGGGCGCCGTTGGCTTCGTCGTCAGGGGACATGAGGCGGCCCTGCGCGACGATGAGCGAACGGAAGTGCTGGTACTCGGGCCAGACGCCGCGAACAGCGCGGTTGGAGGCGTTCCACTGGCTGACCTGATTGACGGTCCGGCGGATCTCGGGCGAGACGGTCTTGATGAGCGTGGCGCGCTGCTTGATGGCGAGGGCGTCGTCGATGGTCATGTAGACATCGCGGCCGGCGGGGTAGCCCTGGTAGGGCATGCCGGTTTTGCCGCCGAAGCAGATGGCGATGTCGGTGCCGATGGTAGATAGCTGCTTGCGCTGCTGGATGCTGAAGCCGATGCCGAGGCCGACGAGCAGAATGACCGAGGTGATGCCCCAGAGAATGCCGAACATGGTGAGGAAGCTGCGGAGTTTGGACTCCCAGAGTGCGGCAAGCGTCTGTTTGAGGATCTCGCGAAAGGGCATGGCCGTGCGCTGCTCAGTTTAAGCGTTGATGGAGGTACGCAAGGGCGGTGTGGGAGGTTCCACGGTGGGAATGCGAGGCGAAGATTCGGTGGGATAGGATGAAACAGGCGCCCGGGTGGTGGAATCGGCAGACACAGCGGACTTAAAATCCGCAGCTGCGAAAGCGGCGTGGGGGTTCAAGTCCCCCCTCGGGCACCAAAGAATCTGGCTACCAGATCAGTATGGCTTTCCTTGAAAGAGAGAGGCGAACTCCACCTCTCGAGGGCACGGAAGAGTGCCGTGCGAAGGACCGGGTGGTCCGATTCGCCTATTACCCAAAATGAAAGCAGCACCCAGGAGCTCAGGCGTGAGACTTTTCCTCATGCAGTTCTGCAGTCGGAACGGTCAGCAGGACAGCGTCCCCCACCGACTTGACCAATCGGATCGGCAAGTCGAGCGTGGCAGCACGGAGAAGACCTCCGGAGACGCCCAGCTTCTCGGCGACCGACTTACTCAATTTGAGCTGGAGCGCGACGATACTCCATGTGGAGATATCGATAAACAGGGCAGCCACTTCGCCGACCACCTGTCCGTCCGCCGCAACTACTGTCCGTCCTCGTAGGTGTTCATCTGAAACCTGCATTTGCCGAACCCCCTCTATAAGCAATTGAGAAGCATGTTTGCTGCGGGCCGGAATGCACCGAGTGTACACCTGTCTTCAGTGGGGATTATGCTCGGGCGTGACAAAGATCACTGACCCGGACGCGTGAGCTGATTTCTCCTGAACGAAAGAGGGCTGTGCACATGGAGCTGACAGCCAGGGGGTGCCCCTATGCCGGTCATCGACGACAGACCCACCGTCTCGCTGAACAAGATCATGTATGCGACGAATTTCTCTCCTGTTGCCGATCAGGCAGGGAATTACGTAAAGGCCCTTGCGCGGCGATTCGGCTCGACCGTTGAGATAGCTCACGCCCTCCACGCCGGTGACGACGACGCCTCGTTGTCGGTTCACGAATTGCGGAAGGAGTATGCGCGGCGTTTGAACAAGAAGCAGAGCGAATTTCATGACATGGGGATTAAGGCCTTTGTCTCGCAATCGAGTGAATACCCACCGGCTGACGCTCTCTTGCTGATGGAGCGGCAGTCCGCACCAGATTTGATCGTTGCAGGAACGTCGTCCAAGTCGGCACTCGACAGATTCCTGCTTGGCTCCACGGCGGAGCAGCTGATTCGAGAGGCCGTGTCCCCGGTACTCACAATCGGACCGAACGCAAAGCCGCCGAAAGACGGCCCGCTCGTGTTCGAGCGAATTCTGCTCGCCACTGATTTTTCAGATGCCTCAAACAAAGCCGCAGGAATTGCTCTGGCTCTTGCGCAGGATTCTGGAGCTCGTCTCTTGATCGTCCACGTCCCCGGAAAAGAATCGAATCACGTTATAGACAAAGAAGCAGAGCGCGCATTTCTGGAGAAGCTTGCGCGGCATATTCCGCAGGAAGCCTATGAATGGTGCGCTCCGGAGTATGCGATCGAGCATGGAAAGCCGGCTCAGGCCATCCTCAATGTCGCAAACAGAGTGAAGGCTGACCTCATCGTTATGGGTGCGCGGCAGAGATCGTTTTCGCTGATTCATCTTCGTCGCGGAGTCACCCAGGACGTGCTCGCGCAAGCCGCTTGTCCAGTCCTCACGGTTCATTAGCTGCAACCACCACGCACCACAGGTTAGTTTACGAATCCCACGATCGAATCAGCGGAATCGCTGCATGGCTCATTCGGCGTTTGGTCGCCCAGCAAGTCAAAACAGTCGAGGAACTGAAAGGTTCGACCTGCCGCGCCGGAAAACTGGAATCTGCAATCGTGAAATTGACACGACTCAAACGTAACCATGGATCCGCTGTATAGAAGCGTGCAGTTTCGGAAGGTACAGTCGCAGAAGTGCTTCCCATCCACTGATACGGCCTCGTAGTCGAAATCTCGTTTGGAGACAATCTGCAGCGAGCTCGTTGCAGATTGCCCAGGCGCGATCAGAGCCCGATCCTCTGGCTCACAATATTCAGAATTGCTGAGGAGAGCTCTGCTGCTCGCGAGCAATTCGCGCGACCGCACGATAGCCCTCAGTGAGGTCTCCATGCATCTTGCCGTGTCATCCCGGAGGTTGCAGCTCAGCCTCACTCGTTCTTTGGAGCTCTTAAGCAGAAAATCT
>Ga0157370_10010065_pt1 | contig 9998 bp, 9 predicted proteins | sample C35metaG_FD_113463 | JGI IMG/M metagenome (GOLD analysis project Ga0157370, IMG submission 113463) | Corn rhizosphere microbial communities from Kellogg Biological Station, Michigan, USA - C3-5 metaG | ecosystem: Host-associated > Plants > Roots > Rhizosphere > Soil | place: USA: Michigan... | reverse complement strand
GAAACAGGCTATTCCCTTGTCAACGCACGGCGCCGCGGCCCCGAACGGCCGCGGCGCCATGCGATTCCTACGGAGTTGCGATCTTCCAGAGACCGCGGCCATGGGTTGCGGCGAGGATGTAGCTCGCCGTCGATCCGTGCGCCGCAATCAGCTGCAGGTCGTTGACCGGAGCGTCCGGCAGGTTCGAGCCGAGACGCGTCCAGGTTCCGCCGTGCAGGCTGGTCGAGACCATCACGCCAACGTCGCTTGCGACCACGAGCTTGCCGCTCGGGGTGATCACGAGGTCGTCGCCGGGGATGTCGGGCAGGTTGCCGCTGATGTCGGTCCAGCTCGCCCCGCCGTTGCTCGACTCGAAGACGTGACCCTCGCCTGCGGTGAAGGTGCCCGTCCAGTGCCGAGAGAAGCCGCTGAACACTGCGTAGACATGGTTCGTGTTGCTCGGGTCGATCGTGATGCCATAGATGAAGCGGTTCGGGAACGACCCGTCGGTCGGCAGCGTCAGCTGGTGCACGGTGCCGCCGGCGTTCGTCAGGATCCCGCGCGCGAACCCGGCGGCGTTGCAGGGCCCGCACCACGCCGCATACCAGGTGCCGTTCGCGATCGTGATCTGTGTGATCGAGTGACCGGCACCGGAGTCGCCGACGATCTTCCAGTCACACGCCGTCGCGCTGCACGTCGTGTTCCAGCCCTTGCCCTGGTTGTCCCACACGAACTCGCCGCCTGCGACCCAGTGCGCCGGGTTGCTTGGGTCGGCTTCGAACGGCGCCGTGAACCGCGCCAGCGGATCGCATGGGCTCGGCGTATAGGTGAACGCGAAGCACGACGGCGAGATCTCCCGGTAGGCGTTCGAACCGGCTGAGCCGTCCGAGACGCCGCCGTTCGTCGTCAGTGCCATGTCGAGGTCGACGTACTCGTTGACGGCGTTCAAGCCGTTCGTGTGGTCGACGAGCGTGTCACCGCCGTCCCCACCGAAGGGTGAAACCATTGTTGTCGAGCCCGGCAGGAGGAGCGATTCGCCGTTGTCCTGCAGGCCGCCCCAGTAGGCGTCGCCGCCGGACACGGGACCCGAGTCGGCGTAGTAGTACTGGAGCGTGTCGAGGCCGTCGTTCTGCGCCGCGAACGGTGCGGTCGAGTTCAGGCCGCGGGAGTAGACGCCACCGTCGTCACCGACGTAGACCGTCCCGTTCGCGATCGCGACCGCGTGCTGGTCGGGATGCGTGGTGGGCGCGCAGCTGTCGAGGCCGTTTGCCGAGCACGGCAGGCCGAAGTTCCAGTACGGCCCGACCGCGTTCCACGAGCCGCCGCCGTTCGTCGATTCGAATACTTCCTCGAGCCCGAGGAACACGTGGTTCGCGTTCGCGGGGTCGACGGCGAGGAACTGGTTGTACCAGGCCTGCACGCCGGGGTGGTAACCGAGACCGGCCTTGAGCGCCGAGCCGGAGTTGGCAAGGTTGCGCGACTCGGCGACCTTGTTCCACGGACCGGCGAAGCTCCCGTCGGATTCGTAGATTCCCTGCAGCTCCGTACCGCCGGAGTCCTGCGACGGATGGTTGAACAACGAGGCCGACTGGACGAGCGCGTAGGCCTTCGTGCCATCGGCCGACCACGCGATCGACACCCGGCCGAGGTCGTTGTCGTTGATCGCGCCGCTGACCTTCACCGGAGCGAACGTCTGCCCGCCGTCGGTCGACTCGAAGAAGCCGTTGCAGTTCGAGCCGGCACGCCAGCCAACGACAGCGTCGACAACGCTCCCGTTTGTGCCGGGCTTCACCGCGACGTCGCTGACGAACGCGCTCGACGAGGCTCCGCCGGACTGCGTGCACGTCGCGGGCAGAGGAGCGAGACCCTCCTTCAGGACCGGCGTCCACGCGCCACTCGTTGTCGTGGCGGAATGACGGTAGAGCCCGCGGCTGGTTGCCGCGAGCACGAAACCGTTGTCGAACGCAAGCCGGCCGATCGTGTGGTTGTTCAGCTCGTCACCGCCGACGCGAGAGAACGTCGCGCCGCCGTCGGCCGAGTACAGAACGCCGATCCCGGCATACGAGTCGGAGTTCGTGTTCCCCTCGCCGGTACCGACCCAGAGGCCGTGGGACGGATCGACGAGGAGGGCGCCGGTCGAGAGCGTCGGCGCATCGTCGGTCAGCGGCTGCCAGGCGCCGTTGCCGATCTTCTTCCAGACGCCGCCGCCGGCGGCGCCGGCGTACAGCGTTTGCCCGTCCACCGCGAGTGCGGTCATCCGACCGGCGACGTGCCCTGCGCCGCCGCCCGAGTTCGACCACACGGGGTCGCGGTAGTTGTGCGCGTCGCTGTCGTACGGGCCGGTGGTGATCTGGTTCCACGTACCCGGCGTCACTGCGAGAGCCTTGTAGGCGCCGTAGCCCTGCGTGAACGCACCGGCATCGACGGTGTCGGCCGGAGACGTGCGGGCTTCGGCGTACTGGTTCGCCGACTCGAGGGCGTCGAAGCTGCCCTCTGCGTCCTTCGTGAGCGTGCGTGCCGCGGACTTGCCGTTCGGTGAGCTCCCGGCCAGCACGGACGTCGCAGTGAAGACGAACGCCGCGGCCACGAGCGCCATGAACGCAAAGATGCGAAACCGCCTGTCAAATGATGCTTGCAAGCCCTTACCCCCCTTAGGTTGGACCTTGACGGCGCGGGACCGTAACAAAGCGTCAGGCTTAGCGCGGCACGATTGCACCGAGTGCGCCGTGCACATCGAGCTCAGACTCGCCGTGCCACTTGTGCGGGCCCGAGGCGAAGACGAGGGTCGTTCGCGGCCCGCTCATACCGCCGGTACCGAAGGCGATTCCCCAGTCGTTCGCGAGTCGACAGGGCCGCCCCGGCGCTGAGGCCAGTTTGTAAAGGTTTCCCCCGGGTGTGACTGACCCGGGGCGATGCGGCGTATAACGAGTGTGATGGGACTCCGCGTACGCGCCGTCGCTGCGGCGCTGGCGGCTCTGGCAGCCGCCGCGTCTGCGCAAGCGGCGCCCACAAACGGCCTCGCAGCAAAGGGCCTCGTCGCGTTCAACTCCTGTCCGGCTCTTCTCAACTACGCGAAGAGTCACGCCGCGCCGTACGTCGGCCCCTATGGGTTCGGCGCGCAGACCGGCATCGGCCTCAAGGGTCTCACCCCTGCCGCACCTGGCGCCGTCATGCCGGTCACGGGCGCGGCTGCTGCAAGCTCTGCCGCCAAGGACAGCGTCGGCTCGCCGCAACAGGGCGTCGACTACTCCGGCACGAACATCCAGGAGGCGGGCGTCGACGAGCCCGACATGGTCAAGACGAACGGCGACACGCTGTTCACCGTCAACGGCAACCAGCTCGAGGCCGTGGATGTCACGGGTCACACGCCGAAGCTGCTCGACACGCTGCAGCTCACAAACGGCGGCTGGAGCCAGCAGCTCCTTCTGTCCGGCACGCACCTGCTCGTGCTCTCGCGCGGCGGCTACTGGATCGAGCCGATGCCGGCGATGACCGCGCGGATGATCGCGCCGTACCAGTCGAACTCGGTGATCACGGAGATCGACGTCTCCGACCCGTCGTCGATGCAGGTGATGAAGACGCTGACGCTCGACGGCTCCTACGTCGATGCGCGCCAGGTCGGCAGCACCGTCCGCATCGTCACCTCCTCGCCGATGCCGATCGCGCTGCCGACCGTGACGCCGTCCGCGGGCCTCTCCGCAACCGCGGCCAAGGCGAAGAACACGACGGTGCTCAAGCACTCGCGGGTTTCGTCCTGGATTCCGACGTACCGCCTCGGCAAGCAGCAACCGCACGCGCTCGTTCAGTGCCGCGACGTGCTCCGGCCTGTTGGCTTCTCGGGGCTCGGGCTGCTGACCGTGCTGACGATCGACCTCTCGAAGGGGCTCGACCCGGTCGACTCGACGGCCGTGATGACGGACGGGCGAATCGTCTACGCGTCACCGACCACGCTCTACGTCGCGACCGAGCGGTGGTCGTACCGGCCGCTTCCGGCCACGCCGACGATCGAGCCGCAGAGCAACGACGTGCAGACGCAGATCAGCGCGTTCGACATCTCCAATCCGCTGAAGACGAACTACCTCGGCAGCGGCACGGTGCCGGGCTACCTGCTGAACCAGTGGGCGCTGTCGGAGTTCCAGGGAGTCCTCCGCGTCGTCTCGACCGATTCGCCCGCGTGGTGGGGTGACGGGGGCACGAGCACCAGCCAGTCGTACCTGACGACGTTGCGCGCGAACAACGGCGCGCTGACGCAGGTCGGCCAGGTCGGCGGGCTCGGGCAGGGCGAGCGCGTCTACGCCGTGCGCTTCATCAGCAACGACGCCTATGTCGTGACGTTCCATCAGGTCGATCCGCTGTACACGCTCGACCTCTCCGACCCGGCGCACCCGCAGGTGCTCGGCGAGCTGACGATCCCCGGCTACTCGGCCTACCTGCATCCGATCGGCGACAACCTCTTGCTCGGGATCGGTCAGGACGTCGGCGCGAACAACGAGCCGACCGGCACGCAGGTCTCGCTCTTCGACGTCTCCGACCTGAAGAATCCGACGCGTCTCTTCCACTACTCGCTCGGCACGGGTTGGTCGGCGGCCGAGTCCGACCACCACGCATTCCTCTACTGGCCGGCGACGAATCTCGTCGTCGTTCCATTCGGCCAGCAGGCCGTCGGGATGAAGGTCGCGCGCGCGAGCGGCATCACGGAACTCGGCCGGATCGTGCAGACCGATGCGGGTGCGTCGTATCTGCCGCAGATCGAGCGCGCGCGCGTCGTGCGCGACACCGTGCTGACCGTTTCGAGCACCGGCGTCAAGTCGAACAGCCTCTCGACGTTCGCCAGCCTCGGTTGGGCGGCATTCCCCGCGTCCACACCCTCGCTCGTGCCTATTTCTCCCGTCCCGAAGATCGGGATGGGGGCGGCAACTCCCGCCGCCAAGCCCTAGCTCCGCCTTTACGCGACGCCGGCGGCCCATTGCTCGACCCACGGCCACGGGCCGTAGCCGGCGGCCGTGTTGATGTGCCCCGCCTGCTCGAGCCAATGGATCGGCGCGCCGATTGCCTCGGCGACGCGGCGGGAGGTGGCCGGCGGAGACCACGGGTCGTCGGTCGAGCAGACGAGCAGCGTCTCGCCCGCGGCGGCGGCCACACACTCGGGCGAGAGCGGCGTGGGGCGAAAACCCCTGCTCTCGGGCTGGTCCTCGTCGGGTTGCGAGGGCGCCACGATCAGCACGCGCGCCGCCTGCACCGCCGGTAGGCGGGCGGCGTGATGGAGCCAGAGCAGCCCGCCGAGCGAATGGGTCAGCACCGTCATGCCGGGCTCGAGCTCGCGGTCGAGCGCGGCGAGCCAGGGTCTGACCCTGGGCATGGCCGCGTCGGGCAGGTCCGGAAAGGCCACGTCGTGCCCGCCGGCCCGCAGCCGCTCGGCGAGCCAGACCTGCCAGTGGCCGTCGTCGGTGCCGTCGGCACCGTGGAGGAGCAGGAACGCGGCTACGCGCTACCTCGCGTGAAGAACGCCGCGATCGCGCCTGCCGATCCCGCGACGACGACCACCGCCCAGAGCTCCAGAACGACGTCGACGACCCGGCCACCGGTGGTCACCGGATTCTTGATCTGTGACGACACGGTCAAGAGCTGCACCGTCGAGAAGAAGAACGCGTCGCCGAGCGTGGTCACCTCCGTCCCCTTCGCGTGACGGTCGGTGAAATAGATCGCGACCGTCCCGGCGACATCGACCAACGCGGTCGCGATCAACACCAGCGCCAGTCGCGCGAGCAGCTGCCGGTGCCGCTCTTCGTACTCGAGCAGCTCCCTGAGCTCTTTACCGATAGCCGACATTCTGTGTAGTATCGCCCGCAGATCCCGTGCCGTCGCCGGCGCGAGGTCGAGGCACTGAGGCCTCACGAGCATGAGCTCGTGGGGCCTTTTTTCATGGTCCCGAACGAGGAGGTGGTGGCGATGGTCAAGGTGGAGGCGGTGGTGATCCGCGAGCGGATCGAAACCGTGATCGACGCAGTCGAGGAGGCAACCGGGCATGTCGGCGTGACCGTGATCGAGGCTGTCGGCCACGGCCGTCAGCGCGGGATCACGCACGAGTACCGCGGCCGTGTGTTCGAGTCGCGCTTTCTGCCGAAGGCGCTGTTGATCTTCCTCGTGAAGGATGAGATCGCGGAGAAGGTCGCGGCGACGATCTCGGATGCCGCGCGCAGCGGCCACGAGTCGGGTGACGGGATCGTGTGGCGCACCCCGGTGGTCGAGGTGACGCACAGCCGCACCGGACGCAGGCTCGAGGAGGTGGAGCCCGGTGTCTAACAAGGATCTCCTCGTCGCCGCGAGCACGATCTGGGTCGTCGTCACGGCCGTGCTCGTGATGTTCATGCAAGCGGGCTTCGCGTTCCTCGAGGCCGGCCTCACTCGAATGAAGAACGCCGGTCACATCGCCGGGAAGAACGTGCTGATCTTCGCGGTCTGCTCGATTGTCTACTGGATGGTCGGGTTCGGGCTCGCTTTCGGAGACGGCAACGGGATCATCGGCACGCACGGGTTCTTCCCGTCGGTCGGCGAGATGACTGCCATCGGCCAGAAGCCGTTCGACTGGTTCTCGGAGATCCCGGGCGCGGCCGGCTATCTGTTCGAGGTCGTCTTCGCGGGCGTCTCGCTCGCGATCGTGTGGGGCTCGATGGCCGAGCGCGCGAAGCTCTGGGTCTACTTCGCGTTCGGCGTCGTCTTCACGCTCATCTACTCGGTCACGTCGCACTGGATCTGGAGCCCGCACGGGTGGCTGTTCAAGCGCGGGATGCAGGACTTTGCAGGCTCGACTGTCGTGCACTATCAGGGCGCGCTCGCTGCGCTCGCCGGAGCGTTGCTGCTCGGGCCGCGGATCGGCAAGTTCGGCCACGACGGCCGGGCAAACCCGATCCCGGGGCACAACATCCCGTACGCCGTGCTCGGAACACTGATCCTCTGGTTCGGCTGGTTCGGGTTCAACCCGGGCTCGACGCTGTCGGTGCACTCGGGCGATCGCGTCGGCTACTTCGCCTACGTCGCAATCACGACCAACCTCGCGGCGGCCGCGGGTGCGCTCGGCGGCGTCGTCACCGCTTGGGTCGTGCTGAAGAAGCCCGATCTCTCGATGATGCTGAACGGCGTGATCGCCGCGCTCGTTGCGATCACCGCCGCTTCAGGGTTCGTCGCGCCGTGGGCGGCGATCGTGATCGGGCTCGTCTCGGGCTTCATCGCGGTCGTCGGCGTGATCTTCATCGAACGGATCGGGATCGACGATCCGATCGGGGCGGTCGCGGTGCACGGCATGTCCGGGATCTGGGGCACGCTCGCATGCGGCCTCTTCACGGTCCCGGCGCTGGCCGGAACGCTTGCGACCGGGAAAGGCGGACTCTTCTACACCGGCAGCTTCCACCAGCTCGGCGTGCAGGCATTCGGCGTCGTCGTCGTCGGCGTCTGGACGTTCTCTGCGTCGTTCGCCGTGCTCTGGACGATGAAGAAGGTGTGGGGGATCCGCGTGCACGAGGAGGCGGAGACGATCGGGCTCGATGTCTCGGAGCACGGGATGTGGGGCTATCCCGAGTTCTACATTCCCGTTCCCGGCGGCTACGACCAGTGGTCGAACCCGCCCTGGGCGCGCGAGACGCCACCGGCGCCGATACCTGCCGCCGAAGGCGCTTAGGACGTGGTCAACTGCTGCCCGCCGGCGACGGCGGGCAGCAGGATCACCGTCGCGTCGGCGCCGACTGCAGTGTCGAGGCCTTCGTTCAGGCGGACGTCGGTGCCGTCGATGAACACGTTCAGGAACTGCGGCAGCTCGCCGCCCTCGAAGATCCGGCTGCGCAGCGACGGATACTCCGAGACGAGACCCTCGAGCACCTCGCGCACGGTCGCGCCGGCCATCTCGACGTGGCGGTTGTTACCGGCTTCAGGCCGGAGAACCGGTGGAATGCGCACGGTCGGCATCTGGCTCAACCCTATCGTGGACATCTTCGAAGCGGTCGATCTTGGCCAGCGCGGGGAAGACGAACGACCACACCGCCGACAGCCCGATCGTCACCGCGCCGCCCGCGACCACGGCCGTGACTGCACCGAGGAGCGCGGCCGCAACGCCCGATTCGAATGCACCGAGCTCGTTCGACGCGCTGATGAACACCCATTCGACCGCGTTCACGCGGCCGCGCAGGTCGTTCGGCGTGGCGAGCGCGACCGTCGTCGAACGGATGTTCACGCTGATGATGTCGACGAACCCGCTGACCGCGAGTGCCGCGGCGGACAGGACGAAGGAGTGTGAGAAGCCGAAGACGATCGTGCCGACGCCGAAGACGAAGACCGCGATCAGCAGCGTCCGGCCGACGCGCCGCGTCAACGGCCGCCTCGCCAACATGATTCCGCCGGCCAGTGCCCCGACCGCGATCGCGCTTCGGAGCACGCCCAGCCCGAGCGGGCCCGTGTGCAGGATCGACCGTGCGTAGAGCGGCAGCAGCGCCATCGCTCCTCCAAACAGCACCGCGAAGAGGTCGAGCGTGATCGCGCCGAAGATCACCGGCGTCGCGCGGATGAAGCGGATGCCGGCGAGCACGCTGTCGAGCGAGACCGGCTCGCCGCTCGCCTCCATCGCGGGCACATGGACACCCAGTAGCGCGACGAACCCGAGCGCAATGACCCCGGCGGCGGTTGCGTAGACGACCTCAGGCCGGATCGAGAAGAGAAAGCCACCGAGCGCGGGGCCGGCGATCGTCGCCACCTGGAACGCGATCGAGCGGATCGCCATCGCACTTGGGATCAGCTCGAACGGCACCACCATCGCGGGCAACGCCCGTCCAGCCGGCGCGCCGAGCGCGCCTGCGACGCCGAGAGCCGCAGCGAGCGCGAGGAATGGCCACAGCTGATGTGCGCCCGAGGCCGAAACGACGACCAGCAACACGAGAACGGCGAGCGCGATCGCCTCGGACAGCGCGAAGACGAGCCGCCGCGGGACGCGGTCGGCGAACTGCCCGGCCGGCAGCGCGAGCACGAGCAGGGGCACGAACTCGGCCAGGCCGATCAGCCCGAGATCGAACGCGGAACGGTGGATCGCGTACACCTGCCAGCCGACCGCGACCGCCGCCATCTGCGAGCCGAAACCGCTCGAGAAGATCGCGATCCAGAGGAGTGCGAAGTCGCGTTGCTGCAGCGGGAGTGGGAGGCGCCGGCGAAAGGCCACGCCTCCCATCCTGCCGTTAGTCGCGGGCGAGGATCCCGTACAGCTTCTTGCGTGCGTCGGTGAGGATCTCCGACGCGGCCTTCGTCTGTTCTTCGTTGCCCGCCTGAATGACCTGGCGGGCTGCGATCCCGAGTTGCATCGCGAGGTGCATCAGCTCGCGTGCTCCGTCGGGGACGCCGTGACCTGCCAGCTCCCAGGGTGAGCCGAGTTGCTCGCGGTGCTCCTCGACGTGCTTGCGGCCCGTGTCGGTGAGCTCGTAGACGGTGCCGCCGTCGCGGGTCTCGCCGCGGATCAGGCCTTCGTCGGCGAGCAGCTGCAGTGCGGGGTACATCGAGCCGGGGCTCGGGCGCCAGGCGCCGCCGCTCCGCTCTTCCAGCTCCTGCATCAACTGGTAGCCGTTGCGCGGCGTGTCCTCGAGCAGGAGCAGGATCGCGGCGCGGACGTTGCCGCGGCGCATCCGGTGCCTGCGGCCACCCCACGGGCCGCCGGGGCCCGGAACGCGCATCTTGAAGAAGGGGCCGCCGAACTCAGGCGGCCCGCCGAACCCAGAGCCTTCGTGGCCCGGGTTCATGTAGTAGATCCGATCTCTCTTGTGCATATCGGGATATGTATCCGATATATCGGTTCATGTCAAGTGTCAGACACCAAAAAGGTGTCTGACACTGGGTTTCAGGCGCTCGGGAACCGCCCTTTGTTGAACGCGACGTTCCAGCGGCCGCGGCCGCCGCGCATGTCGCGCCACGGCCCGAAGTTGTCGAGCGCGGTGTTCACGAGCCAGACGGCCAGCGTCGCGCCGGCGAGCGTCCAGAAGCCGTGGATG
>Ga0157370_10010064_pt1 | contig 9999 bp, 12 predicted proteins | sample C35metaG_FD_113463 | JGI IMG/M metagenome (GOLD analysis project Ga0157370, IMG submission 113463) | Corn rhizosphere microbial communities from Kellogg Biological Station, Michigan, USA - C3-5 metaG | ecosystem: Host-associated > Plants > Roots > Rhizosphere > Soil | place: USA: Michigan... | reverse complement strand
GCTTGATCTCCCCAATAAAGAATTTACAATAATTGAGAGTAACAATTGTATCGTACATAATAATTTTTGTTATATACACAATGATATATGGCTTGTAAAATTCACGTTAAATTTAGAGTATGTAAAATCTGTGAGAGGAAATTTCAGATTTACCGGTATTAAATTATTTAATAATAAGATAATTGCTGGACTAATTTATGATTTAGATTTAAATAGATTAAAAAATTCAGCCGATCGTTACCCTATAGGAACTGATAAATATAGATATGGTTGCAATATTAAATTAAATGATGGAAGAGAGGCTTTTGTACATTTTCTTGATAATTGTCAATTTAAAGTTAGTTTTTTGAATTAATATAATTATTTTAAATTATATTTAAAAAATGTATATTGCTTTTATTGTTAATATATTTAATATAATGGTTTTTATATTTGGATGGGTTATATATTATGAATTAATAACAAGTGATATGTTAAAACATAAATTTACATGTTCTGATAAACACGATTATTCCTGGTGTTCACGATATGTTGAGAGAAATATGACTATTATAGGTTATGATGAGACTCCTATTGTTCAATATGAAATTTTATCAAATGAGCAGAGATGTAAATTGTATCATGATAAAACTAAATATGATACAGGATATAATTTTATTGGCTATTATTTGAATGATCAAGAAGAAATATGTGTAACACAAAAATATAGAAATAATTTCATTAAAAATAAAGATCAAGGTAACAGAGCAGTTATATTTTTTTGGATAGGATTCGCATATCTATATTTATTATTAATTATATTTTGTGCAATTGAAACATTATTTAAATTTTTAATAATGAAATATTACAATATTGATATAGATTATCATCCTGATCAGGGTCAAGGTAGGGGTGCACCCAAATATAAAAAAGTTCCTAAAACAGATATAGGATTACATATGAATCTTATTAAACAGATAGATAATAATAGTTGCGTAGTAGGACCAAATATGAAAGATTTATGTGCATATTGTACAGAAGAATTAGGAGATGGAAAGAGAATTGTATCTCTCCCTTGTGCTCATTGGTTTCATCATGAATGTCTTGATATAGCGAAAGAACACGCCAAAAACAATTTCAAGTGTCCAACTTGTCAATCTGAAGTATAATTTTATTGAATATAAGAATATTTTGAATTTATATATTTTAAATATATAAATATTAAATGAATTATATCGATTACAAATGTCCTATTTGTTGGGATAATTATATAAATCCTGTAACTATGAGTTGCAGTCATACATTTTGTACAAATTGTTTAATGCATGACTCTATAGATAAATGTCCATTATGTTTATCTAAGGATAGTGTAAATGATTTAAAATCAAATTTATATAAAGAATTTACTAAAAGATATTATATTGAAATACTTAAAAAAATTCTAAATAGCTATTTTACTAAAGTCCAATTTAAAACTAATGAACTTCAATCAAAATTTAAATATGGTGCTGAAAATTTAATTAATTCTATTATTAAAAATAATGATATAATTGAAAACTATGATTCATTTAATAACTTTTTAGAAGAAAATAATATATATTTAAAATTATTCAGTTACAATTTTGAAAGAATGATTGAATTATGTTACAAATAAAATATATTTAAATTTAAATATATTTATGCATTAACCAATTGCTGACAAATGGTATTTGCTTTAGGCGCACCAAGTCCACATCCATCATAACCTACTCTACATGGAATGTTACCCACAGATCCAACAGTAACATCATATATATCTGCTGCGTATAAGCTTGGATTAGTATAAATGGTTTTATATAAATATGTTTGAAGTTGTCCATTTGATGTACTTAAAGGCAATTTATTAACTTGATGTCTTTTAGCATTAGCTATGGTTATTACAGACGCTGCAATTGGACAGCCCAAAGATGTACCTCCTACAACAATAAACCCATATCCCGTGACATAAATAATAAGTCCTGAATTTGGTGAAGAGTTTGCTGATAAATCCGGCGTTGATCTTTTACTTCCAGATAATCCTGATTGATATAAAGGTTTAGAAATGTATGCTGATGGACCTGCTCCTGCGTCGCTCCAAGCAGATTGCAATTGAATTGTATTATTAGAATTTAATGATAAAGTGGTACCACCAACTGATAAAACTCTAGTTGATGTAGATGGATATGAAGGAATCGCTCCATTATCACCAGATGCAAAAATATATGAAGTATTGGGAGATGTAAAGGCTGAATCAAAATTAGATTCGAATGAAAATTCATAACTGCCCCAGCTGTTTGAGATTACGTTATATCCTTCAGAAACAGCATATCTAATAGCAGATAGCAAATCATTAAAGGAATTAGATTTGGCGAAAACAACCAATATTGATGCTCCAGGAACTAAAGCTGCAATGGTTTGTACATCTAAAGCAAATTCAACATTCCATGATAAATTAGTTACAGAACCTGCAAAATTAACAGTCCTAACAATTTTAGCAGGTAAACCAAATTGTGTCAAATATCTATTTAGATCAGATTGAAGATTTGGATAATTATAAGCTCCAATTATAGCTATTTTAGCTCCCGTACCTAAAGGTTTAGGTGTAATTAAATTGAATCCATAAGCGGTTATTAATTTATTAGGAGTTAATGGACTAACTGCTGACACATTTAAATTATCAGCTAAATCTGAATTTAAATCATACTGATTTATCAATATCCGATGAAATGGATGACAAAAAATAGAATTCCCTATTTCGTTCCTAATTGAATCAATAGTATCATTTAATGATTTAATCTCTTCATCTTTTTCACAAAGTTTACGCTTTAATTTATTTATTTTTTCACAAGACATTTTTATATATAATATAAAAATTATTAAATTTTTAATTCTATTAATTTACAATATAGATCATCGATTGATCCATCATTTATTATATTATAATCTGCGGATATTTCATCAATTAAGTTTTCTGATGTATGTAAATCATTATTTTTAATATCTGGCCTAACCACTTTAATAATAATTCCTCCCAATTTTTTAATAATTTCAGCTTCATTTGGAAATCTTACATCAGATATAATAATGTTTCTAGACTGCTCGTTTACAAGTAATTGAGAAAGTTCCATTTCGAAACGTTTGACCCAAAAATTTTCTCCAATATCTGGTAATATATTATATATTTTATTTCTTACTAAATCAGTTCCTACAAATTGGAACGTTGTTCTTGGTGTTATTCCCCACCTCTCATCAATTGTCTCTTTAAGATTACCATATAATTGTTCATCAGAAAAATCAAACATCGCTTTGCAAACTTTCTTCAATGGTTCGGCAAAACTTAATTCTTTAAAATTATGATTTTTTACATAAAAATCAGCTACCGTATTTTTACCATGAAATTTTTTCCCAGTCACTCCAATTATCATTTAAATTTTATTGATATAAAATTTAAAAATCATAAAGAAAATTTATTGTCTAAATCATAGATATAATCTTCAACGTTAGTAATTAATGTTGATTTCTCAATTGAATCCATTATTTTTTTCAAAAATATATGATGAGATAACGATGTATTTATATAATAACTTGGACTCCAACTATAGTTGTTTTTATATATATGTACTCTTAAATTATTTTCTCTTATTTGATTAACCATATCCTCAGGACTCTCGACATTTACTTCTGTATCTTCCTCGATATAATCATTTTCAATAAATCTTATAAATTTAATTATATTACTTATATTCAGATACTGAAATTTATTAATTATTAGTTCAAAATGATAAAAATCATCTTGGATATCATTATTAAATCTATTATTGTAACTAATTATAAAACTATTTTTATCATTATAAACATCTTCAATAGTTAATGGTTTAAGATCTTCATACGTATCATCAGATATATATTTTTCGATTGTCATTAAAAATCTCTCTAAATTTTTATATAAATAAAGGAAATTTTTAGTAATATCAAAACGATCATTCTCAACAAATAATATAGCTCCTATATAATCTTCAATTAAATAATATATATCATATGTAAAATAATATGTTTCATTATATTCTAGTAATTCATATTTTCCAGTTATTTCATTAAAAATTGAGTTTTTCAATTTTTCAAAAGGATTTCTCCTTATTTTAAGTCCCTTTAAATTCATTGCAAATACTAATAAAGTATATTCAACAATACTTTTCAAATGAGTATCATCAACTTTCATTAATGTTAAAACATTGTATAATTTAACGTCCATGTTCTTTAGAACAATAAGAGAATTTAAAATATAAATTCAAATTTGATTTTAAAATTTGATTTTAAAATTTATATTTTAAATTCTCTTAAAATGTCACAGTATGTATCAATTGTAACAGAAGATTTAAAATATAGATTAAATAAATTGAAAGATGACACAATAACATATAAAGAATGTCTTAGAAAATCAGAAAACGAAATTAAACTTATTGAACATGAATTAAATGCTAGAAAATCAAATAAAAAAGACAATAAATGTTTTATTGAAATAATTAAAATATTTGCAGTAGAAAATAATATTCCATATTGGGAAACACCATATGAACAAAGAAAAACTGAAAGAGGCTTATATATTTTATATGATAATATGAGTGATGGGGATTGTATAATGGCAACATTATATAGATATAAAGAAGATGAAGAATTTACTGATGAAGATATTATATTATCAGTAGGAATTGATACATGGGAAGAAGAGAAATTATTAGAATCAAGATTACAAAGTAGTTTTTTGACTTATATAAAACATTTCATATAAATTTCCCAAAATTACACATTATATTTTAAAATTTGATTTTAAAATTCTTTTATTTTTGGAGAGAAAATGGATTATAAGCAACTTAATGATGACTGTGACCTTATTTTGAACAAATATAAAGATATTAAACCTAGTGATTTAGCAAGAATATTTATTCAAAAGATATTATATGAGGGAGATTTTGTAAATTGTAGTACAGAATTTTATAATACTGTTAAAAATTTTCCAAGATTTAACATTGTCTATTGTGTGTATACTAGAAATGAAGAAATTTTACAGGATATACGAAAAAATTACGTAATAAATATAGATAATCCATCCTCTTATATATTTGTTAAAACTCTTATTGATAGAGAAATTCCAATAAATGAGCATGATCTAGCTATATGGTCTCATAAAAATAAGACGACTGAATTTATGAATAAAGAAAAAATTATTGAACATTTATTTAAATCTTGCGATATTTTTTATTTAATTGAATATGATTTATCTGATCCCATATATAAAGAAAGTTTCAGACAATTAGCAATTGATAGTGATACTTTATTTAGTAAATATTGTCTCTGGGGAGCTGAATATCAAGCACTAATTCATGGTTTATTAAAAAAATATAAATTATTAACTAATGATAATATTGATAGTTATAATTTATCAAAGAATTTGAATTTTTAAATATAAATTAATATTTATATTTATCTTACATATTTTAATAGAGAACATACTAATTCATATGACTCCTCATTTTTTTGTAATATTAACTCTTTAAAAGAAATAGAATCTTTAAAACTAATTCTTTCTATCCATTTTGAGTGATTCATATTTTCTATATTAGATATGAATATTCTTGCATTTCTATATTTATCAGAACTTGTTGACCCTAATATCTTCTTTAATTCAATAAAAATATTATTATCAAAATTCTCTGGCTTATCTGTAACAAAATTAATTTCTCTCTCTTTTGGTAAAGAGGTATCATTCCTATTATATGTTCTATATTCATGATGTTGATAAACTTTATATTCATCATTAGAATTTCTATGTTGATAGTGAATCATCTCTTCATATTCTTTCAATTTCTGTCTATTTTTCTCATTAATTTCTTTTTCCTTTTTTTCTCTCTTCTCCCTAACTTTGGATAAATATTTGTCATCTATATCTTTTTGATATGTATTTGTAGTATAATTTCGAGGATATTCATTTATTAATATATCTCTATATGAATCATCTGGTTTTCTAAAATTGATTTGTAATTCTTCATCTGTAAGATTTTCTAATTGTAATTCCCCATTAGGATCATATTTTGCAATAATAGAATTTCGGTTTAACATTTCTATTTGTTAAAACAAATATTTATAAAATTCAATTTTATAAATATGGTGAAATTCAATTTAAAATTTTATCATATTGCGAAGAATAATAAGTAAAAATATTATTTTAAGAATTTCTGTATTTTTACTTGATTTTTGTTCCAAATAATTCAAAGGAGTTACTGTTTTAATATCATAGTTGATTAAAATATTATCTTCAAATAGTTCAACTCTATTAAGAAAATTCTCTTTAATTGAATAGTTTTCATAATATAAAAATTTCTTTTGTTTCCTTCTTCTTCGCATTTTAGTTGACTAAAATTTTTTCTAATATTATTTTAAATGTATCAATTAAAAAGGGAGAGCTACATATTTATCTTAAAATCACAAAATTTGAAGAACGAATAAGTTCTCCAATATTTATTACATTCTTTATTTTATTAGAATTACCTATTTTAAACATATCATTTCGTAAAACATGATCAATATATTTTGTACCTTCAAATACCAATACTTCCCCTCTATCAATCAAATATTTTTTATATTCATCGTCTTCTAAATATTCATAAACAAATCTATTCAAAAAATCCTCTTTTTCAGCAATTGTCATATATTCTCTATCAAGAATTATTCTAATAAAATGAGGAGTATCATCTTTTACTAAATTATAATCTTCATAATAAAAAGGTTCCCTTGGAGGTTTAGGTGCTCTTCGTCGTCTTTGCATTTATCCATTTAAATAAAAAGTTTCCAAATTCAATTTTATTTTATACAAGATGTACATTTTGCACAAACATCTAAATTATATTGTGATTTAGTTATATCCATTCTATTTCTATATAATTGCAATTTTAAATTATCTATAATACATTGTAATTCTTCTATATCTTTTGAAAGTACAATCACTCTATTTTCCGATATATTAATTGCCTCATTTACCATATATATATTACATGGTGGAATATTACCCACTTGAATCTCCTGTTTTAATTTTTCTATATGATTTACTTGTGTATCAAAATCTTTATTTAATTTTAGTAAATTGGCTTCTGCACAACAGATCTCATTTTCCAATTTTATACAAGTTTCCTTAACTAAACATAATTGTTTTTGAAATTCAATACACGGAGGTCCACAAGTTGATGAAATTATTATAGGTGGTGCATCTTGAGACACTTTAGGAATTAGTTCATATAATGGGGGAAGACGAGATACCGGAACTACCTGAGGGCCACAGGGTCCACACACCGGAGCTACCGGAGGACCACACACCGGAGCTACCGGAGGACCACACACCGGAGTTACCGGAGGACCGTACACCGAAGGTGCACACGGACCGCACGGAGCTACCGGATGAAAGGGAGAACAAATTATAGCACTAACCAATTTATTATATTCGCATTTTATCATATCGCTATTATTATTATACATTACATTTGCATTGCTCATTTCCATTTTGTGATTTTCAGCTAAAGAACAGAATTGATCAATCATATCTGTTTGCATATTGCTATTCAATAATTCCGAGAATAGAGATTTTAAATTATTGAAATATTGATAATTATATGTATTTAATTTATTTAAATAATTATTTGTATTTTCTTCCAATTTATTAATTTCTTCTAATCTTAATATATTAACTTTTTCTATTTTATCTCTATATGTATTAGCAATACATATAGAGATCGTCTCTCTATTATATATTAATTCATTTGATAAACATTTAAATGATTCTGCTAACATACATATTGATTTATTATCGGTTAAATCAACACAGTCACCAGCAGGTCCCTGCTTACCTTTTTTACCCGGATCACCTTGCTTACCAGGAGGACCTCTAGGGCCCGTTGCTCCAGTGTCTCCTTGTTGAGGACCTGTATCTCCGTACCATTCTATTTCATTTAAATTTATTTCATTATTTAAATTTATTTTATCCATATTTATAAATAAATATAAAAAATTTTATTATAAATAAATATAAAATTAATTAAAAATGGATAATATAGTTCAATATAAATTGAATGGATCAACATCTTATGCCTTTGAGAGCAATAGGAAAGATATTAAAAATGAGGGAGGAGATATTGTAGGAAATAGTCATAAATATCCCTCAAATTCATTAGAATTTAGAGAAGCTATGATCACAAAAAATAAATATAACGCTAAACCGAAATCGTCATGCGGTTGCGGATAAATATATAATTATATATTATATATTTTAAGTTTTTAAATATTTAATTAATGCAGAATGTTCTGCATCAGCTCTATTTTTTCCAGTACCTATTGATAATTTAGTTAATTTACTACCTCTAACTTTAGAACCTTGAAAAACACAAGTTTGAACTTTTACATCCTCTTTATTTAAAGATTGAGGAAATATTATTTCATAATGATTTATTTGATTTAATAATAGTTTAGTGTTAATATCCTTTTTCTCCTTAGGTGTTAATAATGAATTATGTTTTAATAGATTTGTTTGTTTAATACTTTTCATATAACTATCAGTATACCCACACGACTCACAATAATTTGCTGCATTATCCCACGCTTCTTCTATAGCATATGATTTATAGATATTTCTTCCAATTCCTATCACAACATATTTATCTTGTCTAGATTTAAGACTTTCGATAATTATTCCTTCTGCAGCTAAAATAGCAGCTATCTCTTTAAACATAATAATAGTTATAGTTATTTCACCACTAAGTTGATCTTTAGATTCTTCAGCCTTAATGCCACCATCATGACCCTCTGGAGTTCTATCAAATTTTAATTGTGTGCCTCGCTGTTGTAATTCTGTTTTAATATCACCCAATCCAATTTTAGGGTCCAAGACAATGTTTTCAAAAATTGCAAATATAAAATTATATGAATATATATATCCTAATCCGTGAGCAATTTTATCAGCAATTGTCTCAAGAGCTCCTACAAATGATTCAAATAAATCTTCTTTAACAGCACGCATATTTGTTATATGTTCCCCTTCACATAATAACCAATAATTAAATTTCATTTCTTCAGTATATACATATTGAAATCTTTTAGACATATAATAGTTATTCCAACTAGTAATTTGCTTTTCTGTTGCATTATAATAATATCTTATATATCTAGGAAATGCGTGTTTTAAACATTCATCTCCATCTTTTTCATGTTTTTCGTAATTATCTTCGACATTATATGTTATATTAGTTACAGCTTCTACCCAAATTTTCATATTATCTATTGAAAGCATTTGTAAGATATTATCTTCATCCGGAATAAAAATTGATAGTAAATTATACAAATATTTTTGATATGATTCTAGCCATTCTTCAGTATTTTGTTGTTGGAACCACTCATTGCTACCAATTGATGGATCTCTAATAGGAAGTAAATTACATTTTTCAGACCAATTTAAATTGCTAATATTTTTATTTCCCGACCATCCAGATAGAAAAGGCAATTGATTTTTATCAAGAGTTTCTATAGGTTTTAATCCAAATTTGTTATCTTGATATTTTTTCGAATCTCCTCCATAATATGTAGATTTTCCGTAAAATATTTTTGCTCTTGGTCTTTGTATAGTTTCATTACCCCTTTTTATCTTAGAATATTCTGTCTCATCTTTAATATTCCATTTGGGACAATTTTCGGGTTTCATATTATAATCTGGAGGAGCTTGAAAAAGAAATGCACATGCAACATCTTCATATTCGGTTAACCATTCTTCTATAGTTTTATTAAAAATTTTTATATCATGTGTTAAATATGTATCACTATCATTTGGATCACTCCAATCTGGATAAAAAAACAGAGCACATCCTAAATATTGTTCAAAATTCTGTCCTGTAAATCCTTCATTTTGAACAATAACTTTTGGTGTTAATTTATCTCCATATGAACAAACGTTTCTTTTTAACATAG
>Ga0157370_10010061_pt1 | contig 10000 bp, 9 predicted proteins | sample C35metaG_FD_113463 | JGI IMG/M metagenome (GOLD analysis project Ga0157370, IMG submission 113463) | Corn rhizosphere microbial communities from Kellogg Biological Station, Michigan, USA - C3-5 metaG | ecosystem: Host-associated > Plants > Roots > Rhizosphere > Soil | place: USA: Michigan... | reverse complement strand
GCTGACTCTTCTAATCCCCACAACTTTTTTTTATTAAATACTACAATTTTATTTGTAGCCACAGATGCAACCCATGGTGAAGAATTATGGAAAACTGATGGCACATCCGGCGGTACAGCTTTAGTAAAAGATATAAACCCCGGCACTGCGAGCAGTACTTCGATAACAATTTTTACTATTACATTTCCTCTATTTGAATCCTTTCATGTATTTAATAATAAAGCATACTTTAATGCAACGGATGGGGCCAGCTATGGTGAAATATGGAGTACGGATGGTACATCAGGTAATACAACAAAGTTAGCAGACCTGACTAATAGCACTTCAGGTTTTAATTTCCCACTTGTCATTGATGCGGTAAATTATTCCAACAAATTTTTCTTTCCCTTTGGCGATGGCAGTAGCCGGTCTGAGTTGTGGGTTTCCGATGGAACATCAGGAGGCACCTCGTTATTCAAATCATTTACCATGACTAATCCCGGTGAGACGCCTGTAATTTATATTCCATTCACGGCCGATTTTGCTTTGGGTACTTTCAGCCAGCAATTATTCCAGGGCAATAAATTTTTCTTTGTTGGAGGTTCTTCGGCTAATGGAGATGAGTTGTGGGTTTCTGATGGTACAGTTGGAGGAACCAACATGGTGAAAGATATTAATACCGGTACCGCGGCTGGGATTCAAAACAATGAAACATATTTATATACCAGCAACTCACTTTTCTTTGCTGCCAATGATGGCACAACTGGTAATGAACTATGGAAAACAGATGGTACCAGTGTGGGAACAGCCATTGTAAAAGATATTAACTTCATGGCAGGCGATGCAAACCCGAATATGGATCCTTTTGAAGTGGTTGCCGGAAAAATATATTTTACCGCTACCGAAGGAGATGATCCGAATAATACTGATTTATTTGTTGTGGACGGAACTTTTACATCCTTACCGATACAGCTTACCAGCTTTACGGTAATGAGAAGAAATAGCGATGCATTACTGCAATGGACCATAGAGCGCGAAGTAAATGCTAACAGCTATACGGTGCAAAGAAGTTTTGATGGTTTGCATTTTGAAAACATAGGAACTGTTGCTGCTGCAGGCACTACGTCATTATCCACCCGGTATTCCTACACAGATGCGGATGTACTGAACAGCGGGCACCAGGTCGCTTATTACCGGCTTGTAGAAAATGATAAGGATGGGAAAAACAGTTTAACCAATGTGATTACATTAAGAATTTCAGGAGCCAGCCATTGGAATGTGCATTTGCTCCACAATCCCGTACAGGATTATGTAAATTTAATGCTATCAAATATCTCCGGTAGTCTGCAGCTCTCCGTTCGCGATATGACTGGCAGAATACTTTATACAAAAACATTTGAAAATGTAAATGGGCAAATCAGTTTGCCGGTTACATTACAGCATGGCAGCTATTTACTCGAATCAGTAAATAATCATGAACGCCAAGTAATACAGTTTGTAAAATAATTTTTTGGATACCTTACATCAACAATAAAGCAGCCCCGGTGGCTGCTTTATTGTTACTAACGGTAATGCCCGCCTGACCTAACGGGCAGGGATATACGAAAATGTTTTTTGAGAAATATTATAATCAATACGGCAATTATTTTTACACAAGATGCGCACGCAGCATCCATGCCATTTTCTCATGAGTTTCCATCAGCCCGGTAATAAAATCGCTCGTTCCCTGGTCTTTATACTTTCCCGCAAAAGGAGTAATTAAACCTCTTATGAAAGTGATAATGCTTTCATGATCTTCTGTTAATTCTTTTATGAAATTTATACTATCATTTCCGCGTTCAGTATTTTCGGATAGATGAGTAAGTTTTAAAAAACTTGTCAGGGTAGCTGGTGCGTAGTGCCCTATTTGACGGATGCGCTCTGCAACCGCATCCATGGTGTCATCCAGTTGCTCATATTGTGATTCAAAAAACAAATGCATGGCGTGGAAGTCTTTTCCTTCCACATTCCAGTGAGCATTTCTTGTTTTGGTGTACAATATAAATTCATCGGCGAGTAATTTTGATAATTCAGCAGCAACTGCGCTTCTGTTTTTTTGTGTAATGCCAATATTCGTTTCCATTTTTTTTATTTTTTTGTGAATAATATTCAAAGTAAATGATATACAAAAATACAATTTGTGTACCGATAGCTTTATCGTTGATAGTTGGTTGGCCCGTGAGAAATGTTATATAACTACAAAGAATTGCTTGTTGAAATGTAATTGCACGAATTTTTGCGAACCTGCCTATCAGCCAGACAGGTTACACGAATTAATAAATGTGTTACCAGTTATTTCGTGTAATTCATTCTAATTCGTGTAATTTATCTCTATAACTTGAAAGTACTTTTCATTGCTTTGAAGGTGCCTGCAATTGACCATTGCCCCGGCACAATCATCCTCCGGATGGTATAAAGTGGCTCCGTTGAATCTCTCTTTGTAGATAAAATAAATGCCATTTTAAACCCGGTTTTTTTTAATTCAGGAATTGCAGTCTGGTTCCACAAACCGTATGGATAGGCAAAATATTCTGCACTTTTACCAGTAATATCTTCAATAGTTTTTCTTGGCTTTACTAATTGTTTATTCCAGTCATCGCCGGTGTATTTGGTTACCATATGATGATCCCATGTATGCGATTCTACTGCATTGCCGCTGTCTGATAAATCTTTCAGCTGCCCCTTAGTCATGTAATGTGGGCGATTAATAGAAATGGTCATCACAAAGAAAACACCCCTGAAACCATACTTTTTCATTTCCTGCCATGCAATGCTATACTGCTCTCCATCCGTATCATCAAAAGTAAGCATTACAGGGTTTAAAGGAAGTTTACCATCATATACAAGGTAATCATATAACTCATTTGGCAGGATGGTATGATAGCCACTATCGTTGAGCGCTTTCATTTGCGCTGCAAACTGCACAGGCGAAACAGAATAACTTTTCATGGTTTCGCTCTGCCCCGGTTTGGGATCCCTGATATGATGATAACACAACACCGGAACCTGCTTTTTTGCAAGCATGGCCGAAAGGCTTGCCATCACTTTCGAATTGGGAGCATCCGCATCTACTTTTGATGAATTTTTTTTTGCAAGGGTTAAGTTTTTATTATCACCATTATGCTGCGAGCAAGATGCGTTTGCCAGTAAAAATATGCTGACGATAAAAAATGAAATTTTCATTTTAATAAAAGTGCTATTGATATTGTATATAGATAGGCTTTGGTATAAATTTCAGCAATTCTTCAGGAGTGTACATTTGCCCTCCGGATTTGGTATCGTTTTTATAAAAAAGTTTAAAGCCGGTAAACTCCACCGGTTCTTTATAAATATAGCGTAAATAGGTAGAACGTTTCAATGTCTTATCGCCCCATCCATCCATATCCATCACAATCTGAACTTGCGGAACTTTTTTTATTTTTTCGTAGCCGGTTACCATGCCTTGTGTGAAACGATGAACAATCAAAATTTTTGGTGGTAAGTTATACGTCTTTACAATATTTGCGAGATAGTCAATTGCATCATTCACATCTTCATAGCTGAAGTTGCCAATCTTTCTGCCCGGTACAGCACCGGTTTTCATAGAAAATTCCGGATCAATGCCAAGATGAACATTGGGCATTTTCAAATAGGTTTCTAAATAAGGTACTTCATCTTTCACCGTGCTGTGGCCAACTTGTATATCTAAAAATACAAGTGCATTTATTTCTTTTGCCCAGTTCACAATTGTATCCATTTGGCTGTAAGGCATACGGGCCCTGTATTTGCCGCCTTTGCCCGGGCTTCCCTGTGCACTGATAGCAATATAATGGAGTGCAGGAATTGTATTCACAGCACTATCTGCCTTCTTCCATTTTGTAATTTCACTTTGCAGTTTTGCAAGCATTTCATTTTTTGGTAACTCGCCAAGTATGCCCATTTTTTTTGAATAGAGATTGCCATAAAAAGCTACTATTCTATTAAAAGGTAAAATGGCTCCCGGCAATGGATACGGGAACTTTACCGGCCACCTGCCGGTAGTATCACCATTGGCAAGTATCAATAATTTTTTATTATAATCTGCAGTGTCCAACGTTGCATTTTGCAACACCTTATTTTCTTTTTTAATTGCAGCATCTTTTTGCTTTGTTTCAGCAGAAGTGGGATCAGAGCAATGAAAATTAATAACTGCAACGGATAAAAAAGCAAACAAACTCAGGGGGAATAAAACAAACTTCATGGGGTATAAAGGTATTGGAAAACTTCATTCATAAACGAAGTGGCATAGAAAATATTTTAAAAAATATTCTTAAAAAAATATTGTCAATATTTTTTAAGAGAGTAAGTAACCCTGCTTTACTGTTATGAGTTAATATAGCTATCGAGGTGCATGATGGTTTGCTGCTGCTTTAAAATAGTTTCCCTTACTACATCAGTAATAGAAATGATTCCTTCGAGATGACTGTTTTTAAAAACGGGTAAATAACGGATGTTGCCGGATGTCATCAGTTCCATGCAATGATCTACTGTATCATCTGGTTTTACGTGAGGCAGGTCGGACGACATGATCTCTGAAACTTTGGTATCTGTAGAACTTTTACCTTTTAAAATTACTTTCCGGGAGTAATCTCTTTCTGTCATAATCCCCATGTACTTGCCCTCCTGCATTACCAGCACAGAGCCGATATTGTTTTCCGCCATCATTTTTAATGCCTGCAAAACTGTAGTATCAGGAGAAACGGCAATTGGACTGCGTCCTTTGCGCTGAAGAATGTCTTTTACGTGGTTCATATCAAGAGTTTTTATGAAAATTAATTTAAAAGATAAAGAAAATTCAAAAAAGAGCCAAAAATTGTTGCACACATCATCCATTTATCGCTTGCAATTACTCATTATTTGCAAATTATTTTAGATAACTATAGTGTTATAATTTACCCAAAATATAAGCCACTATTGACTTTAAAAAAAATAAAACTTGCTTTTTTGAATTACAGTTCTTAACTTTGAGTATTAGTTAAACCGCTCCCTCTGTAAACAAGTCATAATCTAAGTGCCTGGTAAGCCATCCACTTAATTGTTTTTTAACCAATTTAAATTTCAGGTTATGAAAAAGGTTTACTCTACTGAATTCACAGACATTCTGGTTGCTATTGGAATCATTGTAGGTTTTTACGGCCTAATGGCTCTGGCAGCTATACTCACCGGACTTTAAAAGACTTAATCATAAAGCCTTTTAGAAAAACCTTTGGAAACGCCAAAGGTTTTTTTCTTTAATAAAGCATCAACAACTATTTTTTTAGTTTAAAATAATTGTTGGAGGTATTCGCATCCGCATAGATGCCCGATATTAATTACAGGAACTTCATTAATTTTTTTTATTAATAAAAATAGAAACCTGTTTGGAGTTTTACTCCCAATAACAGATGCATCCGCAGAATTAACTGTAACTTTATTTTAAAAAAATGGAACATAAAAAACAATTAGAAGACCTGAATAAAAAATCGCTGGAAAAAATTGACGAATACCTGAAAACAAAAGATCGTCTTCCTCAGGAACATCATGAAAAAGTAAACGACGCAAAAAACAAATGGCAAAGCGCCTGGGTCGAATTAATGAATACGCTGATGTTCCTGGAAAGGCTGGAAATCTGAATAATTTACCGGTCGTAACAATCTAATCGTTTATAAATTATTCAACCCATACATTTGCAAATCGTAATTTAATTTGCAACAATGACGGACCAAAACTCTTCCATTTTAGCAGTCAAAAATCTGAATGTTTTTTACAGTAGCTTCCAGGCGGTGAAGGATGTTAGCTTTCATGTACAGCCGGGAGAAATTTTTGGATTGCTTGGCCCCAATGGTGCCGGCAAAACGAGTTCATTAAGTGCCATAGAAGGTTTGCTGAAACCACATTCCGGCAATATTACTGTGGCAGGATATGATGTAAATAAACAACCCTTGTATGCAAAAGCAAACATGGGCGTGCAATTGCAGGCTACCAGTTTTCAACCCGAACTTACAATAACAGAAATAATAAAACTGTTTGCAGGTATTTATGGCGTGCCGCTTACCTCGCAAAAACTTAATACCATTTTACAGGATATTAAATTAGAAGACGCCGCTTCAAAAAGATTCGGGCAGTTGTCCGGAGGCCAGCAGCAACGCGTATCTTTAGTGATAGCAACCATTCATGATCCTATTCTTGTTTTGCTGGACGAACCGACTTCAGGGTTGGATCCTCAATCACGCCGGCAGTTGTGGGATCGTATTGAAGCGATGCGCGCTAAAGATCATGCAGTGTTGCTTACCACTCATTCAATGGAAGAAGCAGAAGCCGTTTGCGACAGAATTGCTATTATTGATCATGGTAATGTGATTGCAACCAATACACCTGAGTCGCTGATTGAATTGTATAAAAACGATCCGAATGTAATTGCTGCTTCGCGAAAAGGAAAGATAACGCTGGAAGATGTATTTATCGGTTTAACAGGAAAAACAGTACGTGCATAATTATGGAACCTAAAATACCAAAACCAAAAGACACATTCTTATCATTAATTCGTGCAGACTTCATTACGCAATGGCGAAACCGCCGTGCGGTGGTAATGACACTTCTGGTGCCTGCAATTATTTTAATTTCGTGGAAAGGCCTTGTACAACATTTCGGCGGGCCATTTGTTCTTTCAATGTCATTAACCATTGGCCTTACTTCCATTGGGTTGATGGGATATGCAATTTCGGTTGCCCGTGACCGTGATAAGGGTATTTTTCAACGGTTGAGAGCCACTCCTACCCCTGATTTTTTTATCATGATCAGCAGGCTTTCTGTACAGCTTGCCATGATTGTTTTGTTGGTACTATGTGTTTTTATTGTAGGATATAAGTTTGATAATATTACCCTTTCACCTACAGGATATGCGCTCACTTTTATTACCGGAATAATCGGCGGTGCATTATATCTTGGGCTGGGGCAGGCTATCGTTGGCTTTATAAAAAATGCTGAAACAGTTAGTTCAACAACAAGGTTAGTATATATCGGCTTCCTGATGCTGGGTATGTTTGGTGAGTTAAATCAATTTCCGGCCCAGTTTAATAAAATGATTCACTGGTCGCCATTTGGCACGGTGCGGATGATTGCTGCAGGTGCTATGGATCCGCATCTTTGGAATAGCAATACTACCATTGCATTGTTTGCCACTATCGGTTACACCATTGTGTTTTGCTTTTTAGGAATTAAATGGTTCCGGTGGAATTCTGCAGGCGCATAGCAAACTCAATAATTTTTTGTGATTATTTTCAGCATCATTTAAAAATTCTGAAGCGTAGGCTACTGGCCCGATAAGCGAAAAATTTATATTAAAGTCCTGGTTATTTTTTTAAAAAAACTTAATAACTTAGGAGAGCTATGCTCCCTGAAGAAAATAAAAATTCTATTGGTAAGGCTGCCCAAAACTTATCATTGCTAAGCGCCGAAGCGCTTCAGAAAATAAGAAGTAATCTCAACAGCACACTTTGGCTTGGCATTCTCACAGGAATTGTAGGAACGGTTGGCTATACATTAAGTCTTCAAAAAGCGGGCGTTAAAATTTTATTTCTTTTCATTTTAATTTCATCGGCGTCCTACATATCAGGTTTCTTCCTGGGCTTTCTTTTTGGAATTCCAAAACGCAACACTGATAAAGAATCTGCATACAACCTAAGCACCAATCTTGTTGATATTTCCGACTGGCTCACCAAAATAATTATCGGGTTGGGGTTGATAGAAATAAAAAAAATTCCTGTTTACTTAATGTCTATCGGAAGTTATATACAGCAGGCCACCCACCAGGAAGATTCTGTAAAAATATTTTCAGGGTGTGCTATAGTTTACTTTAGCATCTTCGGTTTATATTATGGTTATAATTATATGCGTCTGTTTTTATCCGGTCAATTTAAAGAAGCAGACGATAATCTTTTGCAAAAACAAATTAAACTTTCCGAAACAGGGCAGGCATTGAATGCACAAGATCTTTCCCCGGATAAAATTGATGAATCATCGCTTGAAAAAGTAAAAGAATACAATCAATTACTTAAAAGCACTAAAACAGAAGATGATTACACGTTTGATGATTGGTATTACCAGGGCATCACTGCTTACAACAATAAAGATTATACCAAAACCATCTATTACATGAAGAATGCAGTGGAAAAAGATAGCCGTGCAAAAAACTCACCGGATGCATATTTATATCTCAGCCTTGCCTATGCTGCACAGGGCATTTATGATAAATCCATCGAAACAAATAATATTGTTATTAAAAACTATAAAGATTACAACAATCTGTATCTCGCTTATCACAACAATGGTGTGAACTATACCGATAAAGGACAATATGAAGAAGCACTGACCCAGTTTGAAGGAGCCATTGATCATAATCCAACCTATTGGGATTCGTGGGCTGGTAAAGGATTTTCCTTGCTTTACTTAAACAGGTATGCAGAAGCAATTGATGCATTAGACCGTGCCATAAAATATAATAAAACCGATCCAAACCCGTGGTATAACAAAGCCTGCGCACTGGCTGCGTTAAATAAAAATGAAGAAGCAATTGAATGCCTGAAAGAAGCCATCAGGCTGAAACCCGATTTTAAACAGGATGCTAAAAAAGATTCTTTCTTATATAATTTGAAAGACAATGAAGATTTCAAAAAACTTGTTTCGTGAAATGAGCATCTTTTTTTGTAAAGGCATCTATTAACTTCATCACCATTACTCCTTCTTCACCACTGCACGGATTGAGGCCTTCATCCAAAAAATATTTTACTACTCTTTCAATCATTGGTTGTTGCACATGGCGCGGAGGCGTAAACGAAATTATTTCCGGCGCATCTCCTTTTTCAATAACAATCCTTTGTTCTCCAAAAAAACTAAAAGTAATTTTTCCGTTGATGCCATAAATAATACAAACATCTTTTTCATCGGCAGCAGTTGCATTAAATCTCCATGCGCCATTAAAAAAAACATCATTCGCGTACAGCATATTTCCGGTAACAACATCATGCGCATTATATTGCCGCGATTGATTGATGGCAATTCCATCAGCATATTCAGCATCGCCAAAAAAATAATAAAGAATATCGAGCTGGTGTGGTGCAAGGTCGTGAAACAGGCCACCACCGGATATTGCAGCGTTTACCCTCCATTTATTTCCCGGCAAGTGAAGTTCTTCGCTTGAGAGTAATTTTTTATTAAAAGTTAACTGAATAAATTTTACTTGCCCGATTGTACCGGCATTTAGCAGGTCTTTTATTTTATTAAAATATGGCTGGCCTCTCCTGTAATGCGCAACAGATAATTTAATGCCTGAATTTTTAGCCGCATCACTTATCCGTTTTGCTGAGGCGGCATCTGTGCTCATTGGTTTTTCTACATACACCGGCTTGCCCGCATGAATGGCAGCAATGGAATATTCTTCGTGCGAGGATGGTGGCGTAGCTATATAAATTGCATTTATATCTTTATCATTGATTAATTCATTTGCATTGCAATACCATTTAGGCACCTTGTGGCGGATAGCATAATCTTTTGCTTTTACCTCATCCCGGCGCATTACTGCAATAAGTTCGGAGTTATTAATGAGATTAAATGCAGGGCCGCTTTTTATTTCCGTAACATCGCCGCAACCAATAATGCCCCATCGTATTTTTTTCATAAAATAATTTGCATGAAGTTATTAGATTCCTCTCTTTTTTGGTGGCACAAAATTTAATAATAAATAACGGCATATTGAATTAATTTTATTTTTTAAGCCGATAAATGGTTTGCACAACATGAACGTTTCAAAACCTAATCCACAACAATTTTATATAAAGCTTGCCGCAGTGCTTGTGGCGATTATTTGTTTGGGATACTTATCTATTATCGGGAAGCAGGTGCTGAGCCCGTTGGTATTCGGTTTGCTGTTTTCCATTCTGTTATTACCTGTTTCAAATTTTTTTGAAAGAAAATTAAAATTCAGGCG
>Ga0157370_10010060_pt1 | contig 10000 bp, 9 predicted proteins | sample C35metaG_FD_113463 | JGI IMG/M metagenome (GOLD analysis project Ga0157370, IMG submission 113463) | Corn rhizosphere microbial communities from Kellogg Biological Station, Michigan, USA - C3-5 metaG | ecosystem: Host-associated > Plants > Roots > Rhizosphere > Soil | place: USA: Michigan... | reverse complement strand
GTGCCTGGCTGCGGCGGGACCGTCGTGCCGGTGCTGGGTGGCGGCGTCTCGGGCGGCGGCGCCAGGTTTTGCGGCTTGCTCGGCGGCGGCTTGCTGTCGTTCGATTTGTTGTTGCACGAGGACTTGGTGCCGCTGGTCGGCTGCCCGCCAAAGGTGCAGGGAATATCGTCCTGGAAGAAATGCGGGATGTCGGTCGTGAAAGTCTTGCGCGCGTCGTCGAAGAAATCGGCGCGTGCCGGCGAAGGCGCCGCCGCGGCGAGAATCAGAACGGCGGTCGGAAAAGCGAGGCGAAGCAGACAAAGGCCTTTGGCGGTCACAGCAATCTCTCCCGGTCTCGGCACGGCGCAAGAGAGCGCCGGCCAGCCGGCCTCATCATAGCGCCCGCCGAGGGACCGGGGAGATGGCAAAACCGTGGCCGCTAGGTACGCCTTGCAGCCAGGGCGTCAGGCGGCGATCTCGACCAGCGGCCCGTTCTTCTTCAGATCGACCGCGGCCTCGCCGGGTTTGGCGGCGGCGGGCTCCTGCAAGATTTGCAGGTTGGCGAGCAATTCCTTGAGGCGCAGGATTTCGGGCTTTTGCTCATCGCCGGGCTGCTTGGTCGAGAAGCAGAGGCGCACATGCTCGCGCAATTTGTCGGTCTCGATCTTGAAGGCCTCGGTCGTGGTGAGGCGCCAATCCCAGGGCGAGCCCATCACCTCGGGATGCTCCTTGGTGCCGATGGTCGCGCGCAGCGAATAGAAGGCCTGGCTCACGGCATCGCGCATCGGCTTGCTCTGATCGCCCGGCGGGAACTTGAATTTGAGACGCGCCTTTTGCAGCACCGAGCTCATGATGGTCCTCAAGCATTGCCACGGGATCGCCGCTTCTAGTCCGGCGCCGCCTAAGGACGACTTAAGCTTCGAAAGAAACCCCCTAAAGTTTGAGACAATTCGCGTTGGTTGGCGGGTGCTGCGGGATTTTCGCCGCGCCGCTCAGCGCAAATAGCCGCGCTCGCGATAGAAGCGCTCGGCGCCGGGATGAAGCGGCGCGCCGCGCGGCGTTTCCGCGCCGCTCGAGCAGAGTTGCGCAAGATCGAGCGGCCGGTAATTGTCGGTCGGAATGGCGAGCTTGCGTGCCTCGATCGCCTCGCACAGCGCATAGGCGAGCTCGTCGGGCATATCGGCATGGACGATCATCGGCCAGCCGGAGAAATCGACCGCGCTCACCGGCTGCTCGAGGCCGGGCAGGCGCGATTTCGGCAAGCTCGCGACGTCATAGCCCGCGGCCTCGATGCGCGCGCGCATCGCGCCTCCGATCGGCAGGATTTGAAAGCCGCGCTCGAGGGCGAATTGTCCCCAACTCAAGAGGCCCTCGTCGAAGATCGCATCGAGTGCGCCCGCCTCGATGAGCTTGGCACGGTCGGGATGGCTCGGCCGCGGCACGCTCTGAACGGTTCCGCCCCAGGCGCGAATATCGTCGAGCGAGAAGCCGGCGGCGGCGATCATCGTGCCGACCGCGAACATGGTCGGATCCTCGTCGAAGGGCGCCTCCGTCGGATTGCCGGTCGAGACCCGCAAGGCCGGGCGTCGCTCGCGGATCTGCTCGATCGCGGTAATACCGGTCGAGCGATGAACGGCGACGACCACCGCGTCCCAGGAGGGAAACACCGCGATCGCGCGCAAGGGGAGCGGGTCCGAGAACGGCGGCAGGCCGCGATAGGCCTGCGTCAGCGGCGCGCTCGGGTTGATCCACAGCAGCGAGACCTCCTTGCGCGCCACTTGCAAGAAGTTCTCGCGCGAGCCGCCGATGGCGAAGGACACTTCGAAGCCCCGATCCGCGCCTGAATCGCGCGGGCGGTCGATCCGCAGCGCGAGGTTCGTGCCGAGACGGGAATCGATCTGCGGCGCGCGCGTGCCGCTGCGCGTCGAGCGCCGCGACAGCGACGTATCGTAAAGTGCCGCTGCGATCTCGAGCAGGCCTTTCGAGCGCTGAATTCCCGCATTGTAGCGGGGCGGAAGATCGTTCATTTTCTCCTCCCTCGGCGATGCGCATGGGCGCACCGCCTTGCTATGGCTAGAGCGCGGCTTCGCTCTCCGGCACCGTCGGCGCCTTGTCCCATTCCGCGACCGGATCGAAGGCCCAGACCCATTCGGCATTGCCCTGGACGCTGCCTTTGCCGGACTCGATGAGCGCCTTTTGCGCGGCGGCGTCGTGCATATGCTTGAAGCGCGCATTGGCGGCCGAAAGCTGCTGCACCGCATGGACACGCGGAATGCGGATGCGCCGGAAATTCGCGAAAGCTTCGGTTGGATCGCGGCAGGCTTCCATCCAGCGCGCGAGGATATAGGAATCCTCGAAGGCTTGGCAGGCGCCTTGACCCGCATTGGGCAGCATCGCATGCGCCGCATCGCCGATGAGCTGGATGCGCCCGCGCCCCCAATTCGCGGTCAGCGGCCGGGTGAAAAGCCCCCATTTCGAGCAGTCGGCGACGATGCTGAGCAGCGTCTCGAGCCGCGGCTCGGGATTGGGAAAGCTCAAGCGCATCTCGTCGGGATCGCCGTGGATCGACCAGCCTTCCGCGACCCATTTGTCGGTGTCTTCCTGAGTCACGATGTTCACGAGGGCTGTGCCGCGAATGTAATAAGCAAGGAGATGGCAGCCCGGTCCGACCCATTGGATGTGGCCGGTCGGCTCCAGAATTTCGGGTGGGACGTCGCTGCCTTTCAACAGAGCGCGCCACACCATCTGGCCGGTGTAGCTGGGATTATCCTCGCCGTAGAGCGCGTGGCGAATGACGGAGCGCACGCCGTCGGCGCCGATGACGCTCTCGGCCTCGACCGTTGTGCCATTGGCGAAGCTGAGCGCGACCCCGTCGCCACGCTCCGCGATGCCGGTCAGCCGGTGGCCGAGATGGATGAGGCTCGGCTCGAGCCCGCTTGCGAGCGCGTTCAAGAGATCGGCGCGGTGAAAAGTGTAGTAGGGTGCCTGGTAGCGCGCCGAGGTCTTGCGCCGGTCGCGGAATTCGAGGAATTCGCCGGTCTGCATGTTGCGCGTGTAAATCCCGGGCGAGGAATTGGCGACAGCGGCGATCTCCTCGCCGACGCCGATGGCGAGCAGCGCCTTGTTGGCGTTGGGGCTGGTGTTGACCGCGGCACCGACCTCGCCGAGTTGCGGCGCCGCTTCATAGACCGCCGCCTCCTTGCCGCAAGCCTTGAGCGCATGGGCCGCGGCGAGGCCGGCGAGCCCGCCGCCGACGATGGCGATCGATACTTTTTCCGCCATCCCTTCCTCCTAATCCAAGGGATAGGTGTCGCTCGGCAAGGGCGGCAGGCCCAGCGCGTCGCGCCCGGCGATCTGAATGGCCGGAGCGGCCCATTGCGCATGATGAGAGATCGCGTGGAGGTCGCGCCAGTGCCGCTGGATCGCGTGATTGCCGAGCAAGCCATGCGCGCCGCTCAAATCGAACAGCCGGTTGGTCCCGCTTAGCAGCATCTGCTTCAGCATCATCATGTCGCGCCGTTGCCGCACGGCGTCGATCCGGGTCGGCTTCTTGCCCTCGAAAATGGTCGCGACCAGCTTCTCGGTGATGAGATAGGCGAGGTCGATCTCGGCCTTGGACTGGCCGATCGCGATCTGCACATCGACGCGGTCGGCCGGCTTGGCGCCGAGCGGGCGTGCGCCGCGCCCGGCGGTGAGTTCGACAAAAGCCTCATAGGCGCCGCGCGCGATGCCATGCATCGGCGTCATCACGGCAAAGCCCGAATTGAGGATCAGCGGCGAGCGATAGAGCACGCCGTCGAGCGCCGACTGGCCGGGCGCGCGCCCGATCAGCGCATCGTCATGATCGTAGACGAAATTCGCCGGGACGAAGGTCGGCTCGACGATCACATCGTTGCTGCCCGAACCTTTGAGCCCCATTGAATCCCAGACCCGGTCGATGCGGAACTGCTCGGGCCGCAGCAGGAAATTCAGCCGTTTGGCCACCGACCCGTCCTGATTTCGGGTGACGCCGCCGACGATCCCCCATTGGCAATAATCGCCGCCCGAGGCGAAATTCCAGCGGCCGCCGATCTCGTAGCCGCCGGTGACTTCCTTGACTTGCCCCGTTTGATTGAAGGAGGTGAGGATGGTCGGGTCGGGCTGACGCTCATAGACGAAACGCTGCGCCTCGAGCGGAAAAAGGCTGAGGAAATATTGGTGCTGGATGAAGAAGGTCATGCACCAGCCGGTCGAGCCGCAGACTCGCGCGACTTCGGAGACGCAGTCGATTTGCGTCATCCAATCGGCTTCGTAGCCGCCGAAGATTTTCGGCCGCATCAGCGGCATCAGGCCGGAGTCGAGGATTGCCTTGACGTTTTCCTCGGGCATGCGGCGCATCTGTTCCGCGAGCGCGATGTTGCGCTTCGCGACCGGGACGATGCTCTGCGCGCGCTCGATCGCCTCCTCGTAGCGGATCGTCATGCCCTTATAGTTCGAAAAGAACCGCGGACCGGTCACGAACATGGAAACCTCATCGATGCGACAATCGGGCGGCAATTCCCGGCCGAGCGCGTTTCATCCCCCACCGAGCGGTTGGAATTCTATCCCAGCTTTGCGCCGCGGCAACAGGCTCGGCGCGCGTCGGCGCCGGGCCGCCGCGCCCAGGCCGTTGCGCCGCCGCCGGACTTGGTTTAGGAGGTGAAGCGATCCGGGGCACGAGACCGCCGCAAAGCGAGAATAGGGGGGAGGATGGGACGATCTCATTGGCGCGGCACGCTTGGCGCCGCTCTTGTCGCGACGATCGCCGCCGCGATCGCCTTGCCAGCCGCCTCGGCCGAGACGACGCTCACCGTCGGCAAAGCCGCCGCCAATGCCGATGCGATCATTTCGGTCAATGTCGGCGACCGGCTCGGCATTTTCAAAAAGCACGGACTCGATCTCAAGATCGTCAACTTCACCGGCGGCGGCAAGATGATCCAGGCCATGACCGCCGGCGCGATCGATATCGGCGACGGCGCGGGCACGCAGATGGCCTTCGTCGCCAAGGGCGTGCCGATGAAGGCGGTGTGCGAGAACACCTCGTCCTTGCCTTATTTCAGCATCGGCGTGCCGTGGGATTCGCCGATCAAGACGAAAGAGCAGCTGAAGGGCAAGAAAATCGGCATTTCGAGCGTCGGCTCGCTGACCGATTGGCTGGCGCAGGAGCTCGAGCGTAAGGAAGGCTGGGGCGCCAATGGGCTGACGCGCGTGGCGATCGGCAGCGGCGCCGCCTCGCCGGTCGCGGCGTTCCGCGATCACCTGATCGACGCCTATATCGGCGGCACCACGACCTTTCTCAAAATGGCCGAGAGCAAGGTCGGGCATGTGTTGCTCCCGGTCTCGGACTTCGTCGGCAATATGGCCTCGGGCACTCTCTTTGCGTCGAACCATCTGATCGAGACCGATCCCGAGGCGCTGCGCGCCTTTCTCGCCGGCTGGATCGAGACCACAGCCTTTATCCGCAGCCACAAGGCGGAGACGGTGAAAATCTGGAGCGAGGTCACCGGCTTTCACGAAAGCATCATGTCGCAGGAATACGACATCGTCCTCGGCATGTTCAATCCGAGCTGCAAGTTCGACCCGGAATCGCTGACCAATCTGCGGCGCTCCTTCGTCGAGCTGAAGTTGCTCGATGCGTCGCCCGACATGTCGACGCTCTATACCGAAGCCTATTTGCCGAAATAGCCGCGAACCGCCCGAAAAGGACCACGTCATGCTGACGCTTCAAAAGCCGATCCGCACCCCGGTGATCATGCGCTCGCGGCTCATGCTCGAGACCGTCTCCGAGCTGGTCGCCGCCAATGAGTGGCGCGACAAGCAGGTGATGATCCTGATGCGCCCGCAAGGCGACGATCAGTGGCGCACGCGCTTCTTTGCGAGCGATGCGCCCAATTCGGTGGATGCGGTGGCAAAGGGCGAAGCCGATATCGCGATCTGCAATCCGGGCGGCATTCTCGCCATGGCCCTGCGCGGCAGAGGACCCTACAAAAAGCCGATTCCGTTGCGCTCGATCATGGTGATCCCGCAATTCGACCAGCTCGGCTTCGCTGTCACCGCCAAGACCGGGCTCAAAACGCTGGGGGATCTCAAGCGCACGCGCTACCCGCTCAAGGTTTCGCTGCGCGGCCAACCCGATCACTCGGTGCATATGATCACCAACCAGGTGCTGAGCGCCTATGGCATGTCGCTTGACGACATCGTCAGCTGGGGAGGCAAGCTCGTCTATACCGAGGGCATGCCCTATGGCCCGGATCGCCTGGGCGCGGTCAAGCGCGGCGAGCTCGACGCGGTCTGGGACGAGGCCTTGCCACTCTATGCGCCGCAAGCAATCGAAATGGGGATGCGGTTCTTGGCGGTCGAGGAGCCGCAGCTCAAATCGCTCGAAGCGGACGGGATCATGCGCGCCGCCATCACCAATGAGGAATATCCCGGTCTCGGTGAAACCGTCTGGACCGTCGATTTCAGCGGCTGGCCGGTCTTCTGCTTGGAGAGCGCGCCCGATGCGATGATCTATAATTTCTGCGCCGGGCTCGATGCGCGCCGCGACCGCATTCCGTGGTATGGCGAAGGGCCGATGCCCCTCGACAAGCTGTGCAAGGACAGCAAGGACGGCGCGCTCTATATCCCGCTTCACCCCGCCGCCGAGCGCTATTGGCGCGAGCGCGGCTATCTCCCCTGAGCGACGAATGCGGATCATCTCATATGAGGAGCGCGGTGCGGCGCGGATCGGCGTAGTTGCCGGGCCCGAAAGCTTCATCCCGGTCGGCGACATCGCGCCGTCGCTGCCGGCGAGCTTGCGCGCGCTCCTGGCGATGCCCGATGGGCTGACGCGGCTCAAGGACGCGGCTGCCGGCAAGGCCGGGACGCGCAGCCTCAAAGAGTTGCGCTTTCTTCCGGTCATTCCCGACCCGCATGTCACCTGGGCGCTGGCGCTCAACTTCAAGAAGCACATCGAAGAGACCGGTCTCACCACCTCCAAAGAGTTTCCGCATCTCTTCATCCGCACGCCCGCCTCGCTGGTGGGGCATGGCGCGCCGCTGCTCTGCCCGCCGCCCGAGATCGCCAAGGAATTCGATTACGAAGGCGAGCTTTGCGTGATCATCGGCCGCGGCGGGCGTCACATTCCGGCGGCGAAAGCCTTCGATCACATCGCCGGGTTTTCCTGCTTCAACGAAGGCTCGGTCCGCGAATATCAGCGCCACAACCGCAATTTCGGCTTGGGAAAGAATTTCGAGCGCTCGGGCAGCGTCGGCCCGTGGCTGATGACGGCGGACGAGTTCGGCGATCCCGCCCGGCAGCGCGTGATCACGCGGCTCAACGGCATCGAGCGGCAGAACGCGCCACTCGACGACATGCTGTTCTCGGTCGCGCAGGTGATCCAATACCTCTCGGCGGGCTATGCGTTGCGTCCCGGCGACATGATCGCCATGGGCACGCCTGGCGCGTTGCCGCCGCATCCCGGCGAAACCCTTCAGCCTTCGGGCCGTCACAAGATCTTGGGCCAGGTGAATATGAAGCCGGGCGATACGGTCGAGGTCGAGATCACCGGCCTCGGCGTGCTGGTCAATCCGATCGTCGCCGACGAGAAAGCCGCTTATCGACCGGTCTAAGCGACGCTGCGACCCCACAGCCGGGCGCTGGCGATGCGCGCGCCTTCGGCGAGCGCGTCGAACTTCGCCCACATCACCGAGGGATGGACGCGCTGCACGCCCTCGGCCTGGGCAAAGCCGCAATCCGTGCCGGCGAGCAAGTTCTCGCGGCCGAGGATGCGCGCGAAATTGACGATGCGCTGCGCGACGAGTTGAGGATGCTCGACCGTCGTGGTGTGATGCGTCACGATCCCGGGAATGAGAATCTTGCCCGGCGGCAGCTTCACCTTCTCCCACACCTCCCATTCATGCTCGTGACGGACATTGGCCGCCTCGATCGAATAAGCGCCGGCTTTGACCTGGAGGATCAGATCGACGATCGCTTCCAAGGGCGCGTCGGCGACATGCGGCACATGCCAGGAGCCGAAGCAGACGTGGTAGCGGATGCGGTCCTCGGGGATGCCGTCGAGCGCCATGTTGAGCGCCTCGATGCGCAGCTCGGCCCATTGGCGGTAGCGTGCGGGACTCTGCTCGACCAAATGATCGTACATATTGGCGAGCACCGCGTCATCGACCTGCAGTACGAAACCCGCCTTGTGGACCGCAAGATATTCCTCGCGCAGCGCCTTGGCGATGGCGAAGACATAGTCGCGCTCGCTCGAATAAAATTCGTCTTCCGCGTCATAGCCGACGCTCGCCGGCGCGACGGTGGTGAAGAAGGCGTCCTCGACCTTGACGGCGCCGAGCGCGGCTTTGAGGTTTTCGAGATCGCGCCTGATCGCCGCGTGATCGCGATAGGCGATCGGCCCGGTGCAGGCATGGCCGGGCGTGCCGACGGCGCCGCGCGGGAACTCCTTGCGCATGAAATCGGCAAAGCGCAGCCGGTCGCGGCCGAGCCAGACCGCGGGATAAAGCCTCTCCGGGCGCGGCTCGAAGCCGCCGATCCGCTCGAGCGCGTAATTGGCCCAGCCGGATTTGCCGAACTCGCCGTCATTGACGATGTCGAGCCCATGCTCGGCCTGCTGTTGGACGACCGATGCGACGAGCGGCGGCAAAAGCCGCTGGAGGGCGCCCCAATCGCCCGTCTTGCGCGCCTCGGCCGAGGCTTCGAGCAGGGCATCGGGCCGCGGCAGGCTGCCGACATGGGTGGTGAGAATCCGGTCCGTGCTGCGCTTCATCCTGCCCTCCGCTGCGGCATTTGATTGTCTTGAGGCTCGGCGGCGGTCGCGGCGCCGAAACAGCGGCCAATCTTCCGCCCCGGCGACCGCGCCAAGAGCAAGCTTACCCTCCCTCGGCGTCCCGCCAGAAGGGGGCGGCCGTGGCCAGGCCCATGCGTGTGTCCGGACGGCCAAGTGCGGCGAAGCGCCACTTGACCGGTCAGTTGCAAATGATTATCATTTCTTATCTGAGAATGATTATCACTAGCGGCTGAGTGAAGGAATGCAGGTGGGTTCGATCCGTCGTCTTGGCTTGGCCGCGGCCATCGCAACGCTGGCCGGCGCCCTGCCGGTTCATGCGAGCGATGGCGATGTCACCATCGCGATCAGCGGCGGAAAATTCGTGCCGAGCGAAGTGGCAGTACCCGCCGGTCAGAAAATCAAGCTGATTGTTCGCAACGAAGACAAGAGCATGTCGGAATTCGAAAGCAGCGACTTCCATCGCGAAAAGGTGGTCACGCCCGGCACCTCGATCACGCTCTATGTCGGCCCGCTCGACGCTGGTAGCTACGAATTCTTCGACGATTTCAATCCCGACAATCGCGGCCATCTGGTGGTGAGATAGGAATCGCGCATGCTCGCCACGCTCATTATCGTTTTTCGCGAAGTCCTCGAGGCGGGCCTGGTGGTCGGCATCGTGATGGCGGCGAGCCGGGGCGTGCCGCGGCGCGGCCTCTGGATTGCGGGCGGCTGCGCCACCGGGGTGATCGGCGCCTGGATCGTCGCGGGTTTCGCCGGCGAGATCGCGGCGGCGGTCGAAGGTTCCGGACAGGAAGTGTTCAACGCCTCGATCCTCCTGGCCGCCGTCGTCATGCTGGGCTGGCACAATATCTGGATGAGCCGCCACGGCCGCGAGATGGCGACGGACGCGACGCGGATCGGGCGCGATGTGCTGTCGGGGGCACGGCCGCTTTACGCGTTGGCGCTGGTCTGCGGCATCGCCGTGCTGCGCGAAGGCTCGGAGATCGTGCTCTTCCTCTACGGGATCGCGCTGTCGAGCGCCGACGGGGCGACTGGCATGATCCTTGGCGGCGTGCTCGGCCTCGTTGCCGGCGGGTTGGCCGGCGCCGCAATCTATTACGGCCTCGTCGTCATCCCGCTGCGCTATCTCTTCGCCGTCACGGCCGGGCTGATCCTGTTCCTCGCCGCCGGCATGGCGGCGCAAGCCGCCGCCTTCCTCAGTGCCGCGGGATTCCT
>Ga0157370_10010057_pt1 | contig 10001 bp, 8 predicted proteins | sample C35metaG_FD_113463 | JGI IMG/M metagenome (GOLD analysis project Ga0157370, IMG submission 113463) | Corn rhizosphere microbial communities from Kellogg Biological Station, Michigan, USA - C3-5 metaG | ecosystem: Host-associated > Plants > Roots > Rhizosphere > Soil | place: USA: Michigan... | reverse complement strand
TCGAAAATTTCCAGGTTCATGCCGTTGGGATCTTCGACGAAAATCGTGTGCGTGCCTCCGCCGAAATCCACGATCTCACCGTTGGTGGAGATGATATTCACTCCCGCCGCCTTCATCTGACCGATGGTGGTGGTTTCGTCATTGACCTGGATGCACAGCGCGGGCGCGCCGGGATCGCGAACTCGCAGATGAAACTTGGTGCGCGGAACGCCGCGGAACTCGGTGAATTCGACGGAAGCCGGCGGCCCAGGAATCACGCCGGACAGCTTGCGAAATTCCGTGCCTGCGGGCGCGCCGACCAATTGCAGCATCGCAGGATCCTTGGAGAACGCGGAAGATCCTGTCAGGTTAATCCCCAGCTTCCCGGTGTAAAACGCGCGTGTCGCATCGGCGTTTTCCATGGTGTACGCGAGCGAAACGCGATGCACGTTGCCCTCCGGCGCACCCGCCGCGGGGGTCTCCTGGATCAGTTGAAGGAAGAAGCCATCCGGATCGCGAAACACGACCGAGCGGGTTTTACCCTTTGCCGTGGCGATCTCGACGGGCGCGCCGCCGGTGGTCACAATTACTGCATTGGCTTTTTTTGCATTCGCCAGAGCCCCGTCGATATCGCGGACGTAGAACACCGCGCTGGCGGCGCCAGGATCGGTATACTTCGCCTGGCCGGGTTTGCGTTCCAGCCCCTTGAAATGGGTCAGCTCAAGCCGCATTCCGCCGGGCAGTGCAAGCATGGAAAGCCGCAGCGTGACTCCGGGGGCATTCGTAAGCAATGGCACGGCGGGATTCGTGAAATCCGACGGATTGCCTTTCAACCCGAACACGTTGTTATAGAATGCGAGCGTGGTGTCGAGATCGTCCACCGCATGGATGAAATGCGAGAGAGCTTTGGTAGGGGAGTTTGACTGGGCGGTCGCGATCGCGGCGAAAAAAAGACTAAGCGTGAGTTTTTTCATGAGCCTATTTCCTCCCGGGATGTTCGAGGGCGGGGCACCTGCGCGGCCGTGGTGATTAGAACGGCTACCCCCAAGGTTGAGGCGCGGAAAAATTGCATGCAATCTGGATGGATCGTAACGAATCGAGGCTTAGGAGTCAAGTCGCATCAGGTGATGGATCACGGCAAGCGGAAAGCGATCATGGTCTCCTGGGCGGCGATCAAAACGTACTGCTTCCCGTCCTTGCCCAGGTACGTAATGGGATTGGCGAATGCATCCGCCGGTAGTTTCGTCTCCCATAGCAGTTTCCCAGTCTTCGATTCGTAGGCGTGAAAACGCTGATCGTCCGTGGCGCCGATGAACAATAAGCCGCTCGCAGTGGCGATGGAACCGCCGATGTTGTACGATCCCGTATTCATTACGCCGATCTTTTCCAACGATTCGACGCGTCCAAACGGTATGCGCCACGCGACATCGCCGGTATTCACATTGATCGCGAATAGTTCGCCCCACGGCGGGGATTGGCACGGCCAACCCGTAGCTGGGTTCGTGATCGATCCCACGTTCTTGCGTACGAATGGCATTTGACTCGAATCGCCCGCTCCGCCGATCTTCGTTGGACGATCCTTCGCCGGAACCTGCGCCACCATCTTCTGGACTCCACCGCGGTCATGTGAGTTTATGAAGAAGTAGCCCAGCTTGGGATCGTAGCTGCCGCCGCCCCAATTAAAGCCGCCATCCGGACCGGGAAATACAACCGTATCGGTCATGCGCACCGGAGCATAAGGGCCATCGTTCTGTGCGTTCTTGAACAGCTCTTCGCAATATTTCTGTTGTTCGGGAGTGAACTTCGTTATCTCATCCGGTTTCCAGGTCATGCGCGCAAGCGGCGGCGGCTTGAGAGGAAATGGCTGCGTGGGCGAGTACCACTCGCCGGGAACGTCTCCCTTGGGGACGGGCCGCTCCTCCAGGCCGTAAATAGCTTTCCCCGTTCGGCGATCCAGAATAAACACCAGGCCTGACTTGGCGGTCTGAATTAACGCTGGGATCTTCTTGCCATTCTTCACCACGTCGATGAGCGTCGGTTGCGGAGGCAGATCGGTATCCCAAAGGTCATGGTGCGTGGTCTGCAGGTACCACTTCATTTTTCCCGTCATCGCATCCACGGCGACCAGCGAGTTCCCGAACAGATTCGCGCCGGGCCGGTCTCCTCCGTAGCGGTCGTCGCTGGGCCCCCCGATCGGCATCAGCAGCGTGCCGGTCTCCGTGTCCACAGTAAACGTGCTCCATACATTTACGCCCGAGCGGTTCTTCCAGCCGTCATCGAGCCACGTCTCATGCCCGACTTCACCCGGTTGGGGAACCGTGTGGAAGGTCCACACAAGCTTGCCGGTGGTCGCATCCCAAGCGCGCACATCGCCACGCCCGCCATAAGAGCCGTTGTCTTGCAGGTGCGTTCCGGTGAACACCAGATTCTTGTAGATCGCCGGGGCACCGTTCAATCCGTAAGGAGCATTCTCCAACCCCGGACCTTTCATCCCAGGTTTCAGATCGAGTTCGCCCTCTTTGGCGAAACCCGGCACTAACTTGCCGGTGCGAGCGTTCACCGCAACTAAGAAGCCGTCTTCGGTGCCGAAGAAAATCGTCGGAGGAGCATTCTTGTTTCCGGGCCAGTATGCGATCCCGCGAGAGGTGCGCGCGGCGTGCTGGTGATCGAACGTCCAGATAGTCTTCCCGGTTTCGGGTTCCACGGCGACCAGACTTTGAAACGGGGTGACGAAGTACACCACACTGTTCACCATCAGCGGAGTGGTCTTCGACTGCGCCTGGCTCTTGGCGACAGAGGAGGCTGGCCGCGTTTCGTATTTCCAGGCCTGGACTAACGTGGACACGTTGCCCGGGTTGATTTGCGTAAGAGGCGAGTAGCGCTGCGCCCCAGGGTCGCGGCCGTAACTCGGCCAGTCGTTCTGTGCGATTGCCTGGACCGCAATGATCGCCAATCCAACGTTCAAACTTAGAAGCAAAGTTCGGATTCGCATTGTCCTTCCTCGGCACCGGACATTATATCGACCCTACCAAGCAATTGTAGTTGCCTGAACATATAATCTGAAAAGAATTCTGCGGAGGTGTCCAATGAGAACCGGTTTCTCTCTCTCGATCCTGGCGGCGACTCTGGGATTGCGCGCCTTGCCGGCGCAGGATGCCAAGCTCAATTTTGAGGTAGCGTCGGTGCGGCCGTCGGGCCCGGTGCCCCCCGGCATGCCTCAGATTCCAGGCGGACGCATCGTCGGCGGTCCGGGGACGAACGACCCCGGACGCATCAGTTACGAGCGCGTGCCATTCCAACAGCTGATCATGGCGGCCTATGGCGTTCAGCGCGATCAAGTCAAAGGCCCGGATTGGGCGACGACGGATGACATTCGCGCGGCCGCGCGCTTCGACATTTCCGCTAAAGTTCCACCGGGTACGACGAAGGAGCAGATATCGACGATGCTGCAATCCCTGCTGGCGGAGCGCTTCCAGTTGTCACTGCACCATGAAACAGTCCAGTTTCCCGGTTACGCGTTGGTTGTGGCGAAGGGAGGGTCGAAGCTCAAGGAGAGCGCGGGACTGCTGGGAGAATCCGAACGAAAAGCCGCTATACCCGGACCAGTGAATCTCCAGACTGAAAAAGATGGATTTCCGGAGTTGTTTCCTGGACGCAATATGGGCGGGACGTTCAAGGATGGTATCGTTCGGATCCGATTTCGCGACTACCCGCTCTTTGACCTGACCCAGCAATTGTCGTTTGCATTGGCCGCTCACTTGATCGATCGAACAGGGCTCAGTGGAAAGTACGATTTCACGCTGGAGTTCAGGACTCCGGAAAACGGAGCCATGGTGGCGATCGGAGCAACGTTGCCGCTTGCCTCGGGCCAGACAGCTCCGCTGAACAAGAATGGACCAAACCCAGGTCAGTTAGATGCCGTGCCCATAATTTCCTCGGCAATGGAAAAGCAGCTGGGGTTGAAGCTGGAAGCCGCCAAGATCGCGGTGGATACTCTTGTGATCGATCACGTGGAGAAAACGCCGACGGAGAATTAACTGATCAGAACAGTCGGCTCACTATCGAACCAGGTGCTGGAGGTCCTTGTTATTGTCCTGGCAGAAAAAATCGATCATTTCCGTGTCGATCAAGGGCCTCATGTGCAGTGCGACAGTCCACGGTTTGGTGAACACGTGAGGGTCATCGACCGTCACATCGATGTCGAGGCTGCCGAAGTTAGGACGACGAATGCGCTCGGTAACGCGAGCTTCGCTAGAGAAGAAATTGCCGGCCGTGTCGAGCCAGGAATCGTCGCGATAGCCCGCCGATTCCACCACCAGCGTGTCGCCTTCCCAATGAGCGACCGAGTAACCGTTCCAGGTCGGCACCATATCTTCTGGAAGTTTGCGGCCATCGAAAAAGATCTGGCGGTAGGTGGCGTTGAATTCGTGCAAGATGACGAGTTCGGTGGGTATCTGGAAAATCTTCACTGTTTCGGGGAACGCCCAGGCGCGCGGGAAGTTCGGAGGCATGCAGCGCATATGGGGGTCGATGTAAGCCACGTCCTTGGAGCGGCTTTTGAATAAATCCGCCGCCCAAGGCTGGTAGGGGAGTCCGTCTTTGATGCCCGCCGCGATGTTGATGACCTGCGGCGTCAAGGGAAGCTCGGTGCACTGCACGCCGCGCTCGCTGGGGTTGCAGGGCAGGACCTCGCGCGGGATCCACATGCCGGAGAAGTCGGGTTTACCGCCGGAAGTCTTGGGCGCGGGGGCGGAGAGGTCCGGTTTACCGTCGCGAGTGCGGGGTATTCCAGGCGTAGGTAAGTTGAGCCACTGAGCGGCCACCGGAACCCCAAACAAGATAATGAGGTGGATGATGCGCATCGGTGTTATCATACGCCAAAAACAAGAACAGCAGCATCGCGTTATTTCATCGCGGTGGCTCCGGCTTGGGCGGTGCGGCCGTCCTGATCGCTACTGCCGCCCGACGCCCCGACGGCGCCAATAACTTTGCCGGCGACGACGATGGGGATGCCGCCTTCGACCGGCACCGCCCCCGTCAGGCCGAGAATTCGGAGGCCATCGCCGCCGGCAGCTAGGGTGTCTTGAAATGATTTTGTGGGACGGCGGAAGAGCGCTGCCGATTTGGCTTTTTCCATGGCGATTTGGACGCTCCCTAACTGGGTATCCTGCATCCGTTCGAAATACACGAGGTAGCCGCCGGTATCGACCACCGCCACTGCCATGGCCCAATTGTTCTTACGAGCTTCTGCAATGGCCGCAGTCGCTATTTTCTTCGCGGCATCGCTAGAGATCGCTGTACCGTACGGAGTGTTGGCCGGTGGAACCAGCTTCGTTTGTGCGGCGGCCGCAACAGTGAGCACCAGAGCGGCTAAGGTGGATTTTAGTTGCATTGGTTTATTATCGGTCAAGTGGACTCCGCGCAAATGCCCACGCTACAGGAGCAATTCGGCCAGATCGACATCTATCTGTTCGACCAGCTTTTGAAAGGCCGCATCTCGCCCGGAATGCGAATACTGGACGCTGGATGCGGTGGGGGTCGAAACCTCGTCTATCTGCTGCGGGAAGGGTACGAAGTTTATGCAGCGGATTCGGACCCACAGGCAGTGGATGGCGTGCGGTCCATCGCCCGCAAGCTCGCGCCCACGCTTCCGGAGAGGAACTTTCGAGTCGAAGCCGTCGAAGACATGTCTTTCGACGATGCCTGCGCGGATGTGGTCCTCAGCAGCGCCATTCTTCATTTCGCCCGCGACGACGCACACTTCGAGTCGATGCTGCGCGGATCATGGCGGGTTCTGAAACCCGGCGGCCTTTTCTTCTGCCGGCTGGCATCCTCGATCGGCATGGAGAGCCACGTGGAACGGATTCACGGACGCCGACACAGGTTGCCGGATGGTTCGGAGCGGTACCTGGTGGACGAAGCGATGCTCGACTCGATCACCAAGCGGTTAGGCGCCGAAGTAGCCGAACCGTTGAAGACCACGATTGTCCAAAATCAACGCTCGATGACGACATGGGTCTTGCGGAAGAAACAGCGCTGAGAGAGCGTGTCTACTCGGGGGCGCTGGTTGGCGGCGTCACCCCATTCAGTCTCAGGTAGACGGCCATATAACCATACATCTCATTGGAATGGCGAACCAGATTATAAAGAGTGGCAAGTCTGGAACGAGTTGGTTCTGGAGGGAACGGACCGCCCAGGCGTGAACTGACCATTTCGAGCGCCGTTACATCGGTCAGCGTGTCGAAAACGCGGTCGCAATAATCAAACGATTCCTTGAGCGAGGCCACGAGTTCCGCCTTGGACGTTTTAGACGCTGCGCCGAGCGGCTTGCGCTCGCCATTCAGTCCGGAGCAAACGTTCATGTTTGCATCGGCGATATGGGCGATGCGCCGGGCAAAAGTCTCTACCTCCGGCGTTGGCCGGAAACTGTATTTCTCGGCCGGCATCTTATCGGCCAGCTTGGTGAGGTTGTTCTTGATGGTGGTGTAGGTCCACTTCACCTCGGCGCTGAGCGGATTCGGGGATTGCGCCGAAAGCCCGCAGGCGCCGCCAAGAACCACAAAAACGAGCTTGCGCCAAATCATCATCGTCAGAACTCTCCTAGTGAAAGCGTAGCTCAAGAGTGTGCATAGCGACCCGTATAATCGAGCCATGCAGCGGAGCACGCACAAAATTCTGACCACGCACGTAGGTAGTTTGCCGGTGCCCGAGGGCTTGACAGGAGAAGGCGCCGTGCGGCAACTGGTCGAGCGGCAACGCCAGACCGGCCTGGATATCATCAACGAAGGCGAGTACACGAAAGGCGGCGACTGGCTGTCCTTCACCGATGATCGCTTCGGCGGATTCACGGCGGGTGAGCGCAAGGCACCGCCGATCGTTACGCTGGGCAAGGATCGCGAGGAGTTTGCGGATTTCTACAAGTGGGCGGCCGAACGCGGCAGCCTGTTCTTCGAGCCAGGTGATCAGATCAAAAAGGTCCGCAACCACTGGATTTGTACCGGCCCCATCACTTATACGGGCCAGGCGGTTCTCGAACGCGAGATTGATCTACTCAAGGCAGCCGCTGGTTCCGGAAGCGATTTGTTCCTGACGAGCACGGCTCCCGCGAGCCTGGAAGTGTATCGCTCCAACGAATATTACTCGACGGAAGAAGACTTCGTCTTTGCTCTCGCGGAGGCGCTGCGTGAGGAGTACAAAGCGATCGTCAACGCGGGCATCATCCTGCAAGTCGACGACGCGTGGTTGCCGGCGCTCTGGGACCGTATCGGCATCCGCATGGGCCTCGAAGCCTTCCAGCGCCGGTGCCAGGTGCGCGTGGAGGCGCTGAACTATGCGTTGCGCGGCATCCCCGAGGACCGGGTCCGCTATCACTTCTGTTGGGGAAGCTGGCACGGTCCGCACGCCCACGATCTGGAATTGAAGCATCTGGTGGAGATTCTTCTCTCCGTGAAGGCGCAGGCCTACTTGATTGAGGGAGCCAACGTTCGGCACGAGCACGAATACGCCGTGTGGAAAACGGTCCGGCTGCCCGATGGAAAGGTTCTAATCCCCGGCGTGATCACGCATTCAACGGATGTTGTCGAGCACCCGGAACTGGTATCGCAGCGCCTTCAAAGATTCGCTGCGTTGCTCGGCAAAGAGAATGTGATCGCCGGAGCGGATTGCGGCTTCGGCGGCCGAACGCATCCGCAGATCGCCTGGGCGAAACTACGCTCGCTCGTGGAGGGCGCGAAATTGGCCAGTGCGGCATTGTGGTAGCGCCCGGCGTGTGCGCCGGAGCTACTTCACCATATGGACGCGATCCTTCTCGTTCTGCGAGCAAAACATCTCGAAGATATCGTTGTCCGCGACCAGTTCGTAGGCAACTTTTACCATAAACTTCCGTGAATACATCTGAGGATCATCGAAGGTCATCTCGGAATCCAGATGTCCGAAGTCGCGCCGGTGGAAACGCTCGGTCACATGCATGTCTTCACTGCGCGGATGCCCGATCGCGTCCAGCGGGGTCCTGTCATTGAATCCGCGCGACTCGACCACGAAAGTGTCGCCCTCCCAGCGCCCGATGGAATATCCGAGATATGCAGGAAATTCGAAAGTGGGTGGAAAGCTGCGTCCATCCGTGAAAATCTGGCGGTGGAGACCGTCGACTTCATACAGAAGCATCGTCTCTTTGGGCGCCTGGACAAATTTGAATGGTTCGGCAAGCAGTCCCGCCACTGGCCAGCCGTATTCGCCATGGCAAACATTGTCCACCCGCCGCTCGGCGGCACGCTTTTTCATCAGCGCCTCGCCTTCCGGCCGGAGCGGGGAATCTTTGGGCCCGAAATCGATGAGGATGTTGAGCGCGTATTTGTGTACCGATTCGAGTTCCATCCCGATCAGTGCGGCTTGCGACTCGGCCTCGTATGAGGCGCCGAACATGCGTTTGAATTCGGCAACCGGAGTGATCTCGTGCGCCCAGACGCCCGTCAGATCCGGCTTGCCATCCGCGCTGCGTGGCGTTGGAGCAGCAAGGTTGGGCTTTCCGTCTTTCAGCCGCGGTATGCCCTTGTCAGGGTAGTTTAGCCATTGTGCGTGAGCGGCAAAAGGCAGGAGAAGGGCCGCGATGAGCAGCCCCCGGTACATCGTTTTCATAGAATTCAAGACTCGATTCTACTACTGCCAGGGAGTAGACTAGGGAGCCACGCAACGAAAGTCGGGCGTGGTCGATGCTGCCTTGACCGGGCACATTGATCGCGCGAATAACGTTCTAAGGTCCACCCCAGCTAGCGAACTTGACAGGAGTTAAACAATAGTTTAAATCTATTGTCTAACCCCCGAAGGCACTCGCCGTGTAACCGGCGATGGTCTCTACCTATGAATCCGCAAATGGCCAGTCCGAAAAAAGGTCCTCCTCCCCGCGCCGGTCTGTTCCTCCTGTTGAAGCCCTACCGGCTCCAGATCGCGACGCTCGTGTTTTTAACCATCGCGGGCAATGCACTCAATCTGGTTGTGCCGAAGCTCATCTCCCACGCGATCGACGCCTACACGCAGCGTACGTTTGTCCTCCCCACCACGGTATTGCAATTCTTCGTAGTCGCTTTTTTCGTCTTCGCCCTAACCTATCTCCAGAGCATCGCGCAGACGTACGCATCGGAGCGCGTCGCAAAGGACCTGCGGATACGATTGGCGGGGAAGATCGCCCAGCAGTCTTATAGCTCCGTTGAGAAGCTTACGCCGGCCAAACTCCTGACCAATCTGACATCGGATGTGGACGGCGTCAAACTGTTTGTGTCTCAAGCCGTCGCGTCCATCATCTCATCGCTCTTTCTGATCGTCGGAGCAAGTGTCCTGCTGCTCACGATTAACTGGCGGCTGGGGCTAAGTGTGCTGGGTGTCATCCCGGTCATCGGCGGCACCTTTTATTTCGCGCTGAAGAAGGTGCGCGTGTTGTTTAGGAAGGGCCAGGAAGCCATTGACTGGCTGAATCGGGTCATTAACGAGAGCATTCTCGGAGCCACGCTGATCCGCATCCTCAACTCGGAGGATCTGGAGTATCGAAAATTCAAGTTGGCCAACACGGAGGCGAAACAAGTAGGCCTTGATATCCTGCGCATCATGTCCGGCATGATTCCGGCCATCACGCTTGCGGTCAACCTTGCGACGATCATCATTCTGCTGCTGGGCGGACGCTTCGTCATTGTCGGCAGCATGAGTCTGGGCGACTTTACCGCTTTCTATTCGTACCTCGCGATCCTGATTTTCCCGATTATCCTGCTGGGGTTCATGAGTAACGTGATCGCCCAAGCCAGTGCGTCCTATATGCGCTTGAGCGCTGTGCTGTCGGCTAGAGAAGAGGAAAAGACCGGGACGCTTCGACCCGCACTGCGCGGCGATGTGGAGATGAACAACGTGTCTCTCGCCTTTGGCCAAAAGGAAGTGCTGAAGCACGTTTCGTTTCAGGCTTTAGGGGGAAGCACAACTGCGATCATCGGTCCCACGGCTGCGGGAAAGACGCAAATGCTTTACGTCCTGATCGGACT
>Ga0157370_10010056_pt1 | contig 10003 bp, 9 predicted proteins | sample C35metaG_FD_113463 | JGI IMG/M metagenome (GOLD analysis project Ga0157370, IMG submission 113463) | Corn rhizosphere microbial communities from Kellogg Biological Station, Michigan, USA - C3-5 metaG | ecosystem: Host-associated > Plants > Roots > Rhizosphere > Soil | place: USA: Michigan... | reverse complement strand
TGTACCGCCGCTGGATCGGCCAGCAGAGCGAGGCCAACATGGCGCAGGCGTTCCTGGCGGCGCTGGTGGAGCCCTTCACCTTCCAGATCCTGCGGCACACGGGCGCGGCCTGGGGATGGTGGAGCTTCCTGACCGGGCGCGGAACCTGGGGGCGGCAGACGCGCGTGGGGCTGGTGGATGCCGACGGGGTTCGGCGCAGCTAGAAAAGCGCCGCCACGCCCCGAGGGCATCAGTCGAAATTCAGGATCACCTTCATCGACTGGGACCGGTCCGCCGCCAGCGCGAACGCCCGCGCGGAATCGCGATAGGACAGCGTTGCGGAAATCAATGGCTTCACGTCGACCAGGCCCTTGTTGAGCAACTCGACCGCCACCGCGAACTCTTCGTGAAAGCGGAACGCGCCGCGCAGATCGAACTCCTTGGCCACGATGGTGTTGATCGGCAAGCTCATGTCACCGCCCAGGCCCAGTTGCACGATGATGCCGCGCGGGCGCAGCGCGTCGAATGCACCGACCAGCGCGCGGGCATTGCCGCTGGCCTCGAACAGCACGTCGAAGCTGCCTTTGTCGGCTGTGAACCGCGCCAGGCCCTCAGGGGTTTCCGCAACGTTGACGACCTCGTCCGCGCCGACCTTGAGCGCCTTGCCCAAGGTATGCGCGCCCACATCGGTCGCAACGATGTGGCTCGCGCCGGCGCGCCGCGCCGCAATGATCGCCAGCGCGCCGATCGGGCCGCAGCCCGTGACCAGCACGCGCTTGCCAAGCAATGAGCCGGCACGCCGCACCGCATGCAGCGCCACCGCGAAAGGCTCGGCCATGGAGCCTTCGGCATCGCTGAGCGAATCGGCCAGCCGGTGCGCCTGGTGCGTCTCGACCACGATCTGCTGGCGGAACGCGCCTTGCACGTGGGGCGTGCGCATCGCACTGCCGTAGTAGCGCATGTCCAGGCAGTGGTTCTGCAGCCCCTGCTGGCAATAGCTGCAGAGGCCGCACGGGCGGCTCGGGCTGATCGCGATGCGTTCGCCCGGCTTGAAGTCCGTCACGCCCGCGCCGAACGCCTCGATTACCCCGGCCACTTCGTGACCCAGCACCATCGGCTCCTTGATGCGGATGGCGCCGAAGCCTCCGTGCTGGTAGTAGTGCAGGTCCGACCCGCAAATGCCGCCGCAACGCACACGCACCTGCAACTGGCCCGCGCCCAGCTCGGCGGTTTCGAATTCCTCCACGCGCAGGTCGCCAGGGGCATGTATGACTAGAGCTTCCATGGTGATGGCCTGTTATTTCTTGAGATCGACGCTGGCAAGCAGCGACTTGAAGTAGGCGGACTGGCTGTTCATGAACACCTGGAACTGCTCGCCTTCCATGTAGGCCGGCTGCAGGTTGGCCCTGAGCAGCGCATCCCGGAATGCCGGGTCTTCGGCTGTCTTGCGGGTCGCGTCGCGCAGGAACTTGACGACTTCGGGCGGCGTGTTCAGCGGCACGCCCAGCCCGCGCCAGGTTCCCACGACGAGGTCGACGCCCTTCTCCTTGAATGTCGGAACCTTGTCGTAGGGCGCGGGCAGCCGCTGATCGGCCATTGCGACCAGCACGCGCACCTTGCCCGCGGCCACGTGCGAGCCGATCTCGGCCGGGCTCACGGTGATCGCATCCACATGCCCGCCGACCAGCGCGCCTACGCTGGGCGCCGCGCCCTGGAACGGCACGTGGTTGAAGCGCACCTGCGCCTTCTGCTCGACGGCCGCGGCCGCCAGGTGCCAGATCGTGCCGGTGCCGGCATTGCCCATCGACACCACGCCCTCCTGCTTGCGCGCCGCGGCCAGCAGGTCGTCGATGGTCTTGTAGGGTGACTCGGCACGCACGGCGATCACGCCGGGGTCGCCGTTGAGCCGCGCGATCGGGATGAAGTCGGCGGTCGTCACCTTGGTCATGTTCAGGTGCGGAATGATCGCCAGTTCCGAGATGATCACGCCGATCTTGTAGCCGTCGGCCGGCGCGCGCTGCGCCTCGGTCATGCCGATGCCGCCGCCCGCGCCGGGCTTGTTGACGACGATCAGCGGCTGAGGCACGTTCTTCTTCGCGGCGTCGGCAAAGATCCGGGCCATCACGTCGGTGCCGCCGCCGGCGGACGAAGGCACGATCACTTCGATCGGCCGCGTGGGGTAGTCGGCGGCATGCACGGCAGACGAGGTCAGCAGCACGCCCGCGAAAGTCGCGGCGGCGGCACAGGCAAGGCGAAAGCGCTTCATGTTGATGTCTCCTTCAATGACCGTCAGAGCACGGACACCATGCCGCCATCGACATAGATGATTTGCCCGCTCACGTAGTTGGATGCTTCCGACGCCAGAAAGACGGCGGTGCCGATAAGTTCTTCCGGCTTGCCCCATCGGCCCGCCGGCGTGCGCCCTTTCACCCACGCATCGAAGCTCGGGTTGTCGATGAGCGCCTGGTTCATGTCCGTGAGCATGTAGCCCGGACCGATGGCGTTGGCCTGGATGTTGTGGCTCGCCCATTCGGCCGTCATCGCGCGGGTGAGCATCTTGATGCCGCCCTTTGCGACCGTGTACGGTGCCACCGTGGCCCGCGCCAGTTCGCTGGTGAGAGAGCCGATGTTGATCACCTTGCCGCGGCCGCGCGGAATCATTCGCCTGGCTGCCTCGCGCCCCACCACGAAGGCGCTGGTGAGATTGGTCTCGATCACGCGTCGCCAGTCGTCCGTGGCCAGCTCGACCATCGGCTTGCGGTATTGCACGCCGGCGTTGTTGACCAGGATGTCGACGGCAATGCCCGCCGCATCGAGCTTCTCGAAGGCGGCCACGACCGCGGCTTCGTCGCACACGTCGAACACGCAAGCCTCGACGACGTAGCCCTTGTCGCGCAATGTCGCGGCGGAAGTCTCGAGCCGTGCCGCGTCGACACCGTTGAGCACCAGCCGCGCACCCGCGGCGGCCATCCCGTCGGCAATGGCAAAACCAAGGCCGCGCGACGAACCGGTGACGAGCGCGGTCTTGCCCGCGAGGCTGAAGAGTTGGGTGGACATGATGGATTCCTCAGGGGGTTTGGAGCGTGCCGTCGACCAGTCGCGTCTGCGTCCAGGTGGTGATGACGTTCTCGCAGGGGTACTTGCGCGCCTCTTCTTCATTGATGTCTACGCCCAGGCCCGGCTTGTCGTTGGCGTAGACATAGCCGTCCTTGAATTCAGGCAAGCCGGGGAACACGTCCAGCAATGCACCGGGCGGGCCCTTCAGGTCCTGGATCACGAAGTTCGGAGGCTGCACGCCCGACCATTCCTGCACGCCGAAATTGCGCGCGGCCAGGTCGATGTGGATGTTTGCCGCGTGCGCCACCGGCGACATGTCGCCGGGCCCGTGCCACGCGGTCTTCACGCCGAACTGCTCGGCAAAGAGCTGCAGCTTGCGCCCGGGCGTGATGCCGCCGATCTGGCTCAGGTGGACGCGGATGAAGTCGATGAGTTGTTCGGCAATGAGCGTCTTCCACTCATAAGGGTTGTTGAAAAGCTCACCCTGCGCCAGGGGAATGCGCGTCTTCTCGCGCAGCTGGCGCAGCCACTTTCCCTCCTCCAGCGGAATCGCGTCTTCCAGGAAGAACAGCTCGAAGCGCTCCATCTCGCAGGCGAACCGGATTGCCTCGATCGGGCTCAGGCGCTCGTGCACGTCATGGCACAGCGCCACGTCGAAACCCACCTCGCCGCGGATGCCCTCGAAGAGCTTGAGGGTGTCGCGCATGTAGCTGCGGCTGTCCAGGTAGACGCCATCGGGCGCGCCGCGCGGCGCGGTCGAGGGAGCCTTGCCGAACCCACCGCCGCCATAACCGCCGCTCTGGCAGCGGATGTGGGTGATGCCCTGCGCCATGTAGCCCTGGATGTTGTCGCACAGCTCGGCCAAGTCGCGGCCATCGGCATGGCGGTAGATGGGCACGCCTTCTCGCACCTTGCCGCCGAACAGCTGGTAGACCGGCATGCCGGCCATCTTTCCCTTGATGTCCCACAGCGCCATGTCGACACCGGAGATCGCGTTGTTCTCGGCCGGCCCGTTGCGCCAGTAGGCGTTCTGGTGCATGAGCTGCCACAGCTCCTCGATCGCGCTCACGTCGCGGCCGACAAGCAGTGGCTTGAGGTATTGCTCGACCAGGCATTGCACGACAAGGTGCCGGTACGCGAAGGTCGCGCATCCAAGGCCGTACAGGCCGGGCTGGTTGGTCTCGACCTTCACGACCACGAGGTTGATGCCCTCGGGTGCCGTGAGGATGACCTTCACGTCGGAGATAAGTGTTGCCATGTGCGGATGCGTCAGTGCTGGGGTTGGAGTTGCAAGGCCGGGTGTGCGGTGCCGGCAGGCAGCGGAATGTCGTTCGAGATGCGCTTGCCTGAGTCGGCCGCGAACAGGACGGCCTGGTCCAGGTCGAGCGAAATGCGCACCTTGCTGCCGGCGCTCAGCGTGCTGTAGCCCGCCTCGGTCACCATGATTTCGTCGGCCGTGCCGCCGTCGCGGTCGTGCGCGGTGCGGGCCGTGTCCAGGCGAACGGTCACGATCGATTCGGCACCCACGTGCTCGACCAGTCCCACGGTGCCTGCGATGCCCGGCTGAGTCGTATCGGCGCCGATGGCGAGCGCGTTCGGCCGCACGCCGACCAGCACGTTCGCGCCGCTGTCGGCGCCCCGAACGCCCAGATGCGCCGGCAGCGGCACCTTTAGTTCGCCGATGCCCAGCTGCGAACCCTCCAGGCGGGCGTGCACCAGGTTCATGGCCGGCGTGCCGATGAAGCGGGCCACGAAGGTGTTGGCCGGGTTGGTGTAGATCTCGCGCGGGGTGCCGATCTGCTGCGCCTCGCCGGCGTGCATCAGCACGATGCGCGTGCCCATCGTCATTGCCTCGATCTGGTCGTGCGTCACGTAGACGAAGGTGCCGCCCAGGTCGCGATGCAGCTTGATGATTTCCGCACGCATCGACGAGCGCAGCTTGGCGTCGAGGTTCGACAGCGGCTCGTCCATCAGGAACACCTCGGGCTGGCGCACCATCGCGCGGCCCAGCGCCACGCGCTGGCGCTGGCCGCCCGAGAGAGTGCGCGGATGGCGGTCCATCATCTCGGTCAGCGACAGGATCTTCGCCGTGCGATCGACCAGCTCGCGCACCTCGGGCGAACTCTCGATGCGGCGCTTGGCGAAGTGCCCCAGCAGCGGAATGTGAAACCACCAGCGGAACTTGCGCATGATCAGCGGGAAGGTGATGTTGCGCCGCACCGTCATGTGCGGATAGAGCGCATACGACTGGAACACGAACGCCATGTCGCGCGCGCTGGGCGGCAGCGTGTCGACGCGGCGCGAGCCCAGGTGGATCTCGCCGTCGCTCACGGTTTCAAGCCCCGCCAGCATGCGCAACAGGGTCGACTTGCCGCAGCCCGAAGGACCCAGCAGCACCAGGAACTCGCCGGCCGGCACCTCGACATTGATGTTGCCCAGCACCGTCTTGGCGCCAAAGGTCTTGGTGACGTTTTTCAGGGAGATGGATGACACGATGCAATCCTTGCGTGACCGGTCAGCCCTTGACGCTGCCGGCGGTCATGCCGGCAACGACGTAGCGCTGCACGAGGAGATAGAAGAAGACGGCGGGCAGCGTGTACATCAGCCCGATGGCCATCACCGAGTGCAGCGGCGTGCTCAGTTCCCCGACGAAGCCGGCCAGGCCCACCGAGGCGGTGTGCAACTCGGGCGCGCTGACCAGGGTCTGCGCGAACACGTATTCGTTCCAGCCGTGGAAGAAGGCGATCACCGCGGTGGCCGCCAGCGTCGGCGCAATCAGCGGAATCACGACGATGAACACCGTGCCCAGGCGCGAGCAGCCGTCGATGCTGGCCGCTTCCTCGATGTCCATCGGCACGCCGTCGATGGCGCCTTTCAGGATCCAGGTGATCACCGGCACCGTGAACGCCGTGTTCACCAGGATCAGGCCCGTGAGCGTGTTGAGCAGCGAGAGCTGGCCGAAGATCGCATACAGCGGCACCACCAGCATCGCCTCGGGCAGCATCTGCGTGACGAAGAGCGCGAGCCCCACGATGGCGATGCCGGCGAACCTGAAGCGCGACAGTGCATACGCGGGCAGCACCGCGAGGGCCAGGCTCAGCACCGTGGTGCCGACCGCGACGATCGCGCTGTTGACCAGCCAGGTGCCGACGTCGGTGCTGCCGAACACGTCGCGGAACACGTGCCATTGCGCCAGGCCCGGCAGCAGGTGCGGCGGCGTCGCGAAGAGATCGGCCGACGACGTGGTCGAGGTGACCAGCATCCAGTAGATCGGAAAGGCCGTGATGCCCAGCATGCCGAGGATCACGATCATCAGCAGTGCCTGGCGCCAGTCGAGCGTAGTTTTTTTCATCAGTGCCCCGCCGCGCGCTCGGCGCGCACCGTCAACCGGAAATAGACCACCGTGATGACGAGCGCCAGCGACAGCCCCACCATGCCGACCGCAGCGGCCTCGCCCAGCTCGCGGTACGTGAAGGCCCGGCGGTACAGCTCGATCACCAGGGTGTTGGTCGAGCCGATCGGGCCGCCCTGCGTCATGAGCCAGATCAGGTCGAAACGGCGCAGCGACCAGATCGTGATGAACAGCGTCAGCAGCATCACCGTCGGACGGATGGCCGGCCATACGACCGCGCCGAAGACGCTAAGCCTGTCGGCACCGTCGATGACCGCCGCCTCGCGGAGGTCGCTGGACACGCCCTGAAGCGCCGACAGGATCACCACCGAGGTGAAGGGAAAGATCTGCCACACGGTGGTGAGCAGCACCGCCGGCAAGGCCCGCGAGGGGTTGTCCAGCCACCCTTCCATGCCCGACGACAGGCCGAGAAAGTTGAAGGCGTGCTGCAGCACGCCGTACTGGCCGTTGAACATCCAGATGAAGATCAAAGCCACCGCCACCGGCGGTGCCGCCCAGGGAATGGTGATGAGCGAGCGCGCGATGCCGCGTCCGCGAAACGGCATGTTCAACAGCAGCGCCGTGCCCAGGCCGATGCCGATCGAAAACACCACGCATGCCACCGTGTAGGCCGCGGTGACGAGCAGCACCTGGTTGAACTCGGCCTGGCCGAACAGGTCCGCGTAGTTGCGCAACCCGACCCAATCGTGCTTGCCCGGCGACAGCAGGGAAGTCTGCGTGAAGCTCAGGTACAGCTCCTGCACCAGCGGGTAGGCCTGGAAGACCAGCAGGTACAGCATGACGGGCGCGCAGAACAGGTACGGCGCCCACCCCACGCCGCCCGAGGCGGCTTGCTTGTTGGCAGTCATTGCAAGTGCCCTGGCCCGGCTTACTTGCGCAGGACGCGGGCACTGACGAGCCGTTGCGCGTCGTCCATGGCCTTCTGCGGATCGGCGCCGCCCTGCAGCACACGCAGCACCTGCTCGAGAATCACCTGCTGGATTTCGGGCGTGCGCGCCTCGAAGCCCTGCACCAGCTGCGGCACGCTGTACGGCGCCTGGTCGTCGAAGACCTTGAGCCAGGGCTTGGCCTTGAGCTCCTCAGGCGTGCGTTCGACGACTGTGGCAACGCTGGCCGCACCAAGGATGGCCTGCAGCTCTTTCTGGTTGTCGGGCTGCATCATCCACTTGACGAAGGTGACGGCCGCGGCCTTGTGCTTCGTGTTGGCGTTGATGGCCAGCGGCGCGAGGATCAGGCCCTGGGTGCGGGTCGGGAACGGCGACGGCGCGGCACCCAGCGGCAGGTCGGGCGCCTGCTGGTTGAAGATGCCCGCCACACCGCCGTTGTCGATCTCCATCGCGAGCTTCTTTTCCCAGAACATGCGGCGGTAGGTGGCCGCGTCGGCGCCCTTGGGCGTGGCGCCGAGGTCGTACATCTTCTTGTAGGCAACCACGCCCTCCACTACCTTGGCGCTGTTGATCGTGAGGTTGCCCTTGTCGTCGCTCCAGCGCCCGCCGAAGCCGTAGACGAAGTTGCACAGGTCCTGCCAGAAACCATTGCTCTCGGCCATGGTGGCGCGATAGGCGAAGCCGAACACGTTGTCGCCGCTGGCCGCCTTGGCCGCGCCAAGGAACTCGTCGAAGGTGGCAGGCGGCTTGCCGCCCTTGAGAAGCTGCGGGTTATAGATCAGCTGGTAGTTGCTGATCTCGAAGGGCACCCCGTAGCGCTTGCCGCCGATCACCAGGTACTTGTTGGGGTCCGTCAGCCGGTAGTCGCCAGGCTTGATGTCGCCGTCGATCGCCACGATGCGCTGCGCCTGCGCGGCGGCGTAGTAGTCGATCAGGTCGAAGCGGATGAGGTCCGGCCCCGCCCCGCCGCCCATCTGGGTGAACACGGTCTTCGCCAACGTGGAGAACGGCAGCGCGAGCGGCTGCACTTCGATGGCGGTCTGGCTCTTGTTGAACTTGTCGACCCACAGCTTGAGCTTGTCGCCCCGCCCCGACTCAGCAAATGTCGCCGCCGCGAAGCTCAGCGTTTCCTTGGCCTGCGCATGCGCGATGCCTGGCACGGTCCAGGCGAACACAGCCGCGGCTCCCAACGCAACGGTACCGGCGAAAAGGCTCGGGTGGCTCGAGAGTTTTCTCATTCAGGTCTCCAGGAGGCGGCGCCGGGGCCGCAGGTTCTTCGGTGAAAGGTGGGCAAGAATATCGTGATATTTCACGATATTTATTCGTACTTACCCTCTGCTCCGAGAAAGCCCTGGATGCAACTTCTGCATTAGCGGGACTGACCATGGTGCTGTGATTTCCCTTGCATATCAGCTATGCTCGACCGACGAATCAAGGAGTTCCATGGCCACCCGTTCCCCTGCCAGGCCCAAGCTGGTTTCCGTCGACAGCGCAGCGCAGGCCACGTCGCCCAAGAGCGCCGCCAACCAGTCGGACCAGGCCTATGAACGCATCGAAGAACTGCTGATCTGCTGCAAGCTGGCGCCGGGCCGTTTTCTTGCCACGCACGAGTTGCAGGCCATGGTCGGCTATGGCCGCACGCCGGTGCACCAGGCGCTCAATCGCCTGGCGGCCGACACGCTGGTGCAGATCACGCCGCGGCACGGCATCCGCATAGCACCCATCGACCTCACGCGCGACCGCCTGCTGCTGCGGCTGCGCCGGGACATGGAGCGCTTCGTCATTCGGCTCGCCACCGAGCGCTCCGGCGCTTCGGAGCGCAACCGCATGCAGCACATCAAGCGGCAGCTGGTGGAGCACGGCGCGCAGATGTCGATCGAGCAATTCAACGTGGCAGACCGCCTGATCGACCAGCTGTTTCTGGCGGCCGCGCAGGAGCCCTTCGTGGAAGGCACGCTGCGGCCGCTGCACACGATCTTCCGGCGCATCGGCTGGATCTATCACATGCACAAGCCTGACAACGTGCAGTTGAAGGACACGGTCGAAGGCCACATTGCAGTGATAGAGGCCGTGGCCAATGGCGACGTGGACGCGGCCATCGCGGCATCGGACCGCTTGATGGACTTCGTCGACAGCATGTTCGAGGTGCTCGAGCGCGACGTGGCGCCGAGCACGCTCGACTGCAGCCTCAATGGCGACGACAGCTATCTGGCGCTCGGCGCGCCCGGTTGAGCCGCCGACCGGCGCCGGGGGCGGACCCGCTCAGGCGCCGAAGCGGAAGCTCGACACCACGAGCCCGCCCATGAAGGCATCCTCGTGATAGACCCGCTCGCCGGCTTCGCTTTCGGCCGCGCCTACAGCCACCATCAGCGGAATCAGATGCTCTTCGCGCGGATGCGCCATGCGCGCCGCGGGGGCTGAGGCCCAGTCGAGCAGTTGCGCACTGCGCCCGGCGGCGTCGCTTTTCACCACCGCTTCGTCGAGCCAGTCGTCGAAGGCCTTCGACACGCCGTGCGCCTGCGGGCCGAAGTTGCGCAGGTTGTGGTAGCTCAGGCCGCTTCCGACGATCAGCACGTTCTCGTCGCGCAGCGGTGCGATGGCGCGGCCCAGCGCCAGGTGCTCCGCCGGGTCGAGCCCGCGCCGCAGCGACAGTTGCACCACCGGCACG
>Ga0157370_10010055_pt1 | contig 10004 bp, 7 predicted proteins | sample C35metaG_FD_113463 | JGI IMG/M metagenome (GOLD analysis project Ga0157370, IMG submission 113463) | Corn rhizosphere microbial communities from Kellogg Biological Station, Michigan, USA - C3-5 metaG | ecosystem: Host-associated > Plants > Roots > Rhizosphere > Soil | place: USA: Michigan... | reverse complement strand
TGAGGATGCGCACCACGCTCGAATGCGTGCGGAAACTGAAATTGTCCTTCTTCAGCAGCACCGGCAGGATCGTGGTCTGTGGACTGGCCTTGGAATAATTGGCGCAGCCGAACCATTCGCAGTAGCCGCAATACGTGCACTGCCCCATCTGCACGCCGAGCGTGTTGAGGTAGGGCTTCGACGTGTTGGCCGCAGGCGCGGGAAACGGGTGGAGTCCGATCTCGTGCGCGGCCTTGTCGAACAGCACGGTCGCCGCGCAGCGTTTCAACGGTGGCAACGGATATTCGCGCCGGCGCGGTCCCTCGAACGGATTGCCTCCCGGCTGGAGTTTGCCACCAATGTTGCCGGCCTTGCCGGAAATGCCGCACAGGTATTCCCACTTGTCGTAATACGGTTCCAGTTGTTCGTAGGTGACGCCCCAATCCTGGATCGTCATGTCGTCCGGGATCGCCTTCTTGCCGTAGCGTTGCTCATTGTGGGTGCGCAGCATGAAATCGCTCGGCAGGAAGCGCCAGTTCTGGCCGTTCCAGTGGACGCCCGCGCCCCCCACGCCCGAGGCCGGCAGGAAAGAACCGAGTTCGCGCATCGGCAGCGCGAGTTGTTCCGGCCTGTTGCGGAACGTCAGCGTCTCGCGGCGCGTCTGCTCGAAAATTTCCTTGCGCACCGCGTAGCGCAATTCGTCCTGGATGTGGGTGACGGAAAAGTCAGGAACGGTGTTGCGCCAACTGCCGCGTTCGAGCGCCAGTACGTTGGCGCCGGCCTCGGTGAGTTCCTGCGCGATGATCGACGCCGTCCAGCCGAAACCGACCAGCACCACGTCCACTTCGGGCAGTTTTTTGGCCATTCAGAGATTCCCCGCAGGCCAGACTTTCCCGGTCGTGGTGGTGAGCGCGTCGTAATGCACCGTCGGCGGCATTTGCGCGTATTCGCAGCCGGGTCCGCGGAAGCGCCCGGTGGGCGAATCGCTCGAGCGGCAGGTCACCGGATGCTCACCGCCGAGGCTGACGAATGGCGCGTCGTATGGCTTGCCGTAGCGCTCGATGTCGTCCGTGTAGTTGTAGCGCGGTCCCGGATAACCGATCAGTTTCCAGCCGGCGAAGCCGCGGTTGCCTCCGTAGATCGGATCGGCCAGGAAACCCTCCTTGGTGTTCTGCAGCAGCAGGTTGAAGAAATTGGGCGAGGGAATCTCGCCGAGATCGATCTTGCCATCTTCGAGTTCGTGCAGAACCTTGTCCTGCTGCTCCGGCTTGAGTTGTGCGAAGACGTTGCCGAGCGTCTTCCTGCAGTGTTCGTCGACGCGCTGGATGCCAAGGCGATAGACCTGCGCCGGCGTGAACGGCAACTGGTAGCCCTGCTCGGTGGTGCCGAGCCGGAACGGTCCGCGCATGTAGATGCCGGACGCCTGGCCGAACGGACCGGCGAGTTGCGCGTCGATGAAATCGTCCACGCCCGCTTCCACCGCGCCCGGCCCCAGCCCATCCTTCGGGATCAGGCGTTCGATCGCGGCGCGCACGAAATTGCGCTCGTCAGCCTGAAAGAACCGCGGTGCCGCAGGCACTTTGGTCGATCCGCCGCCGCAACCGGCGAGCAGCAGGCCGGATGAAACCAGCATCGCGCCGCCGATCAGGAACTCGCGGCGTGATGGCGACGCGCAGGCATCCGCCACGCGCGCGTGGCCAGCATCGATTTGACTGCGCGATTCCATTCGCTCGTCCGTTCGTGACAACCCTGACGATTCTGCAACCGATCCGGTGAAGAGCATGTCAACCGTCTCGCTGCAGCGTGCACATCCGGGAACACGGAAATTTTTTCTGGCGCGCTCTCACGGTGTGTCGACATTTCGCATCGCAGACTAAATGTCCACGTGCGGCGCGTGATCGTTGCGTGCGCGCGAAACCGGCGACGCGTCGATAGATGCGGGCGTTTCGATGCCGTCAATGCGAACGAGACAGGAGTCACGTGGCGCAGATTTTCCCCAAGCGGTTCACGTTCTGGTTGCAGTTGTGCCTGATCGCGATCGCGATCAGCTTCGTGTCATGGGTTTTCCTTTGGCGCTGGGCCATGGCCTATCCCGTCGGCGTGCACGATCCGATCGAGCAACCGGTGCCCTTCAGCCACAAGCACCACGTGGGCGACGACGGGATCGACTGCCGCTATTGCCACGTCTCGGTCGGGCAATCCGCATTCGCGGGCATCCCGCCGCTGTCCACCTGCATGACCTGCCACTCGCAGTTGTACACGCACCAGAAAGTGCTGGCCCCGCTGCTCGCCGCGTTCGACAGCGGCGTGCCGTTGCACTGGAAGCGCATCTACAAATTGCCGGACTTCGTCTACTTCAACCACAGCATCCACATCGCCAAGGGCATCGGCTGCGTGAGTTGCCACGGCCCGGTGGACGAAATGCCGCTGATGGCGAAACAGGAACACCTGACGATGCAATGGTGCCTCGCCTGTCATCGCGATCCGGAAAAACACCTGCGCCCGCGCGACGAGGTGTTCAACCTGCACTGGCACGCGAAGGACCAGTTGGCACTGGGTGCGGGCCTGGCACGCAAATACCACATCGACAAGCGTCGTCTGACGGATTGCTCGACATGCCATCGATGACGCCGACCGTCAATTTCGATGACCGCGTCGATCCCGCCGCGATCCGCGCCAGGCTCGCAGGTCAGCGCGGCCCGCACTTCTGGCGATCGCTGGAAGAGCTGGCGGACTCCGAAGGCTTCCGCGCATGGCTCCGCAGTGAACATCCCGGGCTCGCGGAAGCCGCCTCGCTGGATCGGCGCGATTTCCTGAAGCTGCTGGGCGCCTCGCTCGCGCTGGCCGGTTTGGCCGGTTGCAGCCATCCGCCTGAAACCGAAATCGTGCCGTACGTGCACAAGCCCGTCGGCCAGGTCGACGGATTGCCTCGCTATTTCGCGACCATGCTGACGCACCACGGCTATGCGCACGGCGTGCTGGTGCGCAATGACATGGGCCGCCCCACCAAAGTGGAAGGCAACCCGCAGCACCCGGCCAGCCTCGGCGGCACCGACATTTTTGCGCAAGCGGCGATCCTGCAACTTTGGGACCCCGATCGTTCGCAGTTGGTGATGCACGGCAACAGTGTCGCGACCTGGGATGATTATGTCGCGGTGCTGACGGAACGCGTGGCGTATTTCAATGCCAACGGCGGCGAAGGCCTGCGCGTGCTGATCTCACCCACGACGTCGCCGACGCTGATCGCGCAACTCGCGGCGCTCGAGGAGCGCTTCCCGAGCGCACGCTGGCATATCGACGATCCCGCCGGCGTTGCAGGCCGAAGCGAATTTGCACGTTATCACTTCGATCGCGCCAAGGTGACCGTGTCGCTGGATGCTGATTTCCTTTGCGATCCCGCGGCCGGCGTGCGCCAGGCGCGCGACTTCATCACCACGCGCAACCCCGAGCGCGCGGGCAATGCGATGTCGCGGCTTTATGTGATCGAACCCACGCCCAGTGTGACCGGCAGCATGGCCGATCACCGTTTGCCGCTGGCGTCGGCGGAAATCGCGGCCCTTGCGCAGCGGCTCGCATCACACCTCGGCGTCGGCGGCACAGCGGATGCGCCAGCCGTGCACGCGCGTTGGATCGACGCGGTGGCGAAGGATCTCCACGCAAACCACGGCGCGTCGGTCGTGGTGGCCGGCGCAACCCAACCCGAAGCCGTGCACGCACTCGCGCGCGCGATGAACGGAGCACTCGGCAACATCGGCCGCACCGTCGAATATACGAAACCACTGCTGGCGACGCCGAACCGGGGCGAAGGTTCGCTCGCCGCGCTCGCGGACGACATGCGCGCCGGCAAGGTCGACACGCTGCTGATGCTGGGCGTCAATCCCGCCTACGACGCGCCCGCAGACGCGGCCTTCATCGCCGCGATGCGGCGTGTGCCTCACACACTGCACCTGGGCTTGTACAACGACGAAACGGGGCAACTCGCCGCGTGGCACGTGCCGCAGGCGCACGAACTGGAAGCATGGGGCGACGCGCTTGCGTTCGATGGCACCGCAAGCATCGCGCAGCCATTGATTGCACCTTTGTACGACGGACACTCCGCGATCGAAGTGATGGCGCTGCTGCTGGGCAATCCGGTCGACGGCCATGCGCTGGTTCGGCGGCAATGGCAGCCGCAACTCAAGGATGACAAGGCGTGGAACGAGGCGCTGCAATTCGGCGTGGTTGCCAATAGCGCATCACTTGCGAATGGCGCCACTAACTCCGGCTCTTCTCCTCCCCCTTCAAGGGGGAAGCCGGGAGGGGGATGGGTCGACCAACAGGAGTCAATCGAACTTGCAACCCATCCCCGCCCGACCCTCCCCTTGAAGGGGAGGGCTGACTTCGCGGCACCAATTCGCGAACGCGATGGTAACGAATTGGAATTGCTGTTCCGCCCCGACCCCACGATCGGTTACGGCGCCTGGTCTAACAACGGCTGGCTGCAGGAACTGCCCAAGCCGCTGACGCAACTTACCTGGGACAACGTCGTGCTGGTTTCGCCCGCCTTCGCGAAACGAAAGGGTTTGCGCAACTTCGATGGCGTGGAATTGCGCAGCGGCGGACGGTCCGTGCGCGGACCGGTCTGGATCATGCCCGGCCAGGCCGAACGCTGCGTCACCGTGCACCTTGGCTACGGACGGAGGCAGGCAGGCCGCGTCGCGAACGGACAAGGTTTCGATGCGTACGCGCTGCGCATGAAGGATTCGCCATGGCTTGCAACCGATCTCGAACTCGTTCCGACCGGCGAGCGGTACGAGATCGCCCAGACGCAACATCACTTCGCGATGGAAGGCCGCGATCCGCTGTGCGTGGGCACGCTGGACCAATTCAAGGCTGACCCGAAATTCGCCACCGCGCATGAGCGCTACGGCCCGAAGCCGCCGAGCCTGTATCCCGATTATCCGAAGGCCGATTACGCGTGGGGCATGAGCATCGACCTCAACGCCTGCATCGGCTGCAAGGCCTGCACCGTCGCATGCCAAAGTGAGAACAACATCCCGATCGTCGGCAAGGAACAGGTGCGGCGCGGGCGCGAGATGCACTGGATCCGTGTCGATCGTTACTACGAGGGCGAAGTCGCGAACCCCGCGAGCTACAGCCAGCCGGTGCCGTGCATGATGTGCGAGCACGCGCCGTGCGAAGTCGTGTGCCCGGTCGATGCGACCGTGCACAACGCCGAAGGCCTGAACGTGCAGGTGTACAACCGCTGTGTCGGCACCCGCTTCTGTTCGAACAACTGCCCGTACAAGGTGCGGCGCTTCAATTTCATGCAATACGCCGACAAGCACACGCCGCAATACAAGGCGATGCGCAACCCCGAGGTCACGGTGCGCCGGCGCGGCGTGATGGAAAAGTGCACGTACTGCATCCAGCGCATCGAAACCGCGCACAGCGAAGCCGACAAGCAGGACCGCCGCATCCGCGATGGCGAAATCGTGACCGCCTGCCAGGCGGCATGCCCGACCCAGGCGATCCGCTTCGGCGACATTTCCGACAAGGATTCCGGCGTGTCTAAGGCCAAGGCTTCGCCGCGCAATTACGCGATGCTCAACGAACTCGGCACGCGCCCGCGCACCACGTATCTCGCGCGCATCCGCAATCCGAATCCGGCGCTTGAAGGCGAGTCATGAGCGCCTCGATCCGCCATGCAGTGACGCTTGAACCCCTCTCCCCTTGGGAGAGGGGCAGGGGTGAGTGTACGAGGTCGCGCGATGTTCCATGGTTCAACAATCATGGCGCCCTATCGGATTTCGGACCCTCATCCGGCGCTGCGCGCCACCTTCTCCCGAAGGGAGAAGGGAGAAAAGCGAAGGACGGGCTCCCATGAGCGCCGTGCTGCCCCGCGACACGCTGCCGCCGGTGATCGCGCCGGACGAAACCAATGCGTCGATCAGCGCGAAGATCAGCGACGCCGCCTTGCGCCGCCCGACCGGCTGGCTGTGGATCGCGGGTTTCGGCCTTGCGCTGCTGCTATGCGGGTTGCTGTTCGTCGGCATCTGCTGGCTGCTGTATGCCGGCCTCGGCATCTTCGGGCTGAACATTCCGGTCGCATGGAGTTTCTTCATCGCGAACTACGTGTGGTGGATCGCGATCGGCATGGGCGGAACCTTCATCTCCGCCGCGATGTACCTGACCCGCCAGGGCTGGCGCAACTCGATCAACCGGTTTGCCGAGGCCATGACGGTGTTCGCGGTGTCGGTGTCGGGCATCTTCCCGATCCTGCACCTCGGACGGCCGTGGTTCTTCTACTGGCTGTTCCCGTATCCCGACGTGATGAACCTGTGGCCGCAGTGGCGCAGTTCGCTGGAGTGGGATTTCTGGGCGATCCTCGCCTACCTGATCGTGTCGATCGTGTACTGGTACATCGGCATGCTGCCGGACCTGGCGACCCTGCGCGACCGCGCGCCGACCCTCGCACAGGCGCGCTTCTATGGACTGCTGTCGCTGGGTTGGCGCGGCGAAGCGCGCCACTGGATGCGGCTGGAGCAATTCAACCTGATCACCGCCGGGCTTGCGGTGACGCTGGTGTTTTCGGTGCACAGCATGGTCGCGCTGGATTTTTCCGAAGGTCTGGTGCCCGGATGGCACGAGACGATCTTCCCGCCGTTCTTCGTCGCGGGCGCGCTGTTCTCGGGCTTCGCGATGGTGCTGGTGCTGGGCATTCCGCTGCGCAAGTGGTTCGGCTTCGAGGCGTATCTCACCGAACGCCACATCGTGAACATGGCCAAGATGATGCTGGCCGCGGGCCTGTTCGTCGACTACAGCTATTTCTCGGAAATCTTCACCGCGTTCTATTCGATGGACAAGTACGACGTCGCGATGACGATGCATCGCGTGGTCGGTCCGTACGCGTGGGTGTTCTGGGGCACGGTGCTGTTCAACGTGCTGTTGATCCAGTTGCTGTGGTTCCCGCGCATCCGCCGCAATGCCGCCGCGGTGTTCGTGATCGCGCTCGGTGTGCTCATCGGCATGTGGCTGGAGCGTTTCATGCTGATCGTGACCAGCCTGTATGAAGATTTCCTGCCGTCGGCGTGGGGCATGTTCTGGCCCACGCTGTGGGACATCCTGTTCCTGATCGGATCGATCGGCCTGTTCTTTTTCATGTTCCTGTTGTTCGCGCGCTTGCTGCCGATGCTGTCGATGTTCGAGTTGCGCAAGCTGGTCGCATCGCAACGTCGGACGGAGGCACGGCCATGAGCGTTCGCCTGCACGGATTGCTGGCCGAGTTCGCCGACGCGGAGCATCTGCTCGCGGCGGTGCGGCGTGCGCGCGCCGACGGCTACTACGCCTCAGGCATCGAAGCCTATTCGCCGTATCCCATCGAGGGATTGGACAAGGAGCTGGGCGCACGCCACCACCGGGTGGCATTCTGGATGCTCATCGGCGCGATCGGCGGCGGCGCGTTCACCTACTGGCTGGAGTGGCACTCGGCGGTGGTGAATTACCCGATCAACATCGGCGGGCGGCCTCTGTTTTCGTGGCCAGCCTTCATTCCGCCGGCGGTGGAGATGGCCATCCTGTGGGCGGTGTTGCTGGGCGTGCTGGCCGTGCTGTACGGCGCGCGACTGCCGCGCGTGCACCACCCCTTGTTCGCGAACCACGAGTTCGAACGCGCGACCAGCGATCACTTCTTCCTGCTGGTGCGCGGCGACGATCCGCGCTTCGATGCGCAAGCCACGCAGCAGTTCCTCGCCGGGCTTTCGCCGCTGTCGGTGGTGGCGGTGGCGCAAGAATGAACCGTCGGCTTCGCCCTTCGATCGGTCTTGGTCATTCCGGACGCCGCGCAGCGGCGATCCGGAATCGGTTTGTTGCCATGGTTTTGTGCAGCGACGAAACCGATTCCGGGTTCTCGCACCCGTGGGACGGGTGCGAGCCCCGGAATGACGACATTCGCGTATCGGCAGAACGGAATGGACGTGGCTCCGGAATGACGAGCGAACATTGGAACCGTCCGGCGGCGAGGCTTTTGCTATGTGCACTCGCAACACTCGCGCTCACCAGCTGCGAACGCGGCATGCACGAGATGTACGACCAGCCGAAATACAAGCCGCTGACGTCGAGTCCGCTGTGGCCGGACGGCAATTCGTCGCGTCCGCAGGTGCCCGGCACGCAACCCTATTCCGCGGGCGCACTGGCCGGCACCACGAGCGGACGCCTGGATCGCGTCAGGATGGTGCCGCCGGCCGGCCCCGTCAGCGGCGTGGATGCGAACGGCAAACCCCTCGCCCGGGCGGGTGCCGCTGCAACACCGGGTTATTCCAACCCGCTGCCGATCACGATGAAGCTGCTCGAGCGCGGCCGTCGGCGCTTCAATATCTACTGCGCGCCATGCCATAGCCGCACAGGCGACGGCGACGGCATGATCGCGGAACGCGGCTTTCCGCACCCACCGAGCTATCACACGCCCGCGTTGCGCAACGCGCCGGACAGCCACTTCTACAAGGTGATCACCGACGGCTACGGGGTGATGTATCCCTATGCCGACCGCGTTTCCCCGCACGACCGCTGGGCGATCGTCGCCTACATCCGCGCGCTGCAGCTGAGCCGGCATGCCCCGAAATCGGATTTGAGCCCCGCGGATTTGCAGAAGCTTGATGCAGCGCCGCCTGGTGCGTCATCCCCGCGAACGCGGGAACCCAGCGACTTTGCTCCCGTCCATGGTTCTGGATCCCGGCCAATCCATGGGCGGGATGACGGTGCACCACGATGACTGCCTGGCTGCCCCGCACGCTCGCGCAATGGCTCGCGCTGCTGATCGGCATCACGGCCCTGATCGCATGCCTGCTGCTGGGCCTGTGGCGCGATCCGAAGCAGGCGATGCTTTCCTGGCTGTTCGCGTTCTTCTTTTTCACGGGCTTGAGCGTCGGCAGCCTCGCATTGTTGATGACGCATGCGCTCACCGGAGGAGAGTGGGGCCATGTCATCCGCCCGCAGTTGCTGGCCGCGGCGCGCGTGCTGCCGCTGATGGCCCTCGCGGCCGTCCCGGTCCTGGTCGAAATGCACGTGCTCTATGCGTGGACCACGCAGTCCGGACTCGCGCATTCCGCACGGGCACACGCGCAAGGCTGGTATCTCGCGGACACTTTTTTCGTGGTCCGCACCGTCGTCTATTTCGTGGTGTGGATCGGCTCGCTGTTTGCGTTCAGTCGTTGTCTCGGCGACCGCGTGCATGCGCGCCGCGTCGCCGCGCCCGGCTTGATCGTGTTCGCGCTCACCTCGCTGCTGGCCTCCACCGACTGGGCGGTGTCGCTGACGCCGCACTGGCACCCCTCGGTATTCGGCATGATGGTGGGCACCGGTTGGATGCTTGCCGCGTGCGCGCTGGCCACCGCGACCGTGGCATGGCCTCGTGGAAGGAACGAACTTACCACGCGGGACGTGCTGCACGATCTTGGCAACCTGCTGCTGATGTTCGTGCTGGCATGGTCGTATCTCGCCTTCATGCAATACCTGACCATCTGGATCGCCGACCTGCCGGCCGAGAACGCGTGGTACATCCCGCGCACGCTCACCACCTGGCGCTGGCTCGCGTGGTTCCTGATCGCGTTCAATTTCGCATTGCCATTCGCGACGCTGTTGTCGCGTGCTGCCAAGCGCCGGCGCGCGTGGCTGCGCGTGATCGCGGCGATGCTGGTCGTCGCGAACTTCGTCGACGCGTTCTGGTTGATCGTGCCGAGCTTTCGCGCAGGCGGTTTCGCGCTGCGCTGGACCGACCTGTGCGCGCCGCTCGGGCTTGGCGCCTTGTGGTGGTGCGTTTACGTCGGCCAGCTTCGTCACGCGCGGCAAATGTTGCCGGCGGTCCGGATGGCGGACGACGGACTGGAGCGCTCGCATGGCTGAGCCTTTGGGAAAACCGTTCGGTCACGAACCGGACGCGGTCCATTACCGCACGATCCTGATATGCGTGGGCATGCTTGCCGCGGTCGTGATCGGCGTCGCGGTCGGACTGCACTTCATTCTCACCCGTGCGGTGATTCCCAACCACG
>Ga0157370_10010054_pt1 | contig 10005 bp, 4 predicted proteins | sample C35metaG_FD_113463 | JGI IMG/M metagenome (GOLD analysis project Ga0157370, IMG submission 113463) | Corn rhizosphere microbial communities from Kellogg Biological Station, Michigan, USA - C3-5 metaG | ecosystem: Host-associated > Plants > Roots > Rhizosphere > Soil | place: USA: Michigan... | reverse complement strand
TGCACAAATTGCGATGTGGCCTACTGTAAAAAAACATTTAACTCCCGGCAAGGCTTTATATTTTTCCCATGGTTTCGGAATCACGTACAACGATCAGACTGGAATTATCCCTCCAAAAGATGTAGATGTATTTTTGGTAGCACCAAAAGGCTCAGGAACTTCTTTGCGCAGGATGTTTTTACAAGGCCGTGGATTAAACAGCAGCTACGCCATCTTTCAGGATGCAACAGGAAAGGCATTTGACAGAGTAATTTCTCTCGGCATCGCTATTGGTTCAGGGTATCTATTTGAGACAACTTTTAAAAGAGAAGTTTACAGCGATCTTACCGGAGAGCGTGGAACTTTGATGGGCGCGATACAAGGAATTTTTGCTGCTCAATTTGAAGTACTTCGCAAAAATGGGCACTCCCCTTCTGAAGCTTTTAATGAAACTGTTGAAGAACTTACTCAATCATTAATGCCGCTCGTGGCCGAAAACGGTATGGATTGGATGTATGCTAATTGCTCTACCACAGCGCAACGTGGCGCTTTGGATTGGTGGAAAAAATTTCGTGATGCAACATTGCCGGTGTTTGATGATTTGTACAAAAGTGTCGCGGCAGGCAAAGAAGCAGCGCTTTCTATCAACTCAAATTCGCAACCGGACTATCGTGAAAAATTAAATCAAGAATTAAAAGAATTACGCGAAAGTGAAATGTGGCGTGCGGGAAAAACGGTTAGAAGTCTGAGGCCTGAGAATCAGGAACCGGCATAATAAAAATCATTGAAGGTTGCCAGCTTCTATAAAGTTGGCAACCTTTAAAAATAGAACCAAATGAATATCACAATGAACACCAATGGAAAATCTGAAAATTATTTTCCGGTCTTTGATGGGCTTGGAGTTGCGGATGCGGAAGAGCGTTTAAGGAAAATTGTAAACCGTACACCACTTACACTTAACCGGAATTTGTCTGCAAAATATCATTGCAATATTTTTCTAAAAAGAGAAGATTTACAAGTCGTACGTTCTTATAAACTTCGCGGCGCATACAACATGTTAAGCACATTGCCAGCCGAACAATTAAAACAAGGTGTAGTGTGTGCAAGCGCCGGAAATCATGCTCAGGGTTTTGCTTATTCGTGCAAAAAATTAGGCTGTCACGGAGTTGTGTTTATGCCCGTTATTACTCCAAAACAAAAAGTAAAGCAGACAAAAATGTTTGGTGAAAATTTTGTGGAGATACAATTGGTTGGCGATTCATTTGAAGAATGTGCAGAAGCCGCTTTGAAATTTACTAAGGAAAATAAAATGACTTTTATTCCACCTTATGATAATTATAAAATTATTGAAGGACAAGCCACTGTTGGATTAGAAATCTTAGAAGATTTGACACACGTCGATTATTTATTTGTACCGGTTGGTGGTGGTGGCCTTGCATCAGGCGTTGGCTCTTATTTTAAAACATTCTCGCCTGCAACAAAAATCATTGGTGTTGAACCTGAAGGCGCACCTTCAATGTCGGAAGCTTTTAAAGAAGGCCATCCTGTTACTCTTCATGATATAGAACATTTTGTTGATGGCGCCTCTGTCAGCCGTGCCGGCGATATTACTTATTCTGTTTGTAAAGATGTTTTGAATGAAATGCATTTGGTTCCGGAAGGGAAAGTATGTACTACTATTTTGCAATTGTATAACGAAGACGCGATTGTAGTAGAACCTGCAGGAGCCTTGTCTATTGCTGCTTTGGACGATTATGCCGAAGAAATAAAAGGCAAAAATATAGTATGCATCATTAGTGGTGGAAATAATGATATTGACAGAATGCAGGAAATAAAAGAAAGATCATTGCAGTATGAAGGATTGAAACATTATTTTCTCATCCGTTTTGCGCAAAGGCCTGGCTCATTAAAAGAATTTGTAAATGAAGTGCTTGGACCAAATGACGATATCACCCGTTTTGAATACATCCAAAAAAATAACAAAGAAGCCGGCCCCGCATTGGTTGGAATCGAATTAGGCGATAAAAAAGATTATAACGCTTTAAAAAGAAACCTTGATTTTTTCAAAATAAATTATACCGAATTAAAAAAAGATGATAATGCTTTTGGATATTTGGTATAAAACAGGAATTACTTTTATTTGTTCTTTTAATGCAAATACACGTTTAGGGCTTACCGTTATTTCCGAAGTAAAATAAGAATTATAATTATTTCTTTGTTTACTACAAGCCTTTTTAATAAATCACTTTTAGCCGGCTTTTTTCTGCGTCCGGCTTTTTTATTTCAACAAAATAAATTCCATGAGCCATATTCTTTTTCAAAGGAAGCGTTTGCAGATTGTTCCCGCCGGAGAAATTTATTTCTTTTGAAATTATAATCTGTCCTGACGAATTAATTAATCGCAATTGATAATTCCCACTAACCTGATTGATGAAAAGCAGATTGATATTTTCTCCATGAACCGGATTTGGATAAACATTTATTCCGCTGGCAAATTCGGGCATTAAAACGTTTACAATGTCACTGTATTCGCTCTTTTCATTTATTTTATCTATTCTGATTCGATAAAAATTAGCTCCATTTAACGGCTGCTTATGAAGCAGATTGTAATTGCCATTAAATTTATTTGAAACAGGAATAATTTCGAGCAACTTGAAATTAATCCCATCATTAGAATGTTCAACATTAAATTTTTCAATCTCATTTTCGTTTTTAATATTCCATTCCAATAAAACATTTGCATTTTTCTGAGAAGCATTAAAATAAATTTGAAGAGGAGTCACAACCGGTTTGAATACCAACAAAAAACGATTAACCATTGCAGATGAAACATCAGATGTTATTGAAAAATCAACAAAAGAAGTATCTTTTAAATTAATCCGGCTTTCTGTTTTCAAAAATTGATCCAGTAAATACGCTTCTAATCCATCCTGAATTTTTTCAGGAATAAAAAGTAATTTATACGACTGTTTTGATAGATTCTCCATGTTATAAAAAATAGTATCAACCACTTTCATTTCTTCCCGTGCTTCTACTGTTAATATTTTTCCATTCCTTTTTATTCCAAAATTTTCATTGCTGTTGCTTATTTTCAAAGCATCATCACTGTCAACTTTATTAGAAAATTCTTTGCCAAATGCAACAGCATTTCCATCTGCCAGTTGGCCATTTTGTGAAATTAATTTTGCGTACAAAACCTGTCTTTCATTAATTTCATAAGTAACTTCCCTGTTTACTAAATGATGTGCATCCTGCATTTTGCAATCTTCGGAAAAGCTGACAGAGCCATCATTTTCGGTAAAATTAGAGACAAAAAATGCCTGCCCGGATTGAATATTCCTATAGTCAGAAGTGCCATTATTATAAATTGAACTTCCTCCTGGAATCGCTTTATATCCGATGGCTGCAGAAATGGTTTGATAACCTCCCAATCCATAAGATCCATAATATTCAGGATCCCAGACTCTGAAAGAATTTTCAATTTCAGGCGAACGAATAATCTTTGAAAAATCTATCGCTGATGCATAAGGATTTCCTACACACTGAAATTTCTGCGCTGGCACAATGCTTTGAGGTGGCAAAAACTGAGCGCTGTATAATTTTCCTCTTGTACGCAAAACAGTCGGAGTTGCAGGAGAATTTACAGTATTGGATTTTCTGTCACCACGCACAAAAATCATATATCCTTTTTCATTTTCAATATTGATCTTCGTTCCCGGAATTCCTATCCATTGATAACCTGCTGCATCAAAATATTTCATCGAGGGAGCCAATGAAACCGCATCAAAACCTTTGTCGGCCCCGGATCCATCAGTTATCCATGTACCATATCCTGAAATATTTTTATCACCTTTTTCCTGCCATGTATTGAAAATAGTTTCGCCAAAAGCCGCCGTGGAAATTAGTTGCCACGATTTTCCATGGCCCCCGTTTGTGTTTGTATTAATATATCTTTCTACAATAAAACGTCCATTTCCATAATTGATATTTACGTTTGCAGGTAACCGTGATACAGAAGCTGTCTGATTTTTACTACTTAACAAAGTAATATCAGCATTCAGATTTATTTTTGAATTATCTCCGAAAAAAAGTTCTTTATAAACTGATAAACTATCGTTGATATTTAACCCCTTGGTATTTTCATTTTTGAAAATATTGAAAACCATTTGTGGAGAAGTGCTTGTGTAAGTTTGTTCATTGTTTCCATTAACAGTTACTGTACCATTATTGTGAACAAAAGTCGATGTTCCTGTTTTTGATAAGTTCCCTTGAACGAATAAATTATCTGAAGGAGCAATTTTATTTCCTGTGCCGGAAAGAACCAGATTTTGATAAATAAGACCTTTCGCATTTGTGATCGGTTGATCATCACTCGATAACTGTGGATATGCTCTTGAATATTCTATAGTGCTGTTAGGTTGCAAAATGATATTTTCAATATCGGCGTTTATAGAAGAATTGGAGTTGGGAAAAGTAATAGGAAATCCATGGAAGCCTTTGGTATTGCCACATTTAAAAGTACCGCCACTTTCCACAGTTACAGTCTGAACTCCGTCAGGGCCGGCAATTGTATTGTCATTGATTGTAAACACGCCAGCGCTTTTTACTGTAAAAGTTCCTCCATTTCGTAAGACAATATTGCCATCAGAGTTGTTTACGTTAGTTCCTGTTACTTCTATGTTTTGATAGATTGCATTGCGAATTGTTTGATTAGTCAGAGCAGATCCTCTGAATTCAATTACTCCTCCCAATAATTTATAGACACCATTCATCTTTGGATTTGTGCCAACAGTGCTTACAATTAATCTACTGTTGTCGAACATACTAATGTTCGTATTATCATCGCCAATATTTTGACCTGAACAATCAAAAACAGCAGCTTCCTTAATTGTTACTGTACCATATGGATTAAATGGACCCGCAGGATTTTTAATTCCGCTTCCTGAAAAAATTAAATTTTTAAAATCATTTCTCGTATTTAGAGATTGATCGCCATTTGCATTTAATTCTATCGTACAATCAGGATTGAGAATTACACCTCCGGAAACAATTGAGGATTTTCCACCAGAGAATCCTCCAGGATTTGCCGTTTTAAAAGTTCCATTAATAATTACTTTACCATTTGTATTATTTATTCCATTGGTCGTAACATCTAAAACACCGCTTATTTCAAAAACATTACCGACAATATTGTTGTTAATATTTGAATTGAAAAGTGTAACATAGGCTCCGGCCGGAATATAAGTAGCAGGTGATAAATCAATGGGCTGAGTAAGATTAATTTTTAATGAGACCCCGTCCAAAACTGCTCCCGGTGCAGTAAGATATAGTTTGCCGCCGCTTTGTGAAATTGTAGCAACTCCTCGAATTCCATTTCTTAAATATTTTTTACCAACACCAGAAAAAGTAATATCAGACATAACTTCTAAAATTCCATTTAGGTAAAAATCGTTGTCTAATCCGGCAGCAACTGAACCATTCACTTTTGAAATTCTAAAAACGGGAATCTCATTTTCAAAAGCATTTGGGAAATAAGTGAGTGCTGCAATAACAAAAATATTATTATCATTAAATTCAAAAACAGAACCATCATCCCATTTATTAACAGAAGAAGTTGCAAAAACTTCATAACCTTTTCCCATAGACGAAATTCCGTCCCCGATAGTAATTTTTCCACCTTTTGAAATATGGATATTTGCTCCTGCTGATTGATTTACCGATGTGGAATAATTAGCAGTAGTTAGTATTTTTAAAATGCCGTTTTCAGAAATTTTAAGATCGTCTCCTTCCCCATCATTGATGTTTAAAATACCGCTGTTTTGCAATTCTAAAATTCCTTCTATTATGGTTTGGTCAAAAGAAACAGGACTGGTAACTTTTACTATATGGCCAGCTTTAACCAAGATGTTTCCGGCATCTTTTGTTGGCGCTTTTGTTGCCGCATTCCAGGAGATATTATCAGGAGAAGATTGCCATGTTGATGGCGATAACCAATCTCCATTTTGATGGCTTTGGAAATAAGTTTCGGCAGCAGTAACTGCCGTAACCGATCCTCCAATCTGAAATCCATTTGATGTAGGTGATGCAGAATAAAAGCCCCAGCCTCCCGTTGATGTTTGTCCACTTGCATAATAACGAATGGTAATTGTAATTCCGGAAGGAATATTTTGCAAAGCCGAAATACCACTCAAATTAATTTGCGGCAACGGTTTTGGTTGTCCAATTATGATTGAAGGAGAACCAATCAGAGTAAAATTTATTCCATCTAAACTATAAGCAAACTGGTTCAAAACGCCGGGAGAAGCGGCAAAAGTAGCTGTGCCTTTGAAATTCGCATCTATTGTCGATAATGAAATTTCAAATCCTGCCTTCGCCGATAGCTTGATTTGAAAAAAATCCGTATTAGTTATAGAAATACCATCGTTGCCAAATCCAAGTGTTCTAAAGCAATCTAAACCAACAGAAGCATCAGCGTCAGCGCCTCTAGCTAAATCAATTGGAGAAACTAAATTTGGATCAAAGACAGATGCAGTCTTTATTTCAACAATATTATCTCCCCAAAAATTCCACCCTGCAATAATTTGAGCTTCCGCTATATCTGAAGAAAAACACAAGCTTATTACAAATAGTAAATGATTAAAAAAATTTGATTTAGGATTCTTTTTGATAGAATCACTTTGCAAAATGCTTTGACTTTTTAATAAATTTCCCATACAAAAGGTTTTAATTTTTGATAAATAGAAAACACAAAAAAGAGTGGGATTTTATAAAGCTTTCGCAGGGAACGTATTTATGAAAAGCACGTTAGAGCATGGAATTAAATACAATTATACAATAATATTTTAATAAAAAAATAAATTTTGGATTAATTTTTACAAAGATTTTTTTCGTTGAAACCAATAGTAAAATGGAATGCCAAGAAGTATCAAAACAAGGCCAATACCTGCTTCACGTGGTCGGGCAATAATTGTATTGCCAATTAAAAAAACACAAAAAATAATGAATATAGCAGGTACGATTGGATAGCCCCAAACCTTGTAAGGGCGCGGCGCATCGGGCATTTTTTTTCTTAAAATAAAAACGCCTAAAGCTGTGGCGCCATAAAAAATAAATGCAGCAAAAATGAGCATATCAGTTAGCTGATCAAAAGTACCCGACAAAACCAAAATACTTGCCCAAACGCCCTGGTACCACAAAGCATTTCCGGGAACTTTTGCAGAATTTACTTTAGCCATTTTTGAAAAAAATAATCCTTCTTTTGCCATCGCAAAAGAAGTGCGCGCATTGCTCAAAATAGTAGCATGTGTACATCCGAGAGTGGATAATAAAATTAAAACAGAAATAAAAATAACACCGCCTTCATTCCAAAATACTTTTACCGCTTCAACCGCGGCGATTGAATTTCCGGCAGCATTTATTTGTTCTAAAGATGCAATGGGCATCAGGGATAAGTAAGCAATATTTGTCAATACATATAATACAATTACAATCAGTAATCCGAAAGCAATACTCAATGGAACATTGCGGTGCGGATTTTTAATTTCGCCACCTAAAAAACCAACGGAATTCCAACCTTCATAAGCCCAAAATGCGGCAAGCATCGCTGTAAATATTGCGCTTATCGTTACTGATTGGGAATTGGTTGTTGCCATTGAAAATGAGGAAGAAATATTTGCTTCCGGGCTTGTACCACCAAAAAAAACTATTGCAAGAATACCAGCCAAAACCAGTAACAACAAAAAAGTACTTAAATCAGCGCCCAGTCTAAGCCCGCGGCTATTTACCCACGTTAAAATAACAATTAATAAAATCGCAACAAGCTTCACATTAAATCCTTCAAAAGGATAAAATATTCCGCCAATCTGAAAATCTTTTAATGAAGAAAATATTGATGGAATATGAATAATACTGTTTAATGATTGTGCGAAAACATAAGCAATAGATGCGATTGCAGCTGATTTTATGGCGGCAAAATTTGACCATCCATAAAGGAAGGAAAAAAATCGGTTGTAGATTTTTTTATAATAAACATATTCTCCGCCGGTATCAGCAAGCATGCTTGCAATTTCTGCATTGCTCAGGGCGCCAAACATGGTGATGATTCCACCAAGCACCCAACAAATAATTATCCATCCGGATGAATGTAATTCTGCAGCCATTGGCGCTACTTTTTTATAAATTCCCGAACCAATAATATTTCCGATTACCATTACTATCGCCAGGCGCAATCCAAGTGCGCGGTTGAGTTGTGATGTTGGGTTCATTTTAGTTGTGGTAATCATTTTTAAAATTTATAAAGTTTTAAAAATAACGTTCTTAATTGACTCTCCAAATTTTTTACAGAAAAAGAAACCTGGCAATTGCAATAATTGTTATTTTACTGAGAACAAAAAATTGAATTAAAGAAATTCAGCAAAGAATAAATAAGATCGGTTGGAAGTTTTTAAATAAAACTATTAAATTAAAATCCGTCATTCTATCAATCCCCATTGGTCTTTTAATTTGATCAGATCTGCTTCAGGCAAGCGGCTTTTGTCATAATGCCCCTGTTGATTTTTTTGCCTGAATGCTTCATATAAGGTAACAGCACAGGCAACAGAAATATTCAGTGATTTGATGATGCCCATTTGAGGAATTATAAAATCGCCATCTGCATACCTTCTAATCTCATCACTCACTCCAAAAGTTTCGTTCCCAAAAATGAGCGCAACAGATTCCGTGAAATTCATTTTATACACATTCATAGAATTTTCACCAAGATGGGAAGCATAGACTTTCTGATACTTTTTTCGGATTTCTGTAAAGCATTCTTCTATGTCTGTAAACTGATGAATCGTTAACCATTTCGCTGCCGTTGAAGAACTTTTATTGCCCCACTTTTTATGAGGCGGAATGCGGTTATTTAAAATATAAATATTCTGGATTCCGACAGCATCGCAGGTTCGCATTACTGCAGAAATATTATGCGGATCAAAAACATTTTCTAAAACAATAGTAAGATCTGGCTGGCGGTGATTGATAACAGAAGCGAGGCGATTGAAACGTTGTTCGGTCATAATGTATTTTAGCAAAAATAGTTTTGAAAATGAAAGATTTAATTAAAAATCTCCCTTATTCCTTTTTTACTGCTTAAACAATAATTTTATTTAAGAATTCTTTAATCAAAAACTTATTTTTCTACACATAGAATTTTATTTTTAAAAAATCTTTATAATTTGGATTTAAAAGAAAATTGTAACCGTCCTAATTACAGAGCAAGGAGTCTGAATAACAGAGTTTTTTAATTCCCTTTTCATAGTGGTGATTTGTTTTTTAGCTAAATATCTTATCTATCAATTTACTTTTCGGAAATTAAGTATTTTGTACTTAATTAAGTTTTATCGTTAATTTAAACGATACTTTTAATGAAGTCTAATACTTGAACTTTTTATTCTTTCCCTACAAATTCCACTTCTGCCATCGGGCTGAATAAAAACATTTTGTTGGTAGAAATATGTTTGCAGAAAAACCTCGTGCGGCGTCTTTTTTCTTTCCTGTAAATTTGATCTTTAAATCTGAATAAACTCTCTTCAGGCAATTCTTCCAGTAAAAAAACGCCCGGTTTGTGAGGATCATACTTTTTCAAAACCCTTGTCAGTGGTGCTTCTGCACATGAGCTTGCTGCAGGATTTCTTAAAGTTTTTAATAATTCTGTTTCAATATCCATGGGAAATATCTTTTTGGAAATAAAACGTGCAAGAATATTTGAAAATTCATTTTTCCATTGTGGGCCATGTGCCGTGATTTTATTCCCATATTTTTCATAAGCTACCAAATGGCCAAGCTCATGCAATAAAGTAATGAGAAACGAATATTTATTCAAATTTCCGTTTACACTGATGCGGTGATTTTTATTCAGATGTTTATTTCGATAATCACCGAGTTTTGTAAGACGTTCGCGGGTTACAGTCAAATGCACTTTATATTCAATAAGATAAAAAGCAACATCATCGAAAGATCCTTCCGGCAAAAACCGGTTTAGTTGAT
>Ga0157370_10010051_pt1 | contig 10007 bp, 10 predicted proteins | sample C35metaG_FD_113463 | JGI IMG/M metagenome (GOLD analysis project Ga0157370, IMG submission 113463) | Corn rhizosphere microbial communities from Kellogg Biological Station, Michigan, USA - C3-5 metaG | ecosystem: Host-associated > Plants > Roots > Rhizosphere > Soil | place: USA: Michigan... | reverse complement strand
CCGACGCCATCGGCGGCGGCAAGACCGGCATCCGCCTGTCGCCCGTCACGCCCGCCAACGACGTGCACGACAGCGACCCGCAGCCGCTCTTCACCTATGTGGTGAAACAGCTTGCTCAACTGAACCTCGCCTATATCCACATCATCGAAGGCGCCACCGGCGGCCCGCGCGAGATCGAGGACCGCCCCTTCGACTACGAAGCCCTCAAGGCCGCGTACCGCCAGGCCGGCGGCAAGGGCGCATGGATGGTCAACAACGGCTACGACAAGCCGCTGGCCGACGAAGCCGTGAAGGAAGGCGACGACCTCGTGGCCTTCGGCAAGCCCTTCATTTCCAACCCCGACCTCGTGCGGCGCCTGCGCGAGAACGCACCGCTGAACGAGCTCGACAAGGCCACCATGTACGGCGGTGGCGCCAAGGGCTACACGGACTACCCGGCACTGGGCTGATCCACGGGGGGCCGTGGCAAGATGCGGCGGACTTTTCGTGTCCGCCACAGGAGAGAAACGCCATGGCCCGCATCGAGCAACGACTGGCCGCACTCGGCCTCGTTCTTCCCCCGACAGTGACGCCGCCGCCTGGCGTCGTGTTGCCCTTCCAGTTCGTGCGGCTCATCGGCCACCGCGCGATCGTCTCGGGCCACGGCCCGCTCAATGCCGACGGCACCATCGCCGCGCCGCTCGGCAAGTTGGGCCGCGAGGTGACCGTCGAGCAGGGCTATGCATCGGCACGCCTCACGGCCCTCGCGATGCTCGGCAGCCTGCAACGTGCCCTCGGCGATCTTGATCGCATCACCGCCTGGACACGCGTGTTCGGCATGGTCGCCTCGGCGCCCGGCTTCGACAAGCAACCCGCGGTGATCAACGGCTTCTCGGACCTCATCCTCGAACTCTTCGGACCCGACATCGGCGCACACGCGCGCAGCGCCGTGGGCATGGCAGAGCTGCCGTTCAACATCCCGGTCGAGATCGAGGGCGAGGTGGAGTTCAGCGCGTGAACCAGGGCACCGCGTGGACCCTCCGGCGCGCCAATGCGAGCGATGCGGCATCGGTCGCCGCCTGCGCCATCGAGGCCTTCCGCCACTACATCCCGCGCCTCGGCCTCACGCCGATTCCGATGACCAAGGACTACGGCGCCGCCATCGCGAACGCACAGGTCTGGGTCGCCACGCTGCAGGACGAAGTCATTGCGGCGCTGGTGCTCGATGTCACCGACGAAGGCTTCCTGGTCGACGTGATCGCGGTGCGGCCCGAACACCAGGGCACCGGCGTCGGCCGCGCGCTGCTGGAACTGGCGGAGCGCGAGGCATTGCGGCAAGGCCACGACTCGATCCATCTCTTCTCCAACGAGAAGATGACCGAGAACCGCGCGCTCTACGAACGCATCGGCTACGTCGAATACAAGCGCCTCGCCTTGGCAGAGCGCACCCGCGTCTTCCTGCGCAAGCTCTTGAAGAAGTGACCGCCATGCAGCTCGCCCGCATTCACCACGTCGCCATCATCTGCGCCGACTACGCACGCTCGAAGCGCTTCTACACCGAGGTGCTCGGCCTGCGCATCGTTGCCGAGAACTACCGCGCCGCGCGCGCTTCGTACAAGCTCGATCTGGCGCTGCCCGACGGCTCGCAGATCGAGCTGTTCTCGTTTCCCGAAGCACCCGCACGCCCCACGCGGCCCGAGGCGCAGGGGCTGCGACACCTGTCCTTCGAAGTGCACGACGTGCAGGCCGCAGCCGATGAACTCGCGGCACAAGGCATCGCGGTCGAGCCGCTGCGTGTCGACGAGTACACGGGCCGGCGCTTCACCTTCTTCGCCGATCCCGACGGTCTTCCGCTCGAGCTCTACGAGGCCGCGCCGGCCGACAACCTCGACGCGCTGCTGCTGAAGCTCGAAGGCGCGCTGCATCTGCGCGAGGTGCGAGCGAATGCTGCGCAGCTCGAAGAACTGCTCGACGACGACTTCCGCGAGCTTGGTGTGTCGGGCACGGAATGGACGCGACCCGCGATCATCGACGCGCTGCGCGACGAAGCCTTCTCGGAGCGAACGATCTCGGAATTCCGCGTGCAGCGCATGGCGCCCGACATCGCGCTGGTCACCTACCGCGCGCACCGTGCCGCGATACCGGAGCGCCCCGCAGCCGATTCGCTTCGCAGTTCACTGTGGCGACTGCGGCGTGGCAAATGGCGCATGGCGTTCCACCAGGGCACACCGCTGTAGCCGGCTTTTCTCCCCTCCCCTTCCCTTCCTGGGGAGGAGAAGGCGCAAGACAGGCCTACACCGCCTCGCCGAACGCCACGCTCACACGCAAGCCCATGGGCTCGGCCGCTTCGAGCCGCAACTCGGCACCCAGCAACTCCGCATAACGCGACACGATCGACAGCCCCAGCCCCGAGCCCTGTCCCAGCTTCTGCCCGGCAGGGCCCTGTGCCCACCGCTGCATCAGGTCGCGCTGCGCCTCGAGCGGGATGCCGGGTCCATCGTCGATCACGCTCAGCGTGCGCCCTGCAAGCTCCACCGTGATCGTGCGGCCGCCATAGCGCAGCGCGTTGTCGATCAGGTTGTCCAGGATGCCTTCGACCAATGCTTCGTTCGCCATCACGACCACGCCGTCGTCCAGCCCGCGCGCACCGAGGTCCACGCCCCGCGCATCCGCACGCGCGAGATGCCGCAGCACGGTCTGCTCGGCCAGTACATCGAGGCGCACCGGCTCGCGGGCGAGGCTCGTGCGCGCCTCCTCGGCCAGCGCGAGTGCGAGCAACTGGTCGATCAGGTGGCTCGCGCGCGCCTGGCGCTCCGACACGCGCTCCAGTTGCTCGCGCCAGACGGTCGTGTCGTGCTGCGCGAGGCCGTACTCGGCCAGCGCGCGGATGCCCGCGAGCGGCGTGCGCAGCTCGTGTGCCACGTTGCCCACGAACTCGCGCTGCGCCTGCACGCTGTGGCCCAGCCGCTCGAACAGCGAATTGACCGCATTGCCCAAACGCTGCAGTTCGCGCGAGGTCTGCGCCACTGCCACCGGGGACAGATCGCGCACGTCGCGCCGGTCGAGCGCACGCTGCAGGTCGCCGAGCGGGCGCAGGTCGCTGCGAATGCCATGCCAGAGCCACACGGCCAGCAGCACCAGGAGCAGGATCTGCGGCGCCAGTGCAAAGCCGAGCAGTTGCCGCACGAGCGCGGTGCGGCTCAGCGTGGTCTGCGCAATCACCACGCGGTAAGGCATGGAGATGCCGGGCTCGGCGTCGTGCTCGAGCGTCACCGCGCGCATCGGCTTGCCCTGGTAGGTCACGTCGGAGAAACGGTAGCGCGCGCCGCTCACGGGCAGCGGCGCCTGCAATTCCGATTCGCCCGAAATCAGCGTGCCGTCGAGCCGCTGCACCGAGAAGTGGACCGTGTCGATCTGGTCGAAAAGCACCGTGGCCACTTCGCGCGGCGTGAGCAGCAACTCGATGCCGCGTTCCCCCGCCTGCACGTTGGCCGACAGCGCATAGGCATCGTCGAGCATGCCGCGGTCGAAGGCCTGTTCGGAAAAGTAGTTGGCGATGACCAGCGCGATCACCGCGCCGAGCATCCACGTGAGTGCCAGCGGCACCAGCACATTGCGCAGGACCCGCCGCGTGAGCGACGGCGCGATCGGGGCAACGGTGTTGTCCGTCACACCTCGGCTTCGAGCAGGTAGCCGATGCCGCGCAGCGTGCGGATGCTCGCACCGGTGCCCAGCAACTTCTTGCGCAGCCGCGAGATGAAGGCTTCGAGCGCGTTGTCGCCCAGCGACTCGTCGAAGCTGGAGAGCTTGTCGGACAGCGCCCGCTTGCTGACCGTGCGACCGGGCGGGCTCATCAGTTCCCACAGCACCTCGAACTCGCGCGCGGGCAGATCGAGCGGGCCGCCCGCGGTGGAGAAGCGGCGCGCCTTGCGGTCGAGCTTGAGCTGGCCGAGCAGCACGATGTCTTCGGTGCCCTTCGCGCGTCGCACCAGCGCACGCAGGCGCGCTTCGACTTCGGCGAGATCGAAGGGCTTGCCCAGGTAATCGTCGGCACCTGCATCCAGGCCTGCAATGCGCTCCTCGGTGCGGCCGCGCGCGGTGAGCACGAGCACCGGTGTGCGGTCGCCACGCGCGCGTGCCTGTCGCAGTGCGGTGAGGCCGCTCGCAAGACCGCTCGTGGGGCTTGCCGTCGCCGGCAGGTTGAGGTCGAGCAGCACCGCATCGAAGGGTTGCACGCGCCAGAGGTGGTCGGCGTCTTCGACGTTGGTCGACACGTCGACCCGATGGCCCGCGTCCGCCAGGCTGCGCAGCATCACATCGCGCAGGACGGCGTCATCTTCGACAAGCAGGATTCGCATGGTGGTTGGGGGTGTGGAAGTGTGAAGGGTTGCTGAATGGATGGGTCAGGGGCCGGTCAGTAGCTCCACACGATAGTCGTTGCATGAGCATACGACAGCAGCATGAAACACGGGCCATTTTCATGGCCTGCGCCGCACGATGAGCGCACGTGACGCCTCCGATCAGCTGAGCCTGGTTCCCCCCGAGGTGCAACGCACCGCGGTGATCCTGCTGCATGGTTTATGCAGCACGCCTGACGAGTTGCTGACCGTGCAATCGGCATTGCGCGCCAGGGGGTATGCGGCACACCCGCTGCCGATCGATGGCTACTCGTTCGATGCCGGCGCGCCGATGCAACACGCCGCACCATACGAACGCTGGCTCGACGCCATCCAGGCCCAGGTGAAGGCGCTGCGCAGGCAGCACGACCGGGTGATGCTGGTCGGCATTTCCGCCGGTTCCTCGCTCGCGCTGGGCGCGGCCATCCGCTGCGGCCGCGACGTCGATGCGCTGGTGCTCATGTCGACCACGCTGCGCTTCGACGGCTGGGCGATTCCGCGCACCCAGTTCCTGCTGCCGCTCGCCTTCTACACGCCGCTGGGTCGCCTCTGGCAATACCGCGAACGGCCGCCCTATGGCGTGAAGAACGAGCGCGTGCGCGCCTGGATCGAGCGCGAGCTGCGCCACCGCAAGATCTCGCGCGCGGGCTGCTCGGTGCTTGGCGTGGGGCACCTGCGCGAACACGACCGGTTGATCCGCCATGTGCGGCGCAACCTGAACGCCGTGCAGTGCGACAACGTGCTCGCCCTGCATGCCCAGCAGGACGAGGTGGCCAGCGTGGCCAACCTGGACATCCTCGCGCGCGGCCTGCGCTGCCGCGCATTCCGCACCGTGGTCGTGGCCAACAGCTACCACATGATCACGATAGACAACGACCGTCAACAGGTCGTGCGCGAAACAGTGTCATTCGCCGATGCGGTAGCGCATGGCACGATGCCCGAGCATCCCCTGTACGCATGAGTTCGCCCGAACGAACACACCTGAAAGGAACACAGCCCATGTCCTCCTCGCCCACCTTCAACAGCATCGCGACGATCCTGGAAGCCGACTTCAAGGTCGATCGCAGCGCCATCTCGCCGGCCACGGTGCTGACCGACCTCGGCCTCGATTCGCTCGCACTGATGGAGTTCGTCTTCGCGGTGGAAGACGCCTTCCATCTGCGCATTCCGGAGGACCGGCTCGACCCGCGCGAAGCCGGCATCACGCTGCAGCGCCTGTGCGAGGTGATCGACACCGAAAGCAGCGGCGCGGCCAGCCCCGCCGCCGAAACGGCCCACGCATGAGCAGCGGTGCCGCCCACGCCGTGCTGGCTGCGTCCGCAGCGCGTGCCGCATCGGCGCCTGTGCGCGTGAGCGGCATGGGCTTCGTCACGCCCATCGGCCGCACCGTCGAAGCCTTCGACGAGGCGCTGTTCGCCGGCCGCTCGGCCGTGCGCGCGCAGACGCTCGAGATCAAAGGCATGGACCCGATGTCGCTCGCCGTGGCCGCCTGCGATTTCGATTCGAACGGCGTGCGCAGCACCTCGCGCCTGCCGCTGGACCGTGGCACGGCCATGGCGCTGGCCGCCGCGCAGGATGCGGCCGCACAGGCCGGGCTCGGTGCCGACAGCGTCGACCCCGAACGGCTGGGCATCTTCTGGGGCAGCGGGCTCGCGGGCGCGGGCGCCTTCGACACCACGACCAGCGCGCTCTACGGCGAACAGCGCCGCATGCGCCCGACGACAGTGCTCACCGTGATGCCCAACGCCGCCGTGGCAGAGCTCGCGCTGCACTTCGGCGCACGCGGTTCGGCCATTGCCTACGCGTGCGCCTGCGCCTCCTCGGCCGTGGCCATCGGCGAGGCGATGCGCGCGATTCGCGGCGGCTGGATCGACGTCGCCATCGTCGGAGGCCACGACGCCATGCTCACACCCGGCGTGATGGCCAGCTGGCACGCGATGCGCGTGATGGCACCGCCACCGGCCGATGCGCCCTCGTCCGCCTGCCGGCCTTTCTCCGGCGACCGCGCCGGCTTTGCCATCGGCGAAGGCGCCGCCGCGCTGGTGATCGAATCCGAAGCGCATGCTCGGGCGCGCGGTGCGAAAGCTGCGCCCTTTGTGCTCGCCGGCTACGCCACCAACTGCGACGGCACGCACATCACGAACCCCGACTCGGCCGGCCAGGTGCGCGCCATGCGCGCTGCGCTGCGCGATGCCGGCATCGAGGCCTCGGACATCGGCCACATCAACGCGCACGGCACCGCCACGTCGGCCGGCGATGCGGCCGAGGCTGCATCGATCCGCGAAGTGTTCGGCAATGGCACGCCGGTGAGCGCCACCAAGGCGATCCACGGCCATGTGCTCGGCGGCGGCGGCGCCATCGAACTCATTGCCGCGCTGCGTGCACTGGCGCGCGAAGCCTTGCCGCCCATCGCCAACCTGCAGGCACCCGACGCTGCTTTCGATCTCGACTTCGTGCGCGGCGAAGCGCGCGAAGCCAAAGGCATCCGCTATGCGCTCTCCAACTCCTTCGCTTTCGGCGGCACCAACGCGGTGATCGTGGCCGGCCTCTCTTCCGATGCATCGGACGCGCCGGATCGCTGAAGATTCGCTGAAGGCTTGCTGAAGAACAGGACGCGGTGCATCGGCTGGTCGTTCTCGTCGTGCCCGTGTTCGCGCTGCTCATGGCGTGCGAATTCGCCTGGGGCTGGTTCAAGCGCCGCAACACCTACCGCTTCAGCGACACGCTCGGCAGCCTGAGCCAGGGCCTGCTGAGCCAGGCGCTCGCGGTGTGCACGCAGCTCTTCCAGATCGGCCTGTACGCGATGGTCTACCCGGTCGTCGCGATCTGGACGCGGCCCGCCTTCTGGGACGGCGCCATCGGCTGGATCGTCGCGGTGCTGCTGTTCGACTTCTGCGACTACTGGCTGCACCGCGCGGGGCACGAGTCGGCGGTGTTCTGGGCCGCGCACTCGGTGCACCACCAGAGCCAGCAGTTCAACTTCTCGACCGCGCTGCGGCAGGAGAGCATGGTCGCCTTCCTGGGCTGGGCCTTCTACCTGCCGATGGCGGTGGTCGGCGTGCCGCCCGAGCAGTTCGGCATCGCGGGGCTCATCGTGCTGGTCTACCAGTTCTGGATCCACACCGAGCACATCGGCAAGCTCGGCTGGTTCGACCGCGTGTTCTCCTCGCCCTCGAACCATCGCGTGCACCACGCGGTGAACGACGGGTATGTGGACCGCAACTACGGCGGCATGCTCGTGGTGTGGGACCGGATGTTCGGCACCTTCGCCGAAGAGAACGAGCGCGCTGTCTATGGCACGCGCAAGGCGCTGGCTAATTTCGATCCGCTGCGGGCCATCCTCGGGCCCTATGCGCCGCTGGTGCGCGACAGCTGGCATACGCGCAGATGGCGCGACAAGCTTGCGGTGTGGTTCAAGCCGCCGGGCTGGCGGCCGGCCGATGTGGCGGCGCGCTTTCCGGAGGCGCCGTTCTCGCTCGATGAGGCGATGCACATCCACGATCCGGCGTTGACCCGTGTGCAGGTCGTCTCGGCATCGATCCACTTCATCGGATGGATCGGCGTGACGCTCGCCTTTCTGTGGGGCGCCGACGACCTCGCATTCCGCACCGGCCTCGAACTCCTCGCGCTGGCCGTCGCAGGGTTTTGGACCATCGGCGCCGTGCTCGATTCACGCATCCGCCTGCGATGGGCCTGGTGTGTGCAATGCGCACTGCTGGCGTTCTCGGTGGCGCTCCTGGCTTGAAGCGCCGTATGTAAGCTCGGCGCTTCCATCGTTTCGAGACTTACACCCATGCGCAGGCTCGCCACGCTCGAAGACCTCCACGCCGTCTTCACGCTCTACATGCACGAGAAGGTCGTGCCCTACCTCAGCTACGACCCGATGCCGCTCGAGGACTTTCGCCCCATCTACCAGGAGATGGTCGGGAGCGAACGCTTCTTCGTCTACGAACTGGACGGCCGGATCGCCGGCTTCTACCGCGCCACGCGCTATCCGGGTCGGGTGCAGCATGTGGCTAGCCTGGGCACGCTGGCCGTCGATCCCACATTGCACGGGAAAGGCGTGGCGCTCGCGATGGTGAGCCAGGCGATCGACGAACTGAAGGCTGCCGGCGTCAAGCGCATCGAACTCTGCGTCGAAAGCGACAACGCGCCGGGCCTGCGCTTCTACGAGAAGCTGGGCTTCCAGCGCGAAGGCACGCTGCGCAAGTTCTACAAGCGGGCCGGCGATGCGGAGCCCATCGACGACCACGTGATGGCGCTGCTGTTCGACTGAAGAGAGCAGATCAAGGCTTCCAGCGGCGCAGCAGCAGCGCGTTCGCCATCACGCTCACGCTCGACAGCGCCATCGCGGCACCGGCCACCACCGGACTCAGCAAGCCGAAGGCCGCGAGCGGAATGCCGGCCACGTTGTAGGCAAAGGCCCAGAACAGGTTCTGCCGGATCTTCGCCACCGTGCGAGCAGAAAGCTCGAACGCCTGGGCCACCAGCGCGAGGTCGCCGCGCATCAGCGTGATGCCGGCTGCTTCCATCGCCACGTCGGTGCCGCCGCCCGAGGGTGCCATCGCGATGCCCACGTCGGCCGCAGCGAGCGCGGGCGCATCGTTGGCGCCATCGCCGACCATCGCCACGACATGGCCATCGCGACGCAACGCGCTGACCTGTGCTGCCTTGTCGGCGGGAAGCACATCGGCACGCACATCCTCGATCGCAATGCCGAGCCGCGTCGCCATGGCCTGCGCCGCGCGCAGGTTGTCACCGGAGATCATCACCACGCGCAAGCCTCGCGCACGCAGCGTGCGGATGGCCTCGGCGGCTTGCGGCTTGGGTTCGTCGGCGAAGGCCAGCAAGGCCTGCACGCGCGCTGCGCCAGCTTCATCGAAACGCAGCAGCGCCGACACCGTGGCGCCTTGCGCCTGCAGTTTTTCGATCTCGGCTTCCGCGGGCATCGCGTCGAGTTCCCTGCACCAGCGCAGGCTCGCGATGGCCCAGGTGGCGCCATCCACTTCGCCGCGAACACCACGGCCCGGCATGGCCTGCATTGCACCTAGAGGCGGCGCCTGCACGCCGCGTTCCGCCGCGGCGACAAGCACGGCACGGGCGAGCGGATGTTCGCTGCCGCCCTGAAGACTGGCGGCGGTGGCGAGCAATTGGTCTTTCGTGGCCTCGGTGCCTGCAACCGGCAGCAATGCAGTGAGCACGGGGCGGCCCAAGGTCAGCGTACCGGTCTTGTCGAAGGCCACGGTGTCGACGCGGTGTGCAATCTCCAACGAACGCGCATCCTTGATCAGGATGCCGGGCCGCGCGGCCACGCCGGTGCCAGCCATCACCGCGACCGGCGTGGCGAGGCCCAGCGCACACGGGCAGGCGATGACAAGCACGGCGACCGCATGGATCAACGCAGTTTCGATGCCCGCGCCCGCAATCAGCCAACCCGCCAACGTGATCAGCGCAATCACCAGCACCACCGGCACGAACACGGCCGCGACCTTGTCCACCAACCGCTGGATCGGCGCCTTGGCGGCCTGTGCGTCCTCGACCAGCCGGATGATGCGTGCCAGCACGCTCTCGGCGCCGACCGCCTTCACTTCGATCACCATCCGGCCGTCGCCGTTGACCGCGCCGCCCGTG
>Ga0157370_10010049_pt1 | contig 10008 bp, 4 predicted proteins | sample C35metaG_FD_113463 | JGI IMG/M metagenome (GOLD analysis project Ga0157370, IMG submission 113463) | Corn rhizosphere microbial communities from Kellogg Biological Station, Michigan, USA - C3-5 metaG | ecosystem: Host-associated > Plants > Roots > Rhizosphere > Soil | place: USA: Michigan... | reverse complement strand
TGCCAGCCTTTCAGCTGCGCGGGGTCTTTCAGGGCCGGCAGCAGCGCGCCATTCCTGATGGCAAAGCCATCCGCGTCGGCCCAGCTTCCCGTCGCAAGAGGTGCGGCGACGTCGAGGGCGGCGCGGGCGAAGGCGATGACGTTTTCGCCGCGCTTGGGATTATAGCCCTTGCCGGGGGCCAGATCGCCCGTCTGGTCGATGGCGTCGGTGCCATAAAGCGCGTCATACAGGCTGCCCCAGCGCGCGTTGACGGCGTTGAGGGCGAAACGCGCATTGGTCAGCGGCACCACCAGTTGAGGCCCGGCGATGGTGGCGATCTCCGGATCGACCCCGTCGGTGCCGATGATGAAGTCGGGGCCTTCGGGCACCAGATAGCCGATCTCCCGCAGGAATGCGGTATAGGCCTGCGTGTCGATGGGTTTGGCCGGATGGGCCTTGTGCCAGGCATCGATGGCGGCCTGGATGCGGTCGCGCTCGGCCAGCAGGGCGCGGTTCTGCGGCATCAGCCGCGTCGCCAGGTCCGCGAAGCCCTGCCAGAAGGCATTCGGATCCACGCCCGTGCCCGGCAGCGCCTCTTTGGCGATGAAGGCATGCAGCGCGGGGGCGACCTTCAGTCCGTGTTCCGAAATCCGTTCCGCCATGGCGCCCTCTCTGCTGTCCGGGGCGAACCCTAAAGGGGTGCGCCGCAAACGAAAAGGCCGGGCGTTGCCGCCCGGCCCTTCCGAAAACGGATAGGTGATCGCCTGTCAGTGCGGCGGGATCATCCAGGTCCAGACATGCTGCTGCAGGAACACCAGAATGCCCAGCAGCACGGTCAGAAGGATGCTGTGCAGGAAGGTGCGCGAGAAGATGGCGCCCTCCTGTCCCTGCAGGCCGCTGACGGCGACGCCGGTGGCGATGTTCTGCGGTGAGATCATCTTGGCCATGACTCCGCCCGACGAATTGGTGGCGGCCATCAGCACCGGATCCAGGTGCAGCTGCCTGGCCGCCACGACCTGGAGGTTGCCGAACAGTGCGTTGCCCGACGAATCGCTGCCCGACAGGAAAACGGCCAGCCAGCCCAGGAAGGCCGACAGCAGCGGGAACAGGAAGCCGGCCGCGGCCACGGCCTTGCCCAGCGTATAGGCCATGCCGGAATAGTTCATCAGGAAGGCAAGGCCGACGATGGCCATCACGGTCAGCGTCGGCAACAGAACCTGTTTCCACGCCAGCATGGTCGCCTTGAGCAGACCGCCCACGCCCTGGCCCACGGCGAAGGCGGTGATGATGGCGGTCACCAGCACCGCGGTGCCGGTAGCCAGCGGCTGGAAGCTCCAGATCGCGGCGTACGGCTTTTCGTAGAGGGTGATGAAGACCTGGTTGTGCAGGCCCGGCCACTGGATGTTCATCTGGCCCATCCCGGCGACCTTGAAGATGGTCCACAGGATCACCACCGCGCACATGATCAGCCAGGGCAGCCAGCCCTGCCATGGCGGTACGGCGCTGTGTTCGGGATTGACGCTTTGGGCCGGCGCCGCCCCGATCGCAAAGGCCGGATCGGGCGCCGGCTTCCACACTCTGAGGAACAGCACCGTCGCCAGAAGACTGCTGAGAGCGGCCAGCACGTCGGTCAGGACATAGCTGACGTAATTGGAGGTCGCGAACTGGATCAGCGCGAAGCTGGCCCCCGCCACGAAGATTACCGGAAACAGCGCCTTGACCGACTTGATGCCCCCATACATGGCGATGACATAGAAGGGCAGCAGAAAGGCGAAAAAGGGAAGCTGGCGGCCCACCATCGCCCCCAGCGCGTCGGCGGGAAGGGCGGTGACGCCGGACAGCACGGTGATGGGAATGCCCAGCGAGCCAAAGGCCACCGGGGCGGTGTTGAACAGCAGCGCATAGACCACCGCGTCCACCGCCTTGAATCCCAGCAGGATCAGCAGCGAGGCGCTGATCGCGACGGGCGCGCCGAAACCGGTCACCCCTTCCAGCAGCGCGCCGAAGCCATAGCCGATCACGATCAGCACAATGCGCCGGTCATCGGGCAGGTGCTTCAGTACCCAGCGGCGGAAGGCGTCGAAGCGGCCGGACTGCACCGCCACGTTGTAGAGGATCAGCGCCGCGAACACGATCCACATGATCGGCCACAGCGCGAAGGTGACGCCGTCCAGTGTGGCCGACACCGCCAGGCCGATGGGGAACTTCCACACGCCGAGCGCGATGATCACGCCCGCCACAAGGCCCGCCAGCGAGGATTGCCACGCCGGGCGCTTGAGAAGGCCCAGCATCACAAGCACGACCGCGATCGGGATCGCCGCCACCAGGAAGGACAGGCCAAGGCTGCCGTTCACGGGCGTCAAAAGCTGATGGAACATGTTTCCCCTCCTTGCCACAGGCGTGGCGTTGCCGAACGCGTCGGCGCGTGACCTTCGGGACGATGCGGGGAAGTCGGACTGCGGGGCCTTCGGCTCCGGATGTCCGTGATGTCCCTTCAAGCCCCTGCTTTTATGCGACCGTTAGAGCAAAAAACCGCCCTGCGGCCAAGGCTTTCCCGACTGTGCAGTGCACCATTCGCACACGCCGGCACTGTGATTGAAGGGCGCTCTACCTGTTCCAGGTCGAGGCAATGTGGTCGGGATCTTCCTGCGAGTTGCGCTCGGACAACAGGAAATCATAATAGCCGCAGGTCTTGCCGCCGGGATACTCGCGGCAGATGGTGGGCCGGGCGGTGTAGATGGTGCAGCGGCGCGCGTCGGTGTCGAAGAAGCGGCAGATGCGGCCGAAATGCTCGTCGGCCTTGCGCCGCATGGCATAGGGCTCGTCGCCTTCCTTCTTGGTGAATTTGCGCTGCGCCTGTTCGAAGGAAAGACCGAAATGGTCGGCCAGCCGCTGCACATCTCGCTTCTTGAGCGGAATGATGGGATAAGAGCAGCAATAGCCGGGGCATTTCGAACAATTGTAGATGGCCATCGCCGTACCTTGAATCGGTGCTTCGCTCCACCTCTAGCATGAAGGCGCCTGCCGCCTGAAAGGTTCCCCGGGATAATGCCGCGGTGGCGACCCCGTGACGCGCCCCTGTCGCAAGTCTCACTTTTGCCAGCTTCCACGCTGTTGTATTGGAACGCAAATGGGTAAGCAGCCGATCTTCTTCGACGCTTCCGGGCGTCGGGCCGCACGCGTCCGCTGGATCGCCTGGACCGCCGCCGCGGTGGTCGCGGTGATGCTGACCGGCTTTGGCGTGAGCGTGGCGCTGTCTCCGCCCATTGCCGGGCTGCAACTGCCCGGCAAGCCGGTGGCGGTGAACCCCACCGAGCTGATCCGCCGCGCGGCGAAGCCGGGCCTTCTGGCGCGCGCCGAAAGGCTGGCGGCGCAGGCGCGCCACCGCCGGGCGGAAGCCGCACGCAAGCGTCGTCATGCCGGTGAACTTTCCAGCCGCCTGTTGCCGGCGATCCTGAAGCCGCAGCACGGCCGGTCCCTGGCGATCGCCTTCTATACGAACTGGGGCGGGCGCGACGATCCGAGCTGGCCGGCGCTGCGCCGTTCGCTGAAATACCTGGACTGGGTGGTGCCCAGCTGGCTCACCCTGTCGGGCCCCGACGAAAAGCTCACCATCACGCTGGACGAGAAGGCGCTGCGCTATATCCGCGCCCACAAGCCGGGCGTGGCCATCCTGCCCATGATCCAGAACGCGGAAGGCGGAAACTGGAACGGACCCGGACTTGCCGCGCTTCTGGCCAGCCCCCGGCGCCAGGAGGCGCTGGTAAAGTCCATCGTCACCTTCCTGGCCCAGCGCCACCTGCAGGGGGTGATGGTGGATTTTGAAAATGTGCCCAAGGGAGCGGATCGGGACCTTGCCGCCTTCCTGAACCGGCTGTCGGCCGCCTTTGCCCCTCATGGCTGGATCATCGCCCAGGCCGCGCCGTTCGACGATCCGGACTGGCCCTACAAGACCTATGACGACATCGTCGATTACACGGTGCTGATGGCCTATGACGAGCGCGACCAGAACGATCCGCCCGGCGCCATCGCCTCCGAAAGCTGGTTTGAAAAGACGCTGGACAAGCGGATGAGGACGCTCGATCCGGCCTCCACCATCATCGCGCTGGGTTCATATGCCTATGACTGGACGGGCCCCGGCGTCGCGTACGGCACCAGCTTTGCAGAGATCATGGTCTATGCTCGCGACTCCGGCGCGAAGATCCAGTTCGACGACGCGAGCAACAATCCGCATTTCTCCTACCGCGACTCGGACGGCACCAATCACCAGGTCTGGTTCCTGGACGGTGCCACGGTCTTCAACCAGATACATGCCGCCGATGCCTATCAGCCGGCGGGCTATGCGCTGTGGAAGCTGGGCAGCGAGGACCCTTCGGTTCCGCCCATCCTGGGGCGTTCCTACAACGCGCCCGCGCCGAAAAGCCTTCAATCCATACCCACCAACGATGACGTCGATTTCGACGGCGAGGGCGAGATCCTGAAGGTGGAATCCAATCCCACCCGGGGCGTGCGCAAGCTGGACATCGACAAGACCACCGGCGACATCGACGACGAGACCTATGTCGATCTGCCGACCAACTATGTGATCCGCCGCGTGGGCGCGGTGCCCAAGAAGCTGGCGCTGACCTTCGATGACGGCCCCGATCCGGAATGGACGCCCGCCATCCTGTCCATCCTGAAGGAAAAGCATGTCCCCGCGACCTTCTTCATGATCGGCGCGAACATGGAGTCCTATCCCGGCCTGGTGCAGAAGGTTCTGGCCGCGGGGAACGAGATCGGCAGCCATACCTTCACCCATCCCAACCTGGCCGACACGCCCCCCGCCGCCGTGCGGCTGGAGCTGAACGCCACCCAGCGGCTGTTCCAGGCGCTGACCGGCCGGTCGATGCGGATGCTGCGTCCGCCTTATCTGGCCGATGCCGAACCCAGCGATGCCGAAGAGATCGTGCCGGTCGAGATCGCGCAGAACCTGGGCTACATCACGGTGGGCACCCATGTCGACACGCTGGATTGGCGCAAGCCCAGTGTCGAGCAGATGATGAAAAGCGTGCTGCGCTATGTGAACCATCCCAATCCGGACCTGCGCGGCAACATCATCCTGATGCATGATTCCGGCGGCGACCGTTCCCGGACACTGGCGCTGCTGCCGGTGCTGATCGACAAGCTGCGCGCCCAGGGCTACAGCTTCGTTCCGGTGTCGGAGCTGGGCGGGTTTACCCGCGACCAGGTAATGCCGCGCCTGCCGCTTACCGCCAGCCTTTATGCCGACCGGGTGGTGTTCCTGACCATCTCCTGGATATCGCAGCTTCTCTATTGGTGTTTCCTGGGCGCGATCGTGCTGGGCGTGGCGCGCCTGGTCGTGCTGGCGGGGCTGGCCCTGTGGAACCGCACCCATCAGAGAAAGCCGCCTATGGGCGGCCCGCTTCCGGGCGTAAGCGTGCTGATCCCCGCCTTCAATGAGGAGAAGGTGATCGTCTCCACCATCGAGCGCATCCTGTCCAGCAGGCACGAGAACCTGGAGGTGCTGGTGGTCGATGACGGCTCATCCGACAACACCTCCCACCTCGCCCGGACGCATTTCGCGCACGAGCCCCGCGTGGCGGTGATGTCGATCCCCAATGGCGGCAAGGCCAACGCGCTGAATGTCGGACTGGCGGCGGCACGGCACGATATCGTGGTGGCCCTGGATGCCGATACCCAGTTCGAGGCCGAAACCATCTCGCGGCTTGTGCGCTGGTTCGCCGATCCTCAAACCGGCGCGGTGGCCGGCAACGCCAAGGTCGGCAACCGGGTCAACATGATCACCCGCTGGCAGGCGCTGGAATATGTGGTGGCGCAGAACCTGGAGCGGCGCGCGCTTTCGGCGCTGGACACGCTGACCGTGGTGCCGGGCGCCGTGGGTGCCTGGCGGCGGGAGGCGCTTCTGAAACTGGGCGGCTTTCCGGCCGAGACACTGGCCGAGGACCAGGACCTGACGATTGCCATCCAGACCGCGGGCTATTCGGTGGTTTTCGATCCCGCCGCCGTGGCCTGGACGGAGGCGCCCGCCACCGTGAAGGGGCTGGCCAAGCAGCGCTTCCGCTGGGCCTATGGCACGCTGCAATGCCTGTGGAAGTACCGCGGCATCACCTTCAATCCGCGCTATGGCGAACTGGGACTGGTGGCGCTGCCGCAGGTCTGGCTGTTCCAGATCCTGCTCACCACCCTGGCGCCTGTCGCCGATCTTCTGCTGGTGTGGCAGCTGGTCGGCCAGTGGATCGCCTGGAGCCAGCACGGCACCGAGTTCAACAGCGGCAGCCTGGTGATCGTCGGCATCTATTATGCCGTGTTCATCGTGGTGGACATGCTGGCGGCGATGATCGGATTTGTGATGGAGCGCGGCGAGGACTGGAGCCTGCTGCTGTGGTTGCCGCTGCAGCGCTTCGGCTATCGCCAGATCATGTATTATGTGGTGGTGCGCTCGCTGTGGACGGCTGCCAAGGGGCCGTTCGTGGGATGGGGCAAGCTGGAGCGCACCGGAACAGTCAGGGCGCGGGCCTGAAGCAGCCTGTTTTTCCGCCTTTGCGCCCTGCCCTGGACGGGCCAATAATGGCGCCGGCGATTCGTGGGTTCTTCGTGGAAGACGGCATGCGACGCTTGGGTTTCCTGTTTTTCGCATTGGCCCTGCCCGGCGCATTGGCCCTGTCGGGGTGCGGGCTGTTCGGGGGGCAGGCCGAGCAGGCTGCCGCCCCCGCTCCGCCGGCGGCCCGTGGCGATCTTCTGGCCGCAGGCGACATGGTGCACATCACGGTGGCGGGTGAGCAGGAACTGAGCGGCACTTTCGCGATAGGCCAGGGCGGCAACGTGCATCTGGAGCTGGTCGGCGATGTGCGTGCCGCCGGCCTGACGTCACAGATGCTGGCCAACGATCTGCGCCTGCGATTGGCGGCGGGATATCTGAAGGACCCGGCAGTGACCGTGGCCCGCGCCATTCCTGGCGCGCCGTCAGCCGTTTCCGGCGAGCCGGTTGCGGCGGGCGGGTGGCCGGCGCCTCCCCCACTCCAGGGAAGCGTTACCGAGGCGGGGAGCGACCGGAAGGCAGTGGGCAAGCCGGCAAGACCACGGCCTGCGCCGGCGCTGCGCCGGTCACAGGATATCGACCAGCCCTATTAAGACCGGTTCTGGGGCGCCGGCGCGGGTGCCTGGATGCGCCGTCGCCTGTTAATGGAAATCACGTGACGGCGGCAGCACCTTTACATCGCGGGGATGGGCATGGCGCGGTTGCTGCGTGCGCGATGCCTCGCCGCAATCCATCAGCGATCTCAGATCGCCGCTGCGGTCGATGAGTTTCTCGGCCATCAGGTGCACGACGCCTTCCGGGCTTTTCTGCACCCGTCCTTCCGCCAGCAGCAGGCGCGAGCCCATCACTTCTTTGCGGAAATGTTCGAAGGTGCGTTCCCACACCACCACATTGCACACCCCGGTCTCGTCGCTGAGGGTGATGAAGATGGCGGTGCCTTCGCCGGGACGCTGGCGCACCAGCACGATGCCGGCGCAGCGCACGCGCGCGCCGTCGCGCAACTGCCCGACGCCGGCGCAGCTTGTGATGTCTTGCCTTTCCAGCATGGGGCGCAGGAACTGGGTGGGATAGCCCTTCAGCGACAGACGCGTGGTCTGGTAGTCGGCCAGCACATGGTCGCTGAGCGCCATGCGCGGCAAAGGCGCGATATGTTCTTCGCCCTGTTCGGGTGCGGCGCCCCTGTTGCCTTCATGGGCAAAGAGCGGCAGCGGATCATCGTCGGGCAGGCGGCGCACCGCCCACAGCCCTTCGCGCCGGTCCAGACCGAAGCCGCGAAAGCCGTCGGCTTCGGCCAAAAGCACCAGCGCGCGGCGCGAAAGGCCGGTGCGGCGGACGAAATCGGCGAAGCCAGGGTAGCCATAGCCGCGTTCGCGCATGATGGTATGGCCGTCGTCTTCACGGAAGCCGTCGATCTGGCGAAAGCCCAGGCGCACCGCCAGCGCGCCGTCCGCCGTGCGTTCCAGACCGTTGTCCCAGCCGCTGAAGGCGGCGTCGGGCGCGAGCACCGCCACGCCATGATCGCGGGCGCAGCGCACGATTTCGGCAGGAGCATAGAAACCCATGGGCTGGGAATTGAGCAGCGCGGCGCAGAAGGCGGCGGGATGATGCTTCTTGATCCAGGCCGAGACATAGACCAGCAGCGCGAAGCTGGCGGCATGGCTTTCCGGAAAGCCGTATTCGCCAAAACCCTTGATCTGGTTGAAACAGTCCTGCGCGAATTTTTCCCGATAGCCGCGCGCCACCATGCGATCCACGAACATGCGCTCGAAGGTGTGGATGGTGCCGGCATGGCGGAAGGTCGCCATGGCGCGGCGCAGGCCATTGGCTTCGTCTGAAGTAAATTTGGCGGCCACCATCGCCATGCGCATGGCCTGTTCCTGGAACAGAGGCACGCCCAATGTCTTTTCCAGGACATTTTCCAGCTCATCCTGCGGGTATTCCGGTCCCGGCCTGGGATATTCGATGACGCAGTCCGGGTTCTCGTGCCTGGCTCTGCGGCGCTTGAGATAGGGATGGACCATGCCGCCCTGGATGGGTCCTGGCCGCACGATGGCCACTTCCACCGTCAGGTCGTACATGGTGCGGGGCTGGAGGCGCGGCAGCATGTTCATCTGGGCGCGGCTTTCCACCTGGAACACCCCGATGGCGTCGCCCTCGCACAGCATGTCGTAAACGGCCGGGTCCTTCTGCGGCACCGTGGCCAGCAGCAGCCGGGGCTCCTTCCCGCTTTTGGCATGGGCATGGATCAGGTCGAAGGCCTTGCGGATGCAGGTCAGCATTCCCAGCGCCAGCACATCCACCTTCATGATCGCCAGCGTGTCCAGATCGTCCTTGTCCCATTCGATGAACCAGCGGTCGTCCATCGCGGCGGGGCCGATGGGCACGGTCCAGTCCAGCTTGTAGCGCGCCAGCACGAAGCCGCCGACATGCTGGGACAGGTGGCGGGGAAAGCCCGTCAGTTCATTGGCGAAATGGATTGCCTGCATCAGGGCGGCGTTGGCGGGATCACGCTCTGCCTGGCGGACCTGATGCTCCCGCATTTCTCCGCCATAGGAGCCCCAGACCGTGTCGGCCAGCTTGCCGGTGACGTCTTCGGTGAGGCCGAACACCTTGCCGACCTCGCGGATGGCGCTGCGCGAACGGTAGCGGATCACGGTGGCGGCGAGCGCCGCGCGGCGCTTGCCATAGCGGCGGTAGATATACTGGATCACCTCCTCGCGGCGCTCATGTTCGAAATCCACATCGATGTCAGGCGGCTCGCGCCGTTGGGCATTGAGGAAGCGGTCGAACAGCACATCTATGTCGGTGGGATCGACGGAGGTGACGCCTATGGCGAAACAGACCACGGAATTGGCGGCCGAGCCGCGGCCCTGGCACAGGATGTGCTGGCTGCGGGCGAAGGCCACGATGTCGTGCACGGTCAGGAAGTAATGGGCGATGCCGCGGTCGGCGATGAAGGCCAGCTCCCTTTCCGCGATGGCGGCGATCTTCGGCGGCACGCCCCGCGGATAACGCCATTGGAGACCTGACAGGGTCAGGTCGCGCAGATGTTGGTCGGCGGTCTTGCCGCGCGGCACCGGCTCGCGCGGATAGCGCTGGCCCAGTTCGGACAGATGAAAGCGGATGCGGCCGGCAAAGTGCAGCGTTTCGGCGATCGCTTCGGGACAGGCGCGGAAAAGCCGCGCCATCTCGGCCGGATGCTTCAGGTTGCGTTCGGCATTGGCCTGGAGCCGGATGCCAGCGTCCTTCAGGGCGACATGCTCGCGGATGCAGGTGACGACATCCTGCAATTCCCGCCGCTCGGCCCTGTGGTACAGCGCATCGTTCACCGCGATCAGTGGCACCCGTGCCCGCCGGGCCAGGTTTATCAGGTCGCGCAAGCGCCGCCGGTCCTCTCCGGTATAAAGCATGGATGCCGCCAGCCAGGTATCGCGGCCCAATGCCTGCAGGACCGGCTTTATTCCGGCGGG
>Ga0157370_10010048_pt1 | contig 10008 bp, 7 predicted proteins | sample C35metaG_FD_113463 | JGI IMG/M metagenome (GOLD analysis project Ga0157370, IMG submission 113463) | Corn rhizosphere microbial communities from Kellogg Biological Station, Michigan, USA - C3-5 metaG | ecosystem: Host-associated > Plants > Roots > Rhizosphere > Soil | place: USA: Michigan... | reverse complement strand
CGCTGGTGTTCGCGCAAGGCTTCTTCGATCTCGCGATTGCGGGGCAGGAAACCTTCGTCGCTGACACCGATATGTTGCGCTGCCTTGCGTTTGGCCATCCGGAAATCGCGGATGCCGTGTTCGCTGATCAGGCGTGCGGCTTCGAGGGCGATGCGGCGGCGCAGTTGATGGTTGCGGCCTTCGGCATGGATGCGATGGAACCCGGCGGTCTTGTGCATGGCCAAAACACCTGTAGCCGCGTTGGGTCCAGTGTCGCAAAAAGCGAGCACAAAAAGCAAAGGCTTGGTCCTTGCACTCGAAGCGGCTGTGAAGGTCACGGCGAAGTGGCTTGGTGAGAAGTCAGGCCGGATGGCCGTTCTGGTCGTCCAGAGTTAGGAGCAACTGCGGTGCTTGTCCGCTTCAGCGAAGCAGCGATCATGGACGATCGCAAAAATACATGATCGCACTAGAAAATATCGTAAGCCGGCGCCTGGTTCTGTTGCTGCTTGGCCTGTTCACGCAAGCGATCCAGATCCTCGATCTTGAAGATCTCGCTCATGGTGTCGGTATCGCCGGGCGGCGCCGGGAGCCCGGTGGTGCGATCGATGGTTGCGGTGACGATGCCGGGCGGCATCGGCAGCGAGGCTTCCGGTTGGCCTTGGAGTGCCGGTTCCATGAACGCCATCCAGATCGGCAGCGCGGTCTTCGCGCCGAACTCGCCGTGTCCAAGCGAACGGTAGTCGTCGAAGCCCACCCATACGGTCGCCACGAGATCGGCGTTGAAGCCGCAGAACCAGCCGTCGTGATGGTCGTTGGTGGAACCGGTCTTGCCCGCGAGATCGCTGCGGCCGAGCTGCTTGACCGCGAAGCCGGTGCCGTGATCCACGACACTTTGCATCAGCGAGTCCATCAGGTAGTCGTTGCGGGGATTGATCACGCGCGGCGCCAGCAAGGGTTTGTTCGATTCGCCCTGGCCCAGCGCGTTGGCGGTGTCGGCCAGCGCGCCGGGATCGCCGGCTGCGGCCGCGGGTTGCGCGGGTGCGGCGGTGGTCTTGCCTTCATCCAGCAGGCGCGCTTCGCAGGTGCGACATGCCTGCAGCGGATCGGCCTTGTAGATGGCTTGTCCGTCACGGTTGTCGATTTCGGCGATGTAGTAGGGATTGATCAGGAAACCGCCGTTGGCGAAGACGGCATAGGCACGCGCCATCGCCATCGGAGACACCGACGCGGTGCCGAGCGCCATCGACAGGTTGGCGGGTATCGCATCGAGCGGGAAACCGAAACGCGTCGCGTATTCGCGTACATAGCGCACGCCCACCGCGTCGAGCAGGCGGATCGCGACCAGGTTCACCGACTGCGCCAGCGCTTCGCGCAGGCGCATCGGCCCGCGGAATTTGCCATCGTCGTTCTGCGGCGTCCACAACCCGCCGGGCTTGGCTGGGTCGGGCAGGGCGATGGGCGCGTCGTTGATGATCGACGAAGGCGTGTAGCCGCGACTGAAGGCCGCCGAATAGATGAAAGGCTTGAAGCTCGAGCCCGGCTGGCGCTGGGTCTGCACCGCGCGATTGAACTTGCTCAACTGGAAATTGAAACCGCCGACCAGCGCCTTGACCGCACCGTCGTTCGGCGACAGCACCACCATCGCAGACTGCGCCGCCGGGATCTGTTCGAGTTCCCAGTGCTTCTTGTCGGCGGCGATTTTTTCATCCTTCGATGGCTTGGGGGCCGTGTCGGGAAGTGCTTCCGCGTCGGCGACTTCACGCACGCGGATGATGTCACCCGGCTGCAGGATCGAGGCCACGCCCTTGCCGCCGGTCTTGGCCTTGCGCGCAAAGCCCATCGCCCATTTCGTATTGGCGATGGACAACGTGATGGTCTGGCCGCCTTGCACGTACGCCTCGGCGTCGTTGTCCTTCGCTTCGGTGACGATGGCGGGATACAGGCCACTGACGTCGTTGTAGTTCGAGAGCGCCTGCTCCAATGCGGCCGGCGTGGCCGGTTGCGGCAGCGCGACGTGCGCTTCCGGTCCGCGATAGCCGTGGCGATGATCGTATTCCTCGAGCCGGCTGCGCAGCGCGTGATTGGCCAGCGCCTGCAGGTGGCTGTCGATGGTGGTGCGGATCACGTAGCCGTCGGTCTGGGCCTGGTTGCCGAGCTTCTGCAGGGCCTGCTGGCGCACCATTTCGGCAAGATAAGGCGCATCCACCTCGATCGGCGGCTCGTGCGGCGCGGCGTCATCCGGGGCGGCGATTGCCTGTTCATATTCGGCCTTGTTGATGAAACGATGCGAGAGCATCTGTCCCAGCACCCAGTTGCGGCGCACGAGCAGGCGTTGCTTGTGGTCGGTGGGATTGACCACCGAGGGTGACTGGAACGACGATGCGATCGCCGCGCATTGCGCCAGCGTCAACTGGTTGATCGGCTTGCCGTAGTAATACTGTGCCGCGGCGGCCACGCCGTAGGAACGATGGCCGAGGAACATCTTGTTGAGGTAGAGCTGCAGGATCTGATCCTTGCTCAGTTCGTTCTCGATCCGGAATGCGGTGAGCATTTCGGTGAGCTTGCGCGTGTAGGTTTTCTGCGGGCTCAGGAAGAAGTTGCGTGCGACCTGCTGGGTGATGGTCGAACCACCCTGCACCTTTTCGCCATGATGCAGCGCGACCTCAAGGGCCGCGCGGAAGGTGGAGGTGAGATCGATGCCCGAGTGGTGGTAGAAATCGGCGTCTTCGGCGGCCAGCACCGCGTTTTTCAGGTAGGCCGGCACGTTCCCGATCTGCACCGGGATGCGCCGGGTTTCGCCGAACTCCGCGATCAGCTTGCCGTCCGCGCTCAGCACGCGCAGCGGCACCTGCATCTGCACGTCCTTCAGCGAGGCCACCGACGGCACCCGTGGTTCGATCAGCCAATAGGTGACGCCGCCCGCGATGATGCACAGTACCACCAGACACGCCAAGCCAATCAGTGCGATCAGCGCCAGTCGTTTGAAGATTCTCATGCAGGTTCCGGATCGGGCGCGATGCACGGCGCTGGGCGACGCGCCGCGGATGGGCGTGGCGATGGGGTCGGTTGGTTGCGAGGCTCGAGAGTATAGATGCTCGCCCCGAACGCGGGTTCCGTGATGATCGACAAAGTTCGTTTTCGCAGGAAGCGTATTCTGCGTCGCGCTGCATGGCTCTCGCGTGCATGTGGATGCACCCTGTTCAATGCACCGGGGAAACGCCACGTTTTGTGCAAGGGGACGCAGATCGGCAGACGCGAAAGGCAGCTCGCGAATTTGTGACGCACGTCCGGCGGAATCATGCAAGCAACGAGGATGATTTCAGATTGAAAGCGCAGAAACATCATAAACTTGTGCGTACTTTGCAAGGTTATTGATATTTCGTTAACTTTCGTATCTAATTCAATCGCGCCACGTTTTCTGCGAGCGGGCACGGGGAAGGGGAATTCCAGTGGGAATACTGACAACCAATGCTGCGCCGCTGATTGGCGTCGATATCAGTTCGACTGCGGTGAAGTTGCTGCAGTTGAGCCAGGCCGGTTCGCGTTTCCGTGTCGAGCACTACGCGGTCGAACCGTTGCCGCCCAATGCCGTGGTCGAGAAGAACATCGTCGAGGTCGAGGCCGTCGGTGACGCGATCCGGCGCGCGATGCAGCGCGCGGGCGCGCGCACCAAGTACGCCGCGGCCGCGGTCGCGGGTTCGGCGGTGATCACCAAGGTGATCCCGATGCCGGCGGATCTTTCCGACGACGATCTCGAAGGCCAGGTGCAGGTCGAAGCCAACCAGTACATCCCGTACCCGATCGAGGAAGTCAGCCTGGATTTCGAAACGATCGGGCCGGTGAAGGACAACCCGGAGATGCAGCAGGTCCTGTTGGCCGCATCGCGCACCGAGAACGTGGACATGCGTGTCGCGGCGCTCGACCTCGGCGGACTCACCGCACGGGTGATCGATGTCGAGGTGTTCGCGATGGAAAACGCCTTCCGGCTCGTCGCCGACCAGTTGTCGGTGCCCCGCGACGCGCTGGTGGCGCTGGTCGACGTCGGCGCCACCATGATCACGCTGTCGGTGCTCAAGAACCAGCGCACCATCTATTCGCGCGAACAGGTGTTCGGCGGCAAGCAGCTCACCGACGAAGTGATGCGCCGCTACGGCATGTCCTACGAGGAAGCCGGCCTCGCCAAGCGCCAAGGCGGCCTGCCCGAATCCTACGAGATCGAGGTGCTGGAGCCGTTCAAGGAAGCGATGGTGCAGCAGGTCAGCCGGCTGTTGCAGTTCTTCTTCGCGGGCAGTGAATTCGGCAAGGTCGACCAAGTCGTGTTGGCGGGCGGTTGCGCATCGATCCCGGGCGTGGCCGATATGGTGGTCGAACAACTCGGCGTGCCTTGCGTGGTGGCCAATCCGCTGGCCAGCATGTCGCTGTCGCCGCGCCTGCAGGCGCAGACGCTGGCACAAGATGCGCCCGCGCTGATGATCGCAGCCGGATTGGCCTTGAGGAGTTTCGACTGATGGCCAAGATCACGCTACTGCCATGGGGCGCGGAGCGCAGCGAACACCGCGCGCTGATGATCTCCGCCGGGCCGGCATTGGGGGGCCAAGACTGATGGCCAAGATCAATCTACTGCCGTGGCGCGCGGAGCGGCGTGAGCGCCGCAAACGCGAATTCTTCACGCATCTGGTCATCGCGTTCGTCGCCGCGGTGGTGCTGGTGCTGTTGTGGGGCTTCTGGGTGAGTCTGCGTATCGGCAACCAGAACGAGCGCAACGATTACCTGACGGGCCAGATCACCCAACTCGACGCCAAGATCACGGAGATCCAGAACCTGCAGAAGGTCAAGGATCACCTGCTCGCCCGCAAGCGCATCGTCGAGAAACTGCAGTCCAGCCGTTCGCAGATGGTGCACCTGTTCGACCAGATCGTGCAGACCATTCCTGCGGGCGCGCGGGTGACCGGCCTGAAGCAGCAGGGCGACAAGCTCACGCTCGACGGCGTTGCGCAATCCAACGCGACGGTCGCCCAGTACATGCGCAACATCGAAGCGTCGCCGTGGATGGGGCCGACCACCCTGGTCAGCACCACCAATGTTCACAACGACACGAATACGCCGTACGAATTCGAGTTGGTGGTGACGCTGACCACGCCGAAGACGGATGACAATGGTGCGCCGGCTTCCGGTTCCTCCGTTGGCACGCCGGCCGCCGCTGGCACCGCTGCAGCCGTGGCCGCCGCGGACCCGCAGGGCGCGACCACCGCGGCTTCGGCACCGGCGGCGTCGGCCATGAGCGCGCCGGCTTCGGCGCCCCCGGCTGCGGCCGCGCCGCAGGCGACGGCGACGAAGGCATCGTCGACGACGCCCGCCGCATCCACGAGCAAGGGGAGGGCCGGGCCATGAAATTCTTCGATGACCTGCGCAATCTCGACCGCAACAACATCGGCGGCTGGCCGAAGTCGGTCAAGGGCTTTTTCATTGGCCTCATAGTCGTAGTGGTGATTTTCCTGGGCTGGTACCTATACATCAGCGGCCAGCAGGACACACTCGCTTCCGGGCAACAGCAGGAAGTGAAACTGAAAAAGGAATTCGAAGACAAGCAAGCCAAGGTGGTGAACCTCGACGCGTTGAAGGCGCAGCTTGCGCAGATGAACGAAATGCTGAGCCAGATGCTGCGCGAGCTGCCCAGCAAGACCGAGATGCCCGCGTTGCTGGTCAACATCTCGCAAACCGCGCAGGCCGCCGGCATCGAGACCGAGCTGTTCAAGCCGCAGCCGGAAATCCCGAAGGAGTTCTACGCCATCCAGCCTATCGCGCTGAAGATGCAGGGCACCTATCACCAGTTCGGCACCTTCATCAGCAGCGTGGCGTCGCTGCCGCGCGTGGTGATCCTCACCATGCACGACGTTTCGCTGAAGGCCGCCAAGCCGGCCGGCAAGGATGCACCCCCGCCAGGTGGTCAGTTGATGCTGGAAGGCACGGTGCAGACCTATCGCTATCTCGGCGATGAAGAGGCCAAAGGCAAGGACGACAAGACAGCGGCCAAAAAGGGAGGGCAGTGATCATGCGACCCGCCCGTATTGCCATTGTCCTTGCGACATTCGCCATGACGCTCGGCCTCGCCGCGTGCAGCGGCCAAGGCGACCTGCACGACTGGGTCGCGCAGATCAAGGCGCGCAAAGGGGTGCCACTGCCCGCGCTGCCGGTCGTCAAGACCTTCGAAACCTACATTTATCAGGATCAGGACCGGCGCGATCCGTTCGAGCCGGCGCCGCCGCAGGCGACGCCGCAGGATGCGGCGGGTCCGCATCCGGACCAGAACCGCCCGCGCGAACCGCTGGAAGCCTTCCCGCTCGACAGCCTGAAGATGGTCGGCACGATCGGTGCAAAGGGCAACGTGGAGGCCCTGATCAGGGATCCGCAGGGCGTGATCCATCAGGTCCACGTCGGCGATTACATGGGCCAGAACTACGGGCATGTCCTCCAGGTGACGCCTGGCGAAGTCGATCTGGTGGAACTGGTGCCGAACGGTTCGGGCGGCTGGATGGAACGCGACGCGAGCGTCGCATTGGGCGACAAATGACGATTCATCGGGGGTTACGTTCATGATGACCAAACCTGCTCACTACCTCCGTCGCTCCAGTGGCGGCCACGTTCGACCGCCACGCGGTTGGCTGGCCTTGCTGGCGATGTCGTTCCTGCTGGTGGCGGGACCGGCCATGGCGGCCAACACCTTGCAGAACGTCAGTGCGTCGCCGTTGCCCGGCGGCAAGGTCCAGGTGACGCTGACTTTCTCGGGCCCCGCCGCCACGCCGCAGGCGTTCAGCACCAACACGCCGCCGCGCATCGCGATGGATTTTGCCGATACCAGCAACGGGCTCGCGCAACGCAGCTATCCGGTCAACCAAGGCACCGCGCAGTCGGTCAGCGCCGTCGAGGCGAATGGCCGCACCCGCGTGGTCGTGGCCCTCACCCAGGCTTCGCCATACGTGACGAGTGTCGAGGGCAACCAGGTCATGGTGACCATCGGCGACGGCATGGCCGGCGCCACCGCAGCCGCCGCCCCGGAAGCCGCGCAAGCGCCGGCACTGGCGACGGCCCCTCCCCCGCCCGCATCACCGCGTGCGCTGTCCGTGGCCGCCACCAATCCGGACAAGTCCGTGGCGATGGCCGGCAGCAACGTGATCACCGGCGTCGATTTCCAGCGTGGCGACCACGGTGGCGGCAAGCTGGTGATCGACTTCAGCCAGCCGGGTGCCGCAACCAGCATGCACAGCAACGGCGACATCACCACCATCGAAGTCGCCGGCGCGAGTCTCGCGGCTTCGCAGGCACGCCGCCTGGACGTGACCAGCTACGGGACCCCCGTGCGCAGCGTCAATACCCACCCGGTCGCGGGCGGGGCGACGATCGAGGTGGATACCCGTGGCGTGGTGCAGACCGCGGCGTATCAGACCGGCAACCAGTACGTGGTCGAGTTCTCGCGGCCGACGTCGAGCGAACACACCGCGCTGGGTGCGCCCAAGCCCATCGTGTACAAGGGCAGTCGTGTCACCTTCAATTTCCAGGACATCCCGGTGCGTTCGGTGCTGCAATTGCTCGCAGACGTTTCCAACCTCAACATCGTGGCTGCCGACACCGTGCAGGGCAATGTCACGCTGCGGCTGGTCAACGTGCCATGGGATCAGGCGCTGGACGTGATCCTGCGCGCCAAGGGCCTGGCCAAACGCCAGAATGGCAACGTGATCTGGGTCGCGCCGCAAACCGACATCGCGAAATACGAGGAAGCCATCGCCGATGCGCGCGAGAAGCAACTCAACAGCGCGCAACTGGTCACCGACTACATCCCGATCAATTACGGCAGCGCCAAGCAGATCGCCGATCTGCTGACCTCTGGCGCCAAGGCCGGCAACGTCGGTGGCGGCGGCGGATCGAGCAACGCCGAGCGCGGCTTCCTGTCGCCGCGCGGCAGCGTCTCCTTCGACGAGCGCACCAATACCCTGCTGGTCAACGACACCCCGGAGAAGGTGCAGGAAATCCGGCAATTGGTTTCGGTGCTCGATCGTCCGGTCAAGCAGGTGCTGATCGAATCGCGTCTGGTGATCGCGACCGACACCTTCACGCGTGAACTCGGCGCGAAGCTCGGGGTCGGGATGTTCCACGTCAACCCGAGCGGGCAGACGCTGCTGACCGGCCCAACTTCCGACAGCATCGACACGGCGACCGGGAGCGGGACGTCGTTTGGTGGCGCACCGGCCATTCCGACTGGCCTCAACGTCAATCTCCCCGCCAATACGTCCAAAGTTACCCCGAGCTCCATCGCTTTCGGCATCCTGGGCAGCGATTACCTGCTCAATCTGGAACTTTCCGCGGCGCAGCAGGAAGGCCGCAGCGAGACCATTTCGCAACCCAAGGTCGTGACCGCCAACAATCAGGAAGCCGCGATCGTGCAGGGCCAACAGATCGGCTACCTGACCTTCCAGAACTCCGGTGCAGGCGGTGGCGCGGGCACGGCGACGGTGCAGTTCAAGAATGCTGCACTCGAACTGCATGTCACCCCGACCATCACCTCCGACAACCGCGTGTTCATGAAGCTCAAGATCATCAAGGACGCGATCAGCGCCCTGGTGCCGAACCCGGGCGGTGGTTTCGTGCCGCAGATCGACCACCGCGAAATCGAAACTTCGGTGCTGGTCAAGAACGGAAACACCGTGGTGTTGGGCGGCGTGTACGAATTCACCAACGAGAATGACCTGACCAAGGTGCCGTTCCTGGGCGATATCCCGATCCTCGGCGCATTGTTCCGCGACAAGAAGAACATCAACAACAAGGCGGAATTGCTGGTGTTCATCACGCCGCACATCCTGGGTCAGGAAACCACCGTGCAGTGAGGTTTCACACCAGTCGAGACGCAACGACGGCGCGGATATCCGCGCCGTCGTTGTTTCCGGAAACGGGGGCTGTTGCCTCGGACAAAACTTTCACGCACGGCTGTGGTCTACTTGACGCATGCAGGCCGACAGCTATCCCACCCCGGACACCGCTGCCTCGTCGTCGTCCGCGACACCAGGCGATGTGGAGCCGTCGTCGCTGCACTCCCGTTTCGCGGGCTTGCGCGATGCGTTGCAACACGAAGTCATAGGCCAGCCCGGACTGGTCGATCGATTGTTGATCGCGCTGCTGGCAGATGGGCACCTGCTGGTCGAAGGCGCGCCCGGTCTGGCCAAGACCACGGCGATCAAGGCGCTTGCCGCGCGCGTCGAAGCCGACTTCCATCGCGTGCAATTCACGCCCGACTTGCTGCCGGCCGACCTCACCGGCACCGACGTGCTGCGTCCGCAGACCGGCTTGTTCGAATTCGAACCGGGACCGCTGTTCCACAACCTGGTGCTCGCCGACGAAATCAATCGCGCGCCGGCCAAGGTGCAATCGGCGCTGCTGGAGGCGATGGCTGAACGCCAGGTCACGATCGGTCGCCGTTCGTGGCCGCTGCCGAGGCTGTTCCTGGTGATGGCGACGCAGAATCCCATCGAGCAGGAGGGCACGTTCCCGCTGCCCGAGGCGCAGCTCGATCGTTTCCTGCTGCACGTGCCGGTGCGTTATCCGGCGGCCGGCGCCGAACGCGAGATCATGCAGCTTGCCCGCCGCCGCGCACGCGAGGAACTGGCGCCGCACGCAGAACCCGCGCGGCAGCTCAGCCAGTCCGACATCTTCATTGCGCGCGAACAGGTACTGGCTCTTCACATGGCCGAGGGCCTCGAGGAATACATCGTGCAACTGGTGCTCGCGACCCGCGATCCGCGGCCGTGGGCGCCGAAACTGCGGGAGCGGATCGCCTGGGGTGCGAGCCCGCGCGCCAGCATCGCGCTGGAACGCTGCGCGCGCGCGGCCGCATGGCTTGCGGGTCGCGATTACGTGTTGCCGGAAGACATCCAGACGCTCGCGCCCGACGTGCTGCGCCATCGCGTGTTGCTGGGTTACGAAGCGGAAGCGGAAGGTTTGCGTGTGGACGACGTGGTGCAGCAGTTGCTGGAGCGCGTG
>Ga0157370_10010046_pt1 | contig 10010 bp, 9 predicted proteins | sample C35metaG_FD_113463 | JGI IMG/M metagenome (GOLD analysis project Ga0157370, IMG submission 113463) | Corn rhizosphere microbial communities from Kellogg Biological Station, Michigan, USA - C3-5 metaG | ecosystem: Host-associated > Plants > Roots > Rhizosphere > Soil | place: USA: Michigan... | reverse complement strand
GAGAAAGGCGGACTCCACCTCGCGGCGTTGTACGGCATCCTGCGTGGAGTTGAGGAACCCGGCGCGCACGCCGACGGCCCTGAGGGCATCCACCTGGTCCTGCATGAGGGCGATGAGCGGGGAAATAACGACGCCGGTGCCCTCGCATACGAGCGCCGGAATCTGGTAGCAGAGCGACTTGCCACCGCCTGTGGGCATGAGCACGAGCGCGTCGCCACCGCCGATGACGTGCTGGATGATGTCTGCCTGGTTGCCGCGGAACGCGTCGTACCCGAACACCCGGTGCAGGGTGTCGAGGGCGGGGTCGCGTAGGCCCGTGGAGCCGGTACTCGCGGGCCGCAGTTCAGCAGTCGCGTCGAGTCCCGTGGTCATGCGTCAAGGGTAGCTGGCAGTGCTGACACCCTGCGCAGTTTGTGCACAGCGGATGGCTAGGGCAGCCGCTGGTCGAGTAGTGCGCAAGGAACGAGCCCACGCATCGAGACCCCCACGGACTACCGCCAGGAAGTTCTCGTTAAACCGCCACTGGTTCGCCCCTAACCGCAGGATTGCAACGAATCCAACAACCAGATTGCAACGAATCTATCCGCCACATTGCGACCAGTCGTGGGTTCACAAGACCCCAACGCCGGGGCCTTAACACCATGCCGGCGATCGGGTGAAAACCACGTGTTTCTGCAGTTCTCAATGGAAGCGCGTGTACCGATCAGGAGCGGCCGATGTGAGGTCGAGCGGAGGCATCTGGTCGCGAATCTCGTCAGCATCATCGGCTCACCACTGCGACAATTCAGAACATCGCCGGCGCTGAAGTCTTTCTTACTGCCCGCAGAAGCGACGAATGCGCGTTGGCCTCCATCAGTCTCCGCAATACGAACATCGGTTCACGAGTCACAGGATGTCGATCATCCGGAACGAGCAGCCTGACCAGTCCATCAATGCAACTCGAATCTTGCCCAAGAACTTCGAAGGAATGCTTGGCATCCAATGCCGTGACCAGCACATCGAGGACCTCACGTCGAACAACATTGCGATGCTCCTCAATGAGCCAATAAGCCTGACAGTTCAAGCAGAAGGTTAGGTCCTGATCCGCCAGTTCATACAGCGGCTCTTGACATGGGTACCTTCCATTCTCGGCGAGACATGGCCCTAAATACCTCCCCCGGCTCGCAGGATCGAGGATCAGTACAGCGAGCACCATCCAATATTCGAGGCTGATAGCCAGCACCGGAAGCTGCGCCCAATTATGGCCTAGGCCTACGAATTTGAAGACATGCTGTCCCAGCGCGACAAGGTCGTTTCGAGGTGGACGAACTCCTGAAGCCTGCGACACCTGCGTGGCCCAGAATCGCAAGTCCGACGCTAGGAGGTCACGTTTGCGCGCGCTCTCCAGGCCCGCCAGCGAGTTCCAGCCATGACGTCCTCGACGGAACACAGGCTGGCCACCCGAACTCGCGACACATCTTCCATAGATATTCAGATCCCGTAAAAGCCCGTTGGTCCCCAAGAGACGGAAGAAGTTCGCGCGAACACGCCCAACGCATCGAGCACAAAGCTGATCCGCATCTCGGAATCCAAGTTCGTGACAGAGCGGACAGTCCGCCGATCCATTGTCCGTGGTCCGCTCCATACTTAGACTCCTCATGGAACTCACGACTCGCGAGCTGGCATCGGTCGTCCTCTTGTCCTGCGCTTCCATCACTCTCCTCGCCATTCCAAGCGCCCGACGCGGACTTTTCCCAAGCCTTCGTGAAGTCGCCAAGGCGTTCTTCGTAACGAAGATCCTGATCGTCGTCTTCGCCTACCTGCTTTACACGGCCGGAATCGTCGTCCTCGCGTCAAGCATGGGGGTCTGGCACTTCGATCTGCTCAAGGACACTCTGATCATCACGTCCTTCGTCGGATTCCCTATCGTCATGAATGCGCCCGATATCCGAACTGGCGAGAGGTTGATCCGCAAAGTTATCCGCGAGACGGTTGGGGTCTCCGTACTCCTTGCCTTCTACCTCAACATCGAGCCGCTACCCCTCTGGGGCGAACTCCTGTTGCAGCCATCGATCACGTTTTTTGTGCTTTTGGCTGCGGTTGCTCAGCGTGACGAGAAAACCAAGAAGACCGCAACGTTTTTCAACGTGCTTACAGCGATCACCGGCATGGGACTCTTCATCTACACCACCGTTCGGATCGCACTGAACTGGCAGATCTACGACTTATCTCAATTGCTCAGCACATTCGCCCTATCGATCTGGCTACCGGTACTGCTGATGCCGTTCGTGTACGTGTTGGCTTTCGTCGTGCACTGCGAAATGATCCTGGTACGTCTGCCCTTCTTCAACGGTAAGAAGAAGTCAAAGCTGCGGGCACGATGGGCTCTTCTAGTCGGCCTGCGATTCAGTACACACTTGGCGTCTTCTTTCAATGGGATCTGGCTCCGACGGATCGCACAAGCGAGAGGGTTTCAGGAAGGACTTCGTGTCATGCAGGAGTTCCGGAAGTCCCTTCGAGCCGAGGCTAAAGCTGAGCGCCAGCACCTCAAGCGCCTCCGGGAGTTCGCGGGCGTTGACGGCGTCGATGAGCAGGGGCTGCGACTCGATCGACGGGAGTTCGCGGAGACCAAGAATGTGTTGACCGATCTCTTCTACATGCAAATGGGATGGCATCGGAACCGTCTCGGACGCTACAAGGGGGACATGTTGGATGCCCTGGGAGACGTCACCAGGAAAGGGCTCCCTGCCGACCACAGCATCGAACTCCGCATGCGCGAGGATGGACAGGCGTGGATGGCCTGGCGCCGAACACCCGGCGGTTGGTACTTCGCGGTTGGCGGCACCGAAGATCTCGACGCTCAGTGGCAGTACGACGGTGCCCAGCTCCCGTCGAGGTTCCCATCCTTGAGTATACAAAACTGGCGGAACGCGGCGCTTGGTCTTTCGTCAGGCGAATGGGGCGCTCCGGATCGTCGTGCTGCCCTCAGCGTTTAGCGGCCCGATTTGGTTGCACCACAGCAACTCACGGGACTCAATGAAATAAGTATGTATCGCATCTAGCTCGCGAGTTCGAGCGGCTGCTGACCGCCGTCGTCGAGTGGATGCTCGGCTGGATCTAGCTTGTGCGCTATAACTTGAGCTATGGCGGAGCCTTCCAATATGCCCACTCCCAACGAGCCCCTTCTACGCTCCGGTATTAACTTCACGAATCGCGCGGAGATGAAATATGCCCGGGCAGTACACCTCGCCAATGAGCTCCGCGGTCGAATCGATGAGTGGTCGGCCTCGGAAACTCTGCTGCCTGAGCTGCATCAAGTCGATGAACATGCCGTGGAGTTCCGGGTCCTTGTAAAGGCGCCACCACCAATCGACGAGTGGTCACTAATTCTGGGTGACGCCTTGCACAACCTTCGTGGCGTACTTGATGCCGTCGTCTGGGGGCTCGCGACGCTAGACGGTGCGGAACCGAGGAAGCCCAGCAGGGTGACCTTCGTCGTGACCCAGGACCGGGCGGAGTGGGACCGGCAGGTCAAGGATCTAGAATCAGTCCCGGCGGTGTATCTTGAACGTCTTCGCAGGCTACAGCCCTGGGTGGACGGAGTCGCGCGTGAGGACAACCTGCTCTGGTTGCTCCACCGCATCGATATCATCGACAAGCATCGCAGCCTGATCTCCGGGAAGCTCCGCCTGGAGCGAGTTGGCACCGGAAATCTCGATCTCAAAATTGTGCCGGCGGAGACCGCGCCCGACTCAGATCTTGTTTATGAGATGCAGCGCGCGCCGGTTGAAATCCAGAATGGCACGATGGCATTGCGGATTCGAAGTGCCACCCACACGCTGCACCCCGACCTAGGTCAACTTGCAACCCTGACGCCCACATTCTCGGTAGTGAGCGACGACGGGCGCGAGTTCATCCTCGCAGGGTTCCTCGGCGATATCATCAGTCGGACACGGGAATGGCTCGACCGCCTCATGGGCGGCGACGCTTTCGCCCTGGCTCAGAAGGAGGCGCGGCAGTCCACAGGCGCGACGGCGGTTTCCGGATATCTGGCGCTGTGCGGGTTGACAAACCCAAGGAGCGCAGTCATACCGTGGCCCCGTCCCACCGTTAGGTGATCAGTCGGCTAGACCCCGATTGACCACTTCGGATAGGGACTCAAAGGTCATGCTGAAAGGAGTTCGCGCCCTTGAAAGTACCGCGAGTGGGTCTTCTTAATGGTCTCAAAGGAGTCGCTGTTCAGCGAGACGATCTCGATATTAAGATCGGTGCGCTCATGCTCACGACGAATCCGAGCCTCCAGAGCATCACGGTGGCCCGAAGGTCCGTCAAATTCTTTTGCATGCCACTCAAGTGTGCGACGGTTGTACTCGATCAAGAAACCGGACATGTCTTTACCTTACTCAATCTGTCAAGCTATAGAACATTTCGCGTAAATCTTCTATTCCTGCCTTGAATTTCAGCTCTTGCGCTTTGAACTGACGCCTAAGACCTCTGCGACCTCGCACCCTAGCACTCCGACTTGACGAGCTCTTGTGGGACCCTGTTCTGGACATGTCCTGGATTTCCCTACGGTCAAGTTCCGTTCGGGTCGACTCGATGAGGGCCGCGGTATTAATGGAGAGATCCTGAAGAGCCAACACAAGTTGAGCAGCCTCTGGTACAGATGGAATGCTGCCATACCGAATATCTCGCCCCAAGCGGTCCCCAGCAGCTTCATACATGTTCGCCCAAGCACCTTGAATATGCGTGCGTACCTGGATTTCCGCCCGGCCGCTCGGAAGTTTGAGCCAAACATGTACAGCCCGATAACCACTGTGTGGCCCGACGCGAAGGTCCTTAATCAACGGTGCGCCATCCGGAAACGCAGCAACGATGTCACTCACAACGAGATCTTGTTCATCCAAGTTCATATCGGCTTCGACTCGAACGCCAGCAATATCCTGGATCGACGGAAGAGGGGTTGCGTGGTCCCGCTGCAACTTCTGACGCAAGGTGTCAATCGTTTTCGGCCGCGAGGTAACCTCTACGGCGCGATCTGGCATGATCGTGGCCCAAGGCAGCGCCATGATCCTACTTTGGACTTCCAGGGCGAGATCGTTGTACCAGCTCATTACCTCGTCATATTCAGGCAAACCTTCGAGGATGTCTGCCTGATCACGGATGCAGATGCCTAGCTTCTTGAGTTGGTTCAGCGTCCATGGGCGATCTTGCACAGTCCATGGTAGCGATTTGTCGAAGTTAAACGAGCGCGCCGCATTGGTCGCGGATTAATACCTATTGGCGCTTTCCACGATCTTTCGCCGCATCTGGTTTCGCCTTGGTGTCGGCATTCTCACGCACCTCAGCGGCCTCTTTCGGGTCAATGTGTAGGATCGCGCGCAGGATGTCTTCCGGGTCGGGCTGTTCGGGTTTCTCACCCATCGCTCGCGTCCTCAGGGTTAAACCCGGTGAGCGCGAATCGTCCGTCCTCTAGCCGTGTTACTTCACTGCGTTCCATCAGCCGTCCCAACGCTGTACGTACCGTGTTAGTCGGCGCGGCCGAGCCGGTCTCCCACCCTTGTTCAAAGAGCGCTTGTGTAAGTTCCTTGTTCCCCAGAGGGCCGGATTCTCCCAACACGGCCAAGATGTGGGATGCCGTGCTCGTGCCACTTGTCCCACGATCGGTTGCTTTCTGAACCCGTCCCTGGCTGGGTGAAAGGCTGCGGCCAGTTACAGGCCTGCCACCACGAATCACGTTTGCAGCGTCCCGGAGACGTCCCGCTTCGGATTCCAGATCCGTCGCCCGCCGTTCAAGTTCAATGATGAGTGTGTCACTATCCATGTGTTGAGAATACCGCAACCGCAGTTGACCCGCTACAGAAAAACCGGGACACGCCGCAGCGCATCGGAAACTGTCCCGGTTGTTGTATTGTTTAACGAACCAGGCCCCCGTTGCTGCGGGGGCCTGGGAATAAAACATCTGTTCAAACGAGAGGAAGATGATGCCCCCGCCATAGCTATATAGGAGGGCCGCTGGTTCGGGGCGAACCGGGCTAGCGGCTCATCCTTCTCGCGATATTTACTTATGGGCCGGGGCGAAGGTTGCCGGGACTTCTTTGGAGAGCTCCCCTGCGGGTCCGATTCCCGTCCGGTCCACAGTTTATCGGATCTTGTCCGAAATTAACAGCCTCGCTACACGTTCCCAGAAAGTGGCTTGTAGGTGAGCCGCCGCCCGGCGACCTGTCCGAGCAGTTTCCTCATCCGGTTCGAGTCGGTCATCTTGCAGTTGGTGGCCATGAAATCGAACTGTGCAAGGTAGCGGTCAAGGTGTTCGGTGGAAACGTGGTGATGAGTACCGTCAAGTGACCGCTTGAGCTGGGAGAAGAACCCTTCCGCAAGGTTGGTGCCTGCTCCACCGGGCAGCTTGTACTGGCCCATGGAGTGGTCAACAACCTCGTGGGATGGTGCTTTCGCACCGATTTGCGTGTAGGCCTTGTGCTTGTCGGTCTGTAGGTACGTCTTGGACAGGTCAGCCCATTCGCGGATCTTCTCGCCAAGGCTGATCGCGGTCACATCGTTGACGACGGCGGAACGCACTTCGCGGGTTTCGTAGTGGACAAGGGCGAATACGGGCTGCTTGTCTGTTGTGCCTGCTTTGCGTGGCAGTTCGCGCGGGTCGTTACGGTGACGGTTGGCCGGGTTGCCGCCGATCCATGTTTCGTCGGCCTGAATTGCGCCGCGCAGTAGTCCCGCGACTGGCTCACGCTTCATGGCTTCGCGGATGCGGTGCAGCAGGTGCCATGCTGACTCGTTCGTGATCTCGTACTTACGTGAAATCTCCCAGGCTGAAACCGAGTTCTTGGAGGAGCACACTTCGAAGATGACCAGGAGCCATGTGCGGATGGAAATCTTGGTCCCGTGAAAGATGGTGTCAGTGAGTACCGAAAACTGCTTCTTGCAGTGACCGCACTTCCACACACGCCGTTCTGAGACAGAACCCGTACGCGTCTTGCGGGTTGAGCCGTTGGCCGGGTTGAGGAAGTAGCAACGCCCTTCCATCCCGCACTTCGGGCAAGATTCGGGAGCACCGCCCCAGCGCAGCTTCTCAAGAAGCAGGTACGCGTCAGCCTCGGACTTGAGGCTGGTTGCCAGCTTCGGGATTGAGAACTCTTGCTTGCTCATACCTCAATTATGCTGTGGATAAGTGGGTTTGTCAACCCGCACAGCGCCGGATATCTCGACGAGAGCGGCAGGACGCGGATCCTCAAAGCCTATTTCAAAGAGGAGACACCGCTTCCCAGGCCACCCGAGCTTCAAAGCACGGTCGATCAGCTGCCGTAGAAATCGCCCCGGGGCGTTGCGGAAATCGACAGCAGTGAGGCACACATCGGCCTAGCTGTCGGATTAGTCTCCCCAGCGATCATCGTGATCGGGGCGCCAACCGTCCATGTACTTGTTGACAAGCTTTACAAGACTCGTATCCCCGTCAGTCTCGCGCAGCCGTTCGACTGCGTCCTTCAGATTCTCTTCGTTGCCGTAGAGGCTCACAAGCCAGTCCCACGCCAAAACAGGGGTCAGTCTGACGTGACGTGTTCCCATCGACTGCGCACGATTTTCGCTCTTCACCGATTCAAGAACGGCCCGGGTGGCTTCCGGTCGTCGCTCTTCAGCCAGAACTGCGGAATCGCCACTTTGCTCGCCAACAAAGTTGTAAACACGCGCGAGATCCCACTCGATGGTGAAGTCACTTGGCGGAGTGCTCGTAATTTCATGGACAAGGTCCACTTCGAGTTTCTTGGCAAAGTCCTCGGACACAACCTTCGAGCCGACGTGCTCCTGGTGACCGACCGCGCTCACAAGCTCGAGTTTCGAAGAAAACGAACGTATCTCGGGCAAGCTCGAACCGATGACAGCCTCCCGTTGGGCTCCTTCTTCTAGCTGTTCAAGCATCCTCAGTACGACTCGGATTACGATGATCTGCGGCCGAAGAGTGAAAAGACCTCCCATCTGACCGTGACCTTCCGGAACCTTCGGGATCGCGTTGAGTAGCGAGGCGACGGCTAGGGCAATGCCGTCCACGGGGAAGTCGCCCTGGAATGACTCCATGGCGCTCAGAACATCCGGCAATATTTCTGTTGGAGCTAACTCAAGCGCGGGCCCGAACTGCTCAGGCTCGTTCATAGTGTCGACCAGCGCCTCGGCGACTCGGAACGACTGAAGCTCCGATGGGGCCACACGATCGAAGTACATCCCCAAGAATTCGCTACTCGCCATACGGTGGCCTTTTCGCCAGACCGCTGACGAGTCGTGGCCGTAGTGATTGTTTGCGAAGTACTTGATGGCTGCTGGGAAGACTCGCTCCAGGAGGGCCTTTACAAGGTCGATGTCGTCTCCAGCGATACGCAGCAAATCGTCCACCTGTGCTTGATGCACCGGGCTCTTGTCCGATCCACCGAGGGAACTGCTCGTCTGAGTGAGTGCAATTCGCATGGCGCGAAGCTGAACGAAGATCTCGGGGCGGAACACTCGAACCGCCTCCATGGCTAGAAGATCGACCGTTTCCACGTCCGTAGCCAATGCCCGAAGCGTGTGTCCCGCCGACAATGCCAGGCGCGCTGTATCACGCATGTTCCCGATAAGAGGATAGATAACTTCGGTGAAGACGTCAGGCCATCGAGCAGCGTCAAACCGCTCACCCTCAACGCCATCCAAGATCTTCTGCAATTCGCCCAAGACCTCGCTTACTAGCGCTCCATCTGGAGTAACCGGCAAGTCAAAGGCAACCTGAATGATCTTCTCTAAGTATGCTCTGCCTGGCACATTTGTCTCATCGAGTGCGGCCTCGACCCGCGCACGATCGAAGGCCAGGACGTATACGAGATTCGGGAAACTTGCCGTCAATCGAACCAACTTGAAGATGTCGCGAATTTCGGAAGTCGTTAGTCGATCAATATCGTCGATAACGACGATCACCGGCTGCGTCAGCTTGGAGAGCTCGCTCGATACCTCGTCGCGACGCGTGCTCGCGCTACCACGCTTCGCAAGACGGCGCTTTGCGCCAAGTCGCGCGAGACCAATCCCACCAGCGACGACCTGGCCCCACGTTCCAAATAATCCGGTAACGGAACTGATCGACTCACCGTAATCCTCGAGCAATCTAGCAGTTTTGGTGAGGCGATCATCTTGCAGTTGTTTGAACTTCTCGGCGAGCTCAACAAAAAAGTGGTCAACGAGTTGTTCGGTACCAGAGAACATCCATGGGTTGAAGTCCACGACCGTGAGAGCAGGGTCTTCCACGAATTGCTCACGCATCAGATTGATGAACGAACTCTTCCCATGCCCCCACGGGCCAAGCACGCCGACCACTGCTCCTTTGGAAGCATTGAGAGAACGAATGTTCCGCGCGAAATCGTGGGCGAGTTCCGAACGGCCAAGGACGTCCTCGGCAGAAGATTCGATCGGGTTGTCCGTGGGCGAGGGATTCGATTCGGCCATTATGCACTCTCCTTTCCGCCGACATCCAAGGTTCGGAACTCGCGTCCAGAGTCAGTGGTATTGGCGTCCATCTACGGGCGCTTCAGCGAATCTGGTGATGCTCAAGTTGTCGACCCCGCGATAAACGCCCGCAAGCCTTGTCTTCGTCAGCCATTGTCGAGACGGTATCACCATATGTCGGCGTCGCGGCACTCTGCGATCCGGTCAGGCGTTTAAGCCTCGTATCCGCCGAATGTTGTTTCTCTGCCAGGCAGCACGATCGGTTGGCTCGTCGCCCTCGAGCTTGATGCCGACATCCATGCAGGCAGTCGTCGTGTAGATCGCCGTGAATTCACGCCCGCCACGCGGCATATGGAGGTAACTGTCGGCCGACCCAACCGAGCAGGAGCGAGGCACGCTATCGTTCAGCCGGCGGAGTCAACTTCCCTCACGGCCGCCTCGTGGGCAAGCAGGAGGTACGCGCTGGCTGTCCAGGTGTAGGCGCGATCACGCAGACCCTCACCGGTGACGGCGTCGAAGTTCTCGGCGAAGCCCGACTTCTCGCACAGTGACAG
>Ga0157370_10010044_pt1 | contig 10014 bp, 11 predicted proteins | sample C35metaG_FD_113463 | JGI IMG/M metagenome (GOLD analysis project Ga0157370, IMG submission 113463) | Corn rhizosphere microbial communities from Kellogg Biological Station, Michigan, USA - C3-5 metaG | ecosystem: Host-associated > Plants > Roots > Rhizosphere > Soil | place: USA: Michigan... | reverse complement strand
TGACCGTCATGCAGCCGTCTTCGGTGAGCAGCGCGCGGCAGTCGGCGTAGAAGTCTTCGCTGTCGAGCACGGGCGCTGCTGCTTCATGGTCGTAGAGGTCGACCTGCAGCGCATCGACCGTGCCGTGCCACTCGGGCTTGCGGATCTCCACGGCCGCATCGGCGATGACTACGCGCAGCTTCGGATCGTCGGCCGGCAGCTTGAACCAGCCACGGCAGGCCGACACCACCTGCGGATTGAGCTCGACCGCCGTGGTGCGCATGCGCAGCGTCTTGCGGCAGAACTTGGTGAGCGTGGCTGCGCCGAGGCCCAGCTGCATCGCATGGCGGCTGGCGACGGTCTTGCCGTCGACGAAAAGCAGCCAGGCCATCATGCGCTGCACGTATTCGAGTTCGATCTCGAACGGTGCATCGAGCTTCATCGAGCCCTGGACCCATTCGGTGCCCAGGTGCAGATAACGGATGTCGCCCCAATCGGAAAAATTGACTTCGGGGAGGACGGGGGTGGTGCGCGTGGCCATCGGATCAGGTGAGTTGGTGGGCGTCGAAGACCTCGCGCCAGGCCGCAAGCTTTCGCTCGAAGCTCCACGACGCATTGGCGGGACTGGTGGAAGGCAACGGGTAGACCGGCACGCCGAGCGCGCGCGTATGGCGCGCGTGCTTGAAGCTTTCGCCGCCGTTGTGCGCAATGGCGGCGAGCCGAGGCAACTGCAGACCGGCGATGTCGTTCGCGACCGGCGCGCGAATCGCCGAATCGAGGCTGCCTTCGCGTTCGCAGGCCGCGTACACGTCCCACACGCCCAAACCACGGTCGAGCAGCCACGTCTTCTTTTTCGCGTAGCTGTCTGCGCCGGTCGGCAGCGGGTGGTCGGGCCAGACGGCTTGCAAGATCTTCCAGAACTGGTTTTGGGGATGCGCATAGTACTGCTGCTGTTCGAGCGAGCGAACGCCCGGAAAGCTGCCGAGGATCAGCACGACGGTGGCCGGCGAGACGATGGGCGCGAGGCCTGTGAGCACCAGGGTGTCGGGGTCGGGTGCGGCGGATCGGTTCATGGACTGCATCTTGGCACTGTCGCCGCCCACAAAAAAACCCGCCGAAGCGGGTTCTTTCGAGAGCAAGGACCGAAGCCCAGGCTTACTTCTTCTTGGCGGCTTCGTTCTCCGCGGTGCCGGGGATCTTCTCGCCGATGGCAGCACCGGTGCTGCGCATGCCGTCGGCCGTCTTGTGGCCAGCGGTTTCAACAGCGTCGCCGGTCTTCACGGCGGCCTTCTTGGTGGCGTTGGTGGCCTTCTTGGTGGTGTTCTTGGTCGCGTTCCAGGCCTTCTTGGTGCCGCGCTCGGTCGCATTCACGGCCTTCTTGGTAGTGCTCTTGGTGGCATCCCAGGCCTTCTCGGCGCCGGCTTCGGTGGCGTTCACAGCCTTCTTGGTGGTGTTCTTGGTCGCGTCGTAAGCGTCCTTGCCGGCTTCCTTCACCTTCTCGGTGGTGGTCGGCTCGGCCGTTGCCGGAGCGCTGGTCTGTGCCACGGCGGACACGCCGATGGAAGCGAGCGCCAGGGCGAGCACGACAGGCATGGTGCGAACAAAAGATGTGGTCATGGAAGACTCCTTTTTGAGTGAAGTGTTGGAGTGACGGACTTGCCACTGTGCAAGCAACGTCGCTTCGAACCTCAAGGATGACAGCAAAAAGTCGGGCTCCACCCCCGTGCGCGCAACTCGGGACATTGGCCTACGCGGGGCGCGGCGCACGTTCCGACAAGGCCATCAGACTTTCGAGCTTCGGCAGCGTTTCGACCGCGTTCCGGGTGGTGGCTTCGGCCAGCGCATCGATGCCGATGCCGCGCAATCCAGCCACCACTGCAGCGATGCGCGGCAGTTCGCCGGGGTCGTTGCGGCCCTGCGCTTCGCCCGCATCGCGCTGCGCCTGCGTGCGGTAGAGCCAGTGCGGCTGGATGTCGGGCGCGTCCGTCTCCATCACGATCGAAGCAAGCGGCAACGTGGTCGCGAGCCGCCGCAATTGCAGCGCGCGTTCGAAGGTCACCGCGCCGCCGAAGCCGAGCTTGAGCCCGAGCTCGATGCAGGCGTTGGCCTGCTGTTCGCTTCCATTGAACGCGTGCGCAATCCCTTGCCATGGCCGCCCGCCCGCGGTTTGCCGCAGATGCTTGAGCACTTTGTCGACCGAACGCCGCACATGGATGAGCACGGGTAACCCGTGCTTGCGTGCCAGTTGCAACTGAGTGTGAAAAAAACGCTCCTGCTTCGGACCGTCCAGGCCCTCGACGAAGTAGTCGAGCCCGATCTCGCCGACCGCCACGAGCCGTGGATCGCCCTGTCGCGCGGTCAGCTCGGCATCGAGCCTGTCGAGGTCCGCGTCCTGCGCCTCGCCCGTGCAAAGTGGGTGGATACCCAGTGCGTAGGCATCGCCTTGCCTGTGGGCCAGTTCGCGCACGGTGTCGAAGTTGAAGGCGGCCACCGCCGGAATCACGCACAGGGAAACCCCTTGTGCCGCCGCGCGGGCGCGAATCCGCGGCATCTCCGCGCCGAATTCGGGCGCGTCCAGGTGACAGTGGGTATCGACAAACGAAGCCATCGCGCCATGATGCCCGAAGGGATGCACAGGCGCGGAAAGCGTGCTACTGTGAACTCCTTCACGCGTCTTTTTTGCCGGAGGTTCTCCGATGCGCAGGCCCGCTTTCTACAGCCGTTCGCCCCGCACGCTGCCGCCAGCCGCAGAACGAGCGGCCGATCAGGCGGCGGATGCCGCGGCAGCCCCGGATACGGCAGGCGCAGGGGGCACCGTGCAGCAGCCGCCCACCCGCACCGGCTGGCAACCGGGACGCAAGAGCTTCGCCCTCCTCCTCGTGCTCTGCGCGGCGTTGGTCACCGGCGGCACCGTGTGGTGGCCGCGCCAGGGCAAGGCAATCACGCAGAAAGACATCGACGCGGCCGTGCTGCGCACGATGCAGACCGCCTCCCTCCCCTCGCCCGCCGCCAGAGCGGCCGACATCATCCGGCCCTCGGTCGTTCGCGTGGTGGGCTACGGCCCCGAGAAGGCCACGCCCGAAGCCAAGACCCAGAAGCGCGGCCGCAACATGGCCAAGGGCAAGCCACCCGAGGCGCCGCTCGACGGCGCGGCACCCGGCGAAGTCGAGCGCGGCGTGGGCACCGGCGTGGTGATCGTCGACAAGGGCGTGATCCTGACCAACCTGCACGTCGTCGCAGGCTCCGAGAAGATCAAGGTCACCTTCGCCGACGGGCTCGAAGCGGTGGCCGTGATCACCGGCGTGCAGCCCGAGAACGATCTCGCGGTGCTGCAGGCGCAGAAGATCCCCGACGACCTGATCCCCGCCGCAATGCGCTCCACCGCCGACCTGCGCCCCGGCGACCAGGTGGCGGCCGTGGGCTTTCCCTTCGGCATCGGGCCGTCGGTGTCGGCCGGCGTGGTGTCGGGCCTGAAGCGCTCGTTCCGCTCGCCCGAGGGCAAGCAGGAGCTGGGCAACCTGATCCAGTTCGACGCGGCCGCCAACCCCGGCAACTCGGGCGGCCCGCTCATCAACATGGACGGCGAGGTGCTGGGCATCGTCACCGCCATCCTCAACCCGACGCAGCAGCGCACCTTCATCGGCATCGGCTTCGCGGTGCCGATCGAGAACGCGGCCTCTGCGGCAGGTTCGCCGCCTTTCTGATTTCTTCGAAAGAAAGCCCTTCGCATGAGCACCGAGAACCCGATCCCTTCAACCTTCGCCACCGCGCCCGCCACCGCCGAGCTGATGGAGCAGATCCTCTACGAGGTCAAGCGCGTGGTCGTGGGCCAGGACCGCTTTCTCGAGCGCGTGATGGTCGCGATGCTCGCGGGCGGCCACCTGCTGGTCGAAGGCGTTCCCGGGCTCGCGAAGACGCTCACCATCAAGACGCTGGCCGACACCGTGCGCGGCCATTTCAAGCGCATCCAGTTCACGCCCGACCTGGTGCCGGCCGACCTGGTGGGCACGCGCATCTACAACCAGAAGACGGGCGAGTTCAGCACCTCGCTGGGCCCGGTGTTCGCCAACCTGCTGCTGGCCGACGAAATCAACCGTGCGCCGGCCAAGGTGCAGAGCGCGCTGCTCGAAGTGATGCAGGAGCGCCAGGTCACCATCGCCGGCGAAACACACAAGGTGCCGCGCCCCTTCCTCGTGATGGCAACGCAGAACCCCATCGAGACCGAAGGCACCTACCCGCTGCCCGAGGCGCAGGTCGACCGCTTCATGATGAAGGTGCTGGTCGATTACCCGAGCGACGAGGAAGAGTTTGTCATCGTCCAGCGCGTGATCGGCCCGGCGGTGGAGGCCAGCCCGGTCGCCACCACCGAGCAGCTCGCGGCGCTGCAGGCGGAGGCCCGGCGCGTGTACGTCGACCCGTCCCTCATCCAGTACGCGGTGAAGCTCGTCTCTGCCACCCGCACGCCCGAGAAGCACGGCCTGAAGGACATGCGCCGCTTCATCACCTTCGGCGCGAGCCCACGCGCGAGCATCAGCCTCACCGAGGGCGCGCGTGCGCTCGCGCTGCTGCGCGGCCGCAGCTACGCGCTGCCCGAGGACATGACCGCGCTCGTGGCCGACGTGCTGCGCCACCGCGTGACGCTTTCCTATGAAGGGCTGTCCGAAGGCCTGACGCCCGACAGCCTGATCGAGAAAATCATGCGGGCCATCCCCGCACCACCCAAACCCTTGGAACATGAAAAGCTGGTGGCGTAAGGCCCCCGCGGCCGCGAACGACGAACGGCTCGCAGCGGAAGCCGGCGGGGCCGAACGCGCGCTGCGCCGGCTCGAATGGACGGTCATCCGCCGCCTCGACGGCCTGCTGCAGGGCGACTACCGCACGCTGATGCGCGGCAGCGGCCTGGACCTGGCGGACCTGCGCGAGTACCAGCACCACGACGACGTGCGCCACATCGACTGGAACGTCACCGCTCGGCTGCAGACGCCGCATGTGCGCGTCTTCACCGAAGACCGCGAGATGGCCGCCTGGTTCGTGCTCGACCTGAGCCGCTCGGTCGATTTCGGCTCGGGCCTGAAGGCCAAGCGCGAGATCTCGGCCGGCTTCGTCGGCGTGCTCGCGCGGCTGCTCACGCGGCACGGCAACCGGGTCGGTGCGCTGGTCTACGGCAACGACCTCGAGGCGGTGATCCCGCCGCGCAGCGGCCGGCGCCATGTGCTGCATCTGCTGCACGCGATGGAGCGCCGTGCCGACAAGGCGGACGGCCCCGCGCAAAAAGGCATGACCCGCCTGGACGATCTGCTGAAGTCCGCCGCCACGCTGATGCCGCGCCGCTCCACCGTCTTCGTGGTGTCCGACTTCCTGAGCGAGCCCGGCTGGGAGCGCCCGCTGGGCCAACTGGTACAGCGGCATGAAGTGATCGCCGTGCGCCTCTTCGACCCGCTCGAACTCGAACTGCCCGACCTGGGCCTCGTGCCGCTGCGCGATGCCGAGACCGGCGAGCAGCTGTGGGTCGACACCCACGATGCCGGATTTCGCAAGCGCTTTGCGCGCCTGGCCACCGAGCGCGAGGCGACGCTGCGCGCCTCGCTCGCCAAGGCCGGCGTCGATGCCCTGGAGCTTTCGACCAGCGACGACCTGGTGGAAGCCATCGTTCGTTTTGCCGACCTGCGCAAGCGCCGCACGCGCGTGGGCGCAGGGTCGGTCTCGGGCAGCGTGAAGGCGGTGGCAGCATGACTTTTCTCTGGCCTCAATTCCTCTGGTTGCTGGCGGCGTTGCCGCTGCTGGTGTTGCTCTATGTTTGGCTGATCCGCCGCAAGAAGAAGATGGCGGTGCGCTATGCGAGCCTGTCGATCGTGCGCGAGGCGATGGGTGCAGGCCAGAGCTTCAGAAGGCACCTTCCGCCCTTGTTGTTCCTCCTGGCCATGGCCGCGATGCTGGTGGCCGCGGCGCGGCCGATGGCGGTGGTGATGCTGCCCTCGAACCAGCAGACCATCATCCTTGCGATGGACGTCTCGGGCAGCATGCGCGCGGCCGACGTGCTGCCCAACCGGCTGGTGGCGGCGCAGGAAGCGGCCAAGAGCTTCATCAAGGACCTGCCGCGCACCGTGAAGGTGGGCATCGTCGCCTTCGCGGGCAGCGCGCAGGTGGCGCAGCTGCCAACCACAAACCACGACGACCTGGTGACCGCCATCGACAGCTTCCAGCTGCAGCGCGCGACCGCCACCGGCAACGCCATCGTGGTGTCGCTCGCCACGCTGTTTCCCGATGCCGGCATCGACGTCGAGCAGTTCAGCGCACCGAGCCGCCAGCGCGGCACGCCGATCGACCAGACCGAGAAGAAGCTCAAGGATTTCACGCCCGTGGCGCCCGGCTCCTTCACCTCGGCCGCGATCATCATGCTGACCGACGGCCAGCGCACAACGGGCGTCGATCCGCTCGATGCGGCCAAGGCCGCGGCCGACCGCGGCGTGCGCATCTACACGGTGGGCGTGGGCACGGTCGATGGCGAAACAATCGGCTTCGAAGGCTGGTCGATGCGCGTGCGGCTCGACGAGGAAACGCTCAAGGCCGTCGCCAACAAGACCAATGCCGAGTACTTCTACGCAGGCACCGCGAACGACCTGAAGAAGGTCTACGAAACGCTGAGCTCCAAGCTCACCGTGGAGAAGAAGGAAACGGAAATCTCGGCGCTGTTCGCGCTCGGCGCGGCGGTGCTCACGCTGCTGTCGGCCGGGTTGTCGCTGCTCTGGTTCAACCGGATTCTTTAGCGCTCGTTGCGGTTGCGGGCTGCGCATCCGCGCAATCCGGCGACTTCACAGCCCCGATGCCCCCAAGGAAAAGATCGGCCACGATCGGCGCGATCGCCGCGTGGTCGAGCTTTCCGCCAGGCTTCATCCAAGTGAACATCCAGTTGATCATGCCGAACAGCAGCATGGTCAGGGGCTTGGCCAGGTCGTCGCTCGGCGCGCCGGGCCGCAGCGCCGACACCGCGCGCGCAAAGCCCGCGACCACCTCGCGCTCCTTGTCGAGCACGCGCTCGCGGTCTTCCTCTTCGAGAAAGCGCACGTCGTCGGTCAGCACGCGGTGCGCGTCCTGCGCGCCGGCGTATTCCTCGACGATGCGGTAGATGAAGCGGCGAAGGCGCTCTTCATCGGTCTGCGTCGACGCCTCTTCCTCGGCCACCAGCGCCGCGAGCTTCGACACATGCGTCTCGGCAATGCTGATGAGCAGGCTGCTCTTGTCCTTGTAGTAGTGATAGAGCGTGGCCTTGGAGAGGTTGCACGCCTCGGCCACCTGGTTCATCGACGTGGCGGGGTAACCCCGGCGCGCGAACAGCTGGGCGGCCTGCGCGAGGATCAGTTCGCGCTGGTCGTCGTAGGTGGCGGATCTTCCACGCGGCATCGGGTCGGGTTCCTTGGATTCAAGCGGTTGGGGACAGCGCGCGATCTTGCATGAAGCGGGCGGCGGGTCAGAGGTTGAGCCTCTCAGCCGCGCCGCGTGGCAATGAGCGAACGCACGTCGATGGCCGGCAGGCGCGGGCGGTCCGCCTCCTTCTCGGCGAGCGGCGCCACTTCGCGCAGGCTCGCGAGGCTGCGCACCGTCAGCGCCTGGTAGACGTGCGTGCCTTCGAGCTTCCAGGCGATCTCGTCGTCGCTGAGCTCGCGCTTCACTTTTGCCGGAATGCCCGACACCAGCGACCGCGCCGGCACCTTCATGCCGGCCGGAACGAAAGCACAGGCCGCAACGATGGCCTTCTCGCCGATCTCAGCCTCGTCCATCACCACCGCGTTCATGCCCACCAGCGCATCGCGCCGCACGATGCAGCTGTGCAGGATCGCGCCATGGCCGATGTGCCCGTTGACCTCCACCACCGTGTCGTTGTCGGGAAAGCCGTGGATGCAGCAGTGGTCCTGCACGTTGGAGCCCTCCTCCAGCACGATGCGGCCGAAGTCGCCCCTCAGGCTCGCGCACGGGCCGACATAGCAGTTCGGGCCGACGATCACGTCACCGATCAGCACGGCACTGGGGTGCACATAGGCGCTCGGGTCGACGACGGGAATCACGCCGTCGATGGAATAGCTGGGCATTCGATGGGGCTCCTTTTTTGCGGTCTCAGGGTTTGCCCTGAATCAACCCGCTTGTGCCGGGATTGCGGTCAATCCTAAAATCAACCGAACGGTCGGTCAATAGTGTTTACTAGCCGATTCGTACCCACACAAGGATGAAAGACACGCCATGTCGGAACCTTTAGTTCTCGTCAGCAACGCCGATGCCGTCCGCACGCTGAGCCTCAACCGCCCTGCGGCGCTCAACAGCTTCACGACCGAGCTGCATGCCGAGTTGATGGCAGCGCTGGAATCGGCAGCCAGGGACGACAGCGTGCGCTGCGTCGTGCTCACCGGCGCCGGCCGCGCCTTCTGCGCCGGCCAGGACCTCGCCGATCCCTCGGTCGCCCCCGACCCCACGCCTGGCGCCGCGCCCAAGGACCTGGGCCGCGTCATCTCCACTTACTACGCCCCGCTCGTCGCACGCCTTCGCTCGATGCCGGTGCCGGTGGTCGCGGCCGTCAACGGCGTCGCGGCCGGCGCGGGTGCCAACCTCGCGCTGTGCTGCGACCTCGTCGTGGCCGGCCGCTCGGCCAGCTTCATCCAGGCCTTCACCAGGATCGGCCTCGTGCCCGACACCGGCGGCACCTGGCTGCTGCCACGCCTCGTCGGCTCGGCACGTGCGCTGGGCATCGCGCTGCTCGGCGACAAGCTCCCCGCCGAAGAAGCCGCGCGCATCGGCCTCATCTGGCAGTGCGTGGACGACGCGGCGCTGGCCGATACGGCCGCCGCACTCGCCTCGAAGCTCGCAACCATGCCGACCCGCGCCCTCGTCGCCACCCGCCAGGCGCTGACCGCGGCGCAGGACATGAGCCTCGATGCAGCCTTGGCCGAAGAAGCCCGCATCCAACGCGAAATGGGCAACGCCAACGACTACCGCGAAGGCGTCGAAGCCTTCCGCGCCAAGCGCGCGCCCGTGTTCAAGGACCGCTGAGCCATGACCGAACCCACCCGCACGCCCCAGCAGACGGCCGAGTACGTCCGCGACGGCATGCTCGCCAACGACAACGCCACCCAGGGCCTTGGCATGCGCATCGTCGAGGTCGGCCCCGGCCAGGCCACCATCCAGATGCAGGTGCGCCCCGACATGCTCAACGGCCACGCCACCTGCCACGGCGGCTTCATGGCCACGCTGGCCGATTCGACCTTCGCCTTCGCCTGCAACTCGTACAACGAGCTGACCGTGGCCTCGGGTTTCTCGATCGACTTCATCGCTCCCGCGCGCGAAGGCGATGTGCTCACCGCGCGCTGCCACGAGGTCTCCAAGGCCGGCCGCACCGGCGTGTACGACACCGAAATCACCAACCAGCGCGGCGAGCGCATCGCGATGTTCCGTGGCCGCTCGTACACCGCCAAGGGCCGCCCCGCCGTCGCTGCCTGAACGAAGAGACAAGACCACCATGACCGCCCGACACCCCGCCCCCGGCGAACTCGATCCCATCGAAACCGCGAGCCGCGACGAGATCGCCGCGCTGCAGCTCACCCGCCTGCGCGCCACGCTGCAGCGTGCCTACGACCACGTGCCGCACTACCGCCGTGCCTTCGAAGCGAAGGGCGTGCACCCTGACGACCTGAAGTCGCTCGCCGACCTGTCGAAGTTCCCGTTCACGGTGAAGAGCGACCTGCGCGACAACTACCCCTTCGGCATGTTCGCCGTGCCGCGCGAACAGGTCGCGCGCATCCATGCGTCGTCGGGCACCACCGGCAAGCCGACCGTCGTCGGCTATACGCTGAAAGACATCGACACCTGGGCCGGCCTCGTCGCCCGCTCCATCCGCGCGGCGGGCGGGCGGCTCGGCGACATGGTGCACGTGTCGTACGGCTACGGCCTCTTCACCGGCGGCCTCGGCGCGCACTACGGCGCCGAGCGCGCGGGCTGCACCGTCATCCCGATGTCGGGCGGCCAGACCGAGAAGCAGGTGCAGCTCAT
>Ga0157370_10010043_pt1 | contig 10014 bp, 8 predicted proteins | sample C35metaG_FD_113463 | JGI IMG/M metagenome (GOLD analysis project Ga0157370, IMG submission 113463) | Corn rhizosphere microbial communities from Kellogg Biological Station, Michigan, USA - C3-5 metaG | ecosystem: Host-associated > Plants > Roots > Rhizosphere > Soil | place: USA: Michigan... | reverse complement strand
TTTGGCCGGAAGTTTGGTGGCATCGTTTACTTGAAAGTCTTCCGGAGAGAACAAGTCGGGGAATTCAATAGAGAAATCGTGGTTGATCACGCAACCAATTTTATGAATGATCTGTGGATTGAGTTTAGGCTGGCTGAACCAATTGTAAACAGATCTCCTGCTTACCTTTGTTAACCTGGCAACTCGTGTAAATGAATTTCCACTTCTTCTGATTATTTGTTCTATAGTTTTCCCTTGGTGTATCGGCATATAAGGATATAAGATTTTCGTCTTTCACGTTTTTAATATCAACAGGTAAAATCGAATTTTAGTGTGTTTTGTTTTAACAATTTGGTGTAAAGACTGAGAAATTGAGATTATCTGAAATTTAATGTATGTACGCTGTTTTTCAGGGCATTAAATTTGATAAGCCTTAAATGTTCGGAAATACTATACAGTTAGAGGCGCTTATTTGCACACATTATACCGCATCTGTGATAAATATTGTTGACCATTATTAACCTTTATTTCGTGAAATTTAAGTAACGGGCCTGCTATCCTGGAAGTTAATCGCCATTTCATGGTCTCCATTAGAAATCTTTTATTGATTCTTTGCTTCCTAAGCCAGGCCGCTTTTGGTCAGTCGCCCTTAGACAGCATCAACAATTTGCTTAAACAGGCAAAAACAGATACCGCCAGGATCAATCTGCTTAACAGTAAACTAAATTCCTTTATAGAAACAAACCTGGACTCGGCATCGATCCTGGGCCTGCAGGTTGTACAGGAAGCACAAAAGGCTTCCTACCCCAAGGGGGAGGCTGATGCCCGCCGCAACTTATCTGTAGCGTATTCCTTTCAGGGAAACTACGCAGCTGCCGGGCGCCAACTGAAAGCTGCGCTGGATATTTACACCCGAATGAAGGATCTGGGCGGTATGAGCAGGACCTATAGTGATTACGGTCTCATGTATGGCATGCAGGCCAAATACGACAGTTCCATCACGGCCTATAAAAAAACGATCGCCTTGGCACAAAAGGTTAATCGCGATAATATCCTGAACCTGGCTTATCAAAATATTGCGATCTCCTACCAGATGGTCTCTAACTACCCTCAGGCCTTGTCGTACTTCCAAAAAGCACTCGCTTTTGCGGAGCGGAAGGGGAATATTAAATCGCAAGGTTACATCTGGCTCAATATGGGTTTAACCTACATGCTGATTGATGATCTGCCCCGCAGCGAGAAAGCCTTTAGCCGTGCAATCCGCTTTGCCAAGCAGCAGAAGATGCTTAATGTAGAAATGTACGCCTATTCCAATCTTTCGGGTACCATGACGAAGAAAGCCAATTATCCGGCGGCTTATGACTATGCAATGAAAGCTGTGCGAATTGGAAGGGAAACGCACGATCTGGGCATTACGGCAGCGAGCTTATCCAAAGCGGTCAATGCACTGGCCGATATGGGGAAGCTGAAGGAAGCGTATAAGCTCGGAATACAGGCATTGGCCACGGCGGATTCGTCGAAACAGCCCTACAATATCTTCCAGGTAAAAGCAAACTTAGGGCACGTGCTGGTGCTTCAGGGGCAGTATAGTCAGGCTATTCCTTATCTGGAACAGGGCCTGTCGGCCATGAAAAACTCAGGTATCATTGAGGAGGCGAGTGCAAGCGCATTTGCTGATTTGTCCTACTGCTACGAGCAAACGGGCAACTATAAGGCCGCGCTCCGCAACTTCAAACGTTCTACTGAAATTACGGATTCCATTCGAAGCATGCAGAATGTCCGGAAGACAACGGAACTGAACATGAACTATGAGTTTGAACACAAGCAGCAGTTGCAACGTGCAGAAAAGCAGAAGCAGGATGCCGCTGGAAAGGTTAAACAAGTTGTACTCTTTTCCGGATTGATCCTTTTTGGCCTTCTGTTTATCACTGCAGTTATCGCCTATGGCATCAAGCAGCGGGCAAATCAGGTGCTGAAGCAACAAAAAGGAAAGCTGGAGATGGCACTTGAACAATTGCGTACGGCGCAGAAACAACTAATCCAATCCGAAAAGATGGCTTCCCTTGGTGAACTCACCGCAGGCATCGCCCATGAAATTCAGAACCCCCTGAATTTTGTCAACAACTTCTCTGAGGTGAGCATGGAACTGGCGGATGAACTTGCACAGGAGATCGCCGGGGAGGAAAATCTAGCCGCTTTGCAGCTGGCGGCAGATATCCGGCAAAACCTGGAGAAGATCCTCTCCCACGGTCAGCGGGCAGACAGCATTGTGAAAGGCATGTTGCTGCATTCCAATGCCAGTCCGGGAGAACGGCAGGCGGTGAACCTGAATACCTTAGCCGAGGAGTACCTGCGCTTGTCTTACCACGGTTTGCGGGCCAAGGATAAGCTTTTTAACTCCGGGTTTTCCACAGACTTAAGTCCGGATATGCCCTTGGTCCACATTTCTCCCCAGGAGATCGGCCGCGTCCTGCTTAACATCTTCAACAACGCATTTTATGCCGTTAAACAGAAGCAGCTGCTTGGCGATCCCGACTATAAACCCATGGTGGAAGTTGCTACGGAGTGGGCCGGTAAAATGGCGGTGCTCCGGATCCGCGACAACGGGACAGGCATTCCTGAGGCTGTACGGGAAAAGATCTTCCAGCCCTTCTTTACGACCAAGCCGACTGGCGTGGGTTCCGGACTAGGGCTTTCTCTAAGCTACGACATCATTCACAAGGGCTATGGTGGCCGTATAGAAATCAACACAGAAGAAGGGAAGTTCACCGAATTCGTGATTAGTTTGCCCCTGGGCGCCTAGGCCTATACTGCGCAATTGGAATAAATGGCTTAAATCTTGCAAGTTCGAATCTTTGAACTAAGCGAATGGCAATGAATCAAGCTACGCCCGAACAGGGGAATTTAGAAACGTATAAGCTGATTGTGGAAAGCATGAAGTCTTATGCCGTATTTGCATTAGATAAGGAAGGGGTCATTCAGACCTGGAATGCTGGTGCACAGAAGATCTTTTACTACCGGCCGGATGAGATCATTGGTCGAAGCTGCAATATCCTTTATACGCCAGAAGACATTGCCGCGTGTGTGCCTGAAGCAGAATTAAAAGATGCCCTGATCTATGGTAAGGGCGTTAATGAACGGTTTCATGTGAAGAAAGACCGCGGCCGGATTTGGGGAAGCGGGCTGGTGTTTCCCTTGTACAACGATAAAAGGGAGCACGTTGGCTTCACCAAAGTGATGCAAAAGATCTCTGAAGAGGAACAGGCGCAGGCCAATCTCCGGGAAGAGCGCTCATTGGCGCAAACCTGGGTTTCCACATTCAACGAGATCGTTGTCATCCTAAACCAGGAAATGAAGGTGGTTAACGCGACTGCAGCTTTCCGATCCTTCTTTATGCTTGACAAGCGGCCTATCGAAGGTGCAAACTTGTTTGAACTGATGCCTGGTGCCTTTAATACGGCACAACTTGAATCCTTTGTAGATGCGGCTTTAAAAGCAAATAACTTCCACAGCAGCGTTGAAATTACCTTTGTGCATCCGGTTTCTGGCTTACGCACCTTGTTGATCAAGCCACGGCGGATCTACCAGCCACCGAACATCCTGTTTAGCCTGGAGTTTATCGATCAGACCGAGCAGCAGTCCATCATGCAGGAGAAAGATGTATTTATTTCGGTAGCCAGCCATGAGATTCGAACCCCAATTTCGGTGATCAAAGCCTATGCACAAATATTGGTCAGGGAATTGAAAGAAGCCAAGCCGATCGTGCAAAGTGCGGTATTGAAGATCAATGAACAGATCAATTCCATGAATCTGCTTATCAACGCCTTACTGGACACCAGTAAATTAACGACAGGCAAATTGATCCTGGAACCGGAGATCTTTAACTTATCGACCCTGGTGCAGGAGATTGCGGAAGGCTTCAGACTTACACAAACGACGCATACGATTGAAATTCGAAAGGATATCGACAGCCTGGTTTTTGCTGACAAGCCCAGAACAGGTACGGTTATAACGAATTTGCTTTCCAACGCGATCAAGTATTCTCCCGGGGCAAATCACGTCGTCATAGAAATTGAACATATAAGCGATCGGGTACGTGTCGGTGTTCAGGACTTCGGACTTGGCATTCCCGAAGCGGAGCAAGGAAGTTTGTTCCAACGTTTTGGCCGCACCGAGTCTGTACGCCAGTCCAAGATCCCGGGAACAGGATTGGGGCTTCACCTGGCCTCAGAGATCATCAAGTTGCAGAGTGGGGAGATAAATTTTCAAACCGAGGATGGCAAAGGTTCAACCTTCTATTTTACCTTGCCCTTGTACTGAAGATACGTTTCGCCGTAATTTGTTAATACGGGCTTAACTTTCTGCGCTGTGCTTTTTAATTAACTTTGGCTTAAGATGACAAACATGAGAAACAAACTGATACTACTTGCGTTTTTGCTTTTATCCGGCAGCACGATCCAGGCACAAGAAAAGCCAGCCTTGTATTTAAGCAGCTATACCTATGATGCTAAAACAGGCAAGCTGGGTACGATTAAAAGCCTGGACGGCGCAAGCCTGAATAACCTGAAAATAGCCGGCCCGGATGCTGCTGCAATTTCTTTTAAAAACAACCAGTTATCTGTAAAGCCTACAGCCCGGAAAGCGGGTAAACCCCTGCATATTGAGGTGAACGGACAGCCATTTACCATCCTGAAAAATGACTTTATCGATAATAAAGTGATTGCGCACCGGGGTGCCTGGAAGCATACAGGTGCAACCGAAAACTCGATCGGCGCATTAAATGCAGCTTTTCAATTGGGCTGTAAAGGCTCCGAGTTTGATGTGCATATGTCTGCCGACTCCGTCCTGTTCATTCACCATGATGCCGTTATCTCAGGGCTGAAAATAGAGGAGAGCACAGCGGCTCAGCTGAGAACGCTGAAGTTGGATAATGGCGAAGCATTGCCGACCCTGGAGGATTACCTGACTGCAGGCATGAAGCAGCAGAAAACCAAGCTGATCTTAGAGATCAAGGCTTCAGTAATTAGTAAGGCGCGGGGAATTGCTTTGGAGAAACGGGTATTGAAGATGGTGCAGGACATGCAGGCACAGGCCTGGGTCGACTACATTAGCTTTGACTATGACATCTGTAAGGAGCTGATCAAGGATGCCCCTTACGCCAGGGTTGCTTATCTGAATGGCGATAAGTCGCCTGCAGCGCTTGCCGCTGAGCATTTCTTTGGTCTCGATTACCACATTTCGGTTTTCAAGAAAAATCCCATCTGGATCAGGGAAGCCAAAGACCTGAAGCTGGATGTTAACGTCTGGACCGTAAATGAAGAGGCCGATATGGATTATTTTCTGAAGGAAGGCGCAGATGTGATCACCACCAATGAGCCTGAATTGCTGTTGAAGAAAACGGCGAAATAGTTTTGAAGTATAGGTAGAAGCCCGCTGCTCTTATGAGCGACGGGCTTTTTTATTTTACTTGTATCTTTGACAATCTGGGGCTTTTGAACAACGACTCCGCCTGATTCGCAATCCAGCCGATCACCAGCTTTTTTATGCTCTCGACAACTTGGGTGACCGAAAGGTGGGCCAGGCGATCTGTAGCACGTATAAAGCTGTAACTGACCTTTAAAGAATAAAATGAGTAAACTAAGTATAGAAGATGAAACATTTACCGGCGAGATCGTTGCCGGGAGACCCCTTGCACCAGGTGAATATACCGGCTGCAAGTTCCTGAACTGCGATCTTTCGAATGCCGACTTCTCCAGCATCCATTTTCTGGATTGCCAATTTCAGGACTGTAACCTGAGCCTTGCTAAACTGAATAAGACCATGTTTTCTGAGGTCCAGTTTAACCGATGCAAAATGTTAGGGCTTCACTTCGAACACTGCAATCCTTTTGGCTTTGCAGTGTATTTTAGCGGTTGCATGATGGATCATTCCTGTTTTTATCGCATGAAGATGAAAAAAGGCAGTTTCACAGACTCCAAACTCCAGGAGGTGGATTTTACGGAATGCGATCTGAGCTCGTCGACTTTCGAGAACTGTGATCTGGCAGATGCCATATTTGACCAGACGGTCCTGGAGAAAGCAGATTTCAGGACTTCATTTAACTATACTATAGATCCGGAACGAAATAAGCTGAAGAAAGCGAAGTTCAGTTTAAGTGGGAGCAGGGGCTTGCTGACTAAGTACGATATTCTGATCTCCGATTAATTTTTTATACTTACACGAAGCTATTAACCTATCCATATGAAAATGAAAAAGATTAAAAGATTTTTTGCCTGTTCCGCGATTGCCCTATCTCTTTTTGCCACCCTGAATGCGAAAGCTCAGATGCCGAAGCTGGGTGTAGGCCTTAATGCAGGGTTGCCTACAACGGATGATTCCTATAAGATTGCTTTGGGTGCAGACCTGCGCTTGCAGTTTGATGTCGCCAAACAACTCTCCATTCCTTTTACCGTAGGATACACGAATTTTGTCGGAAAAGAAATAGATATGGCTTTGGTTGATCTGCCTGCCGGCGTTCCTTATTCCGGGAAGGTGCCGAATTACGACTTTATTCCAGTTAAAGGCGGAATAAAATACTTCTTTGATAAGTCCGGGTCGGGCATGTACGGACTGGCTGAGGTTGGCGCTGCATTTGGTCTGACCCGGTATTCTAAGATTGGATTCCTGTATTCCCCAGCGCTGGGTTACTCCTGGAGTAGTGGCTTTGACCTGGGCTTGAAGTATGAAGCCATCTCCGGTGGGCTCAAAAATAACCAAGACAACATCGGGCAGATTGGCTTACGTGTCGCTTATGGCTTCAAGCTGTAGGATGTAACACCTTTGTAGATTTCGTGGCGATTTCAAATAATAGTGTATTTTTGCAAAAAACATTTCGCTTCTTTATTTCAAATTAGTACGTTTTGCCAGTAAATTTTGCAAGTATTCAGAACGACATTGATCTGATCGCAAAGATTGATGTCGTTCCAAACATTCTCGAAGTCATATGTGCCAGCACGGGCATGGGCTTCGCTGCCGTTGCACGTGTTACGGATCAGAAATGGGTTGCCTGTGCGGTTGCCGATACCATTAATTTCGGTCTGGCACCTGGGGGAGAGCTGGTGCTGGAAAGCACGATCTGTCATGAAATCAGACAGACCGAAGAGCCCGTCATTATCGATCATGTAGCCGAAGATGAGGTATTTTGCAGCCACCATACACCATTACAGTATGGCTTTCAAAGCTATATTTCCATGCCGATCATCCTTAAGGACGGCACCTTCTTTGGTACCTTATGTGCGATAGATCCCAAGCCCGCTAAGCTGAAGGGTACCCATATCGTAGGCATGTTCAAGCTGTTTGCAGATCTGATCTCTTTCCATATTGATTCACTTGGTAAGTTGGCCTCCAGTGAGTTCGATTTATCGGAGGCCCGTAAGACTGCTGAACTTCGGGATCAGTTTATCGCCATCCTTGGCCACGATCTACGGAACCCGGTTGGTGCCATATCCAATGCTGCACAATTGTTGCTCCGGATTCCGGACAATGAACGCGTAGCGAGACTTGCCCATATCATTCAGGATTCTTCTTACCGCATCAGGCAGCTGATCGAGAACATCCTTGATTTTGCAAAAGGTCAGATGGGCGGAGGTATTGATCTTGATATCACGTCAGATAACAGCCTGCACGAAGCCTTAGATCAAGTGATCTCTGAAATTCAGATCGTCAATCCGGAACGCGAAATTGAAGCCGATCTTCAATTTAACGGAACCTTTCCATGCGACTCTGCGCGCATTGCTCAGTTGTTTTCCAATCTTTTAGCCAATTCGATTACCCATGGTGATACCCGAATGGCAATTCATGTAAAGGCCGAAGCCGATGCAGATAGATTTGTGCTTTCTGTTTCAAATTCTGGTCAGAAAATTCCTGAAGATAAACTACAGGGTTTATTCAAGCCATTCTTTCGGGGAGAAAACAACTCCTCCAAACAGGGCCTTGGTTTGGGCTTATACATCGCACAAGAAATTGCGCAGGCACACGGGGGAACTTTACAGGCAACTTCTACTGACCTTGAAACCCGATTTACGCTACACCTGAGTGCTCCAGAAGCGCTGGTACAATAAACGCTTCAAGCGGATGTGCAGATAACTTTGGTACAAATTTTGGAAACGAAATTAAGGGTAGGTTATTTACTTTAACCCCATTCAACAACTTTTGTAACAATATTAAAATAAAGAGCTGCCAAATACTATACTTTTCTAATTTGTGATAATCAATGTTGCTCTCTAATGAATATGTACGCCGATCGTAATGGTTTAAGCTTTGAAGCGCGCCTCGAAGACATTAAACGGATTGGTGATGAACTTCCAACTCCACTCATCATTCGCAAGGTCGAAGACCTTAGTCTTATTTACATGAATAAGGTAGGCTATACCTCTTTGGGTATCGGCTATGATGAACTGAAGCGTTTAAATCCCAACGAGTATCATGGCCGCTTCTACGATCCCGAGGAGAGAAGCGAATATGTGCCGAAGATCATGGATCTTATTCGCACAAAATCCAACGAAGAGTTGTCCTTTTTTCAGCATCTGAAAAACCAGCAAACCGGGGAATGGAACCTGTATCTGACTACCACCCGGGTCTTTCACCAAAATGCCAGTGGAGAAGCTACCCACATCATCATCATCGCTGGGCGGATCGATCCGCTGCATAAGATCACCGGAAAGGTGAGCCGGTTAATGGATGAACTGAGCTTCTTTAAAAAGCACAACCGTTCGTTTCAAAAACTGACCAAGCGGGAAATCGATGTGCTTCGCCTGGTTGCGCTGGGTAAGAGTGCGCCGGAGATCTCTGAAGCACTTTTTATATCTCCAACAACAGTCGAAACGCACCGGAAGAATATTCGCAATAAGCTGGGCATTAAAAATCATTACGACACCTTGCTCTTCGCACAGGCCTATGACCTGATCTAAAACCAGGTAATTCCCTTATTCTTTCGTATTTCAGTCTTTGTACTGTATTTGTTACAAATCACGCCTATAAAATGCTGAAATATACCCACAAGCGGGTATAGGAGGGTAACCATGCGCATGGTATTTTTGTAAAAGTTCCACCAGAAGTAGATATATCCTAATTCCATATAAACTTATCCTATTTGGGCTCTCGGGGAAATGCCGATCAACTATGTTGACGGCATTTTTCATTTATAGGCATTTAAGAGAGAATGTCCTGAAGTACCTGGTGGGAATGGATGTCACCGAATGATGCGGTGTGTAAGGTATAATAGACCAGTATTTTCTCCAGCAATACCCTTCTGATCGCTGTGCTGACCTGAAGCTCGGGAAGCCTGTCGAATGATGTGGTAAATAGGTCGATGAAAAGTGCTGCTTCTTCCCGGTTGAGGAAGTTGGGATGTACCGGCGGCAGGGAACTGAATTCCCCTTCCTGTAAATCAAAAAAGCGCTGATCGCTGCGCGTATCCGTACTCGGTGCAAAGCCGAGAAAGCGGCTCAGTTTCATCAGGAAAGCCAGGTGAAAGTTCAGATTGAGTTCACCACTCTCATCAAACCAGCTGATGCTGTTGAAAATGTAATTAAACAGATTCTCGTCGGTATGCTGCTGCCGGATGCTCTTGTACAATACTTCATTCAGGAACATCACCATCGTGCTTTTAATGATGTCATAGGGGATGGTCCGGAATATCAATGCCGGACGAAGTTCAGAGACACGCTGTATGCCCGTATTAATTTTGTGGTAAACAACCATGTCAACCAGGTGCAAAGGCTGCAGCATATTCATGCGTATCTTGGCCCTGGGTTTCTTTACACCGTTGATGATGTAGGATTGTATGCCAAACTTTTCGGTAAAGATCTGAACAACCACGCTGCTGTCGCCGTAGTCGGTGGTCTTTAAAACAATGCCCCGAGTTTTATGCAGCATAAGCCATCTTTAGAAGAAATTGCAACCTGTTTATCATTCTGCGTAAGGGATATACTTGTAGAACCACATTAACCGCTACTTTTGTAGCGTAAAGATAGCGACACATAGCCCAGAATTCAT
>Ga0157370_10010041_pt1 | contig 10015 bp, 6 predicted proteins | sample C35metaG_FD_113463 | JGI IMG/M metagenome (GOLD analysis project Ga0157370, IMG submission 113463) | Corn rhizosphere microbial communities from Kellogg Biological Station, Michigan, USA - C3-5 metaG | ecosystem: Host-associated > Plants > Roots > Rhizosphere > Soil | place: USA: Michigan... | reverse complement strand
TCACCAGTTCACACAGATCGCCGCCGTTCATCATGTACCAGGACGCGAAGGTGTGACACAGATCGTGAAACCAGAAGTTCTGAATATTCGCCCTGACGAGCAAATCACCAAGGCTCTCTTCCAGACGCTGCCGTTTTGCTCTTGGATCCACCCTTCGGTGGGAAGATCCGATCGTTGTCGGTGGCCGCCGGATAGCGCCACGTAACGCACCTTGCCTTTCTTCAGCTTTGCCCGAACCGCCAATAAATCCTTCGCCTTACATCACGTCGGGCCCCGAAGCCGATGAATCTCAGCTGACCGAACGAAACCCTGCAAGTTTTAGGGAATCTCTGAACAACGCCGAGTTATGAAAGTTTGTAACCAGAATTTCAGCACATCGGTTCAGAAACAGCAATGAGTTCACCTATCGTCAGGGCGCAGTCTAACGATTCGGCAGCGATTAGTCCCAATGCCTGCTGTCGTGGCATCGCCAAGGCCACAGGCAGTTCTTTAAATCACTTGGCCTCCAATTTCGTTGCTCCTTCAATTGCCGTGGGTCTCGTACCGGCCATGCCGTATCTGCCTGAGGATACTTACTGTGCGGGCGCAGCTTGTCTGCGCGTTGCATGGAAGAGGATGCCTCCGCCGATCAGAATCACGACTGCAAGCGACGCGAAGATGGTACCAAGGCCGATAGCGTGTTTGAGAGCGCCGGCGATGATCGCAATCATGCCTCCGGCAAAGCATCCTGCAAAGTTAACGAGACTGAAGGCCGTGGAGCGCAGATGCAGGGGAACGATCTCGCATAGCGTCGGCATGACGTTGCAGTCGTACGCGCCTTTGCACAGGCCGAAGCCGATCATGCAGACGACCAATAGGTGAAAGGAAGCCGTGCGCGCCAGAGCGAAGAACAGTGGTGCGCTGAGAAGGAGCGCGATCGATTGGGTAAACCAGCGCGCGCGGGCGTCGTTGCAATACCAGCGGTCAGCAAGATATCCGCCGAAGAGGACTCCGAGGATGCTGCCGCCCTTCAGGTAGAAGGTTGCGGCAAACCCGGCGCTCGCGAGGGATAGATGAAAGTGTTCATAAAGATAGAACGGCATCCAGGCATAGACGGCCCAGTCTGCCAACGAGAGAAGGGCAAACACAATGAGAACGGAGCGGAATTCCTTTGAGAAGAGCGATTTCGAAAGCCTGAGAGGTGTGCGCCTCTCCAGTGCTGGCGTGACCTCTCGATCCGGACGAATAGTCACTGCAAGAACTATCGCGTAGAGGATACCGCCGATTCCAAGTGCTGCAAACATCCATCGCCAACCATAAACAGAGGCAGTGTAGCCGCCGACGGAGCCGCCCAGGATGGTGCCTAAATAAGATCCGCTATAGTGAATTCCCATGGCTCGCGACCGCGTTCTCTCAGAGTGGGTCGATGCGATGAGTGCAAGCGCGGCGGGCAGATAGCAGGCTTCACTGACGCCCATGATGGCGCGTGTGGCCAAAAGGGAGCCGTAGCCAGATGCGTGCGCCGTAGCCCAACTGACCCCGGACCACACGAGGAGACTGCTAACGATCAGCCATTTGTAGCCGACGCGGTCAGACAGGTATCCGCAGACAGGGTTGCAGAAGGCGTAGACCCATAAGAAGGCGGTTCCGAGACTGCCGAGTTGTACTGCGGAGAGGCCGAAGTCAGTTTGCAGCAGAGGAAAGATGGCGAAGATGACCTGGCGGTCGAGATAGTTGAGAAGAAAGGCAAGGAGAAGGAGAATCGTCAGCAGCCAGGGATAGAGGGAGCGGCGGGGTTCGGAAGTGGCTGCAAGGGCCGACATGCATCTCTCCAATTCGGAGACGGAGCATACAGCATAGAATGCGGGAGGCAGTCCGTCGTATCCATAATGCCATTGCGTGCGTCAATTGACAATCGATTATCAATCAAAATAGAATGTTCCCATGGTTGCCTCCGCTGAGACTTGTCTGACTGGACTTTATCCTGCTTTTCCTACTCCCTTGATGCAAGATGGCAAGGTTTCAGCACCGGTGGTGGAGCGTTTGATTGAACACCTGTTGCAGTCGGGGATGGATGGGACCTACGTGGGTGGGTCGACCGGCGAAGGCTTGTTGATGGACTTGCAGCAGAGAGAATTTTTGGTCGAGCGGCTGGTTCAATCGATGCCACGCGATAAGCGGCTGATCGTTCATGTGGGTACGCCCAAGGTAAGGGACGCGCTCCGACTGGCTCATCATGCGGCCAAGGCCGGAGCGAAGGCGGTCAGCAGCCTTCCGCCAAAGGGCGATCCTGCGGCTGTGCAGGCTTTCTATGCGGAGCTTGCGGCGCAGTCGCCGGTTCCGCTAGTGCTTTATTACTTCCCGAAGGTAGCGCCTGGCGCCTTTGCCGATGAGGACAGCCTGCTTCGCGTCTGCGAGTTGCCCAACGTGGTGGGCGTGAAGTTTACGGACTTCAATCTGTTTCTACTGGAGCGGATTCGACAGGCGGGGAAGATCGTATTCAATGGGTACGACGAGGTGCTGGTCGCGGGCCTGCTGATGGGTGCGAACGGCGGTATTGGCTCGACGTACAACATCATGCCGAAGCAATATGTGGCTCTGTATGAAGCGACAAAACGCGGCGACTGGGATGAGGCAAGGAAGTTGCAGGGAAAAGTCAATCTCGTCATTCGTGTCATGGCACGGTATCCCTGGCTCCCGGCGGTGAAGGCAGTGATGGCGGAGCAGGGTTTCCCCTGTGGCCCGGTGATGAATGGGGAGTCACTGAACGACGAGCAACTGCGTGCTTTCCTGCTCGCCCTCGATACAGTGTGGCCGGAGTGGCGCGAGCGCGGTTAGTGCGCGAAATGTCCTATTCTCAAGTAGCATGGGCTGATATGGTCAAAACGTTCAAACCGATTCGCTCCTCCAGCAAGTCGACCGAGGTGTTTGAGACGCTGCGCTCCGCGATCCTCTCCGGGAAGCTGCAGCCGGGAGATGTTCTTCGCGAGATGCCGCTGGCGCGGCAACTTCAGGTGAGCCAGGTTCCGATTCGCGAGGCGCTGCTGCGACTGGAGAATCTGGGGCTGGTGGTTCGCGTGGCGGACCGCAGCACGACGGTGACGAAACTGACCCGGGCGGAGATGGTTGAACTTCTTCAGGTGCGCGCGCATCTGGAGGAGTTGGCGTTTCGTCTTGCGGTCAAACATCTTGACGATGCCGGCATTCGCGAACTGCGTGACTGTCTGGCAAAGCTGGAGAAGAAGATCGAAGAGAATGACTACTACGCAGTGTCGGACCTCGAGCTAAACTTTCATCGCATCGTATGGCGGCTCTCGGGGAACCACGCTCTGGAGAAGATGCTGGAGCGGTTGTGCGTCTCTATCTATGCGTTTGTGAGCATACAGCGGCATTCTGCCGGGGAGGACCTGAAGCAATCGGTCCATCGCCATGCAGGACTGCTGGAGGCGCTGATCCAGGGCAAGCCTTCGAAGGTGGCGGCGGCGATCCGGGAGCACCTCGATCCAGAGACGATGATTCCTGCCAGCGTCGGGGAATAGACGCGGCGGTTCGCGAAGGATTTCTGTTCCCGGTACAAAATTAGGGCTTGACAAGGTTCATAACGATTATCAATTATCTATTGTCAGTTAAAGATGATGATTGGATACTCCATGAGTCACCAGACCTTCCTGCGCTCCATAGCGCCATTTTCAAACCGAGGACGAGATGAAGAAATTGACCCTGCTATTGACCCTGTTCTGTTTTGCCGTAGCCTTGTCTCCACGCGCGGTGGCGCAATCTGTTGCCGTTGCCGCACTGGGCGGCACAGTACGAGACGCCAGCGGCGCCGTGGTTTCGGGTGCGACGGTGAAGTCTACCAATACCGATACCGGAGCGGAACGCGTGACAAAAACGAACGATGCCGGTCAGTTTGTCATGCCTGCCCTGCCGGTCGGGCCGTACCGTCTGGATGTTCAAGCGAAGAGCTTCAAGAACTTTCAGCAGACGGGTATTGTGCTGCAGGTAGGCACATCGGCGGTGGTCGATGTGGCGCTGAAGACGGGCGCTTCGACGGAGACGGTGACGGTGCTGGCCGACGCATCGATGGTGGAGACGCGCGATGTGGCCGTCTCGACGGTCATTAGCGACCGAGAGATTAATGAGCTTCCCCTGGATGGGCGGCTTGCGACGCAACTGGTGCTTATTGCGGGGGCTGCGGTGAACACGGTAGGAGGCGATCTGACGGGGAGCAAGCAGTTCTTCAGCTCGCAGTCGATCTCCGTTGCCGGAGGCCAGGGCAATTCGTTGAACTACATGCTGGATGGCAGCGACCACAACGATCCATTTTCGAATGTGAATCTGCCCTTTCCGTTCCCCGACGCGTTGCGGGAGTTCAGCGTCTCTACGAGTGCCCTGCCCGCGCAGTACGGAGTCCATCCGGGAGGAGCGGTGAATGCAGTGACGCGCTCTGGAACGAACCATTTTCATGGGACGGTCTTCGAGTACTTTCGCAATGACAAGTTCAATGCGTTGGGATACTTCTCGGTGAAGGACACGCTGCACCGCAACCAATATGGCGGTACGATTGGCGGTCCGTTGCTTCACAACAGGCTCTTCTTCTTTGGCGCCTATCAGGGCGGACACAATGTGTCGCAGGCTATCGCCACTCAGGCAAAGGTGCCTACGCCGGCGATGATTAGCGGCGACTGGTCGGCCTATGAGTCCGCAGGCTGCGTTTCCTCGGGGAAGGCCCGGCAGTTGAAGGATCCCGTGACGGGCGCGAAATATGTCAACAACCAAATTCCGGTCTCGCAGTTCAACTCTTCCAGCATGAAGCTGCTGGACTATCTGCCGGTGACGGCAGATCCATGCGGCATTGTGAAGTACGGCATCTTAAACAACAGCGATGAACGGCAGGTGATTGGTCGTGTGGATTGGACGATCAGCTCGCGCCAGTCGCTCTTTGCGCGATATTTCATCGACGACTATGGGATTCCCGCGACGTATATTCCACACAACATCCTGGTCAGCACGCAGTCCGGGAACTCTGAACGCGCGCAGAGTCTGACCCTAGGGCACACGCTGGTGATTAACAGCAATACTTTGAACACGATTCACGCCGGCTTCACGCGCAGGCGCGATGATCGAAGGCCCGCTGCTCAAGGTATTAACGGTCCGGCACTCGGCAGCAATATCTACTCGAAGGAATCGAACTCGCTGCGGCTCTCGGTAAGCGGCAATTTCAATGTGAGCTGTTCTTCCTGCTCGCCGGGCAAGTTCAACGACAATACGTTTCAGCTTTCAGACGATCTCGCGTTGTCGCACGGGCGTCACCAGTTTGGTTTTGGCGTCGATCTGATGCGCATCCAACTGAACCAGGAAAATAACTACCTGATGGATGGAAACTACCTCTTCAGCGCGTCCTTCAGCGGCGATAACATGTCGGACTTTATGCTGGGCAAGTTGAGCGGCTTCAACCAGAGCGCGATGCAGGGAACTGCAAACCGGCAGACGCTGCCAGGGCTCTATGCGCAGGATACCTTTCGCGCGAGCAGTAACGTCTCCTTAATAGCGGGTGTTCGTTGGGAGCCGCACATCTTTCCGCAAGACTACTTTGGACGCGGAAGCACATTTGACCGCGCTGCCTTCGACGCCGGTGTACATAGCGTTGTGTACCCGAACGCTCCAGCGGGTAGCTTCTACTACGGCGACAAGGGGGTGCTGAAGAGTTTCGTGCATAACAATATGCTGAGCTTTTCGCCACGAATTGGCGTCGTTATCACACCGAATGAGCGGGACGTCTTCCGCGTGGGATACGCACTGCTGTATGACAACATCGAGCAGTATTATGATGAGCGCGTGCAGTCGAACCCGCCGTTCACCGATGAAGTCGACAATACGAATCCGGGGCCGTTTGACGACCCTTGGGCCAACTATGCGGGAGGCAGCCCGTTCCCCATCAACCGACCGAGTCGGGACGTGGCGTTCCCTCTTTCGTCGCTGTATGTGACGCTGCCTACGCATCTGAAGCCTACGAACATCAATCAGTGGAATGTGAACTTTGAACATCAGTTTGGCGGCAACTGGCTTTTTTCGCTGAGCTATCTGGGCAATAAGACGACACATCTGTGGGCGGGCCGTGAGACGAACCCGGGCGTGTATATTCCAGGCACGTGCGGATCGGCGAATTGCTCAACAACTAAGAATACGCAGAGCCGCCGCGTTCTGGCTCTGGCCAATCCGGTACAGGGCGCTTACTACGCCTCGATGCCAACGACCAATGATGGGTCCAATGCGAGCTATAGCGGGATGCTCACGTCACTGCAACATCGTTTCAGCCACAGTTTCTCCGTGCGCCTTAACTATGCGTGGTCGCACTGTATCAGCGAGAGCGACTTCAACATCGAGTTGACCGGGCCAACCTATATGAACCCGAACAACCTGGCGCAGGACCGCGGTAACTGTGGCCATGACACGCGTCATATCTTCAATGGATCGGTGATCGCGACGAGCTGGTATAACGGCCGACGCGCACTGCATCTGCTGCTGGCTGGATGGAGGATTGCACCACTGGTGCGCATTACCTCCGGTGCTTCGATCAACGTGACGACCGGGGTGGATAACTCACTGACGGGTGTCGGCCTCGACCGCCCCAATGTAGTGGATATGACCAAGATCTATAAATCTGGATACCATTCCGATCCGAAGCACGTTTATTTGAATGCCAACGCGCTCTCGGCAAACGCCCTGGGGACGTTCGGCAATTTGCAGCGGAACGCGTTCAAGGGGCCGGGGTACTTTGACCTGGACGCCTCTGCGGGACGGGTATTTGACCTGCCAGGCACATGGAACCTGGAGTTCAGGGCGGATGCTTTCAATGCAACGAATCATGTGAACTTCAACAATCCCGCATCGGGACTCAACACTTCGACCTTCGGGACGATAACGAGTGCGAAGGCAAACCGCATTCTGCAATTCTCGGCAAAACTGCATTTCTAGTTACGGAGGAAGAATGTTCTCAGGCTTGCGTGTTGCTCTGCTGTGTGCACTGGCGGTTGCAGCGCCACTTGCGCAAACTCCGTCATCGCCGCAGATGGAGAGCACTCTGTTGTGGCGCGGCGGCACGGATGGATATGAGACATACCGGATTCCCGGCATCGTTGTATCCGCTCGCGGTACGGTGCTGGCTTATGGGGTTGGGCGTCGCACCTTGAAGGGCGGCGATTGGGCCGATAACGACATCATGCTGCGCCGCAGCGTCGATGGCGGGAGAACCTGGGAACCTTCGCGAAGAATCGCCGGAGACAGCCACGGTGTAACGGATAATCCGGTGGCGATCGCAGATCGTAAGAAGGGCATTGTTCACTTTCTTTATCAGCATGACTATGCGCGCGTCTTCTACATGCGCAGTAACGACGACGGAGCTACCTTTACGAAGGCAGTCGACATAACGGCCGCACTGGAGGGGTTGAGAGCGCAATTTCCCTGGACCGTGGTGGCTCTGGGGCCGGGACACGCGATCCAGTTGAGAAACGGCCGGCTGCTGGTTCCGGTGTGGATGGCAGCGGGCAGCCCGACGGCGGAAGGACACCGCAAACACGCTCCCAGCGGCATCACAACACTCTATAGCGACAATGAGGGTAGGACGTGGAAGCACGGCGAGCTGATTGCCGCCGACTCGCCGGAGATGACAAACCCGAATGAAATGCAGGTGATCCAACTGGCGGATGGTAGGGTGATGGCCAACATTCGCACAGGCGACAAGCGGGAACTCCGAGCCGTGGCAACCAGTCCTAATGGCATCAGCAGCTGGACAAAGCCTCAGTTTGACGAGCATCTCTATGACCCCATCTGTGCGGCTGGTATTGTGCGTTATAGTTTTGTGACCGGGAATGATCGCAACCGTATCCTGTTCACAAACCCCGATAGTGAATCGCTCCCAGGATCGCGTCAGGGAGGACACGGGTTTCGACGCAATCTGACGCTAAAAATGAGTGAGGATGAGGGCAAGAGCTGGACCTTCATCCGCTTGTTACACGAAGGAAGTTCCGGTTACAGCGACGTAGCCGTAGCACCCGATAAGACAATTTATGTTATCTACGAAGGCGCACTGGAACAGGGTAGCAAGGTCAACAGCATCAAAGTCCTGCGATTTAAGCTTGATTGGATTCTGGCTGCCAGTTCCAGTAATCCTAAGTGAAGCCCCGGCCAAGTTCCCTGGCAATTCCTAACGAAAAGTCGCTACTCTTCTATAGAACAAAATATCCAGGAGGATCACATGGCCCAGAATCTCTCCACCATCACCACTCTTGTATTAAGCACTTTCCTAAATAGCACTAGGCAGATCCTCTCTTGAACAACTCGCTCCGATTCCGCCGAGCCTCCGTCGCCAACTAATACCCCTATGGATTTAACAAGCCTCGACAAGTCAGCATACTGATACAAAATGTTCTGTAATTCACCAGATCCAACTCCGTAATCAATCAGAGACGTCTCGGTTTGCTTTCCGCTTTCCAAGGCTGCGTTTCATTGGATGGGCTTCGGTATTGAAAATCACCGAGTCCAGACGCAGGGTTGAAGGTGGAGCGAAGAGCAGATAGAGGTATTTAAATGTCTCGGCAAAGAGATAACTACCCATCTGGTCAGTCTTTTGCTTCGTAGTTACATTCCGAAGCGAAGCAAAACCGTCTTCGGTACCGCAATCATTTATCAGCGAATTCAAAAAGCTCGCTCCCATCGCGAGATATTTAGGATCTCTCGTGTACTGATAGAGATAGTAAGTCGACTCTATAATCTCTGGACGCAGCGGGTATTTCTGCGAAATGATCGCCTTCGTAACGTAGTCGAATTTATCAGGCTCAATCCCTGCAAGGTTCCACATGCGATAGCTCGAATTCTGGAGTCGTTTGGCGCGATTCAAATCTCCCGAAAGGGCGAGGACGGCAGGAAAGAATGCGTCCAGCGCTCCATAATCGGTCGAAGTTCGCTTTCCGCTGAGTGCATCGGCTTGCCCGTACCACAGGCCGTCCGGTCTCTGATCAGCGAGATACCGATTGATCGATAGCAGACTTTGCTTCCACATACGCGCGCAATCCATATCGTCAAACAGAATGGAAGCTTTGAGCAGATACTCATAATAGGAATCGATACCGCCCATGATACCGGCCGTCGTATTGGTCCACTCGCCGGTCTCCACGTTGATGCCCGACCCCACCAGCCCCACCGACGAGGAGCGTCGATAGAGCGCCACCAGAGCGCGCTTCGCCTTGTCGTAGTAGACGGGGTTGCCGGTAAGCCGCGTGAGCATTCCGAACTCAATCAACAGGCTTCCTATCTGAGCAGGATTACTGTTTACTCCGCGCACAACACCGCTGTGGAGGTCGATGAACTCATAGGGCATCCCCGTCGGCGAGTTGAATGCGGGCAGTAGGCGGCGCCCCAAGTCATCTGCCAGCGCTAGCAGTTTCTTGTCGTCTGTAAGCTGATATCCAGACAGCAATCCTCCCATCAATCGAATGGTGATCTCAAAATTGCTTACATAGATGTCCTGATCGAAGTTGAGCTGTGTATCGATGAGGCGTCTATCCTCGTCCGCCTGCGGCTTGAGCCCCATAAGAACCAGAGTATCCAGCGTGTCCACCGGCGTGATCATGAGCGAATGGCCATACCAGTCGTATGGCGTCCGGCTTAACGGCTTCAGCTCATCGTGCCCCCATGCATATTTTTTATAACCCTCCCAGGCCTTCACGCATTGTTGCCGCACTCGGCTCGCCATCTCTACCTTCTGCGCGTCCGTCATCGGGATGCCCGAGGGGGTCTGCGCAAGGCTTGAAAATGTCAAAATAAAAAGCGTCAGTGCAAAGAGAAAGTGACGGAATAAGTCTTTCCCCTGTAAATGTGTCACTGCGGATTTCACCAATGTCGCTTGACTCAATCTTTCCCTCTTATCTATTGCATAATGATGATTCCAGCCGCCTCCGAGGTCTGATCGCCTTAGGCAATGGTCTGCACCTCTTACGACAGCCACCGGTGGTTTCCTGCATCGAATTGGCCTATC
>Ga0157370_10010040_pt1 | contig 10016 bp, 8 predicted proteins | sample C35metaG_FD_113463 | JGI IMG/M metagenome (GOLD analysis project Ga0157370, IMG submission 113463) | Corn rhizosphere microbial communities from Kellogg Biological Station, Michigan, USA - C3-5 metaG | ecosystem: Host-associated > Plants > Roots > Rhizosphere > Soil | place: USA: Michigan... | reverse complement strand
GCAACGCTCAGGCCCACTTCGGCGGCCAGGTCATCGACGCGGACCGGCCGCAACCGCGGCGGTACCGTCGACGGCGTGCCGGCCCCGCTCCGTCGCGGCGGGTCAAGGCGGCGGCAGGATCCGCTCACGCGGGACCTGGTTGAGACGGCGTTCCCCGGCTGCGTTCTAATGAGAGGTGAGACCGGGGAGGCGATTCGCAGTGACTGAACCCGACGAACTGCCCCGACCGCGCGATTACGCCCTGCAGGAGGAACTGGACGCACTGCGCGCCCAGGAGCGCGAGGGGCATCTGACGCCCGCGGAGCAGCGCCGCGCCGAGCAACTGGAGCGCCGGCTGCGCACCGATGAGCACGAAGCCGAGGTACGCGATCGTGAGACCCGTGTGCGGCACGAGACCCGCGAGCAACGCGCACGGCATCGTCGATGAGCTAGCCGGAGTGTCCTGATCTTCAGCTAGTGCCTGGTGCCGGCGTGGACGGCGCCGGGGTTGGCGACGTCGTGGTCGACGGCGTCGTGGACGACGATGGCGTGGACGACGTCAGGGTTGGCGACGGTGCGATGGATGAGGCTGGCGCCGAGGATGACGCCGTGGACGGCGGCGTTGTGGCCGGCGGCGGCGTGGAGGAAGCCGGGCTTGTAGGAGACGGCGACGGCGACGATGACGGTGGCGCTGTGGCCGGCGGCGGCGTGGAAGCCGGGCTCGCAGGCGGCGTGGCGGGAACCCCGGTTGGCTGAGTCGCAGACGGGGACGGGGACAGCGCAGACGGCGAGCTCGTCGGCGGCGGCTCGGAAGTCGGCTGAGCCGCAGGCGTCGATGTCGAGGGCTGGAGCGTGTGCTGCACGGGCGGCGCCGGCGAGGCGGACGAAGGCGCGGCCAAGCTCCCGGGCGCCTGCGGGGGGAGACGGTTCACGAGGGCTGCCCCGCCAGGATCAACCGGCCGCCCGCCGGTGCTGCTCAAGCCTCCGCTGCCCGGGTCGGGTGACGACGGGGTGGTGGAATCTCGCGGCACGAAAGCCCCCGTGCTGTGCAGGAATCCAGGCCACACGAACGCGAGCAGTAGCAGTGCCGCAAGCAGTCCGGCCCCCGCCGCGGCGGACTTGCGGGCAACGGCCGTCCCGGCGGTGCCGACGGAGGCGACGCGTCGACGGGCCGCAAGCGCATCCCGGGGCCGCGCGAGCTCCGGTACCGCGCGCAAGCCCTCCGTGACTTGCTCGTTCAGTTCGGTGCCGGCCAGCATCGGCAGCAGCTCCGGCGCCCACCGGCCCATGCAATCGTCACGTCGGCCCTGGCAGGTACCGCACTGGCTCAGGTGCCGGGTTACGGTCACCCGAAGGGCAGCCGGCAACACCGCGGTGTGCCGCCGGCCGCCCTCCTGCCAGTCGCTGTCCCGCTGAGCGTCAGCCAGTATCTGCCGTAGCTCCCCGCACCCGGGAGCGTGACTCCCCGGCGGGTCAAGGGCAGCTTCCGCGGCCGCGAGCGCGGTGACCTCGAAAGCGCGCAGTACCGCCTGCCGGTTCTCGCGGCGCAGCCGCCGGACCTCGGCGACGCTGCTGCCTAGTTCCAGTGCTGCGTCCCGGCTGCCCAGGCCTCTTGCGACGAACAGGTCGAAGAGCCGCTGCCGGGGGCCGGGCAGCGTAGCCACGATCTGCTCAAGCCAGCGGCGCAGCGATGCCCGCCTCGCCGGCGAGTCCCGCGTTCCGGGAACGCCGGCCGCGGCGCGGGCATTCACCGCCTCCCAGTTGATGTCATCGGTGCTGGCGGGCAGGCCAGACGGGAGATCGTCGCTGATGGCAAGCAGCCAGCCCCGCAGCTGGTCCGGACGCGCCAGTTTCGCGGGATCAGCCATTACCAGGCGGGCGGCAATGAGAACGTCGCAGGCGGCGGCAACTGCGGCATCCGCATCAGGCCATAGCCGTTCGGCGCTGCGGCCCAGCACTGCGTCACCGTGCCGGCGGACCACGTCGGCGAACACCGCCGTGCGGTTCCGCCGAGTCTGGGCCTGCCTGAACCGCCGCACCAGCGCGGCATCGGCATGCCTCCCGTCGCTTGCGGTCACCGGCGTCACCCCATTCACGGCAGTCGAATCTGCTGGCCAGCAGGATGACACGGCTTGGGTACCGGTATGTCCGGGTATTTTGGAAACCTTTGTGCGCTCTTGTGCATTCTGTGCTTGCATCGAGCAGGCTGCGCCGGCGGGACGAAGCGGCGAAAGACGCTGAAGACCCCGGCCTGCCCATGGCGGAACCGCTCGCGTGATGAGCAGTAGGCGGGCTACAGGCTCATGGGGAACAGCGGGATGACTTCGGTGGTGATCAACCCGGCCGCAGCCAGGGCAGCGCTGCGGCGATCGCGGCTGCTTCGGTTCGGCCTCTCGGCCTCTCGCTAGGCGTCCTACGGCTGGAAACCAGACTCCGCCCACCGCCTGAACACCTCGGTCCACGACTCCGGCCAGGCCCCGTCGCACGGCATGGTGCCGTTGCGCAGCCTTTCCAGGATCTCGGCAGCATGCTGCTGCACGTCGGCGGGGGACCAGAGGTCGAACGCGAACAGCATTGATGTCCGGTCACGCTCGCGGAACAGCGGCCTGACGTGCGCCTCGAATCCCACCGTCTCATCCGGCGCGGGCAGCGTGATGCTGGGCTGGGAGACGTCAGCAGGCTCCCCGGACGCGTCCGGCTGCCCTCCCGGGCTCCAGTCCCAGTGAGGAGCGTCCGCGATCGAGCCGGCCGGGGCGCGCGATACCCATTCCAGGAAGCCGGTGAACGCCGCGCGGAACGACGGATCGTCCGGCAGGCGTGCCTCGCCAGCCGCCCGGACAGCCAGCGTGACCCACCGCGCGCGCTCCGCAGGGGACAGGTCCCGGCCAGCCAGCGCTGTCGCACCGTCCCGCCGGGGGCCGCCGAACGCCTCGGCCAGCCACGCGGCCTCACGCTCCGGGGCCTCAGGGGACAGTTCGGCGAACGCGGACGCGAGCAAGTCGTCGGCGGGCAGGAGCTTCTCGTAAAGTATCCCGGTCATCCGGGTCAGCGCGGGCAGCCCGCCCGCCCATTCGAACAGCGACGGATCGGCCGGGCGAGCCGGGTCGCGGAACCGGGCGTACCAGTGCATTCCGCTGCAGAACGGCTTGTTCTGCGAGTGACCGCACCGGCAGAGAGCATAGTGCTCACGCGACGACCCCGAAGCCCGGCGTATCTCCCTTCCGGCGGCATCCGCCAAGGGGATGCCGCCGGTCACCCGGTACGGCCCGTCCAGCGAGACCTCGACCGCCGGCTGGCGGCCGCCGTGCCAATCGGCCAGGTGGCGGGCTTCGGTGGCGTCAAACGCCAGGCTCAGCGCTCCGGACGGGCAGTCGCGGACCGCCCGGACGATCTCGTCCATCCGGCCGCCGCTCGGCGCCACGAACGGCTCGGCGCCGGTACGGAACACCGTTGGCAGCCGGTCGGTGCAGAACCCGGAGTGCTGGCAGATACCCCGGTTGTCAAAGATCGTCACCTGCGCACCCGGGTAGGTGTCGCGATGGTCGCGAACCCGCTTGGGATCCTTGGCGCCGCTGAAAGAGGTACGCGCGTGCGATCCGTCACAGAACGGCTTGTCGCCCGACTCCCCGCACCGGCAGAGCGCCAGCTGCGGCGGAACCCGCAGCGGCTCGCCCAGGTGGGTGCGCACTTGAGCCGCGTTGCTGACCAGGTACGGCCCGTCCGTCGCGACGATGATCCGCGGGGACAGCCCGCGCTGCAGCTCCGCCAGCTCGGCGGCCGCCGCCTCGTCCGGCGCCAGGTCCACGGCGACCCGTTGCAGTGCTGCGACCGCCTCAAGCAGTTCTGGCGGCACAGGGCCCGCCGCCAGCTGCACGCGCAACCGGGTCGCGTCCGCCGCGGCGCGGCGGGCCAGTTCCGTTGTTGTTTCACGGGGCAGGTCTGTCGCGTCGCTCCCGCGGGGCTCCGGTACCGGCGCTGTACCTGCCGCCGGGGCCCGGCCGAGCACGTCGGCGAGCGGTCGCAGCACGCTGTCGGTAATCCGCGCCACCATAGCCGCTTCCCCCGCCGAAGCCTCCGGACGGCCAGCGCGTTCCAGCACCAGGTAAGCGGACCGCGCGACGCCGGCCAGCGCCGAGGAGACGGCGTCACCGGCAGAGACGCCGATGCACGTTCGGTAGAAAGCGCGAGCGCGGTCGAGCAGGGCGGGCAGTTCCCCGGCCGCCGCAGCGGATGCCGGGGCCGGCCGGGCGGGCAAGTGCGTTCCAAGCGCGCGGGCTATGCCGGCCAGCGAACCCCGGATCGCGGCCAGCTGCTCGGTCACTTCCGCGGCGGCGCCGGCACCGGGCGGTTCGCAGAACGCGGCGGCCGCCTCGATCCGCTCGGCCAGAAGTATCCAGGCCGCCTCCCGGTGCGGCAGCACGTAGTCGCTCTCGTAGAAAAGCTCGAAGCTCGGGCTGGCGGTTCGGCCAGGGTACTCAAACCCGGCGGGAAGAGCGGTCACCAGGTCGCCAAGCGGCTTGATCACCCGGGCCATCAGCGCGTAGGTGCCGTCGGCCAGTGCCCTGAGCTGAGCGTCGGTCTCCTCCGTGTGCGCGAAGAAGCGCTGCAGCATCAGAAGCAGGATCTCATAGCAGACGTTGAACAGGTCCATGACGCGCTGCGCGAGCGGGTCGGTCACCAGCGGCAGACTGGGATCGCGTTCGCTGGGGCGGACGTTCAGCGGGATGACCGGACGCACCGGGTCGAATCCACGGTCGGCCTCACGGAGCTGCTCGAACTCGTCGAGGATCTCGACGAACTGCCCGAAGTGCGCGTCCCGCCAGTCCCCTCGCGGCCCTTCTCCCTGCTCGAGGATCTCGCCGATCGCGCGCCGCGCGGACGCCACGTCGGTGACAGCCACCAACTCCGGCCAGCCGAAGTACTCCTGGGTGGCCTGGGCGCGCGGCGGGCCGACGAACAGCCAGCGCTCACCGTACTTCTCCGCCAGGTGCTCGATGCCGGCCTCGATCGACCGGTACAGGTGGCCGACGGTCGCGAAGTCCTGGCCGTGCGGCGCGATGTCGCCGGGCTGCATCGCCGGCGCCGCCCGGCCGTAGGCGGTCAGCCCGGGCGCGTCGTGCAGCGCCATGCCCTCCGGGCGCTCCAGGAACATGAAGTGCCGCAGCGCCGCCTCGCCGAACGGCAGCAGCGTCAAGTTCACCCCGGCCGGGTAGTGGCTGGCGGGCTGCGGGAAGTTCGGCCGCGACAGGTGCGGGGCCGCGCCGACTGCGGACAGCAAGTTCTGTACCAGCGCCAGGTGCAGCATCTCCTGAGCGGCGACATGCGAGATCCGTTCCCGCCAGCGCCGGACCGTCGCGGCCTGGCCGTCCGTCAGGCCCTCCGCGGCGTTCTGCTTCATTGAGAACACCGCGAACAGGTACTGGCACATGATCCCGTGCTCGAGTTCCGCTGCCTCGCACAGCATGTAGATCAGCGCCTCGCGGTGCTCGATCACGAACGGGGCCTCCGGCGGTGCCAGACCGCCCCGGGTCGCGATCACCCGGGCGAGCCTGCCGGGCAGTGCCTTCTGCTGTTCTTCGGTGCTCCAGGGCATTCTTCCCCCCGCGGTTAGGATGAGCTAGCGATGAACATTGAGCTGCGCCATCTCAGGTATTTCGTCGCGGTCGCCGACGAGGCGAGCTTCACCGCCGCCGCGCACCGCGTCCATGTCGCGCAGCAGGTCCTCAGCACGCAGATCCGGCAGCTGGAAGACGCTGTCGGGACCCAGCTGCTGAACCGGACGAACAAGGGTGCCACGCTCACGCCTGCTGGCGCGGCGTTCCTCACGGCCGCGCGGGAGACCCTGGCCGGCCTGGACCGCGGCGTGGCGGCCGCACGCAACGCTGCCCTCGCGGTCTGCGGCAAGCTGTCGGTAGGGGTCGGCTCCGGCTGCGAGAACGAGACCAGGACGCGGCTGCTCACCGCCTTCGAGCGCGCGTACCCGGACGTCGAGATGCACCTGCAGATCTTCGACATGACTCAGCCGTCGGCCGGCCTGCTCGACCACAGCAGCGACGTCGCGCTGCTGCGCCCGCCGGTCGCGGCGCCCGGGATCGAGCTGGCGACGGTGCGGTCGGAGCCACGCGTGTTCGTGCTTCCGGCCGGGCACCCGCTCGCGGCAAGCGAAGAGCTCAGGCTGGCTGACGTCCGCGGCCTGCCGTTCGTCACCGCCGACCTGGCTACTGACGGCTGCGAGCCGCGGGCCTGGCAGGACGACTGGCTCGTCAGGCCCCGGCCCGGCGGCGACGTGCCGATCATCGGCGCCACCGCCAGGACCGTCGACGACTGGTGCGAGCACGTCGCCGCCGGGCACGGCATCGGCCTGTGCCCGGCGTCGGCGGCCACGTTCCACAACCGTCCCGGTGTCTGCTTTGTCCCGGGCGCGGGGCTGGCGCCCGCCACGATGTGCGTCGCCTGGCGGGCCGGCGACACCAGGCCCGCCGTGCAGCGCTTCGTCTCGCTCGCGGCGGAATCCGTCACCGACTCGTAGCACCTCACCCGGCGGCGCCCGCCAGCGCCGCCTCGGCAATCGCGCGGTCCTCGGCCGCTGTCATTGCCCCCGCGACCCCGATAGCCCCTGCGACCTGGCCGTCGGCCAGCACTGGCAGGCCGCCCGCGATCAGGGCGAGCCCGGGCCGGTTCGCGAACGACGCGACCGCCGCGGGGTCCGGCTCGATCGCGGCAAAGAAATCGTCCGGCGGTACGCCGATGGCGGCGGCCGCGTCCGCCTTGCTAATCGCTGTCTGCAGGCTTACCAGCGGGGCGCCATCCATCCGGCGCACCTTCCTGAGCACGCCGGACTCATCGACGGTCACGACGGTGACCCGCAGCCCGCCTGACACGGCTGCGTCCACCAATAGCCCTGACAGCTCCGAGGAAAGCGTGGGCCGCGTTGTCCACGTCCCGGTTGGCACCTGGCTCACCTCCGCCTCGTGTTCTTCCGGACTATCCTCGCGGGCAACAGTGCCGTCAGGCCAACATCTCTTACGGATGGGGCTACAGCCCACGGCTGTCACGGCGCCCGCCGCCCGTGACGAGCTCCCGGTGCGGGCAGCAGCGGGGGAGCGGCAGCGTCCAGTCGTGAGCCGCCCTGTCACGGACTGCGGAGGCGCTTGACCCTCACGTGGCGTCATGCCGCATAGTCGGTGGCGTGGAGGAGCACCTAACCGTGGGACGCGTGGCCGAGCTGGCCGGCGTGACCGTCCGCACGCTGCATCACTATGACGAGATTGGCCTCGTGCGGCCGTCGGCGCGGACCGCGGCCGGGTACCGGGCCTACTCGGCGGGCGACGTGGAGCGGCTGCGGGAGGTGCTGGCCTACCGGCGGCTGGGCTTCGGGCTGCGGGAGGTCGCGGACCTGGTTGGCGACCCGTCCACCGACGCGGTCGCGCACCTGCACCGGCTGCGCGGCCTGCTGCTTGAACAGCGCGACCGCGCCGATGCCATGGTGGCGGCCATCGACAGGGAACTCGAGGCACGGTCGAAGGGGATGAAGGTGACACCGCAAGAGCAGCTGGAGATGTTCGGCGCGCGGTTGTATGACGCGATCGGGGGCGCGTACACCGCGACACGGCGCACCGACCCGCAGATCGCCGCGAGGATCTGGGACGCGCTCGGGGACGCGCGGACGGTGCTGAATGTCGGGGCCGGCACCGGCTCCTACGAGCCTCCCGGCCGTGACGTGACCGCGGCGGAGCCGTCGGCGGTCATGCGGGCGCAGCGTCCAGCGGGCGCGGCGCCGTGCGTGGCCGCCGTCGCGGAGAACCTGCCGTTCGGGGACCAGGCCTTCGACGTCGCGATGGCCGTCTCCACCGTTCACCACTGGCGGGACCCGATCGCCGGGCTGCTCGAGATGCGGCGCGTGGCCCGCCGCGTGGTGGTGCTCACCTTCGACGCCAGCGAGACCGGATGGCGTCGCCGGTTCTGGCTCACCCGCGACTACCTGCCCGAGTTCGCCGGCCTTGTGGCGGGATGGCCTTCGCTGGCCGGGCTGGCCGGCGCGATCGGGGCCCGCGCGGAGCCGGTGCTCATTCCGTGGGACTGCTCTGACGGCCTGTTCGAGGCCTACTGGCGCCGGCCCGGGGCGTACCTGGAGGATCACGTGCGCCGTGCCATGTCAGTATGGACAAGGGTCGGGCCCGAGACCGAGCAGCGGGCGGTGCGCAGCCTGCGCGATGACCTCGCCTCAGGCCGGTGGACCGAGCGCAACCGCGACCTCGTCGACCTCGACGCGGCCGAGCTCGGCCTCCGGCTGCTCGTGGCCTGAACCCTTTGGACATGCGCCGGGATGGTCTGGCCAGGGGACTGCGTAGGCCGGCGTTCTTCCGGGGCCGGCGCGGGCGAACCGCAGCAGTTCGCGAATGATGCCGGCGTTGCCCATCGCCCATCCGGTACGCGGGTCGAGCGCGGACGCCAGTTCCGCGAGGCTCTCGTCGCTCCCGGGGTAAAGCCTCCGGCGCCGAACTCATGGCGCCGGTATCCTTCAGGCGGTCACGCGAGCGCAAGCGGCCGAATCGGCCCGGACGGGCGGCGGCCGGGTTTCCCGCCGGCGGCGGGACTGTCGGCCAGGGAGGCCGGGGAGTGGGGGACAGCGTGAAACGGGCGGCGGCGGGGACCTTGCTGGGCTTGGCGATCGGGGATGCCATGGGCTCGCCGACGGAGTTCAGCGACATCACGCGGATCGCCGCCGAATATGGTCCCTGGCGCACGATGCCGCTGCCCTTGTCCTCGGGGCGGGCGTATGTCACCGATGACACGCAGATGACCCTTGCACTGGGCGAGGGACTGATCGAAGCGCTGGCGGCCGGCCCGCTGACGGCGGGCAGGATGGAACCGCCGGTCCGTGCGCGCTTCCTTCAGTGGTGGCGCTCGCCAGAGAACAACCGCGCACCGGGGATGACATGCCTGCGGGCCTGCGAGGCGCTGAGCCGTGGCGGTGCCTGGCAGGCATCGAGTGAAGTCGGTTCTAAGGGCTGCGGGGCGAATATGCGGGTCGCGCCGGTAGGGCTCATCCCGGGGCTCGACCGGCAGCAGCGCTCGGGCGCGGCCCAGCTGCAGTCCGCTCTCACACACGGCCACCCGACCGCGCTGGCGGCCAGCGACCTGACCGCTCACACCGTCTGGCTGCTGGCACAGGGCACAGGTCCCGCCGAACTGCTGCGCCTGCTACGCGAGTACGGTCGCCAGGCCCGCTCGGTCTACCGCGCCGACTGGCTGGGAGACCTGGCCGAGCACGCCCACGACCCCGACCGGGCGTCGTTCACCGCCCGCGGCTGGGACGAATGCCTGGCCGTGCTGGACCGCGTGGAGGCCGCACTGGCCGCCCCCGACCCGGAGACCGACCCGTCCCTGGCCGTTGGCGAAGGCTGGATCGCCGAGGAGGCGTTCGCGACCGGCCTGTACTGCTTCCTGCTACTGCCCGATGACCCGCAGGCGGCGGTCCGGCGGGCCGCGTACTCCTCAGGCGACTCCGACTCCATCGCCGCCCTGGCCGGGGCCTTCGCCGGCGCGTACCACGGCATCGGCGGCTGGCCCGCGGAATGGGTGCGGGCCATCGAATACCGCGACCGCCTGCTGGCCCTCGGCGCCGCGGGGGACACGTGACCGCCCTGGCCGCATCGGCTTGGGCTCCCTTTCCCATTCCTTAAGTTTTCTGTTGCAGCTGGATTCTAACGGCGGTTAATCGTTTATCGTCTGTAAACCTTCTGTTGGGCTTGCCGTCTCTCCGGATTGGGAGCATCGCTCTGTTTGTCTGCGATTGCCCCCCGGGAGGGACAGTAATGACGGAGAGCATGGAGCGCACTGGCGTCTCGCGCCGGTCGTTCATCGGCGGCGTCGGAGTCACCGCCGGCGGTCTCATGGTGGCCAGCGGCCCGGTCCTGTGGCAGCAGGCCGCCAAGGCCAGCACGGTCACCGCCGAGCAGGTCCACCTGACCTTCGGCGCGGACCCGGCCCGGGAGGTCGTCGTGTCCTGGGTGACCCCGACCTCGGTGTCGAAG
>Ga0157370_10010037_pt1 | contig 10018 bp, 10 predicted proteins | sample C35metaG_FD_113463 | JGI IMG/M metagenome (GOLD analysis project Ga0157370, IMG submission 113463) | Corn rhizosphere microbial communities from Kellogg Biological Station, Michigan, USA - C3-5 metaG | ecosystem: Host-associated > Plants > Roots > Rhizosphere > Soil | place: USA: Michigan... | reverse complement strand
GGCCCGGCGCAGCCGCCCCTTGGCTCGCCGCGTGACACAAGCGACGATTGGATTGGGCATTGACTCGTCGCAGCGCGCCGCACGGGCGGCGTCGCCAAGGTCGGCGGCGCCGCCTTGTGCATTCGCCGTCGCGCGATCAGTTCGGCTTCTGCGTCGCGTACTGCACGACCTTGCCCCACTTTGCGATCTCCTTGTCGATGAAAGCGGAGAACTCCGTGGGCGTCATCGGCATCGGGTCCGATCCCAGCGCGCGGATCCGCTTCACCGTTTCCGGATCGTTCAGCGCGGCGACGAAGGCCTCATTGAGCTTGGCGACGACATCCGGCGGCGTGCCATGCGGCGCGACGATGCCGAACCACCCGGTGGATTCAAAGCCGGGCAGGCCGGACTCGGCGAACGTCGGCAGATTCGGCATCCAAGAGAACCGCTGTTTCGAGGTCACCGCAATCGCCTTGATGGTGTCGCCGTCGAGCGCCCCCTTGGCCGACGGCGGATCGACGATCCCGAGTTGGATGTGGCCGCCCATCAGGTCGTTCACCACGGGCGCGATGCCGCGGTAGGCGACCAGCGCCGCATTGACGTGCGCCTCCTGGAGCAGCATCTCGGCCGTCAGGTGCATCAACGTGCCATTTCCGCCGTGGCCGATCGACAGCTTCTGCCCGGCCTTCGCCTCGGCGATGACCTCCTGCAGGGTGTTGCCCTTGAAGGTCTTGGGGGCGGCGAGGATGAACGGCGATGACGCGAGCCCCGTGATCGCCACCACGTCCTTCTTCGGGTCATAGGGCATCGGCTGCAGGCCGAGATTGGTGCCGAGCGCGCCGGCGCCGCCGAGGCCGATGACGTAGCCGTCGGCCGGCTGCTTGGAGACGTAGTCGATCGCGATCATGCCGCCGGCGCCGGGCTTGTTCTCGACGATGACCGTCTGGCCGAGCTTCTTTTCGAGGAAGGGCTGCACGATGCGCGCCATGGCGTCGCTGCTGCCGCCCGGCGGGAAGCTGACGATCAGGCGGATGGATCGATCGGGAAACGCGCTCCATGCCGGGCTGGCGGCGGCGAGCATGCCGGTGGCCGCGATTAGTGTCGCAGCGATGGCCTTGGTGAAGTGTCGCATTCGAGTCCTCCTTTTGATTTTATGTTGTCACGCCTTGACCAGCCGCCTGCGTTCGTCGGCCGGTGCGAGCCGCGGTTTCGGCGGCTCGTCGCCCCCTCGCAGAGTGGCGAGAGCGTTGATCATGATCGATCGCAGAGACGAAATCTCGCCGCGCGACAGTTCGCCGAAAAGCGCCTGCTCGAATTCCCTGGCGATGGCGTCGGCCTTCGCCCAGAGCGCGCGGCCGCTTTTGGTCAGGCTGAGGAGCAGGGCCTTCTTGTTGGCCAGATCCGCGCGGCGTTCGATCAGGCCGCGCCGTTCGAGCAGCAGGATGAGCTCTCCCATCGCTTGCGGCGTCACCTGGAAGCGGCGCGACAGCCGCGACGACGACAGATTTTCGTTGCGTGCGAGCGCGCTGAGCGCAGTGTACTGGAAGGACGACAATTCGAGGTGCGCCAAAGCCGCGTCGAGCCTGCCGCGCGACGCATGCGTCAGCAAGTGCACGAGATAGAGCGTACCGGCTCCTGTTGTTTCCATCGCAGCCGAGACCCGCACCGCATCCGTCGATTGACCGACCGCGGCCATTATGAAAGGGTACCTGATATAAGGCAACCTTCTATGTGAGGCCCGGGCAGGGCGTTGGAGACAGGGCCGATGACGGATGAGGCAGATGCGTCGAAGGCTTCGGTCCCCGGGGGCGACAACGTCAAGGTCGAATTCGAGGACGGCATCGCCTGGGTGAAGCTGAACCGCCCGCAGAAGCGCAACGCGATGAGCGTGGCGCTTGCGACCGAGATGAACGAGGTGCTGGACGCGCTTGAGCTTGACGATCGCTGCGGCGTCCTGGTCCTGACCGGCGAAGGTGAGGCGTTTTCCGCCGGCATGGATCTGCGCGATTTCTTCCGCGCCACCGACAAGAAGAGCGATCTCGAGCGCCATCGGGCCTACCGCGAGACGCGCAATTGGCAATGGCGCAAGCTGATGTTCTACGGCAAGCCGACGATCGCCATGATCAACGGCTGGTGCTTCGGCGGCGCCTTCACGCCGATGATCTGCTGCGACCTTGCGGTGACCGCGGAAGAGGCGGTGTTCGGCCTGTCCGAGATCAACTGGGGCATCATTCCCGGCGGCGTCGTGCCGAAGGCGCTGTCGACCTTGGTCAACGACCGCAAGGCGCTCTATTATATTATGACCGGCGAGCAGTTCGACGGCCGCGTCGCCGCCGAGCTCGGCCTCGTCAACCGGGCGGTGCCGCTGGCGACGCTCACCGAGCATACCCGCGCGCTGGCAAAGACCCTGCTCGGCAAGAATCCGGCCGTGCTGCGCGCGGCCAAGCTGTCATACAAATACATCCGCGAAATGACCTGGGAAGAGGCCGCGGAGTATCTCACTGCGAAGAACGACCAGACGACGATGGTCGATCCGGAGCGCGGCCGCGAGCGTGGCATCAGCGAGTTCCTCGACACCAAGACCTACAAGCCGGGCCTCGGCAATTACCCGCGCTGAGAGCGCACCGCCTTCTCGCCGCGTGACGTTACAGCTATGAGTCGAAGTGCAATGGCCGACATCGCCGCAGCCCCGAGCCATAATCCGCGCCCAGCCATCGAGCGCCTGCTCAATCCGAAATCCGTGGCAATCGCCGGCGTCTCGTCGACCCCGGGCTCTCTGGCCGGCATCGTACTCGACAATCTTCGCCGCTTCGGTTTTGCCGGCGCCGTGCATTTGATCCACCCGGCGCGTGACGAGATACAGGGCATGCCCTGCGTCCGCAGCGCGCGCGACCTGCCTTTCGGCGTGGACTGCGTCGTGCTGGCCATTCCGTCCGCTGGCGTGCTCGACGCGGTGAGGGCCTGCGCCGAGCGCGGCGTCGGCGGCGTCGTCATCTTCTCGGCCGGCTTTGCCGAACTCGGCGCCGCGGGGAAGGCCGTCCAGGACGAGATCGCGGCGATAGCCCGCACGAGCGGCATGGCCGTCGAAGGCCCGAACTGCCTGGGCTACGTGAACTACGCGCAGAACATCTGCATCACCTTTTCGATGACAGAGCCGCATCCCGTCGGCGGGTCCGGCATCGCCGTCGTGTCACAGAGCGGCGCGATGGCGACCGTCGTGCGCGCGGGCCTGCACAGCCATGGCCTCGACGTGTCGGTCTCGGTGTCGACCGGGAACGAAGCCGCCAACGGGGCCGAGGATTTCCTCGAGCATTTGCTCACCGCGCCGCAGACACGGGTCGTGGCCATGGTGGTCGAGCACTTCCGCGATCCGCAACGCTTCCTTGCTTTGGCCAGGCGCGCGCGCGAGCGCGACATCGTGCTGGTGCTGCTGCATCCCGGGCGCTCGCTGGCCGCACGGCAGTCGGCTCAGACGCACACCGGCGCGCTCGCCGGCGATTACGACGTGATGCGCACCCTGGTGGAACGGCAGGGCGTCGTCGTCGTCGAAACGCTCGAAGAGCTGATCGATGTCTCCGACTGCGCCTTGCGCTGCAAGGTGCGACCGTCCGGCGGCGTTGCGATCCTAGGCGAGTCCGGGGCCTACAAGGCGCTGGCTCTCGACTACTGCGAGTCGATCGGCATCGACCTGCCGCAGCCCGAAGGCGCGGCCGCGGCCGCGCTCAATGCGATCGCGCCGGGCTTGATCGTCGCCAGCAATCCGCTCGATCTGACGGCGCAGGGCCTGGTCGATCCGACCCTCTATGGACGTGCGCTCGCGAGCCTGATGGCCAATTCGCGTTGCGGCAGCCTGTTGATGGCCATCATCCTGCCGGGCGAGAGGCTTGCCATCCGCAAGATGCCGCCGGTGATCGAGGCGATGCGGCGCTATGTCGACACGCACACGGTGGTGTTCGCCATGCTCGGCGAGGAGTCGCCGGTGCCGGACGCGATCGTCAAAGAGGTGCGCGACGCGGGCATCCCGTTTTTCCGCTCCCCGGAGCGCGCGCTGCGCGCGCTTGCGCGCTTCGCCACCTGGACGGACGCTGCGCCCGAAGTGGCAAATGCGGCTGCGGTGCCGGCGGCGCGCCTTCCCGCTGGCATCATTCCGGAACATGCCGCCAAGGATATCCTCGAACGCGCCGGGCTGCGTATGCCGGCGCGGCGTTTGGTGACGACTCTCGACGAGGCGCTCGAGGCTGCCGCCGCATTCGGCGGTCCGGTGGCGCTCAAGGTGCAGTCGCCAGTGCTGTCGCACAAGACCAATGTCGGCGGCGTCATCCTCGGCCTGAGCGGAGCCGATGAGGTGCGCGACGGATGGCAGCGACTGCACGACAATCTGACGAAAGCCGCGCCGGGCGTCGGCATCGACGGTGTGCTGGTGGAGGCGATGGTCGGCAAAGGTCTCGAACTCATCCTCGGCGCGCGCAATGACGCGGAATGGGGCCCGGTGCTGGCGGTCGGGCTCGGTGGCATTTTCACCGAGTTGCTCAAGGACGTCCGCCTGCTGCCGGTGGGCCTCGGCCGGCGCGAGATCGAGGCGGCTCTGCGGCGCCTCAAGGGTGCCGCGCTGTTTGACGCATTTCGCGGCGCGCCGGCGCGGGACATCGGCGCCGTGGTCGATGCGGTCATGGCGCTCGATGCCTTCGTGCGGGCGCATCCGGAGGTGCGCGAGATCGACATCAATCCGCTGGCGGTGTTCGCCGAAGGCGAAGGCGCAGTGGTCCTCGATGCGCTGATATCGTGTCAGTGAGAAAGACGCCGCGGCCGCACCGGCCGGGTCATGGCTGATGCTCAGGCTTGCGGCGAGCCGATGCGCCGGCGCGGCGACATCGATCGCGGCACCGGTTGGCTCGCCATCAGGCCGCGTTCGCGCAGGCCGCGCGTCAGCGCGCGCAAGCTCTCGCGCAGGCGCTCCTGCTCGGCGGCGGGCATCCAATCGAATGCGGCCTGTTCGATCTCGTCGGCGATGGCGTCGCAGTCCTTCAACGTCTTGCGGCCGCGCGCCGTCAGCTTGAGGCGAAGGACGCGCTTGTTGTCGTCGTCTTCCTTTCGCGACAGCAGCCCGCGTTTCACCATGCCGTTGATGATCTCGTTCATGGTCTGCGCCGTGACGAAAAAGCGCCGCGACAGTTCGGCCGAGGAGATGCCTTCGTGGCGCTCGACCAGACTCAGGATCGTGAATTGAATGCCGGTCATCTGAACCGTGCGAAGTCTGGCGTCGAGTATCGAACGCAGCGCGTAATTCGCCTGGTTGAGAATGTAGATCGTGCGTGGGCGCAGCCGCATAGGATAACCCGAGTTGACAATATCAGGGTGCCTGATAAGATTGCTGTAACAAATGGCAAACGCGAGGTAAATCCGAAAATGACGACCGGCACAAGCCAATCGGGCGGCGCGGCGCAGGCCGGCGGCAACAACGTTCTTGTCGACTTCGAGGACGGCATCGCCTGGGTGACCATGAACCGGCCGGACAAGCGCAATGCCATCAATCCCGGGCTCGTCTTCGAGATGGTCGAGGTGCTTGAAGATCTCGAAGAGGACGACCGTGCGCAGGTGATCGTTTTCACCGGCGCGGGCGAAGCATTTTCGGCGGGGCAGGACCTGAAAGAATATTTCCGCGAGGCCGATGCGGGGCGCCCGGTCGATCGCGAGCGGCTGTACCGGGCCAACGCCGACTGGCAGTGGCGCCGCCTCATGTATTATCCGAAGCCGACAATCGCGATGGTCAATGGCTGGTGCTTCGGCGGGGCGTTCCAACTTCTGCTCGGCTGCGATCTCGCCATCGCCGATGAGAAGGCGGTGTTTGGCCTGTCCGAGATCAACTGGGGCATCATTCCGGCGGGCATCGTCACCAAATCGGTGGCGATGGCGCTCGCGCAGCGCGTGGCGCTCTACTACATTTTGACGGGCGACAATTTCGACGGCAAACGTGCCGCCGAAATCGGGCTCGTCAACCATGCTGTGCCGGCCGATGAGTTGAGATCGGCCGTTCGGGCGCTCGCCACCAAGCTGATCAAGAAGAATCCCGCCGTGCTGCGCGCGGCCAAAACCGCTTATCATCACGTCCGCGGCATGTCGTGGGAGTCGTCTTACGAGTACCTGATCGCGAAGTCGGATCAGACCAAGTTCCGCGATCCCGAGAAGGGCGACCAGAAGGGCATGTCGCAATTCATCGACGAGAAGCGCTATCGGCCCGGGCTCCAGACTTACGATCGCGAGCGCTGAGCGGCGGGTATAGCGCGGAGCGCGCGGCGAGGCAGACGATGGATTTCAGCTTTAGCGAAGAGCAGGAGTTGCTGCGCGCCAACGTCCGCAAGCTGATGGATCGGCACGCACCGCCCGACTATGTGGTGCGGTGCGACCGCGACAAGACGTATCCTTACGAACTGTACGATGCCTGGGTCGAGGCGGGGCTGTTCCGGCTGCCATTCGCCGAGGAGCATGGCGGCCTCGGCGGCTCGGTGATCGACCTTGCCATCGTCGCCGAGGAAATCGCCTACACGAGCGCCGACTTCTATATGGCCTTTGCCGGCGGCGTCTTTTGCGCACTCAACATCGTGCGCAAAGGCAGCCCGGAGCAGATTGCGCGCTGGATTCCGCGTTTGCTCGCCGGCGAGACGCGGATGGCCATTTCCATTTCCGAGCCGGATGCGGGGTCCGACGTCGGCGCCATGCGCACCAGCGCGGCGCGCAAGGACGCGGGGTGGACCATCAACGGCCGCAAGCTGTGGTGCAGCGGCGCCGGCGCCCGCAATACGCTGATCAACGTCTACGTGAAGACCGATCCGAAGGCCGATCACCGCAAAGGCATGTCGCTGTTCCTCATCGACAACGACGCGCCGGGCCTGCAATGCCGCAAGCTGGACATGCTCGGCCGCCATTGCACCGGGACATACGAGCTGCAGTTCGACGACGTCCGTACCGACGACGACCGCCTCGTCGGCGGCGCCAACAAGGGCTGGGATTGTGTGCTGTCCGGCCTCCAGGTCGAGCGCGTCATGTCGGCCGCCGGCAATGTCGGCGCCGCGCGTGCGGTTGTCGATATCGCCACCCAATATGCCAAGGAGCGTCATCAGTTCGGCCGGCCGATCGGCTCCAACCAGGCGATCGCGCATCTCCTGGCCGACATGGCGACCAAGGTCGAAGCGGCACGGGCGCTCATGTGGCAGGCGGCGTGGAAGGTCTCGGTCGGCGCAGAGGCCTTGCGTGAAATCTCGATGGCAAAGCTGCTAGCGTCCGAGACCTACGCCGAAATGGCCAATCACGGCATGCAGATCCTGGGTGCGTATGGCTACAGCATGGAGTTTCCCATGCAGCGGCATTTTCGCGACGCGCGCGGTGCGACCATCGCCGCCGGCACGTCACAGATGCAGCGCAACTTGATCGCCGGGTTGATGGGCGTGAAGGTCGGCTGAAGGACGAAATCCTTTGAGGCCAAAGCACGCGATCGTTCAATCGGGCGGTGGGCGAAGCGTCGGTGCTATCGCGCCAAACGAGATGCGCCACGCACAAGCCTTGGACGGCAAACGCGCGCCAAACGCCGCGCCTTCGAGCGTGCCGCAGGTCGCGGAGTTCACCCGCCGTTCGGCGGGGCCGATCCGCCGTCGCGCATCCTCGGCATCTTGCTCTCGTCCCAGAGCATCACTGCCAGCCAGCCGGTCGAGCTGCCGAGGAAGCCGCCGGCGATGATGTCACTGACGAAATGATAGTCGGCGCCGACCAGGCCGACGACGACCGCAACCACGATCATGGCCCAGAGCGGGCGCAGCTTCGGATAGGCGAGCCACAGCACGGCCACGACCGCGCACACCGCCGTGGTGTGGCCGGACGGAAACGAGGCGTAGCCGCCGCCGCCGTGAAACGGGTTGAAGCCGTAGGTGCCGTTGCCGATCAAGGACGGATTGTTGTTGGTCCAGGTCTCCGGCCAGGTGCGGCCGAAGACGAATTTAAGTTCGTCCTTGATGGTTTCGGCGACGGCGAGAGTGATGCCACACAACAGCAGCACCGCATGCCACTTCTCCCAACGCATCGTGACGAGCGCTCGCAATCCAAATAGTGCGAAGACAATTGCCGCCGCGACGAACAGATATTCCGAGATCTGCACCAGCACGTCGAAGGATGCGCGGTTCTGCACCAGATGGGCGTAGGCATAGAAGGCGACCGGCCGATCGACGAAGGCATAGCAGAACACGACTGCGGCCGTCGTCGCGACGAAAGCCGCCAGCCAGATTTTCAGCCTGTCGGTCACGCGGCGCTCACCAGAACTGCTTGCTGGCGATCGCGGCGCCTTCCGCCATGGCGGCAAGCTTGGCGAAAACGACGTCGGGATCGACCGCGGCCTGGCCGACCCAGGTGCCGTAACCGCAGTCGGAACCGGCGATGACATTCTCGCGCCCGACCAGCTTGGCGTAGCGGGTGATGCGCTGCGCGATCACCTGCGGGTGCTCGATGAAGTTCGATTTCGATTCGATCACGCCGGGGATCAGCACCTTGCCGTCCGGCAGCTTCACCGTCTCGAACACCGTGAACTCATGGGCGTGGCGCGGATTGGCGGCTTCCAGCGAGATCGCGCAAGGCTTGGCCTTGAAGACGATGTCGATAATGTCGGCCAAGGGAACGTCGCGGTGGTGCGGGCCCTCGTAATTGCCCCAGCACAAATGCATGCGCAGTTGTTCGGTCGGGATGTTCGCGACCGCGTGGTTGAGCGCCTCGATGTGAAGCTGCGCGCGCTTGCGGAAGCCGGCGAGATCGAGGTCGGCGTACTGAATATGCCGGCCCATCGCCAGATCGGGGCAGTCGATCTGAAGCACGAAGCCCGCCTTGGCGACGGTCTCGTACTCATCGCGCATCGCATCGGCGATGGCGTAGATGTAGCTCTCGAAGTCCTTGTAGTAGTCGTTGCGGAAGAACAGCGACACGACGCCGGGCGAGGCCGCGCTCATGAAGCCGCCGACTGCCTTCACGTTCGCCATTGCCGCCTTGAGATTGTCGGCGTCGGTCTGCGGCGAGGCCTTGTCGCGCACGGCGATCGGGCCGTTGCAGGCCGGCGTCTTGCGGCGGGAGCGGCCGGGGTCACCGAACACCTTCTGCTCGAGCCGCGGGAACTCGTGGACGTCTTGGTAGACGAAGGTGTTCCCGGTGCCGCCGAAGCCGTCGAGCCTGTCCTTGATGTACGTGGCGTAGGAGGGCTTCGACATTTCACCGTCATTGACGAGGTCGACGCCGGCGGCCGCCTGCTTGCGGACGATTTCGGCGACGGCCGCCTTGATCTGGGCGGCGAGGGCCTTCGGCTCGACAGGAACGCCTTCCTCTTTTGCGTACATCACCCGGATCAGGTCGTCCGGACGCGGCAAACTGCCGGTATGGGTGGTCAAAAAGCGGTCGGTACTGCGTTGCATAGGTTGTTTCTCCCCGCCGAGACCATAAATCAGTCCCGTTGCGGTAACCACGGCTAGTCGCTGCGTTGACAGGGCAGGGTGACCCCTTTAGAAACCCGGCTTAACACGCATCCAGAGCGCATCATGAAAGTCCGTAACTCGTTGAAATCCCTGCGCGGGCGCCACCGCGACAATAAGATTGTGCGGCGCAAGGGCCGGGTCTATGTGATCAACAAGACCAACCGGCGCTTCAAAGCGCGGCAGGGCTGACGGGCCGTTCAGGTTCCGCCGCGCTGGCGGACGTTTCCTCGCCACAGATTGGCCTTCAAGGGCGGAGAGCCTAGTCTCCGCTCATGCGCGCACGATTCCACTCAGCCGTTATCGCCGCCGCCATCGTGGTAGGGTTGGCCGCGCCTACCGTCGCGCAGAACGCGCCGCCCAAGGCGGCCCCTCCCAAGACTATCCCGCCCGCTGCCCCTCCCAAAGCCGGTCCGCCGAAGGCCGAATGGCTGCAGCCACCGACAAAGTTGCCGCACGTCGCCGGCGATCCGACGAAAAACCTCGATTTCCTCTTCGGCGCGTTGAAAGCGGCGCCCGATGCCGAGATCGCCAAGGCGGTC
>Ga0157370_10010036_pt1 | contig 10018 bp, 10 predicted proteins | sample C35metaG_FD_113463 | JGI IMG/M metagenome (GOLD analysis project Ga0157370, IMG submission 113463) | Corn rhizosphere microbial communities from Kellogg Biological Station, Michigan, USA - C3-5 metaG | ecosystem: Host-associated > Plants > Roots > Rhizosphere > Soil | place: USA: Michigan... | reverse complement strand
GTGGTCTTCCTCGGCGATTTCCTGCATAGCGCCGAGGCACGCGCGGCGCGCACGCTCGAGCGCTTCACCGCGTGGCGCGAGGCGCATGATGGCGTCAACCTCACGCTGGTCCGCGGCAACCACGATCGCAAGGCGGGCGATCCTCCGGCGGAATGGAGGATCGATTGCGTCGACGCGGGCGCGTCGCTCGGTCCCTTCGTCCTCAACCACGAGCCCGGCGCGAGCCGCGCGGGCTACGCGCTCGCGGGCCACATCCACCCCGCGGTGCGCCTCTCGGGCGACGGCGACGAATCGCTTCGCCTGCCGTGCTTCTGGTTCGCGAAGCGCCACGGCGTGCTGCCGGCGTTCGGCGCGTTCACGGGAAGCGCCGTGGTGCGTCCGCGGCCCGGGGATCGCGTGTTCGTGATCGCGGAGGAAGAAGTGGTCCGCGTGTGCTAATTTCGCGGCTGGGAGGAAGCTATCGATGGCGAGATTCCCGGTGAACGACCGCCATGCCACAGCCACATCGACACGCACAAACCCATGACCCATAACGGTCCTTCCTCCCGCATCCCCGGCGACCGCTTCCTGCACTCGCCCGGCCCGACGCACATCCCGGCGGAAGTGCTGAGCGCGATGCACCGCCAGCCGATGGACCATGGCGACCCACGCCTCGACGACATCATCGCGAATTGCGAAGCGGGACTGCGGCGGTTGCTGCGAACCGCGCAGGCCGAGGTCTTTCTCTACATCGCGAACGGCCACGGCGCGTGGGAGGCGACCACCGAGAACCTGCTCGCGCCCGGCGCGGCGGCGCTGCTTCCCTCGACCGGACATTTCTCGGAGCAGTGGGCGCGCCAGCTCGAAGCGACGGGGCGGCGCGCGATCCGCACGACGTATCGCCCCGGCTATCCGATCGATGCGTCGGAAGTCGAGGAGGTGCTGCGCGCAGACACCAGGCACGAGATCGCGGCGGTCTTCGCCGTGCACACCGACACGGCGAGCGGCATCACGCACGACCTCGCGGCGATGCGCGCGGCGATCGACGCGGCGAAGCATCCGGCGTTGCTCGTCGCCGATGTCGTCGCATCGCTCGGCGCGGCGCCGTTCGCGATGGACGAGCTGGGCGTGAACGTCGCGGTGGGCGCTTCGCAGAAGGGACTCATGTCGCCGCCGGGCCTCGGCTTCATCGCCGTGGACGCGCGCGCCGCGCAGGTCGCCAACCGCAATACCGCGCCGCGCCACTACTGGGACTGGAACCGGCGGCGCGGAACGCAGAGCTACCAGAAGTTCTGCGGCACGCCGCCGCAGAACCTGCTGTTCGGCATCGAGGCGGCGCTGGCGCTCATCGAGCGCGAAGGGTTGGAGGCGGTCTGGGCGCGGCACGCGTTGCTCGCGCGCGCGGTGCAGGCGGCGGTCGAACGCTGGTCGAGCGAAGGCGCGCTGCAGCTCCACTGCCGCGTGCGCGAGGCGCGGTCGACCTCCGTGACCACGATCGAGGTGCGCGAAGGCATCGACGTCGAAGCCCTGCGCACCGTCGCGCGGGAACGCTTCCAGGTCGCCTTCGCGGGAGGCCTGGGCCCCTTCCAGGGGCGCGCGTTCCGCATCGGGCACCTGGGCGATCTCAATGCCGCGATGATCCTCGGCTGCCTCGGCGGCGTCGAAGCGGCGCTCGCCGTGCAGGGGATTGCCTTCGGCCGCGATGGCGTCGCGCGCGCGGTCGCCTGCCTCGCCGAAGGTTCGAGCCTGCGAGCCCGATCGAGCCGCGACCAACGCACGGCCGCCGACGTCCGCTCCTAGCGCACCGGCGCGCGGATCTCGTCGAAGTGCGGGACGAAATGCCCGCGCGCGCGATCCTCGAGGAAGTGCTCGAGCGTGCGCCGCACCACGGTGAACGCGAGCTCGTGCCACGGGATCTCCTCCGCGGTGACGAGCTTCACCTCGAGGCTCTCGAGGCCGGCGCGGAAATCGTCGTTCACGAGCCGCGCGCGGAACATCATGTGCACCTGGCTGATGTGCGGCACCGAGAACACCGCGTAGAGCTCGTCCATCTCGACCTGCGCGTGCGCTTCCTCCATCGCCTCTCGCATCGCGCCCTCGGCGAGCGTCTCGCCGTTCTCCATGAATCCCGCGGGCAGCGTCCAGAGCCCATAGCGCGGCTCGATCGCGCGCTTGCACAGCAGGATGCGATCCCCCTTGACGGGAATGCAGCCGACGACGACCTTGGGATTTTCGTACTGGATGGCGCCGCACGCATCGCACACGGCCCGGTGCAGCGTGTCGCCCTCGGGGACGCGGTGGGTGACGCTCGCGCCGCAGGAATTGCAGAACTTGATCAAGGAGTTGCGCGACGTTCGAAATGCGGCACGGGGCGCGCCGCATGCACTTCCCATGCTAACATAACACCCTGAAATTCAAGTAAAAACCGAGCCACCCACGCCGGTTCCGGACGCGCGCACCGCCCGGGGCCCGACGTCTTCCATGAACCTTCGCTTCTTCGTCCTCGCCCTGCTTTTCTGCGCCGGCGTCGTGCCGGCGGCATTCGCCCTCTCGCCGATGCCATCGCGCCCGGCGCCGCACGCGGCACCGCAACTCGCGCCCGAGTTCCGCGCGCCGCGATTGGCACCCATCGACATCGTCTCGCTCGCGTCGCCGCTCGTGCAGAAAGCCGCGAGCACGCAGAAGCCCCATGGCCCGCGCCGCGTGGGTTCGGTGCGCGCGCTATCGCAATCGATCGCGGTCGTCGCATGGACGCCCATCGCCGGCGGCTACGTCGCGAAGCTGCGCGTGAGCTCGGCCGGTGCATTGGGACTTCGCACGCGCATCGACCTCGGCGCCCTGGCCGCTCCCGTGGAGCTGCGCGCGCAAGGCAGCGACGGGCGCATCGAGACGCAGCTCATCGTCGAATCGAACGCGCCCGAGGCGTGGGGACCGTGGACTTCGGGCGAGAGCCAGGTGCTCGAGCTCTTCACGCGCGAGCGGCCCTCCGCGGACGCGATCCGCATCGGCGCGCTCGTGCATTTCGACACGCCCATCGCGCTCGCGTCCGCGGCCATCTGCACGATCGAGACGATGTGCGCGGCGGACGACCCGTTGCTCGCGCCCGGCACCGCGGACGCGATCGAGCAGCGCGAGAAGTCGGTGATCCGCATCAACTTCGTCGATCACGGCCAGGCGTTCGTCTGCTCGGCGACGCTCATCAACACCGAAAAATATCCGGCGCCATACGTCCTCACCGCCAACCACTGCATCGACAACCAGATCACCGCGAACAGCATCCAGGCGCGCTGGTTCTACGAGTCCGACACCGGATGCGCCGATCGCGGCTTTCCGGCCGGTCCCGTGACGACGAGCGGCGGGATGCAGCTCGTCTTCACCAACTACAACGTCGATTCGACGCTGCTGCTGATGAACCACCCGCCGCCCGACGGCGCGGTGTACGCGGGATGGGACCCGGCTCCCCTCGCGAGCGGCGATGCGATCGTGAGCGTGAGCCATCCGCAAGGCGACACCGCGCGCTACGCCGTCGGCAACATCGACCAGAATTTCCGCCTCGACGACTGGCCGCAGGAGTTCTACGGCGTGCGCTACACGCGCGGCATCATCCAGGGCGGCTCGAGCGGCTCGGGACTCTTCACGACCGCCCCCGATGGAAGCCTGCAGCTGCGCGGCATCCTCACCGGCACGACGGTGCAGAACAGCGCCGAAGGGTTGAGCTGCAGCGACCTCAACGAGGATGGGCTCTATAGCCGCCTCGAGATCTTCGCGCCGGAGATCCTGCCCTACATCACGGCTGCGGGCGTGGCCCCGGACGACGCGCCGAACCGGCCGCAGGACCTCGCGGCCACGCCGGTCGATCCGAGCGGCGCCGACATCCTCGACACGCGCGCAACGCCTTTCGCGCTCGACAACCGCCGCATCGACTACGCCGGCGACCTCGACGTGTTCCGCTTCCGGCTCTCGAAGGCGGCCTATCTGAGCGCGTGGACCGAGGGCGCGAACCTCGATACCGTGGGAACGCTCCTCGACTCCAACGGCGTGGAGATCGCGTTCAACGACGACGCGCAGACCAGCGACAACCACTTCGGGCTCACGCAGAAGCTCGCGGCGGGAACCTACTTCGTGCAGGTAGCGCATTGGGAGCCGAACGGCACCGGCGCGTACAACCTGCGCGCGCGCGCCGACGTGCTCGATACCAACTACACGGACCTGTGGTGGAACCCGAGCGAGTCCGGATGGGGCATCAACCTCGACCACCAGGACAACATCCTCTTCGCGACGCTCTTCACCTATGACCGCGACGGCTCCCCGATGTGGCTGGTGATGCCGAGCGGCGCGAGACAGTCGGATGGCACGTACTCCGGCCAGTTGTTTCGCACCACCGGCCCGGCGTTCGACGCGCAGCCCTTCGGCGCGATCAGCTCCACGGTGGTCGGCACGATGAAGCTCGCCTTCACCGATGCGAACGATGCGACGCTCACCTATTCGTACAACGGCACGAGCGTCACGAAAAGCATCACGCGGCAGGCCTTCGCCGGCTCGCCGCCGACCTGCACGTGGTCCGCGTTCGATCGCAGCTTCTCGAACAACGTGCAGGACCTTTGGTTCAACCCGAACGAGCCGGGCTGGGGCGTGAACATCGCGCAGCACGGCAACACCATCTTCGCGACGCTCTTCACCTACGACCGCAACGGCAAGGGCATGTGGCTCGTGCTTCCCGCGGGCGAGCAGACGGCCGACGGCAAGTTCAGCGGGCCGATCTACACCACGAGCGGTCCGGCGTTCAACGCGTCGCCGTGGCACTCCATCTCGTTCAACGCGGTGGGCACCATGACCTTCGACTTCACGAACGGCAACGCCGGCACGCTCACTTACACGGTGAACGGCGTGACGGTCACGAAGAGCATCCAGCGCCAGGTGTTCGGCAACGTGCGCACGGACTGCGGGTCGTAGCGTCTTGAACGAAGCGCTCATCGAATCCCTGGACCACGAAGGGGTCGGCGTCGCGCACGTCGACGGCAAGGTGGTGTTCATCGACGGCGGCGTGACCGGCGAGCGCGTGGAATTCGTGCGTCGGCGAAGCCGCGGCAACTTCGACCTCGGCTCGGTCACGCAGGTGCTGCGCGCGAGCTCGCAGCGGGTCGAGCCGCGCTGCCGCTACTTCGGGACCTGCGGCGGCTGCGCGATGCAGCACGTGGAGCCGGCGGCGCAGGTCGCGGCGAAGCAGCGCGTGCTCGAGGACAACCTCGCGCGCATCGGCAAGGTGCGGCCCGAGGCGATCCTGCCGCCGGTGGTCGGTCCCGCCTGGGGCTATCGCAACCGCGCGCGGCTCTCGGTGCACTACGTCGCGAAGAAGGGCGGCGTGCTGGTGGGCTTCCACGAGCGGCGCTCGAGCTTCGTCGCCGATACGCTCTCGTGCGAGGTGCTGCCGCCCGCGATCTCGGCGATGATCCCCGAGCTGCGCGAGATGTTCACCTCGATGCAGCTGCGCGAGCGAATCCCGCAGATCGAGCTCGCGGTGGGCGAATCCGTGACGGTGTTCGTACTGCGCCACCTCGAGCCGATCCCGGAGGAGGACCAGGCGAAGCTGCGCGCCTTCGCCGACCGGCACGGCATCCAGTGGTGGCTGCAGCCGAAGGGTCCGGAGACCGCGCACCCATTCCATCCGCTCGACGCGCCGGCGCTCGATTACCGGCTGCCGGAGTTCGGCCTCTCGCTCGGGTTCGGGCCGACGGAGTTCACGCAGGTGAACGCGGCGGTGAACCGGGTGCTGGTGAAGCGGGCGGTGGACCTGCTCGATCCGCGGCCGGGCGAGCGCGTGGGCGACCTCTTCTGCGGCCTGGGCAACTTCTCGCTCGCGCTCGCGACCCGGGGCGCCGACGTGGTGGGCATCGAGGGATCGCCGTCGCTCGTGGCGCGCGCCGAATCGAACGCGCGCGCGAACGGCCTCGAGCATCGCGCGACGTTCTTCGCGCACGATCTCTACACCGACGCTCCGGGCGCATTGGCACGCATGGGTCGAGTGGCGAAGCTCCTCATCGACCCGCCGCGCGACGGCGCCGTCGAGATCTGCAAGGAGCTCGCGGACGACGGCCCGCGCCGCGTCGTCTACGTCTCCTGCAGCCCTTCCACGCTTGCGCGCGACGCGGGCGTACTCGTCAACGTGAAGGGCTACCGGCTACTCGCGGCCGGCGTGGTGAACATGTTCCCGCACACCGGCCACGTCGAATCGATCGCGCTCTTCGAGCGCTGAAACGAAAAGGGGTCAGATCCCTTTTCCCGCCTCGCGGAAAAAGGGATCTGACCCCTTTTTCGATTACCGATCAGTCGTTGCGGCCGCCCGTCATGCCCAGGAGTGCGAGCAGGTTCACGAAGACGTTGTAGAGGTCGAGGTAGAGCATCAGCGTCGCCGTGATGTAGTTGGTCTCCCCGCCGGTCACGATGCGGTTCACGTCGACCACCATGAACGCGGAGAAGATCGCGATGGCGATCACCGAGTACGCGACCATCAGCGCCGGGATGTGCAGGAAGATGTTGGCGAAGCCGGCGATGAGGAGCAGGATCACGCCGATGAAGAGGAACCGGCTCAGTCCCGAGAGGTCGCGCTTGGTCGCCGTGCCGATCGCCGCCATCGCGCCGAAGATCACGGCGGTGCCGCCGAAGGCGAGGGCGATGAGGCTCGCGCCATTCGCGAATCCGAGCACCACGCCCAGCATGCGCGAGAGCATGAGGCCCATGAAGAACGTGAAGCCGAGCAGCAGCGCGATGCCGGCGCCCGAGTTCTTGGTCTTCTCGATGCCGAACATGAAGCCGAAGGCGATCGCGAGGAACAGCATGAAGCCGACCGCGGGGTGCGCGCCGCCGACCAGGCTGAAATTCAGCCGCAGGCCGACCCAAGCCCCGAGCACCGTCGGGATCATGGAGATCGCGAGCAGCATGTAGGTGTGGCGCAGGACGCGGTTGCGCGCGAGCGCGGGTGCCGCGATCGTGGTGGACTGGATCAGCGGGTTTTCGGGTTGCATAGGCGTTGCGTCTCCTGAAATCAGATGGGTCCGGAAAATGGACCCGTTGCGAACATCGGGGCTTTCGGGGCGTTTTCAAGTCCGCTCGCGTAAAATCCCTTGGGGAATCATACCCGTTCCCCGCGCAAAAGTTCCGGCGCGAAGAGCCGGCAGGAGAGTTCGCCGAGTTCGACGGAAGGTTGGCCGAGCGGTTTAAGGCACCGGTCTTGACGGCTCGCCCGCTCCTGGCGAGCCGGGGGCGCACTCACCTTCAGGTTAGTGCGCACCAAAACCGGCAGTAAAGCTTGTGTTCGACGCTTGTGTTCGACGGAAGGTTGGCCGAGCGGTTTAAGGCACCGGTCTTGAAAACCGGCAGGGGTTCACCCCCCTCGTGAGTTCGAATCTCACACCTTCCGCCACATCTTGCATTCCCTCAGTCGCGTGGAAACGGCGGTCTGTCAGAGTCGTTCTACGGGCTCGCGACGCGGGATGCTAGCCGCTTGCGTTGCTCGGATCGCCGTAAGGAAGCGAAGGCGCGATGCGGCGGCTCCCAAGGTCAGGGCCATCTCTCGAAGCAATCGAGCGGTTTTCTGGTCGCCCTTCCACCTCAGGTCGGCCTGTGACGCGAGAACGGCTCGTGCGGATAGGTCCACCGAGCTACACAACGCGGTCGCACCAACCTCAACCGGGAGGGGCGCAAGCTGATCGTGCGTCCACGTGGCGAGGTATTCGCGGACAATTCGCACGAGTTGATCGATGTCCGAAGCTAGTTGGATTCGAGTCCGCCAATCGTCGTAGCGTATGGCGGACACCGATTCGGCATCTGAGGGGGAGGCGCCTCTAATCTGCATCCTTGGGCTACGCGCTCTGCTTCATGCCGTCGCCGTCGTTCGTCTTTTCGCCGAGACGGCAGAGCTTCATGTGCGCTTGGATGAAGAACGCGGCCAGTCTGTGAATCAATTCGGCGTTGGAGTCGCGTTCACGGAACCCATGCTGGGTCAAGGACAAGGCGTACTGGCTGATGTCCGCGCCGCAGACAAGTCTCGTCGGCTTGCACGGGTCAGGGAGCCGCGAAATCTCGAAGTGATCGAGTGACGCCAGGTAGTTGCGGGCGACTTCCACGACCTCGCGCTCAGTGCGGCAAATGTCGAGCCGCTCCTGCCACGTAGGCGTTGTCATGGGGTGGCCCACCACTCGCAAATGCGGCCGCACGGACATTCCGTTTCATCCTCCTACTGCACCGGCTCACATCCTCATGTAATGACAATGAAAAGTCTGTCAGAGCAGAGGGCAAGCGGTCTGTAGGTCGAGTCCTACTCTGCGCGAGCGAACGCTGATGCCAAGCTCGGAGGCCGATGACTAACGCTTCCGAGGGGCTCCGAGTGATTGCACGAAACCCGTTTCCTACACTCGGTTCATGGAGGCCGGGAACGATATTCGACGTACGCAGCCGTGTGTGCTGTGCCTGACCTGCGTTAATGCCGTGGTCGCCGACGATATGGCGCGCGTCCGGTGTGGCGCGGCTGCCATCCCGGACTGCTTTCACTGCGACTCGTATGTGCGGAATTTCTCGATGCGCGGACTACTGGCGAAGGGCGCTCCGCCCAATCACTCCAGCAATGGGAACTAGGAAGGTCTACTGCTTCTACACCTACGATTGCGGAAGCGGTCGGATGATCCATTCTCCCCGCGCGGCGACCATTGAAACTATCGAGAAGCTGGATGGTGTACCGCTCAAGGAAAGCGCGCTCGAAGTGGATGAGCGCGATGTTGACGCCCATGGGTACCTTCAAGGCGCTGCTCACTGCGATCATCCCTCTCATCGCGATAGCTGCGCGGATTGATCAGGCGCTCCGTCATCTGTCGCTGACCGCAGGTCGCTATCCGCGCTCGCTCACTTCGATTACATCCGAGACATAGGGCTTGATCATTCCCGGGTGGAGACGGCAAGATCGCAGCTAGGTTGCGGACGTTAATAGCGGCCGATAACAGAAAACAGAGGGGGCGGGTGAATGGTCGGTTTTGTCGAGGAGGTGAACGTCGAGCGCGCCGTCTTTTGCGTTCGAGGTGATGAGGGTCGCTACCTTCACTTTCGCGTTGATCGCACGGACTTGCCAGCGGTTGGCGACAGAATTTCATACGTGTCGCCGCTACCGGAACGAGAGGTTCCGTTTGAGAACATGACCCGTGGAGGCGGCATTCGCCACGCGCGGACAGCGGTTCCGAACCTGCCGCAGAGCGCGGCGCTCATCCTGACCCGATGACACTCCTGCGGGAGCGGTGGGCCGATGCCAGCTTCTATTCTTGCTGGCGGTTCAGGCGGTTCGATCTCCTCGTGCTGTTGCCTTTGCTCATTGCTGTCGGGGCGGTCGCCCGTGCCAATGAACGGGAGGTGCGCGGGCGGTTCAACGTCACGGTTCAGGTTGTGAACGCCGGGTGGGCGGCGGCCATTCCGAAGTCGGTGTCTCGAACTTTGAATGGACCGTCCATGAATCAATTGAAATTCGGCATCAACCCTCGCGCCGGTTATTTGGTTCGATTCCAAATCGTCGATCCTGCGGTGGAAGAAGTGGAGATTCATGGTCTCGGACCGGTGATCCGAATCTCGTCCGGCGCGAAAGACGTCTTTGTTCCATCCGGGCCGTCAGAGACGATCTCCTATCGTGTGAAAATCCGCCCCGGCTCTGAACCTACTGCGGCAGCAACGGTGCGCGCTACTCTCATGCCGTGAGCCATCTTCGCGGGCCTGCCCACCGCGATCATCTGTCCCATCTATGGGGCCAGCCGATTGATCCGAGGCCCCGATTCTCTGCGGCCAGTTCGCGGATCGGAAACGCAAGATTGCAGTTGAAACCCGAAATGTGACTTGCGTCACAGTGACATAACGTGACGAAGTTCACATTCGTTCATCACGAGTTGAGCGGCGAGGTGGCTCATGTTTCTCGTCAAGCCGTCAGAGGCGGGCGGTCTAGGGGTGGCTACGCACAAGCGAGTGACGAAGACGCTCTTGGCCCTCTATCGCCTTCTCGGGGAGGACT
>Ga0157370_10010034_pt1 | contig 10020 bp, 7 predicted proteins | sample C35metaG_FD_113463 | JGI IMG/M metagenome (GOLD analysis project Ga0157370, IMG submission 113463) | Corn rhizosphere microbial communities from Kellogg Biological Station, Michigan, USA - C3-5 metaG | ecosystem: Host-associated > Plants > Roots > Rhizosphere > Soil | place: USA: Michigan... | reverse complement strand
GACTACGAGGATCTCGCGTTCAAACGCATCGCTGGCTGCCCCTGAACCTGCGCGCCGCTTTCGCGCCGAGTTGGAGAGAACCATGAAACATCAGCGCTTCGCCTTTGTGCTCTCGTTGCTTGCCCCGATCGCCTGCCTGTCGATCGCGTCCCGCGCACACGCCGAAACACAACCAACGCTTTCGCCGGCAGTCACCCCGGCCCAGGCCGGCCTGGTCGACATCCGCAGCCTGGTCCCGGACATGGCCGAGGACATCAAGTATGCCGGCAACGACAATTTCGTCGGCCGACCCGTCGACGGCTACCGCGCCGCCAGGTGCTACCTGCTCGGGCCAGTCGCCGAGGCGCTGGCACGTGTCGAACACGATCTGCGCCGCCAGCACCTGCGCCTGAAGCTGTTCGACTGTTACCGCCCGGCGCGCGCCGTTGCCGATTTCGTGCGCTGGGCGCACGACCTGTCCGACCAGCGCACCAAGGCCGCGCACTATCCGCTGATCGACAAGAGTCAATTGCTGGGCACCTACATCGCCTCGATCTCCGGCCACAGCCGCGGCGCCACCACGGACCTCACCCTGATGCAATGCGATGCACAAGGTGACCACTGCCGACCGCTGGACATGGGTACGCACTTCGATTACTTCGGCACGCTGGCGCATACCGACACAGCGGAAGTCACGGCGACCCAGCATGCCAACCGGCAGCGGCTGCGCGCGGCGATGCAGCGCGAGGGCTTCGTCAACTATTCCATGGAATGGTGGCACTACACGCTGGAGCCCGAGCCCACGCCGCACACCATCTACGACGTGCCGATCGAATAGCCGATGCCGAACACGAGCCGGAGGAACCATGACATGCAAATCAAGCCGACCTTGCTGCTGGCCGTGCTGTTGATCGCCTGCGCAAACGCGCACGCCGGCGACACGAAGACGGCGCAAGTCGACACGATCATGCACGAGTACGCCGGCGACGTGCCCGGCGCGTCCCTGCTGATCCTCAAGGACGGCAAGCCGCTGCTCAGCCGCGGCTACGGCATGGCCGACATCGAAGATCATGTCGCCGCCGCGCCGGTCACGGACTATCGCCTGGCCTCGGTGACCAAGCAGTTCATCTCCGCGGCGATCCTGCTGCTGCGCCAGGACGGCAAGCTGCATCTGCACGATTCGGTGCGCCAGTGGTTGCCCTCGCTGCCCGCCGGCGACGCCGGCGTCCGCATCGAAAACCTGCTCGATCACACGGGCGGGCTCACCGATTACGAAGACCTGATCCCCGCCGACTTCAAGGGCCAGGTGAGCGACGCCGACGTGCTGCGCTGGCTGTCGGCCGATGGCGGGCACTACTTTCCACCAGGCCAGGGCTACCGGTACAGCAACAGCGGCTACGTGCTGCTCGGACTGATCGTCGAACGCGCCTCGCACATGACCCTGCCGGCCTTCCTCAAGCAGCGCATCTTCGATCCGCTGGGCATGACGCACACGCTGCTGTACGAGCACCACCGCGGCCCGCAGGTGCCCCATCGCGCCTACGGCTACAGCGAAGAGAACGGCAAGTGGACACGCACCGACCAGAGCCCGACCAGTGCCACCCGGGGCGATGGCGGCATCTATTCGTGCATCGAGGACATGGCGAAGTGGGACGCGGCACTGTACGACGACCGCCTGCTCAGCGCCGCCTCACGCAAGCTGGCTTTCACCCCGCATGTGAAGGTCACCGGCGAACCCTATGAGGCGTACTACGGATTCGGCTGGCGCATCAGCGGCGACACGATCTGGCATTCGGGCGAGAGCATCGGCTTCCGCAATGTCATCGTGCGCTGGCCGAAACAGCACTTCACGATCGTCCTGCTCAGCAACCGCAACGCGCCCGAGCCCTACCGCACGGCGCTGGCGATCGCCAGGATCTTCCAGCCGTGACGAAGCAGGGAGACGCCCACATGCGTGGACCGTTCCCTGGCCGCGGCTTGCTGCTCCGCACGGCCGTACTGTTCCTGGTCGCGCTGTTCGCCGCCTGCGCCCGTGCGCCGGCACGCAACCCGCTGGCGACGTGGGTACCGTCGAAGAACCACGATATCCGGCGACCGGTGCTGATCGTGCTGCATTACACCGAGCAACATTCGGTGCAGCAGAGCCTGGATACCTTGCGCAGCGCGAACAGCGGCGGACCGGTCAGTGCGCACTATCTCATCGGCGCGGATGGCCATGTCTACCAGCTGGTTGCCGACCAGCTGCGCGCATGGCACGCCGGCGGGGGACGCTGGGGCACGATCACCGACGTCAACTCCGCCTCCATCGGCATCGAGCTGGACAACGATGGCACCATGGCATTCGCGCAAGCGCAGATCGACAGCCTGCTGCGCCTGCTCGCCGACCTCACCGGACGCCTGCAGATCCCGCGCACGCAGATCATCGGCCACCAGGATCTCGCACCCACGCGCAGGGACGATCCGGGCCCGTTGTTTCCGTGGGCGCAGCTGGCCGCCGCGGGATTCGGGCGCTGGCCGCAAGGCACCCTGGTCGATCCGCCCGCGGGATTCGACCCGTGGATGGCAATGGCCGTGCTCGGCTACCCGCTGCAAGACCGCGCCGCCGCGGTGCGCGCATTCCACAATCACTTCCGCGGCATCGGCGAGGATGAACTCGACGACCAGGACCTGCGCATCCTGTGGAACCTGGTGCAGCAGATCGAGGCGGAAGGCGGCGGCGATTGAGCGTCCGCCGGGCGGATCTACACCTGCAATCGATCCTGCGGACGCGCCACCAGCGCATACAGCGCCGGCATCAGGAACATGCCGATCAGCAGTCGCGACAGCATGCCGGCCACGATCACCAGTGCGAACGGGCGTTGCGAATCGGTGCCGACGCCGCTGGCGATTGCCGCCGGCAACAGGCCCAATGCGGCCACCAGCGCCGTCATCGTGATCGGGCGCAGGCGCAGCACCGCGGCCTCGTGTACCGCCTTGCCGATGTCCATGCCGCCCAGGCGCAGTTCGTTGACGCAGGAGATGTAGACCACGCCGGTCAGCACCGAGACGCCGAACAGCACGATGAAGCCGATGCCGGACGATACCGAGAACGGCGTGCCGGTGAGCCACATCGCCACGATGGCGCCAAACGGTGCGGACAGCAGCACGCCGATCACGGTGATGAACGGGAACTTGAAGTTGCCGTAGAGCACGAACAGCAGGCCGAAGATCAGCAGCAGGGTGAGCGGCAGGATCACGTTCATCTGCGCACGCGAGGCGGTGTACTCCTTGTACTCGCCACCCCACTCCAGCCGATAGCCGTGCGGCAGTTTCACGTCGCGGGCGACCTGACTGATCGCATCGTTGACGGCGCCGGCGAGATCGCGACCGGTCACCGAGAACTGCACGCCGATGTAGCGCGAACCGTTCTCGCGGTAAATGAAGGAGGCGCCGTTGGCGACGCTGATGTCGGCCAGCTCCTTCAGCGGAATCTGCTGGCCGCCGGGTGTCGCCACCGGGATGTCGCCGATCTGCTGCGGGTTGTCGCGATACTGCGGCTCGAGGCGGACCAGCAGGTCGAACTGCTTCTCGCCCTGCGCCACTTCGGTGGCCACGTCGCCGCCGATCGCCGCCTCGATCAGCTTGTTGATGTCGTCGACGTTGATCCCGTAGCGGGCGATTTTCGCGCGATCGATCCTGATCGCCAGGTTCGGTTGGCCGAGCTCGTGCACCAGGGTCACGTCGGTGATGCCGCGCACCTTCTCCATCACCTGCTTGATCGCCTTGCCCTTGGCCTGCAGCGTGTGCAGGTCGGGCCCGTAGATCTTGACCGCCAGTGCACTCTTCAGGCCGGTCTCGGCCTCGTCCACGGCGTCCTCGGCGGGCTGCGTGTAGTTGAACTGGATGCCGGGAAATACCTCCAGCTTCTTGTTGATCGCGTCGATCAGGTCCTGCTTGCTGCGGTATTTGCCGCCCCACTGCGAGTACGGCTTGAGGCCGACGAAGAATTCGTCGTTGAAGAAACCGGTGGAATCGGTGCCGTCGTCCGGCCGCCCCAATTCCGAGGTGACCGTGGTGACGACCGGGAACGAGCGCAGGATCTCGCGTATCTGCGGCGAGATCTTCGACGCTTCCTTGAAGGAAATGGTGTACGGCATGGTCGCACGCACCCACAGCGAGCCTTCGTCCAGGTGCGGCATGAACTCGGCGCCGATGCCGCGCATCATCACCAAGGCCAGCGCCAGCAGCAGCATCGAGGCCGCGGCCACCCCCCACGCACGCGGCTGCAGGCGTTCGAGCGACCGCACGTACCACGACTTGAACTTGTCGTAGATCGCGTTGCGCCGTTCGCGCACGCCGCGACGCATGAGCAGTGCGCACAGCACCGGCAGCAAGGTCAGCGTGACGAGCAGCGAGCCGACCAGGGCGAAGATCATGGTGTCGGCCATCGGCTTGAACAGCGTGCCGGAAGGTCCGCTGAGCACGTAGATCGGCAGGAAGCTGGCCACGATCACCGCCACCGCGTAGACCAGCGGACGGTCGACTTCCGACGCGGCGCCCTGGATGACCTCGCGGATGTTGAACTCGGTTCCTTGTCGCGCGGCCAGCTCGCGGAAGATGTTCTCGACCATGAAGATCGCGCCATCGACCAGGATGCCGAAATCCACCGCACCGATCGACAGCAGGTTGGCCGAGGCATTCTTGAGATCCAGGCACACGAAGGCGAACAGCAGGGCCAGCGGGATCGTCACGGCGACGATCAGGCCGGCGCGCACGTCGTACAGGAAGAAGATCAGCACGGCGATCACCAGCACCATGCCCAGCAGCAGGTTGTGCATCACCACGCCCTTGGTCTGCTGGATCAGGTCGGTGAGGTCGTAGAACGGGTGGACCTTCACGTCCCTGGGCAGGATCTCGCTGTTGAGCTCGCGGGTCTTCGCCTCGACCTGCTGCAACACGTTCTCGGTCTTCGATCCGGTCAGCGCCAGGATCACGCCTTCGACGGCATCGTCCTGGTTCATGTAGCCGAACTCGCCCAGCCGCGGCGCGATGCCGATCTGCACCGTGCCGACGTTCTTCACCAGGATCGGCGTGCCGTCGTGCACCGCCAGCACCACGTTGCCGATGTCCTGCTCGGTTTCGAGCCGGCCCAGCCCGCGCACGTAGAAGAACTGCCCGCCCTGCGAGTAGAAGCCGCCGCCGGCATTGCTGTTGTTGGCAGCCAGCGCCGATTCCACCTGCGCCACCGAAAGCCCCAGCGCGGCGATCTTCACCGGGTCGAGCAACACCTGGTACTGCATGGTGCCGCCGCCGAAGCCGGAATCGTCGGCCACGCCGGGCACCGAGCGGTACTGCGGCGCGACGACCCAGTCGTCCAGCGTCTTCAGTTCCATCGGCGAGCGATCGGTGCTCTGCAGCACGTAGCGATACACCAGCCCGGAAGGCGGCGACATCGGCGACATCGACGGCGCCACGCCGTCGGGCAGGGTGATGGCGGGTATCCGGTTGTAGACGAGCTGGCGCGCAAAGTAATGATCGGTGCCGTCGGCGAACGTCAGGGTGACGTCGGACAGGCCATAGAGCGAAATGGAGCGCTTGGTGACCATCCCGGGGATGGCATTCAGGCCCAGCTCCACCGGCACCGTGATCAGCCGTTCCACCTCTTCCGCCGAATGCCCCGGCCATTGCATGACGATGTCCACCATCGGCGGCGACAGGTTCGGATACGCATCCATCGGCAGCACGTTGTAGGCCCATACGCCGGCCGCGGCCAGCCCCAGCGCCAGCAGCACCACCAGCAGGCGTTGCTGCAACGCGAAGGCGACGATGCGGTTGATCAGCGACGTCGAGCGCGGCGACGTCTCCTCGGCTGGCGTCTGCTCGCTCATTGGGTCTGGATGAAGTGCAGGAAGATCGCGCCGTCCACCACCACCTTGTCGCCGGCGTGGAGCCCCGCGGGAATCAGGAAGCGATCGCCGACGCGCTCGCCAAGCGTCACCGTGCGCTGTGCATAGCCACCATCGGGCGCCGCCACGTACACGAACGGCAGGTTCTCGTCATCGCGCAGGACCGCCGACACCGGCACCAGCAAGCCCGTTCGCGCCTCGCTCGACTGGATGCGCACGCGCACGTACATCTGCCGCTTCAGCGCGCCATCGGGATTGGCGACCAGCACGCGCGCGTCGACCGCACGCGTATCGGGATCGAGCACGGCGCCGACATTGGTGACCTTGCCATGGATCGCCGTGCCATCCGAACCGGAGTCGACCAGGGCCGCGTCACCGTTCTTCACCGTGTCCGGCTCGTCGCCGAACAACTGCGCCATGACCCACATCTGCGAGGTATCCGCGATGGTGAAGCACGGCGTCGAACCCGCCGCCAGCAATTGGCCGGGCGCAATCGACTTCTCGACCACCGTGCCGGCGATCGGCGCGCGGATCACGCCCTGGCCGTGCGCCACCGGCTTGCCTTCGCGGATCGCGGTGATGGTCTGCTGATCGACATGCAAGGCCAGCAGCGCCTGCAGCGCGGCGTCGCGATCGGCGTCCGCACCGATCGCATCGGATTGGGCCTGCGCATGCTCGCGCTCGGAGATCGCCTGGTGCGCGAACAGGTCGCGATCCGTGGCCGCCACCTGGTCGGCGGCATGCGCCGCGGCGAGCGCCTTGCGATAGGCGCTGGCAGCCGCCGCGAAGTCGGGGGAATCCACCCGCGCCAGCGGCTGGCCCTGCCGGACCTTCTCGCCCTGGCTCACCAGCACTTCGGTGACCGGGCCGGAAAACGGTGCCAGCACCTGGGTCGCGCGGTCGTGGTCGAAATCCACCACGCCGCTGGTTTCGATGCCGCGATGGAAGCTGCTGCGCTCGATCGCGAGCAGATGGATGTGCTCGCGCTGGGCCGAGGTCAGCGTCACGTTCTGCGGCGTGTCGGCGGCGGTCGTGGCCTGCGGCTCGGCCTTCGACGAACAGGCAGCCACGGACACCAATGCCGCCAGGGCAAGCACCGGCAGCAGCGCCGCAGCGATCCGCCGCGTCGACCGCGCCACGGAAGGAAGTTCACTTTTCATCGCTATCCCGGGTGGCAGCGGCGTGGGTTGGGGTGGACAACGTGGCGGTCCGGCCTTCGGTCGTGGTGTCATGCCACCAGCCGCCGCCGAGTGCCTGGAACAACGCGGCCGTGTCGGCGTAGCGACTCGCCTGCGCCTGCACCAGCGCGATGCGCGATTGCTGGTAGCCCTGCTCCGCACTCAGCAAGGTCAGGTAGCTTGCATAGCCATCCTTGTACTGGCGTTGCGACAGATCCAGGGTGAGCTTGGCGGCCTCCGCGGCCGTGGCCGAGGCCTGCAGGCCCTCGGCGTCGTGTTGCAGGGCCGCCAGCGTATCGGCCACGTTCTGGAACGCGGTCAGCACGGTGGCGCGATATTCCTCGGCCGACTGCACATAGGCCGCCTTGGCGGCGCGCTCCTGATGCAGCAGGCTGCCGCCATGGAAAATCGGCGCGGCGATATCGGCGCCGATGCTCCAGAAGCCCGTACCGGCCTTGAACACCTGGCCTATCGCCACCGCGGTGCTGCCGGCATTTGCGCTGAGGGAGATATTCGGCAACCGATTCGCGATGGCCACGCCGATATTGGCGCTGGCCGCGTGCATGTTCGCCTCGGCTTGGCGCACGTCCGGACGCTGCGCCACCAGCCTGGATGGCAGGCTCAGCGGCAGGTCTTGCGGCAGGTGCAGACTGGCCAGGTCGAAAGCCTGCTCGGGTGCCTGGCCCGGCAAGCGCCCGGCCAGCACGGCCAGCAAGTCGTTTTGCTGATCCAGCTGGGTCAGCAGCGGCGGCAGCGTCGCCTGGAGCTGGGCCAGCTGTGACTCCTGCGCAGCCAGATCGAGACGGCCGGCGTAGCCCTTGTCCAGTTGGTAGCGCAGGAGCTTCACCATTTTCGTGTTGATCGCGATCAGCTCACGCGTCGCCTCGATCTGCGCACGCAATGAAGCCTGCTGTACGGCCGCGGCCACCACGTTGGTACTCAACGTGATGCGGGCGGCGATCATCTGAAACCGCACGGACTGTTCCTGCGCCTTCAGCGATTCCACCGTGCGCCGGTTGAGGCCGAACACATCCGGTGCATACGAGATGCTGAGCTGCGGAGTGAAGAAGCTGTACAGATACTCCTGGGGTACGACCGGATAGTTCGGCCCGGGCGCGACCTGCTGCGACTGCATCTGGCGACTGGCCGAGAAACCCCCGTCGACGGCCGGATAATTGGCGCCGCGCTGCGCCCGGGTATTTTCATGCGCCACCGCCAGCGCCGCCTGCGCCGCCTTCAGATCGGGGTTGTGCGCCAGCGACTGCTGGATCAGCGCGTTGAGCGCGGGCGAGTGGAACAGCGTCCACCAGTCGGCGGGAATATCGCCGCCGCGGGCGAATTGCTGGGATTCGCCACCCGCGATATCCGGCGTAGCCGCCGTGCTCGTTGCCGGTCGCGCAGTGTAATCGCTGACGTCGGGAGCGGCGGGGCGCTTGAAGTCCGGGCCGACGGTGCAACCGGCCAGCAGCATCAGCAGCAGCACGGGCAAGTAGCGCCATGGCGCAAGCCGCGACGCGCCTGATGGCGAAACATCGGTGCGTATCCCATCCCTTGCGCCCGCGAACCGCACCACCTGATCGATCCTCGGCTGGTTCATGCAAGCGTGTCTTCGGGATCGGAGGAAAGGGATTGCGGAGCCCGTAACGATATAACATATCACCGTACGGCAAAAGCCCTGCCGGAAGTCATGCCCGTCGACGTCCGGCGACCATGACGACAACCGCGCCACGTCACGAGCAAGCCGTGGTCATCGTGCGACCCGTGACGACGGGGCGAACCGATCGAGCCGCTCACCGGCCTCGACCCGTGGATGACGCTGTCCGTGGATGCTTGCTCGCTGGACGACCCTGCCGCCGCCGCGCGCACGTTCCGCCACCACTTCCGCGGCGCCGAGGGCGGCGTGCCGGAGGATGAGAACCTGCGCATCCCGCACAACCTCGCGCAGCAGATCCTGGACAGCGACGAACCAGGCCCGGTTTCGCAATCGGGCCGATACCAAGGCACTTGTCAGCCGCTGGCCACATGCTTCCGCTGCAAGTCACCGCCCCCATCGACGCCTTAGAACCGCAGGCTTGCTCCCAGATTGAAAGACCGGCCATATCGGAAATAGCCCTGCGACAGCAGCGGGTTGCCGTTGATGCTGTAGGTCTGCGCATCGTCCAGCAGGTTCTGCCCCTGCAGGCTGATGCTGAACATGTCGTTGATTTCGTAAGTCACGTGCGCGGTCAACCAGGTGATCGCGTCGGCCTGGGTGTTGTAGCCGGTACCGATCACGTTGACCGCCGTGACGAAGCCATCGGTACGAACCGCGTTGGCGCCCAGTGACCATTTGCCCTTCTCGTACATCAGGCCCAGCGAATAGGTCGCCGGGGCGATGCCCTCGAGCGGGCGCTTCTCGCCATTCACCCAGCTGCTCGACCAGTTGCGGGTGTACTGGGCGCTCACGCCGAAACCGCTGTCCCAGAAGTGCTGCAGGCCGGCTTCGAGACCCTTGACCCTGGCGTAATCGCCGTTGATCGGGCGCGTAATGTTGAACAGGTAACCCGGCACGCCGATGTCCTGGCCCGGCTCCCAGCTGGTGGTGATCTGGTTCTTGATGCGCTTGTAGAACACGGCCACGTTGGCGATGGAATGGTCGGCGAAGTACCACTCCAGCGACATGTCGCCCTGCGCCGCGCTATACGGCTTCAGGTGCGCATTGCCGCCGTAGACCTGGGTGAACTCGCCCCACGACACGCTCGCGGTGGTGTTGGTTGGCGCCAGTTGGTCGACCGGCGGGCGGGCCATGGTCTTGGCCGCACCCAGGCGCAGTTGCAGCTGGTCGGTGAAGTGCCAGGTGAAATTCGCCGAAGGCAGCAGGAAGGTGTAGTCGGCATCCTGGACGACCGGCGTCGGGTCGGCGTACGTCGCGGTGTAGTTGAACGCGCCGTTCTTGGTGATGTTCAGGATCTTGGCGTCCCAGGCCTGGGCCCTGGTAT
>Ga0157370_10010031_pt1 | contig 10021 bp, 5 predicted proteins | sample C35metaG_FD_113463 | JGI IMG/M metagenome (GOLD analysis project Ga0157370, IMG submission 113463) | Corn rhizosphere microbial communities from Kellogg Biological Station, Michigan, USA - C3-5 metaG | ecosystem: Host-associated > Plants > Roots > Rhizosphere > Soil | place: USA: Michigan... | reverse complement strand
TTAGTCACCGAGATTAGTAAATCTTTGAGCAACGCATGCGGTTCATCGGGATTTTCCTGTAGGAACCGTGTATATGCCGGCAGATCGGGCAGATTGTGCACGTTGATACGCCGTTCGATCCGTCGCAGCAATGTAGCGCGCTTATAGTTTGAAAAATCATGGCCCGTACGGATCCGCAGCTGCGTAAAAATCTCCCTTAGCGCATGTTGTTGTGGTTCCGGACGTTTCTTTTGCTCTTCGACGATCTCCACCGCGCCGATCCCATTTCGATAGGCCAGAATACGCCTTGGGATCTCTGCTACATTAAGCACTTCATCGACCAGTTCCGTAGCGATCGCATTACGTGGCATTTCATTGAATTCGGCTTCACGCGGATTTTGCACATAGGTTGCCCCACCGCGCTCCTTAATCCGCTTTAAACCCATAGACCCATTTGCTCCGGTACCCGATAATATCACGGAAATGGCGCGAGGCCCATGCTCATCGGCCAGCGTGCGAAAGAAAATATCAACTGGTGCACGGCGTTCCTCCATCAGCAGGTTCGGCGACACAGCAATGAAATCCCCCTCCATGGTTAAATGCCTGTCGGGTGGTACAACGTACACGTGATCTGGTTTGATAACGGTCCGTTCCGTTACTTGAGTAACGGGAATATTCGCTTGTTGCTGCAGGACACGAGCCAATTGACTGTCATGGTCAGGTGACAAGTGCAGGATCACCACATATGCCATACCGGAACCGGCCGGCACATTCTTGAAGAACTCTTGCAAAGCCTGGATACCTCCTGCAGAGGCTCCAATCCCTACAATGATAAACCCATCGGGCTTGCTTTGTAGTTGTTTAATCACGTCAGGTTCTTCATTATGCCTAGGAGCCTCTTGTTTCATATATCTAAGCCAATACTGGCCGTTTCTTGTATAAATATTTTGTGCCGTAAATCTAATTAAGTCGATCGGCTTTTATGCGCCTTCTAGCCCATCTTTTTTACCAAAAAGATCCGGTGCCTCCTCCTCGTCTGCCGCTTCCAGGATCTTGTCTTTGCTCAACTGTTCGTGGTTCTGCACCGCCAGTCGGACGAGCTTTGATCGTTCTTGGGTTTCATTTGCCTTTTTAAAGTAAGATGCCGCCAACTTAGGTTGATTTACCTCCGCATAATGATCGCCAATATGGTTTAATAACATAATCGTTTCATCCATACCGCGAATGGCATTATACAGGCCGTCTTCAATATTTTCTGTTAGCGATACCATGAGTGCATCTGCGGAATAGGCATGACCGGTATGGCAGCGATACCGGGTAAGATTCCCGTCCATGATGCGGGTCAACACGCCATGACATTCCGGACAGGCAAATGTGGAGAGCACCCCAATATCCATTGCACCTTTGATCAAGGCATTCTCTTCTAATGAAATGTCAATCTCGATCTTTGTCTTCTCATCTTTCATAACCTCGTCGTTTTCAATGATCTCTTCCGATGAAAGCGCAACAAGCAAATCCGCCAGCTCCGCAATGGGAACACAGTAATCTATCTGCACTTCACGTAAAGCACTCTCGGGCATGGATGCAACTTCTGCATCCGTTGGGTCCTGAACAATGGTTATCCCGCCATTTTCTTTAATACGCCACAAACCTGCAGTTCCGTCGTCCAGCGCGCCGGATAGAATAACGCCAATAACCCGTTTCCCATACGCGTAGGCTGCAGAGCGAAATAATGGATCCACAGCCGGGCGAAACCGGTTTTCTTTAGGCCCACGGGTTATTCGAAGCTCACCATCTTCAATAACCAGGTGATGGTCCGGTGGCGCCACGTAGATGCGGTTTGACTGAATGGGTTCTCTGTCGTACGCGTTGGTCGCAAAAACCGTATTTAATCTATTCAAAACATCCGGCAGTATGCCGCGAACATCGGGGCTCATGTGCCAGACAATAAATATAGAGGCGTTCAGGTCGGGTGGAAGCTGACGTACAATTTTCTTCATGGCTTCAAAACCACCGGCAGAAGCGCCAATAACAATGATGTTTCTTTTTACCATCGTATATAGTTGATTGTTGTTTAATACAACCATCTCCATTCAAACGAGTTTGAGCAAATGTTCTGCCTTACAAATTGTAGCTAAGCAGCGGGTGATGGCTTAAAATGAAGTTACGCAACAGTTTGCTTAAACATGAATTCTTAGGCCCCCAGAACATTTTAATCAATAATCTTGTTACCAATTTGATGACCTTGAAGCGCTAACAAATCTATGTTCCCTAAGGAAAACATACATATAGAACCACTGGAAACAATACTGGGAAAAGCTGATGACATATTTTTTGTCTTTGATACGGAGAAGCTTGCCCTTCGCTATGTAAATGACGCTTTTGAACGCATCTTTCAAAGAAAAACGGAGGAGCTGTTTTCAAGTCCGGAGGCACTATTTAATTGTATTCATCCCGAAGACTTCCAGTATGTTCAGGATAATTTTACATCCTGGTTGTCTAAACCAACGCCTGGCGTTTTGGAGTTTCGTATCTGCAGGCCGGATCAGACCAACAGATGGATCCGGTTGAAGACCTATCCGCTGGTGGTTGAGGGCCAGGTCAAATCCATTTCTGGCATTGCCGAAGACGATACCGCAAGAAAGGTGAGTATGCTTAGCCTGCAACAGATCAATGGCTGGAAGAATGCCAACCTTGAAATTATTGCTCACGATCTATGCGGGCCGATCGGCATCGTAAAAATGTTAGCGTCGCTTATCGGTAAAAAGTTGCCGGATAACACCGAAATTCTAAGGCTGACACAGTTGATCGATGACATTTCCAGGAGAAATATAGATCTGATCCAAGGCCTGCGCTCTACAGAAGCAAAGGCGGCTGCATCCGTGGAACTGAATAAGGAACGACTTGATGTCGTCTGGACCATACAGCAAGCTTTAGATCTGTATCTAAAATCCCAGGATCAGCTTCAGAAAGACATAGTTTTCACCACTTCTCATAAACAGATCTATGCGGCTATCGACGGACTGAAGTTTATGCAGATCATTCACGTGCTCGTATCAAACGCGATCAATGTCACGCCAGGGGCAGGCAAGATTAAAGTACACCTGGAAGAACTGGAGGCGCACTTCTTGCTCAGCGTTGCCGACACCGGCCCGGGCATCCCGAAGAAAAACCGCCCGATTCTCTTTAATGATATCGTGCCAGCCGGTGAAAAGGTGGAACTGGATTTGACTTCCAACCCTTCCAGTCTATCCCTGGTTAAGAAACTCACCGACGAGCATCAGGGCCGGATCTGGTTTGAAACCGCCGAAGATAAAGGTACCACCTTCTATGTGGAGATTCCCTTAGGGCTACAACCCGAGTAGCAGCTGGCTGTAAATGCATTCGGCTCAACTATTGGAAATACTAACCATCAGCGTAAAATGGGTAAAATGCAACTATGATGGGCGAAATAACAGAAAGAATCACCGCAGGGTTTCCATTAATTTCGTTTGCCTGTTTGCAACATTACAGTTGCCAAAGTCAGTGACCAAACCGTTCCCGGTCTTCGCTCAACGAACTAAAACTGCAGGTTAAGCTTATGATGACAAAACCACGCACGCAGTTCGTATCCTTTCTGCTTTTTCTGACGGCAAATGCATTTGCCCAGCAGAAAGACTACCCCATTCAACCTGTTGCTTTTACAAAAGTCCATGTCCACGACAACTTCTGGGCACCCAAAATGGAAGTGAATGCGAACGTAACCATTCCTTATGTTCTGGCGCAATGTAAAGCCAATGGTCGCATTGACAATTTTCTACGGGCGGGTAAAAGCTTAGAAGGCGACAAATTAAGCGAATTCCCATTTGATGATACAGATGTCTACAAGGCGATTGAAGGCGCTTCCTACTCCATTCAGAACAAAAAGAATCCAGAATTAGAAGGCTATATTGATTCATTAATTACAATAATCGGAGCAGCCCAGGAACCTGATGGCTACTTATACACGTTCAGAACAGTCCACGCAAAAAAACCTCATGAATGGATTGGTTCTAAACGCTGGGAAAAAGAAGAAATCCTGAGCCATGAACTATATAATGCAGGTCACCTGTATGAAGCCGCTGTTGCGCACCATCAGGCTACCGGGAAGAAAACCTTATTGAACATTGCAATAAAGAATGCCGATCTGTTGGTGAAAACCTTCGGCCCCGGAAAAATAGAAGCCTACCCAGGTCATCAGATCGTAGAAATCGGACTATCCCGGATGTATCGGGTGACTGCCAATAAACAATATCTGGATCTGGCTAAGTTTTTCCTGGATGTTCGAGGTCCAAAAGGCGATCCTTACAATCAAGCCCATAAAAAAGTTATAGACCAGAAAGAAGCGGTTGGGCACGCGGTAAGAGCTGCCTACATGTACACGGGAATGGCCGATATCGCTGCGCTTACTGGAGATTCAAAATACCTGGCCGCTATCGATGACATTTGGGGGAATGTGGTGAACAAGAAACTATATATAACCGGGGGAATCGGTGCAACTGGTGCCGGAGAAGCTTTCGGAGAAGACTATCAACTACCCAATATGTCAGCCTACGCCGACACCTGTGCGGCTCTTGGGAACGTCTATTGGAATGAAAGAATGTTTCTCCTCCATGGGGACTCGAAATACATTGACGTTCTTGAACGAACGTTATACAATGGTTTACTTTCCGGGGTATCATTGAGCGGCGACAAATTCTTTTATCCGAATCCCCTAGCTTCTATGTTCCAGCATCAACGCAGTTCCTGGATCAGATGTGCATGCTGCATCAGCAATATGACGAGATTTCTACCCTCACTCCCGGGTTACGTTTACGCGCAAAACAAGGACGACCTGTATATTAATCTATTTGTAGGAAGTACCAGCAAGATAAAGCTTACTTCTACACCCGTCGAGATCATTCAGCGGACCAACTATCCCTGGGAAGGAGCAATCGGTATGACTGTGAATCCGGAGAAAGCAACCAACTTTACCATCAGAATTAGAATTCCCGGCTGGGCTGCTCAGGAGGCTTCACCAGGCAGCCTGTACACTTTCTTAAATAAGAAGTCTTCCCAGGTAAGCTTGTCCATCAATGGAAAATTATCATCCTTCCGTACCGAAAACGGTTATGCTGTATTAACCCGAAAGTGGAAGAAAGGCGATCAATTAACATTGACCCTTCCGATGGAGACTGACAAGGTAATTGCCAACAATAACGTAAAAGATGATGTATCACGCTTTGTTCTGGAACGCGGGCCAATTGTATATTGCCTCGAAGGCCCCGACAACAAAGATAGTCTTGTACAAAATATAGTGATCGATAAGAATGCAGCCGGTATTGCTAATTATGATCCGGATCTGTTAAACGGGGTTGGAACCATCCAAATACAAGGTAAAAGCACAAAAAGAAAGTTAAATAGTGACAGCCTTTTAACCTCCGATCTGGCGGTTAAAGCCATTCCGTATTACGCCTGGGCGAATAGAGGACCAAGCGAAATGACCGTTTGGATTCCATATGAACAATCAGCCGCGAGACCTACGCCGGCACCTACCATAGCAAGCACAAGTCGGGTATCCGCATCCTTGAAGAACAAGAGAATGTTCTCGGCAATTAAGGATCAATATGAGCCAGGAGATTCAAAGGACACAAATTTCCCCTATTTACATTGGTGGCCCGCAGTGAACACAAGTGAGTATATTCAATACGATTTTGATCGTGAACACACCGTAAGTGAATCAAAAGTTTACTGGTATGACGATGGTCCCTGGGGTGGTTGTCGAGTTCCCGGTTCCTATAAACTCTTCTACAAAAAAGGGAATAGCTGGCTTCCAGTTAAACCGACAACACCTTACGAAATCAGTAAGGATAAATTCAATCTGATAACGTTTGAGCCGGTTCAAACGACTGCCCTGAGGATGGAAATACAATTACCCCTTGAGCACTCAGCTGGTGTGCATGAATGGGCTGTAAAGTAATATTTAGATACCTTGAAGAGGCGCTCTGTTCCGATGTTGAACAGGGCGTTGTTTGATTTAGGAGAAACTTTCAGTACGCATGGAACGCAGGAGAAGGAATATTAGTATATCATGGTTAAATTATAGCTGAAAAAAGGTAAAATCCACGTGAATTACAACGGCTTACAACATTAGATTTATAAACGTTAGTTTAACATTTAACCAAATCTATATGCCAATGAAATTTGATTCTACCTTCAAGCGATGTAGGCTCCTTGGTGTCATTATGTTTTTAATGATGCCCTTGCTCGCGCTCGCACAGACCCGGATTACCGGCACGGTAACCGACACCAAAAACGAACCATTACCAGGCGCCTCAGTCAAACAAAAAGGAACGGGCAACGGAACTTCCACCGATGGGAAGGGTGCATTCACGTTAACATTACGAGAGGGTTCCTCAACCCTAAGTGTCAGCATCGTTGGTTATAAATCGAAAGAGGTATCCACAGTGGGAAAATCCATCCTGAATGTGGTGCTTGAGGAAGACAATAATTCATTAAGCGAAGTCGTCGCAATTGGCTATCAAAACATTCAACGCAAGAACACTGCAGGAGCGATCTCCTCGGTAAAAGGAAAAGATTTCGAAAATACGCCTTACTCACGTTTGATGCCATGCTGCAGGGTCGGGTTGCGGGCTTAACCGTAATGAGCACCTCTGGAGAGCCTGGTGGAAACAACATCGTTAACATTCGCGGTGCAAGCAGTGTCATCTTAGGGCAAAGCAGCTCTCCTCTGTATGTCATTGATGGCGTAATCTATGATGTCAATGATATTGGCTCTGCTTATGGAAGCAGCCCTCTGCAGGCGATCAATCCAAATGATATTGAATCCGTTGACGTATTAAAGGACGCATCTGCGTCAGCCGTATATGGCGCACGTGCTGCCAATGGTGTTATCATCGTAAAAACCAAGCGAGCGGTTCCGGGTGCACCACCTCAGATCAGGCTATCGAGCTATTTTGGTATTGCCAACAAGCCTGCACTTAAACCCATTCAAACAGGAACCGCTGAAAGAAGACTAAAAATGGATCTGCTTTATGGCGGCAACGGGATCTACAGCCGGCTTGGTAATTTAAGTATGATGTTGACCGACAGTTTAAATAATGCGTTTAACAACAATACAGATTGGCAAGGACTGTTTCTTCAAACTGGAAACATCAGCAATATAGACGGCAGCATTGCTGGAGCTACCGATAAGTACGCCTATCGTTTCTCCTTTAACCGGTACTATGAAGAAGGTGTAATGAAGGGTTACGATATAAACCGCATCACACCAAGCTTGTTTTTTCAAGTGTCTCCAACCAGTAAACTCCAGGTGCAAACAAACCTTTTTGTCGGCCTAACCAAGGCTAAACATGGTCAGGGTGACAATAACAAGTATCCATTCACCACCTGGGGCTTCCCTTCATCATTCTGGAAGATCGGACCAGAGGAAGAGGCCCTCTATACAGGGAGATATGCAGAGCTACGCGACGACGATAAGACGACAAGTCTGAACGGAAACACAATGGCTCAGTATACAATTATACCAGGTCTGAATGCCAAAAGCACCATCTCTTACAACATCAGCAACAATACCCGGAGTTATTTCAAGCCGAGCCTGCTCAGCGAAAGTGGGCAGAATGAAGCATATGGATACATCTATCAAACCAATCGCTGGGAGTTGGAGAACACGCTAAATTATGCCAAGTCTTTAAAAAGCGGGCACAATTTCAATGTTGTCTTACTGCAGGGTATGGAGAAAAATATCTTGAATAACACATACAGTTCCAGTATCGGAAATTCAGATGCAGTAAAAACCGTTACCGGAATCGCTGCGGGGCCAAACCTATTTGTTAGTAACGAGGTTTTGCAACGCTCCAGATTATCCTGGATGGGAAGTTTCGTCTATGATTATAAGGGAAAATATCTGTTTCAAGCAGTATACAGGGCAGATGGATCCTCCAGGTACAGCGCAGACAGCCGCTGGGGCTCCTTTCCTTCTGTTTCTGCAGGCTGGAACGCCACGGAAGAAAAGTTCTTCAGCCCCTTAAAGAAAGTTGTTTCTTACATGAAACTGCGGGCAAGCTACGGAATAACGGGCAACGATCCGGGTGCCTACTATGCGCAGTATCAATCCCTGATTTCAGACGCCAGCTATCCTACATCGGTTTTGGGGAATGGACAACCTGGTACACAAACAACCTACAATGGTACCCAAGTGATCTATCCGGATTACTTCCGCGCTTCCTCTGCCAGCACAATCAGCTGGGAAAGAAGTCCACAATTCAATGCAGGTGTTGACCTCGGACTTTTTAAAGATAGACTAACCTTAACCGCAGACTACTATATCCGGGATTCAAAAAGCAAAGTCTTTCAGGTTGGGGTCCCGCTGACAACCGGATATTTTGAAACGACCAATAACTACGTGGATCTAAGAAACACCGGTATTGAGCTCAACTTAACCACAAGGAACCTGGGTCCCGCATCCAAACTGCAATGGACCACAAACTTTAATATCGCCTTCAATGACAATTACATAACCAAATTGCCAAACGGTGGCCGGGATTTTACCTTTGGGCCACCCTGGATGCAGCAGACCTTGAGCGTGGGCGAACCTCTTTTCACGTATAAAGCCTGGCAGGTTAACGGCATCTACGCTACAGATGCAGACGTGCCAGTGGACCCTAAAACAGGAAAAAGAATTACACAGTTCGGCGGTAGTCAATTCAGTGCCGGCGATCCGGCAAGAGTTGATCAGAACGGCGATTATAATATTGACTATAATGATTATGTATCCTTTGGCAATCCGAACCCGAACGTCACAGGAGGTATGTTAAACTCCTTCTCTTATAAAGGATTTTCGCTAGATGTTTTACTTACGTTTATTTCTGGCAGGAGTTTACGAAATGGTTACCTGTCTGACAAGTTCCAGGATGCCGGGACCTCAGATCCATACAATTTATGGGGGCCTCGCTCTGGCCCGGCATCAAACTTTAATGTTTCCGATTTTTGGTCTAAACCCGGGGACATTGCAAAATATCCGGGCTTGATCACAAACAATGTCGACAAGTGGCATATCGGACAAAGCATGTACATCGAGGATGCAAGTTTCATTCGAATCAAGAATATACGACTTGGCTACGCTCTACCTCAAAAGCTTACCAAAAAGATAGGCATGAGCTTAATTCGCTTCTATGGCGTAATGGATAACGTTAAGGTTTGGTCCAAATCAACCGTTCCGGATCCTGAAGCCGTTAATGTAGATGGATACTCCAGTGGAAATGACTATCCGATTCCGAAAAAATACACGCTTGGTTTTGACTTAACTTTTTAAACTACGAAAATGAAGAAATTAAGAATATATATGTGCTGCGCAATCGTGCTGAGCATGGCAACCTCCTGTAAAAAGTTCCTCGACCAGAAACCAATCAGTGTTTCAACTGACCTGACATTCTGGAAAAATGAAAGTGATGCAGACAAGGCTGTAGCTGGCGGCTATGCTTTACTGAGAAAGACCCTCAACAAAGCAGATGGGATCGCTTACTATGCTTATGGCGATCTTCCAACAGATGAATTCGCATCAGCAAACTCCTACCGTTTTGACAATATCGCGCGTATGGAGTGGGGCATCTCCGTGGCCTCCGCCGAAACCTGGGATCGAATGATGCAGCTGAGAAGATACGATACCTTCTACAGCGCCATTGATCAGGCAAACCGTTGCATCAAATTCATACCGACTATACCAGACGACAAGTTCTCCTCCGCAGACACAAAAAACAACTTACTTGGAGAGGCTTATTTCCTGCGTGCGTTCAACTATTTCTATATGACAAGGATCTGGGGCGATGTTCCAATGACAACAGAGACAGGTTCCGTTACTGAAGCAGTCGATTTACCACGTACAAAGGCTGCAGAAGTTTTAGCTCAATGCATTACGGATGTTAACACCGCTATAAACTTGTTGGGTTGGGATTATACCAGCGGATCAAACAGAGCTGTCAGGGCGAATAAGGGCGCGGCCTATGCATTGCTGGCACATATTTAC
>Ga0157370_10010030_pt1 | contig 10021 bp, 8 predicted proteins | sample C35metaG_FD_113463 | JGI IMG/M metagenome (GOLD analysis project Ga0157370, IMG submission 113463) | Corn rhizosphere microbial communities from Kellogg Biological Station, Michigan, USA - C3-5 metaG | ecosystem: Host-associated > Plants > Roots > Rhizosphere > Soil | place: USA: Michigan... | reverse complement strand
CAAGCGCAACCTGGACCCCAACCCTACGCTGAAGTTCGGCCTCGGCCTGCTTCAGGTCGGATTGGGCTTCATGATCGTGGTGTGGGGCGCCGGCATGGCCAACTCGGCCTTCCAGATGCCGCTACTCCTGCTGGGTCTGCTCTATCTGTTCCACACGACCGGCGAGCTGTTCCTGTCGCCTGTCGGCCTGTCGGAAATCACAAAACTGTCCGTCGCCAAGGTGGTCAGCTTCATGATGGCCGTCTGGTTCCTGGCCAGCTCCATCGCCCAGTATGTTGGCGGTTGGATCGCCGGCCTGGCGGGTACGGAGACGGTGGGCGGCCAGGTGCTGAACCCGGGCCTTGCGCTGCAGACCTCGCTTGAAGTGTTCAAGCTGCTGGGCCTTTGGGGCATGGGTATCGGCGTGGCCTTCATTGTCGTCAGCCACTTCATCAAGGGCTGGTCGCATGGCGCCAATGACGGGGACAACCACCCTGGTCCTGCGCTGAACGATCGCGGTCAGGAAGACGGCAACGTCGCCCGTCCTGCGGCCTCGACACCCAGCCACTGATCAACGCCTGATCATGGAAAAGCCCCGGCGGAGCGATCCGCCGGGGCTTTTTGCTGCGTGAAGCGCGCCTCAGAAGGTCTTGCGGACCCGGAGGGAGACGAAGGTGCGCGGGTCGATGGAGCGCTCCTCGACGAAGGCCACGGTGCGCGGATTGCGTGTGGCGTAGACCGTGCGCTGTTGGGTGAAGTCGTCCCACAGGTTCAGCTGGGCGCGCAGCGACAGGGTCGGGCTGGGCTTGTATTCGACGAAGGCCTCCAGATAGTCGGCGCCGCGCCAGGCGAAGGTCTGGTCCGGATCGTAGGTCGCCTGGCCCAGACGCGGCAGCCAGTTGATCCCCCACTGGGTCTTCCACGAGGTGATGTCCTGCTGGAAGCCGACATTGGCCTGGCTGGGGCGCACGCCGGAGATGCGGCGGTCCTCGCCCGTGGTCGGGTCGGTGACGCTGCTCTTGTTCCAGTCGTTCCTGAAGGTGAAGCGGGCGCCCGAAATCCCGACCTTGTCCAGCGGCACCACGACATTCAGCGACAGCTGATCCAGCGTCCCGTCGCCGATGTTGCCGGTCGCCGACAGGCCGCCGGGCAGCGGCAGGCGGTCGATCACGTCGATGATACGGTCGTGGCGATAGCCGATCGAGACCACGCCCTCGCCCCAGAAGCGGCGCTCATAGGACAGCTCGGAAATCCAGCGCTGTTCCGGCTCCAGATCGACGTTGCCGCCGAACACCGTGCCGTCGCTCAGCTCAGCCGAGGCGGCGAAGTCGCCGAAGTCCAGCTGACCCAGTTCGCGCTCGAAGCGGAAACGCAACTGGTTGTCAGCCATCGGCGTCCAGGTCGCCAACAGCCGCGGCTTGGCGAAGAAAAAGCTCTTTTCCTGATCCGCATCACCCGACTGGCTGATGGTGGAGGCTTCTAGGCGCACGCCGCCTTCCAGCGTCAGCTTCGGATTGATCCGCCAGGTCGCCTTGCTGAAGGCCTCGCCGCGCGTCTCCTCGACCTTGACCGAGGCGCTGGGCAGGGGAACGCCGACGCCGCCGATGGTGAAGGCCTGGTTCACGTCCAGCATATTGTAGGCGATCTCGGCGCCGGCCTCGATTGTCAGGGCGGGCGAGCGTTCGTGACGCACCAAGGCGCGCAGGATGGATTCCGACGAGTCGCCGTTGGACTTGAACTGCTGCTCCGGCGCGGCCGTGCCGTTGAGCGTCTCGTTGCTGCCCGAGACGCTGTCAAAGCTGGAGAACTCGTGGATCAGACGCGTCTCCAGGGTCCAGCGCGGGTTCAGGGTGCGGGTCCAGGTCAGGCCCAGCTCGCCGGAATCGCCGTCTTCGGCATAATCGCTACGCCGCAGCGACGTGGGCGACGAAAGCTCGGTCCAGTTCTGATAGTCATTCAGACCATAACGGGCGGTGCCTTCCAGCTTTCCGCCGAACAACGGGCCGGTGTAGTTGCCGCGAACACCCTGGCCGCCGCCCCAGCCGTCGTTCTCGTACCGCTCGTCGCGGATGACATCGCCGGCGGCGTTGCGACGGACCGATCGGCCGACGCCGTTGGAATCGCTGGATCCCATGCCGTCGGACAGGGTCACGCCCCAGCTGCGGTCGCCCTTGTTCTGAGTGAACTGATAGGAGCCGCCATAGATGTCATGGCCGCCTTCGAACAGCATGGCGTTCCAGGTCAGGATCGACTGGCGGCTGTCGGTCGTCTTCAGGATGACGTTCACGACGACAGAATAGCCCTGCATGTCGATGCCCGACGCACCGCCCCGGATCAGTTCGATGCGCTCGACCTGATTGGCCAGGGTACGGCCCAGCACGTTCGAACCCGAATCGTTCTTTGAGGCGGGACGGTTGTTGTTGATCAGCACATTGCCGACCGCCCCTTCGAAACCGCGCGCGCCCGATCCGTTGTCGATGGAGAAGCCGGGGACCCGGTTGACCATGTCGAGCGCCGTATTGGGGCGCTGGGCGGCGAAGAAGTCCGGCGTGAAGACCAGCACGCCGCGCTGGCTGGCGTCGGCCAGGGGCGCCTGGTTGGTCGGGCCGGTCGGCACGGGGGCCTCGGCGACCTGCGGCTTGTCGCCGGCGAATGCGGCGCTGGTGGTGAAAAGCAGGGCGGTGCTGGCCAGCAGCAGGGTCTTTGTCATTGGTCTTCCCCTCGGGTGTTGGCGAGAGGTGTGCCGATCCGGCGCATTCATCTCCACTTGCAAGGCCGCAAGGTGGATTAAATCGACGACATCATTACAGCGATTTCATTACACCAGTGACAGTAATGAAGTTTACAGCGATGTAATGATCAGACGCTCATCTTCTCTATTGCTTTTACTTGCCGCGACGGCGCTGACGACCGCGCCTGCCGTCGCGCAGGATGCGCCATCGGACGTCATCGAGGATATCGTCGTCACCGCCCGCCGGATCGAGGCGCCGATGTGGGAGGTGCGGCGCGGCGACAGCGTTCTGATCCTGGTCGGATCGATCGACGGCCTGCCCAGAAAGATGGAGTGGCGAACCGACGCTCTCATCTCGGCGGTTGATCGTGCGGACCGCGTTCTGTTTCCGGTCGAGGGGAGGGCGTCGCTGGCCGATGTGGGCCGGCTGATCTGGCGTTTTCGGACGCTGACCCGTTTGCCGAACGGGCGCACCAGCGCTGACTATCTGTCCCCGGACCTTGAGGCCCGGGTCGAAAGCCTGACAGGCGAAGGCCCGACCCACGACAGCATGCTGATCCTGTCGGGCGATTTGATGGAACTGGGCGGCTACAGCAGTGGAGGGCGTCCGGTGTCCGGCCTGGTCCGTCAGGCGACGCGCGCCAATCGCACGCCCGCTGAACCCGTCGGAATCTTCAGGGGTGACGAGCTGATCGAAAAGGTTCTGACGACGCCGCCCGAACGCTATCTCGACTGCATCGACGCTGCGGCGACGGCGGCCGAGGCAGGGGTCGAGGCGGGCGCGCAACGTGCGGAGAACTGGCGTCTGCGCCGGATCCCGGCGGTGCTGGACTCGCCCTTGGAAAAGGCGGCGACGGCCTGTTCCTACTGGTCGGTGATGGCTCAGGCGAACGATCTGCGTCGTATATGGAATAGGGCGGTGGACAAGGCGCTGGCCGAAACCGGGGTCACTGTCGCTATCGCGCCCTTGCGGCTGTTGGCCGAGCCGAACGGCGTGTTGGATCGGCTGGAGGCGGAGGGGCTGGAACCGATCGGTCCCGAATGGCGCCCCTCCGCCCCCGCTCAATCGGCGCGCTAGCGCTTATTTGCGTTCCGGAACGGCGTCGCGGGCGGCTTCGCCGATGTTGTCGGCGGCGTTGCCGACGCTCTCGGCGGCGCCGGCGATGGCGTTGTCCTTCACCGCGTCGCTGCGGTTCATGTTCATCAGGAAGTAGCCGATCACCAGCACGGCCAGCAGGCCGACGATCAGTGCGACGATGGCGCCCATGCCGCTGCCGCGACGCTCGACGACGGTGGTGGGTGTAGCGCTGGTCTCAGTGATGCGTTCAACCCGGCCATCGGGATGTTGGACTTCGCGTTCGGTAGGCATAGTGTTTCCTCTCCAGTGTGGCGGGGAAACACGCTTCGTGACGATACGGTTCCGCTCGCTTAGACGGCGGTGCCGCCGACCGTCAGGCCGCCGATCTTGAGGCTGGGCTGGCCGATGCCGACGGGCACGCCCTGTCCGGCCTTGCCGCAGACGCCGACGCCCGGATCGAAGGCGAAGTCGTCGCCGACCATCTGGATCTTGGTCAGGGCCGTGGCCCCGTCGCCGATCAGGGTCGCGCCGCGCACCGGAGCGGTGATCACCCCGTCCTCGATCAGATAGGCCTCATTGCACTGGAACACGAACTTGCCGTTGGTGATGTCCACCTGGCCGCCCGAGAAGTTGGCGGCGTAGAGGCCGCGCTTCGTATTGGCGATCATGTCGGCCTTGGAATCCTTGCCCCCTTCCATGAAGGTGTTGGTCATGCGCGGCATCGGCATATGGGCAAAGGACTGGCGCCGGCCGTTGCCGGTCGCGGCTACGCCCAGCTGCCGCGCCGACAGCCGGTCGTGCATCAACCCGACCATGATTCCGTCCTCGATCAGCACGGTGCGCGAGGTGGGCGTGCCCTCGTCATCGACCGACAGCGATCCACGCCGTCCGGCGATCGAGCCGTCATCGACCACGGTGACGCCGGGGGCGGCGACCCGCTGGCCCATCATGCCGTTGAAAACCGATGAGCCCTTACGGTGGAAGTCGCCCTCGAAGCCGTGGCCGATGGCCTCGTGCAGCAGCACGCCGGGCCAGCCGGCGCCCAGGACCACGTCCATCTCGCCCGCCGGGCAATCGACGGCGTCCAGATTGACCAGGGCCTGACGCAGGGCCTCGTCCACCTGGGCCTGCCAGCGCTCGGGCGCGACCCAGGCTTCGAACCCGGCCCGGCCGCCGGCGCCGGACGAGGCGCTCTCGCGCTTGCCGTTCTGTTCGACGGTGACGGAGACGTTCAGACGGACCAGGGGGCGGATGTCGCGCACCGCCCGTTCGTCCGCGCGCAGGATCTCGATGGCGCGGCGTTCGCCGATCAGCGAGGCGGACACCTGAACCACGCGCGGATCACGGGCGCGCGCCCAGGCGTCAATCTCGGCCAGTAGGGCGATCTTGTCGGAGAAGGTGGGGCAGGCGAGCGGATCGACCTCACCATACAGTTTCTGATTGGTGGCGCGGGGCCCTTCGGCGACCCAGGCCTCATGCCCCTGTTTGGCCAGGGCCGCGCTGTCGGCGGCACGACGCAGGGCGGCGGCCGAGATTTCGTTGGCGTGGGCGTAACCCGCCGTCTCGCCCGCCACGACCCGCAGGCCGAAGCCCTCGGTCGCGTCATAGGCGGCGGATTTCAGCCGGCCGTCGTCGAACACCAGGCTCTCGCTCTCGGACCGCTCCAGGAACAGTTCGCCGTCGTCGGCGCCGGCCAGGGCCGTCTTGAGGATCGACAGGGCTTCATCGGTATCGACGCCGGCGGCGTCGAGGATGGGCGGCGGGGAGGCGTGAACGGTCATGGCCTGTAGGTAGGGGCTGAAGGCCGTTTCGTCACCTGCCCCGGCGCGCGAAACCGCCGATCAGTCCAGCGGCTGGGGCCGCGTCACCACCGGACCGTCGGGATCGCTGCTCGACGGACGTGCAGCGGTCGGGGCGGGCGTCGGGGCCGTCGGCACGATCACCAGCGGCTCGGTCGTGACGGTCGGAGCCGGCGTGGACGGGGCCGGGGTGGCCGTCGTCGGCGCACGCGTCGTCGGTTGCGTCGTTGCGGCCGGCACCTGGGGCTGGGTCTGCGTGCGGGGCGCGGCCGTCGTCGCGCGCGGTGTCGTCGTTGCAGGTGCGGAAGCGGCGGGGGCTGGCGGCGTCGCTGTGATCGTCGTGGCGGGGGCGGGCTGTTCGGTCGCGACGACGGGTGCGGCGTCGGCAGGAGTCGTATCGGCTGGCGGAGCGGTCAGAGGCGCATCGGCGGCCATGGCGGGCGTGGACGCCGGCGGGGTCGAGGCGGGACGCATCGCAAGCCACAGACCGCCTCCGGCGACCAGCAGGGCGACGACCCCGACTCCGACATAGAGCGGCAGGCGCGAGCTCTTGGCGGGCGCACGGGCGAAGCTGGGCGTGATCGGCGCAGCCGCAGGCGAAACAGCGGGTCTGGCCGCGACCGCTGGCGCGGCGGCGACGGGTTCGGCCGCGACCGGCTTCGGCGCAGGGGCGGGCGTCGTCTCGGGCGCGGGCAGGGGCCGCACGGTCAGATCGGGTTGAGCGGCCGGCGCCGGCTGCGGCCTGGGCTGCGGCGGCGTTGGAGCCTGGAGTTGAGGCTGGGCTTGGACCGGGCGCGCCGTCGGGATCAGCGAACCGCCAAGGATGCTCGCCCCCTGCGGACGGGGCGCGGGACGCGGTGCGGGATTGGCGGGCGTCGTCTGACCCTTGGCCGGCGCGACGCCGGAGGCCAGGCTCTGGGTGTGGATCGAGACCTGCTGCTGTTGCGGCGTGGGCTTGCGCGGCGGCGGATTGGGAATGCGGTCCAGCGGATTGGGCGCGACCGGCACCGGTCCGACGTGGAAGGTCGTCGCGGGCATACGCCCCCAGGTCACCGGCTTGCGGGCGAAGGGCTGGGGCGGGGTCTTCTGGTCGTCGGACATGGTCTTCTCAATCGCTGGCGATCTGGCCCGTTTCGTGACGGATCAGTTCTTGAGCCGGTAGCCGGTCTTGAACATCCACATGACGATGCCCAGGCAGACGGCGAAGAAGGCCAGGGTGGCGGCGACGCTGACGCCGATGGCCACATCGCCCTGACCATAGAAGGCCCAGCGGAAGCCCGAGATCAGATAGACCACAGGGTTGAACAGCGTCACCGTGCGCCAACCGTCCGGCAGCATGTCGATAGAATAGAAGGCGCCGCCCAGGAAGGTCAGGGGCGTCACGACCAGCATCGGGATCATCTGAAGCTGCTCGAACCCATTGGCCCAGACCCCGATGATGAAGCCAAACAGGCTGAAGGTCACCGAAATCAGGATCAAGAAGGCCATCATCCACACTGGATGCAGGATCTGCAGCGGCACGAAGAAGGCCGCCGTCGCCAGAATGATCAGGCCCAGCACCGCCGACTTGGTCGCCGCCGCGCCGACATAGGCCAGCACGATCTCCAGCGACGACACTGGCGCCGACAGGATTTCGTAGATCGTCCCCGTGAACTTGGGGAAGTAGATGCCGAACGAGGCGTTGAAGATCGATTGGGTGAACAGGCTGAGCATGATCAGCCCCGGCACGATGAAGGCGCCGTAGGGCACGCCGTCCACCTGCTGCATCCGGCTGCCGATCGCGCCGCCGAAGACGACGAAATACAGGGCCGTGGTGATCACCGGCGTGACCACACTCTGCCACAAGGTGCGCAGCGCCCGCGCCATTTCGAAGCGATAAATGGCCCAGACGCCGTATCCGTTGAAGGTCATGCCGCGGCTCCGTTCTGGTGGACCAGGCTGACGAAGATGTCTTCCAGCGAGCTCTGGCGGGTGTTCAAGTCTTTGAAGCCGATGTTCAGCGCCTCAAGCCGGCGGATCAGCGACGGCACGCCCGTATCGTCAGCGTTGGCGTCGAAACTGTACTCCAGCTCTCCGCCCTCGTTCTTCAGCGTCAGGTCCCAGTCGGACAGGTCGGTGGGCAGGGCGCCCAATGGTTCTATCAGGTTCAGCGTCAGGGTCTTCTTGCCCAGCTTCTTCATCAGGGCCGACTTTTCCTCGACCAGGATCAGCTCGCCCTTCAGGATCACGCCCACCCGGTCGGCCATTTCCTCGGCCTCCTCGATGTAGTGAGTCGTCAGGATGATGGTGACGCCGCGCTCGCGCAGCTTTCTGACCATCGCCCACATGTCGCGGCGCAGCTCGACATCGACCCCGGCGGTCGGCTCGTCCAGGAACAGGATGTCCGGCTCGTGGCTCAGGGCCTTGGCGATCATCACCCGCCGCTTCATCCCGCCCGACAGGGTCATGATCTTGGCGTCACGCTTGTCCCAAAGCGACAGGTCCTTCAGCACGCCTTCGATGAAGGCGGGGTTCGGCGCCTTGCCGAACAGGCCCCGACTGAAGGTGACGGTGGCCAGCACGGTCTCGAAGGCGTCGGTAGTCAGCTCCTGCGGCACCAGACCGATCTTGGTGCGGGCGGCGCGGAAATCGGACTGGATGTCATGGCCGTCGGCGACCACGGTCCCGGTGGTGGGCGTGACGATGCCGCAGACGATGGAAATCAGCGTGGTCTTGCCCGCGCCGTTCGGTCCCAGCAGGGCGAAAATCTCGCCCTTGTTGATCGTCAGGTCGATGCGCTTCAGCGCCTGATGCCCCGACTTGTAGGTCTTGGTCAGGCCGTCGATCTCAATTACGGGCATGGGCTTTCCTTTCCGGCGCGCGCGGCGGCGCGGGCCGGGTGTGGCGGCAATATGGCGTGCCTGACGCCTGACTCAAGTGGCGGCGCCGTCTCAATAGACGCCAAGTCGTTGTTAACCCGATTGTCGCACGGTGCCGGCCTGAGTTGAGTTTTGGCAGGAGCTTTCGTGCCGTCCCTGTCCGCCGCCCACCACGCCGCTCTGACGGCGATCGTCGAGGCCTGTCCCGACGCATCGCTGGGGATGCTGGGCGCGGCCGTGGCGGCGCTGAAGGGCGACAAGGCGGCCGAACTGGCGAACATCGTCGCCGCAGAGGCGCGCGATCGCGCCCGTCGCGGCACGGCCTTCGCCCCACTTCTGCCGCTGTTTCAGCCGCGCGCCGACGGCGTGCCGGCCCTGGTCTTTCCGCCTCGGGTCCTGAAACGGGTCTGGCGCGAAGCGGTGCAGGGCGAGGAGGATTTCCTGCCCCTGCTTGACGGCGCCGTGGCCGTGGACGGCGAATGGACCCTGGCCGCCGATCGGCTGTGCGCAAAGGCGGCCGCCGTGCTGCGCGACCGGCCGCGCGACGTCTGGCCGGAGTTTCAGCGCCCCGCCGACGACCAGCCGCCATCCACTCCGGTCGAACTGGCCGGCTGTTTCGACCTGACGCCTCTGGCCCGCAGCGCCTTGCCGCGCCTGCCCGTCTGGCTGGAACGCCCCGACGACAACCAGCTGGCGGGGCTCAGGCTGCTGATCCAGGACTGTCTGGCGATGTCGCCGGACGGAGGGCGGCGCATGATCGACATCCTGTTCGCTCATGTGGCCGACGCCGAGCGGATGCTGCGGGTCGTGACGCGGACCAGCCGCCTCGCCGACCGTGAAATCACCCTCAGCCATTCCGACATGGGCGTCTTCGTCGAGCGGCTGCTGACCTCCGTTCAGGCGCGGGTGCAGAAGATCGCCGCCGTGGTCCGATCGTCGCTGGGCGAGACCGCGATGCTGGGCGTGGTGGACGACGTCAACTGGTGCGCGGGCGTACTGGCCGAGATGGACCTCAGCCTGCAGGTGCGGCCCGATTCCAGCTGGGGCAAGGCGGCGCGGATGGCGCGGGTCCAGGTGTCGGGCCAGCTTTCGGGTCTGATGAAGTCCGCCTCCAGCGCCGTCCACGCCGCCCTGCCGATGAAGCGTCAGGTCATCACCGGACGCATGACGCGGATGTCGCCCTGGCTGGAGGCGCCGGCCGAGGGCGAACCGATCGAGGCGGCGGCGGCCCTGCTGGCGGCGGTGGCGGCCCTGCGTGGCGCGGCCGTCACCTTCGGCTGTGAAGCCGATCGCTCCGGACTGAAGGCCGACCTGACCGACTACCTCTCCACCTGGTCCGACGAGGCGCTGAACAGTCTGTCGGACGGCGAGGCCGAAAATCCCGACCATGTGCTGCGTCTGATCGGTGTCGCGGCGCGGTTCCTGACCGTGATCGAGGCGCTGGAGGCGGCGCGCGCGGTCAGGCGCCGCGCAGCCTCGGCGGAAATGGCGCGGCTGGGCTGAAACGACGCCTCGCCCGACGTTCGCGGATGGGTTAGACGGCGAAGATGATCGTGTTCTGGATATTGACGGGACT
>Ga0157370_10010029_pt1 | contig 10022 bp, 11 predicted proteins | sample C35metaG_FD_113463 | JGI IMG/M metagenome (GOLD analysis project Ga0157370, IMG submission 113463) | Corn rhizosphere microbial communities from Kellogg Biological Station, Michigan, USA - C3-5 metaG | ecosystem: Host-associated > Plants > Roots > Rhizosphere > Soil | place: USA: Michigan... | reverse complement strand
TGTGCGGGTGCAATGGACCCGTGAAGACGACATCCACTGTTCCTATTTCCACACTGTGTCGGTCGAGTACCTCAAAGCCAGTCTGAACAAGGACGGCCTGCCATCCGCCTGGCTGCACCGCACCGTGGCCCCGAGCATCACCGCGCTGTTTGCACCAGGCATGAACCACGAGGCGGCGTTCGAGCTGGGCATGGGGTTCACCAACATGGCCTACGCGATTCCCAACGTGCGCCTGGAAAACCCGGAAGCCACGGTTCATACCCGTGTCGGCTGGTATCGCTCGGTATCGAATATCCCGCACGGCTTTGCGATTCAAAGTTTTGTCGATGAGCTGGCGCACAAGGCCGGGCAGGATCCGCTCAAGTACCAGATCAAGCTGATCGGCCCTGACCGTCAGATCGATCCAAGAACGTTGAGTGACGAGTGGAACTACGGCGAATCCCCCGAGCGTTATCCAATCGACACCGCGCGCCTGCGCACAGTGCTGGAAACCGCGGCCAAAGCCGCCGGTTGGGGCCGTGAAATGCCCAAGGGCCGAGGCCTGGGCCTGGCCGTGCATTACAGCTTTGTCACTTATGTGGCTGCCGCGATCGAGGTCGAAGTCAAAGACGACGGCACGCTGATTGTGCACAAGGCCGACATCGCCGTGGATTGCGGGCCGCAAATCAACCCTGAGCGTATCCGCTCGCAGTTCGAGGGCGCTTGCGTCATGGGCCTGGGCAACGCGGTGCTGGGAGAAATCAGCTTCAAGGACGGCAAGGTCCAACAGGACAACTTCCACATGTACGAAGTGGCGCGCATGTCCCTGGCGCCCAAGGAAGTTGCCGTTCATTTGGTCACGCCGCCAGGGGTTGTGCCGTTGGGCGGTGTCGGGGAACCAGGTGTGCCGCCGATTGCGCCGGCACTGTGCAATGCAATCTTTGCCGCCACCGGCAAGCGCATCCGCAACCTGCCGGTTCGCTATCAACTGCAAGGTTGGCAGAAGGCTAGCACCTGATGGATAGCGTCGATCTGAACGTCCTGCGCAGCGTGCTTGAATGGCGCCGCGCCGGTCAGCGAGTGGTGCTGTACAGCGTGGTCCAGACCTGGGGCACCGCGCCTCGGGCACCGGGTGCCATGTTGGCGTTGCGTGAAGATGGCGTGGTGATTGGCTCGGTGTCGGGCGGTTGTGTCGAGGATGATCTGATTGCCCGTCTGCACGACGGGCGTATCCCGGCCGACGGGCCGCCCGTTCAGCTGATCACCTACGGTGTCACTCGCGAGGAGGCCGCGCGGTTTGGTTTGCCGTGCGGCGGTACGTTGCGCCTGACCGAAGAGCGGGTCGGCGACCCGGCCTGGGTCGCTGAGTTGCTGGCGCGCTGCGAAGCCCATGAAATCGTCGCACGTTCGCTGGATATCGCGACCGGCGAAGTGGCTTTGCAGGCGGCGGACAAGGCCGATGTGCTGAGTTTTGATGGCCATACGCTGCGCGCTATTTATGGCCCGCGTTGGCGCCTGTTGCTGATCGGTGCGGGGCAATTGTCCCGTTACGTCGCCGAAATGGCGCGGCTGCTGGATTTCGAAGTGTTGATCTGCGATCCACGCACCGAATTCGTCTACGGTTGGGAAGCACAACACGGACGCTTCGTACCGGGCATGCCGGACGAAGCGGTGCTGAACATCCAGACCGACGAGCGCACGGCCATCGTCGCCCTGACTCACGACCCGCGTCTGGATGACATGGCACTGCTCACGGCCCTCGACTCCAAGGCCTTTTATGTCGGCGCACTGGGCTCGCGGGTCAACAGCCTGAAGCGCAGGGAGAACCTCGCTCAGTTGGGCTTGTCGCCACAATCCATCGAACGCCTGCACGGGCCGATCGGGTTGCACATTGGCAGCCACAGTCCGGCAGAAATCGCCTTGTCGTTGATGGCGGAAATTGTCGCGATCAAAAACGGCGTTGAACTGAAGCAGAAAAAGCCGTTGCGGGAGGCTTTATGAATGAACCCATCGGCGTGATTGTGCTGGCGGCGGGGCAGGGCAGTCGTTTTCGTCAGGTGGCGGGGGCTGAGAAGGACAAGTTGTTGGCCGATTGCACGGGGCGCGACGGTGCTGTTCGCTCGGTGATTGAGCAGGTGTTGGTGAACCTGCCGGCTTCGCTGGATAAGCGCGTGTTGGTGACGACTGCGGATCGCCCGCAAGTGATTCGCATGGCTCAGGCGTATGGCTGCGAGATTGTACTGATCGAAGCGACGGGCATGGGTGACAGCATCGCAGCCGGCGTGGCGGCGTGTGCGCAGTTCAGTGGCTGGCTGATGGTGTTGGGGGATATGCCGTTTATCCTGCCGTCCACGATTGAAGCAGTGCTGGCGGGCGTGACTGACGATGCGATCAGCGTGCCGGTGCTGGAGGGTGAGTTTGGGCATCCGGTGGGATTTGGTCGCATCTTTTGCTCGGCGTTGATGGCGCTGTCGGGAGATCGTGGGGCCAAGCCGTTGTTTGCGCAGGGCAGGGTGATCGAAGTGGCAGTGGATGATCCAGGGGTATTGTGGGATGTGGATGTGCCTGAAGCGCTGATCTACAAGCCGGGATAGATCGCCTGTGGGAACGAGACAACAGACATAAAAAATCTATGGTCGCCCCCATTTTTGCAATACTGATTAACGGGTGGTGTGGTTGGCTTGCTTAAATCTATCCGGCGTCTGTTTGGGGCATGCCCCAGCGCCACGATGAGAATCGCGCCTGACGATCCTAAAAAGCCCATCGGCTTCTTAAAGCCGATTTTTATGCCAGGATCTTCGCCAGGCCGGTAGGCCGTTCACGTCATCTGTTGTTCAGCTATCGCAAAACCTGAAGGGTGAATCGTGGTACTGCAACAACCGCAGGGTCAGGCGTTCAAGGCGTCTGCCCCTGCTTCATATTGCGTATGGTGAGTCGCGATCGCCCAGGCGATACGCGCCAGTTTGTTAGCGAGGGCACAGGCCACGACATTCGAATGTCGTCGACTGAGCAAGGCTCGTACCCAGTCAGCCAAGGCCCCTTTCTGGTGATCCAGCCTCTGCATATAGACCCTGGAACATTGCACCAACAGTTGTCGCAGGTGCTTGTCACCCCGCTTGCTGATCCCGAGCAAATTCGCCTTACCACCCGTACTGTACTGCCTGGGCACCAGTCCCACTGAGGCGGCAAAATCGCGACTGCATCGGTACTGCTTAGCATCGCCCATCTCCACAGCCAGCAGGCTGGCGGTGATCGGGCCGACACACGGCATGCTCAGTAAACGACTACCTAGATCATCGTCCGCCAGTTGGCTCGCCAGCTCTTTGTCCAGCGCCTTGATTTGCTCATCCAGGTAGACGAAGTGATCGTGCAGACGTTGCAACAACACCGTCAAACGAACGGGAAACTCATGCCCAGCCAAAACAACTGCTAGACGCTTCATGATGGCCAAGCCTCTGGGCAAGCTGACGCCAAACTCCAGTAGAAAACCGTGCATCTGATTAGCCGTTTTTGTGCGGTCATGCACCAACGATTCGCGCATCCGATGCAGAACAGACAGGGTTTGCTGGGACTCGGTCTTAGGCGTCACAAAGCGCATAGATGGACGGGAAGCCGCTTCACAGATCGCTTCAGCATCGACGAAATCATTTTTGTTGCCCTTGACGAAGGGCTTAACGAACTGCGGGGAAATCAGCTTGGCCGTGTGTCCCATTGCCGCTAGCTGACGAGCAACAAAATGCGCCCCCGCACAGGCTTCCATCACCACGATACAACTCGGCACGTTGCCGAAAAGCTGCATCATCTGCGCCCGAGAGAGCTTCTTGCGAAACACCTCGCGGCCTGATTTATCCTGGCCGTGAAGGTGGAAATTATGTTTGCCGAGATCGATACCGATCAGTGCTGACTGGATCATGATGATGGCCTCCGAAAACAAAACACCCTGCGAAAGCGTAGCCCTCGCAGGGTGTGGGGGTGACCATCTCATTAGCCCTCGTAGAAATACGAGGGCTTTGTTGTTTCTGGGGTTTGGAGACAGTCCCCGGGACGCCAACACATTGGCTTCTATAGAAGCCAACAAAACCTTACCTCCAGCGCCAGACCAAACATTGCCCGCACACCTAATCGTTACAAATTCGCGTCAGTGCAACGTTGACGGGGTCTCACACCTACCTATAATGCACCCCAACACACCCGCCAAGCCTAGGTTGACCCAGTCAGCAAGCTCAAATCGTGCGGGTTTTTTTTGCCTGGAGAAAAGCTACATGAGGTCCTTCGACAAACCGGCCCTCAGCGTAGAACAGCAATTGGAACTGCTAAAGCAACGAGGCCTGCAAGTCGCAAACAACGACCGGGCCATGCGCTTTCTCGAAGTGGTCACGCTGTTTCGCCTGAGCCCCTATATGCGCCCCTTCCAAGAGCAAGGGCCAGAACATACCTTCAAACCCGGTAGCACTCTGAAAGCCGTAGTCGACATATACCGATTCGATGGGGCGTTGCGACGCATAACCATGGACGCCATCGAGAGGGTCGAGGTCGCGATACGAGCAAGCATCAGCAGCCACATGTGCCCCAAGTATGGGTCTGACTGGATCGCCGATGCCTCGGTGTTCTCCTCGTCCTATTCGCACACCGAACTCTTACGCCCCCTTCGGGACCAATTGAGCAAAGAGCGAAATAAATTCGAACGTGAAACGGACCGTATCAAGAAAGGGCGACAGGACGACGGCCTTCAGCAGCAGAGAATCGAAAACCGCATGCGTGATAACTATTTTCGATACTACGGTGCGACCTATGCCTTTCCCGAACTGCCGCCCGCATGGGCCATTCTTGAAGAACTCAGCCTCGGTACGGTATCCACCCTATTCAATGCCATAGGCAGAAGTGCCGACAAGAAAGCTATTGCCGCCAGATTCGGTCTGCCGTTCGATGTTTTGGCTTCGTGGCTCCACACCCTGACCTTCATACGAAACTGTTGCGCCCACCACTCGCGGTTATGGAACAGAGAACTCTCAATTCGGCCCTCGCTACCCAAAGAGTGGAATATCCCAAACGCAGCTGCCAGCAGACCTCAGCCCAAACAGCGGCTTTATATCGTATTGACGATCCTCGCGTATCTAACCGATTTGATCAGTCCAGACAGCCGGTGGAAACCTCGTCTCGCAGAAATCATGGAGCATCTGGAATCAACGAATTTAAGCCTGATGGGCTTTCCTGGCGATTGGAAACGTCAACCGCAATGGCACCTGGAATAAAAACCCGAAGTAAAAAAAAGCCCTCGTAGAGATACGAGGGCTTTGTGTTTCTGGGGTTTGAAAGACCAAGTCTTAGTGACCAGCGCTCTGCCCACCATCCACATGCAGAATCTCACCAGTAACAAAGTTCGCGCTATCCAGGTAAACAACCGCCTGAGCAATGTCACCGATCTCGCCCATATGCCCAACCGGATGCAGATTCCCCAGCGCTTCATGCGTTTCCTCACCATGCATCGGCGTCTTGATGATGCCTGGCGAAACCGCATTCACCCGAATCCCACGCTTGGCGTACTCAATCGCCAGGGACTTGGTCGCCGCGTTCAAACCACCTTTGGTCAGCGAAGCCAGAACCGATGGCACACCATCAACCGCGTGGTCCGTCAGACTGGTGGTGATGTTGACCACGTGGCCTTTGCCCTGTTTTTCCATCTCGTTGATCGCGAGTTGGGTGATGTAGAAGAAGCCGTTCAAGTTAACCGACAACACATTGGCGTAGTCTTCAGCGGTGTAGGCAGTGAACGGCTTGGCAATGAAGATCCCGGCGTTGTTGACCAACGTATCGATGCGGCCAAAACGGGCGATGGCTTCGCGGATCACTTGCTGCGCAACAGCCGGGTCGCCGATGTCGCCCGCTACAGTGAGGATGTCCGGGTCGGTAGATGGTTTGATCGAACGCGAAGTGGCGACAACCTTGTAATCCAGATCACGGAAGGCTTTGACCATGCCGGCGCCGAGGCCTTGGGATGCGCCGGTAATGACGATGACTTTTTTCGAATTGCTCATGATGAACCTCTGCTAATTAAAAGATGATTTAAAAAAGTAAGTAATCAGGCTTCAGCGGGGGCCTTGGCCATTTGTCTCAGCATTTGTTCGTAGTACTCGACCGACTGCGAGCCGGACACCAGGTGACGACCGTTAAGGATCATGGCCGGGACCGAATTGATCCCGTGCTGGCGGTAGAACGCCTCAAGCTCGCGCACTTCTTTCGCGAACGCTGCGGATGCCAACACTTCCTGCGCAGCTGCCACATCCAGTCCTGCTTCCCCGGCCAGACGAGCCAGCGTTTCGCGGTTGCTCGGGTTCTGGCCGTCGGTGAAGTAAGCGCGCAACAGGATCTTCTTCAGCTCGATCTGCCGACCTTCCTGCAACGCCCATAACAGCAACCGGTGCGCATCAAACGTGTTGTAGAAGCGCGTGCGTTTCTCCAGATCGAACGTGAAACCAATGGCCTCGCCACGAGCGATTTGCATCGCTTTCCCAGCGGCGACGTCCTCGGCGGTGCGTCCATACTTGCGCATCAAATGCTCGACGGCTTTTTCACCGACCGCCGGCATGTCCGGGTTCAACTCGAAGGGCTTGTAAGTGAGCTCCACCGAGACTTCACCGGCCACGTTCTCGATGGCCTGCTCCAGCGCCGTCGCACCCAACGCGCACCACGGGCACACCACGTCGGAGATGAAATCGATAGAGACCGACGCGGTCATGACTTGCCCTCCCCCTCAGCCAGTTTTTTGCGGTACTGGGTGGTGGTGATGCCGGCGTAGCCCCAGTTATCGGTGTCGACTTCTTCGATCACGATGTGGGTCAGGTGCGGATCCTTTTTGAGGACGCGTTCCAGGGTTTCAGTGATTTCGGCGATCACCTGAGCTTTCTGCTCTGAGGTAACGCCATCGCGGGTGATGCGAACGCTGACAAAAGGCATGAGGGAATCTCCAGTGACCTGCCCTTCGGAATGAATGGGTAGGCGTTGGAGCTCAATGTAGGGAGTTAGCTGGAGGGGATAAAGGTGGGGACGGGAACATCATTAGTTACTTGGTGTAATGAGTGCGCTAGGGGCAGGCGAAAAAATGTTTGCATCAAAAATGATCAATCGCTAACCTCCATTTATCGTAAATTTTAGATAACCATTTAAAAAAGGAGATTGCTCATGGCAATCCAATTCTTCGACAGTCCGTTCCATGTCACGCATGACGAGGAAGTCGCCAGCAAAATGGCTCTGAAAATGGAGTTGTCCATTTTCATCACTGAGTGCATCAAAAAACTGGGCCTCAAACAGAGTGAGACCGCAGCCAGGTTGAACGTGACCCAATCACGTGTTTCTGAACTCACCACTGGGAAAATCGAGAAGTTTACGATCGATGCAATGATGGACATGCTGGATAAACTCGGCTTTCGCACCACGTTTACTCTGCCATCCAACGATGCTGGCGCGTTGCCTCAGATAGTCATTTCACAAGCTCACGCCTGCTAGACGTTCCACTCCATATTCCGAAGCTCCCGTTTGAGCTCCTTCAACCGATCCTCCGCAACTGCCATTGCGTGACGATCAGTTCGATTCGTCGTCTTCACGAACGAATGAAGGACGAAAATGGTGTCCGCATACTTCGTGATGTAGATGCATCGGTATGCCGGGCTACCATTGATGATCATCTCAATCGTCCCCGCCCCGATTGAACTCAGCTGCTTTATTGCCAACTCTGGATCCCCGCCGTACTGCACACGCATCAGGTCTTTCCCAAACTCATCCTGAACCCAGTCCGGCAAGGCCTTGTACTCCCATGTTGCAGCTTCACTTACAAAAGCAAATCTCTTCAAATGCTGGATTCCTACCTGAAACAGTCGATGCCTTCTCAACGTCCAGTAGACGATTGAAGGGATGCTGTTTAGTAGTTATCGCAGGCTTCTTTTTCCGTAGGACTCAGCCCCTTTTGATGTAGTCCGCTTTGTAACGTGTCGCTTTTTTTCACTTTCTGCGACACGTTATTGGAACGTGTCGCTGATAACGACATGTGCGAGTTGATGCGTTCCTTCGTTAACGGCCTGCCCTCAGCGATTGGAAGCGCTCGGTGCTCATTCATTTCGCGCACAGATTCCAGCAAATCCTTTTGAAACTGATCCAATTCGATATCCAATACTGATGCCTATTTCGCCAGTCGATAAGGTCTCAACAAGCCTTCTCAAATTATCAAAATTATTGCTGGGCAATATTTATTGCCCAGCCATAAAAATCACCAAAACATTTCGGCACGCCACCACCTAGCCACGATTGCGCATCCTCCCCTCTCAAGCTACCTTCAGGTCGTCGCTGCCAATTCAGCGACCGGGCCTGAGAACCCGAGTAAGATACAGGCGCACAAGCGCCCATAATCACGATTGTTGGCGTTTTTTTGTGCCTGCATTTCCGTGTAATGGCGGCTGTGCGTGGGAGACCTTCGGGTCTGCCGGGTTCCTGTATCTCCGGTTTCTCAGCCCACGCATAGCTGCCACCCATTCGCCTGAGAACGAACGTGGTAGCTCAAACTTTGATTCAGGAGTTTTTGCTAATGCCCGCTATCGATCCGTCCAAAATTTGCGCTACCGCTCCACCAGCCATCACCTACCACCGCCCAAAAACCGGAGGTGCCCAATGACCAACCCTCAAGACCTCAAAACCATCGGCCTCACCCCTTTCTCCTACCACGCAAACGATGCACTCTTCCGTATCAACGCTGGCGTCCCGGTGATCCAGGCCCTCTCCCACGCTTCCGATCTGCTCCACATCGCCAAACTTCTCGCATCAGATGCCGTGATGGTTCGGGATACCGACCGGCATGCCTGGGCATCGCATTATTTGCAGGATATGAGTAAGGCGATCATTGATGATGTTGTGAAGGTGCTCGCCGCACCGTGTAACAACCGATCCAGTGACGTCGCACCATAAAAAATTGCACGCATAAATAAGCCCCGAGCCTATCGGGGCGTTTTGAGTCGTTCTTATTAACGTGTCGCAATTTTTCACTTTTTGCGACACGTCTTCGGAACGTGTCGCCGCGGACGACATGTTGGCGACACGTGTCGCCGAAATTGGATTTTTGCGACATGAGCTTTGTCGCGAGGGAGACAACTACCGTTTGAGTGCAAAAAAAAGCGTTGCTTGTGAGAATTTTGGGGCCGCTTCGCAGCCCAGCGGGAGCAAGCTCCCTCGCCACAGAGGTGAGCAATCAAGCGACGTCGACAGTTTCCACCGTGATCTGCTTAAGCGCATAAAACGGCGCCAGCGCAGCTTCATCCGCAGTGGAGCCGGTAATCAACCGCCACTCCCGCTCAATCGGCGTCCAATGCTGCTGCCGGGCACGGCCCAACTTGTCGGTGTCGGCGAGGACAACAATCTGCGCCGCACGCTTGATGATGCATTCCTTGAGATACGCCTGCTGCGCACTCGCTTCACACAAACCAAACTCCGCGACCACACCGTCCGCACCCAGAAAGGCCTTGTCGACGCTCAACCGGCTCAACGTCAGTTCCGCCAACGGCCCCAATGTGCTCATGCTCGAACCGCGCAGATCGCCGCCGATCAGGGTCAGGCGCACGCCCGGCGCGTTGGCCAGGGTCATCACCGCCAGCAGATTATTGGTCACCACATGCACGTCTTGCCGTGAACACAAATGGTGAGCCAGCGCGGCGCAGGTGGTGCCGCCATCGAGCAATACGGTATCGCCATCCTGAACGTGAGCCGCCGCCGCTTGGGCGATGGCGTCTTTCTGTTCCCACTGGCTGGTTTTGCGTTCTTCGAGGGAAGCTTCCGGCTCATGAACGCCAACCACCGAAGTCGCGCCGCCGTAGGTGCGCACCAGATGCCGCTGTTTGGCGAGCATGGTCAGGTCACGTCGCACGGTCGCTTCCGAGACCCCGAGCGCCGCGCTCAATTGCTCGACGTTGGCATCGCCAATGCGTACGAGATCGAGGATGGCGCGGTGGCGTTCGGAGGCTTTCATGGCGGGTCTCGTTGTGTGGACGGTGGTCGATCTTACA